>ERZ795030.5658-NODE-5658-length-11360-cov-18.330916_pt1 | contig 11360 bp, 10 predicted proteins | sample MGYA00375122_ERZ795030 | MGnify/ENA primary metagenome ERZ795030 (study PRJEB30165, sample SAMN05720146) | activated sludge metagenome | isolation source: anaerobic digester from wastewater treatment plant | place: Japan | collected 2015-04-20 ...
CGTGGTTCTGCTCTTAACCATCCCCGCTGTCCAACTTTCGGGGGCCACCTCACTTAGCAGGCGGACGCCCGAAAGAAAGGCGGGATTTCGTCGCCGGCCCGTTTTCGCGCCTGCGTCGCTTGAGCCGCCGAGGCGCAGAGGGCCGGCGCCCCCCGATTTTCTCCGCGCCTCAGCGCGCGACCATTGGCTTTGGCTCGTACTAAAAGCCCTTGGGTTTCGTCGGCGACCAGTGGGTTTGGATGATCTGCCACTTCCCTGCTGTCCGGCGGTACACTTCAGTACAATTCCACCGGTACTCCGTGTCCTGCATATCGGCCGACACAAAATTGAAGGTCAGTACAGCCGCATCTCCAGCCAACTGCACCAAGGGGTTCCGCATATCGAACCACTTGGACTTAATCTTTCCTCTGGCTGCCTCGTAGTAGGCAGTCAGGGCGTCGAGCCCATCGAGCCGTCGCTCCAATGACGGGTCGAAATAGACGACATCCGGCGCCGACAGTTCAAGAAACCCCGAAGGGTCGCCGTCGCACCAACGCCGCAACGCCTCTTTTTCGAGTGCAAGAATTTCGTCTTCGATAGGCATATAAAATTTCAAACACCCGAAGAGTGGCCGTCACTTCAAAGTCTCCAAAATTCCTAAAGGGGCTGTCACCGCACGAATTTCAGCGCCTCCGCGCGAGCCCATTGGCCTTGGTCCTTGTAAAAGCCTGCCAGCCGCTCGGCGCCACAGGCGCTAGAGCTAAAAACCAAGCGCTTATGCAGCCATTTTCAGCCCGTCCCTACTACGGGCCCCAAAACCCCGCCGCCCCGGTTTTCTCCGCGTCTCCGCGCCTCCGCGCGAGGCCATTGGCTTTGGCTCGTGTAAAAAGCCCACCATCCGCGCGACGCCACAGGCGCCAGAGCTAAAAACCAACCGCTTATGCAGCCGTTGTCAGCCCGTCCCTACTACGAGCCCTTGGCTGCACGATGCCAACTATTACAGGCCATGAGGATTTGCCACTTGCGCCCCCCATCCAGCCCCTTATCCACGTCCGATGCTAGCCCCTTCAGTACAACCGGAAGGTTATGTCAAAGGGGCCGACTGCGCTGTCGCAATGAAGCCCCACCGATGACCTCACCAGACTGCCCACTGAAAACTTATAAGTTTGGCCATTCTGATCTGCCGACCGCTCACAGCCCATTCCCTGCTAGCATACAACCAGCTCACAACGCTGCACTCGATGGCATCCGAGGGGGAGCAATTCTGATGGTCATAGCATGGCATCAATATGCCTGCACGCCTCACCCTCCCCCAACCCACGTTTTTGGACTCGTCGAGCGGATCACAAGCTATGGTTGGTCTGGGGTGCAGCTATTCTTCGTTTTATCCGGATTCCTGATAGCAAATAAGCTATTAAAATATAACAGCTTAATTAAAAACATTCACAAATTCTACATACATAGAGCGGCTCGCATCCTCCCACTATATGCCCTATGCCTCCTCGCATTCTGGGTAGTTCAGACCTCTGCCGCCGATCACGGCTACGCCAACCCCTCACTCCTCAAACAGGGGCACACACCCCTCTGGCATTATCTCGCATTCATACAGAACTATTCAATGCTCGAACGTGGTGTTCCTGGAGCTTGGCTTACAGTTACATGGTCGATGGCCGTCGAGGTTCAGTTCTATCTGATCTTCCCTTTTATTGTCGCCTGCTGCCCCGCCCATAGGCTCGGTAAAATCCTGATTCTACTCGTCACAGTACCAGTGTTTTTCCGATTCATCATCCTAGCAACGAACCCCAATGGAGGGGCTTGGAACACCCTATCGTTACCGACTCGCATTGACGCCTTCGCACTCGGTGCACTTGCCGCATATAAGCTCCGCCATGGATGGGTACCAAATCACGCCAAATGCAAGATAATCGCAATCGCTGGACTTGCAGTTTTTTTAGCTGCTCCGGATGTGCTCCCGCTCCTTTCCCACTACTCGAGGCTTTGCCTGCTTGCACTCTGCGACAGTGCAGCGGCGGTAGCGTTCGTCTCGATCATAGTCTTGGCCGTAAGACCCAATCATGGATGGGTTATCCGTCTGTTGACATTTCCCCCGTTAGTCTGGCTCGGTTTGGTAAGTTACGCCCTCTACCTCTTTCACGAGCCAATCTTTTACCTCGTCCACTGGTGGATAATTGGATCCACACCGGCCCTAAATACGGCCTCATCCGCCACAGCATCCCTATTCGCACTCATACTTCTTTGCATCGTTGCCGAAGGGCTCCACCGCTTCATCGAGCAACCGATCATAACCGCCGCAAAAACAAATAACACAATTGATTAATAAAAAACAAGATACAATAGATGCCACCCGTAAGAAAGCGTTAGCATCGCCCTAGGATTCTGGGCATAAAAAATCCCCCTGACCGGATTGTCAGAGGGAAGATGGTCGGGGTGGCGAGATTCGAACTCGCGACCTCTACGTCCCGAACGTAGCGCTCTACCAGGCTAAGCTACACCCCGAAAATGTAGGGGGGCCAACTTGCGAAGCCCCCCGACGCGAAGCAAGCGCTTTTTCCGACGGAGGTGAAGAATCGTCGGATTCTCCTCCGAAAAGCGAAGGGCGAGGGGTGAAGAGTGAAAGTGGCGGAATCGGAGGGCGCGCCTGTCACTTGAGCGTGGCGATGAAGTAGCCGGCGGCCACGGCCGTGCCGATCACTCCCGCGACGTTGGGGCCCATCGCGTGCATCAGCAGGTAATTCTGGGGGTCGGCCCGCTGCCCTTCCATCTGCGAGACGCGCGCGGCCATCGGCACCGCCGACACGCCGGCCGAGCCGATCAGCGGGTTGATGGGATTTTTGGGGCTGAGCTTGTTCATCAGCTTGGCGAAGAGCACGCCGGCGGCGGTCGAGCAGCCGAACGCCACGACGCCGAGCACGATGATCTTGAGCGTGGCCGGGGCGAGGAAGCTCTCGCCGGCCATCGTGAGCCCCACGCTCGTGCCGAGGAAGATGGTGAGCACGTTGATGATCTCGTTTTGCGAGGCATGGACGAGGCGCTCCGTCACGCCACACTCGCGCAGGAAGTTGCCGAGCATGAGCATGGCGATGAGCGCCGAGGCATCGGGCACCATGAGGATGCAGATCACCATGACAACGAGTGCGAAGATCAGTTTTTCGAGCCGCGAGACCTTGCGGAGCGACTTCATGCGAATGCGGCGCTCGGCCGGCGTGGTGAGCCAGCGCATGATCGGCGGCTGGATGAGCGGCACGAGCGACATGTAGCTGTACGCGGCCACCGCCACGGCGCCGAGCAGGTGCGGTGCGAGTTTGTTGGTCAGAAAGATCGAGGTCGGTCCGTCGGCGCCGCCGATGATGCCGATGGAGGCGGCCTCCTTCGAGGTAAACCCGAGGAGCAGCGCGCCCATGAACGTGATGAAGAGCCCGAACTGCGCCGCCGCCCCGAGCAGAAACGTGCGCGGCGCCGCGATCAGCGGGCCGAAATCCGTCAGCGCGCCGACGCCGAGAAAGATCAGCGGCGGGAAAATCTCCAGCTTCACGCCTTGGGAAACGAAGTCGTACAGCCCCCCCTCCACCCGATCGACCTTCATCGTGAGACGGTCGGCGGCCTCCTCGGGCTGCGCGGCCTCGCCCGCGTTATCCTGCAACGTGCCCTCCATCTTGAAGGTGCCGGTCTGGTACACGCCGTTGGGCAGCGTCTCGGCGGTGATGACGCCTCGCGTGGGGAGATTCGCCAGCAGGGCGCCAAACGCGATGGGCACCAGCAGGAGCGGCTCGAAGCCCTTGGCGACGGCCAGGTAGAGCAGGGTGCCAGCCACCGCCCACATCACGGCCATCTGCCAGGTGATGCCGGCGAAGCCCGTCATGGTCAGAAAATCGAGGAGTCCTTGGATCATGGCGACGAGGGGGTTGCGGGTTAACGAGGCCGGTGGCTGTCGAGCTGCCGGCGGCGGCCGTCGCTGGCATAGGCGAGCATCTGGGCGTTGAACTCGCTCGGGTGGGCCTCGACCCGTGGAGTGCAGGAGACGACGCGGACCGGCTGATCGAGCGCGAGCGTCACGGCGGCGATGATCGCCACACGCAGTCCCTCATCCATCCCTCCGGTCGGCGAAACGGGCCCCACCGCCACAGGCTCCGCCAGAAGCGGCGGCGGCACAGGCAAAAGCGGCGGGACCGCTGGCACACGCACCGCCTCACGCCGACGGAAGATGGCGCCCATCAGCTCCATCGCGAGCCAGATGGAGCCGAGTACGGTGAAAACAACGATCAGGCCGACGGCCTGATACGAGAGGGTGTCCAGCAAGGCAGGCCGGTCGGGTAACGCGGTCGCAAACAGGGACGGTAAAGCGGTCATGGAGTGGCCAACTTGGATGAGATGTCGCAGCAGTGGGGGCGCCCAAAGCAAATCGACAACCGGCGCCAGCGCCAACGCTTCGGCAAAATTCCCCGGCTCAAAACGCCACGCACCCGGCTCCGGGCACAAAAAAGCCGGTCGGGCGTGGCCCGGCCGGCTCGAAAACACGCGCGGCGCTTACTCCGCGGAGTCGCTCGATTTGCGCGGGCGACGCGGACGACGCGCCTTGGCGGCATCGTCTTTCGGCTCCTTTTCGCCGGCAAACTTCGAGGCCTTGGCGTTGAGCCAGAGCTCGCCCTTGGCGTTCTTGTTAAACCAGTAGATCTCGCCGGCGTGCTCGATGAAGACGGGCTTCTCGCGCGCCTTTTCCGGCACCTTGAGACCGAGATCGACGAGCGTGGCGACGAACTCGCCCTCGCCCTTGCCCAGCGTCTGCGCGAGGGCCTCGACCGTCGCGGCAAAACCGCCGGTCTTGGTCGTCTTCAGGAACAGGCGCACGGCGGCCAGCGGCCCCGGCAGCTTCGACAGATCGGGCAACTCGGGCAACGCCTCGGCGCTCGCCGGCACCGGATCGATGATCGTGGCGGAATCGGCATCGCCGTCCTTCGGGAACGCAATCACCTCGGCCACAGGCTCGGTGGGGGCGGCTTCCGCAGCGGGAGCCACCGGCGTCTCGGCCGGCGCAGGCGCGACAGGCGCGGAAACGGCGGTCGGCACAACGGCCGGCGCGGACGCTTCCGGTTGCGCGACCTCGCCCGGAGCACTCGCCGGGGCGGACGCCTCGGAGGCGGGCTTGTTTTCGCGCGGTTCGCGGCGCTCGCGGACATTGATCCAGACGCCACCGCGGCCATCGCGGTTGAGCCAGTAAACGAGTCCGTCGGACTCGACCATGGGCGCCTTTTCACCGTTGCCGGGGGAGACGCGCAGACCGATCTCGCCGAGCGCGGCGATCAGGTCGGCTTCGCTCTGGTGGACGGCGCGGGCCAGGAAGCTGATCGTACCAGACAAACCGCCACGGCTGCGGCGCATGAGCGGGCGCAGCTTTTCGAGCAGAGGGTTGCCCGGCGGGATCGTGATGACCACGGCCGGCGCGGCCGCGGGAGCGGGCGTCGCCGCAGGGGCGGGAGCGACGGGGGCAGGCGTGTCGGTCGCAGCCGGGGCACCTTCGGTCGTGGCAGGCGCCTCGACCGGAGCGGCGGGCGCAGAAGTCGGCGTGAAAATCTCGCCGGCGGGCTTGTCGGCCTGGGGGGCCTCGCCACCGCGGTCATCGCGGCCGCGGCGGTTGCGGCGGTCGTCGCGGCGATCCCCGCGGTCGCCACGGTTGCGGCGGTCGTCATTGCGCGACGCGCGTTCGTCGGCGGCGGCTTTGGTCTCTTCGGAGATGGCTTCTTCGACGACCTCGGTGGAGATCGGGGTGCCCTTGACGCTCTTGAAGACGGGGCGCGGCTTCTCGCGGGTGTTGAGCCAGAGCTCGCCGCGGCGGTTGGTGTTGAGCCAGTAAAGGTCGCCGTCGTACTCAATGTAGAAGGGCTTGTCGTCCTCGTCTTCGGGGATCGGGAAGCCGCAGTCCTTGAGGGCGCCGATGAGGTCTTCTTCGAGCAGTTCGAAGCGTTTCACCAGGTAATCGATACCCACGGCGTAGCCGGGGCCGCGCTGATTGCGGCGCATGTGCGGGCGGACCGCTTCGAAGAAGGTCGGGAGCTGCTCGTCCTCGGGGATCTCCTCCTCTTCGGTCGAGCTGTCGTCGAGCGCGTACGGATCCTGGTCGTGCTCGGTGTCGAGCGGGCGGCGGAAGGAGTCGTCGCGGTTGACGGCCTCGGAATCGGCGGGGGCATCGGAGGCGGGCGCAGAGCCGGAGGCGGCGGCCTGGTACTTCGCGGCAAACTCCGCGCGGAGTTTGTCGGCTTCGACCTTGGCGGCGGCGGCGGCAGCGGCTTCGAGCGTCCAATCGCGTTGCGTGGGGCGACGCGCGAGGCCGTTGAAGGCGAGCACGTTATCCGGTTGCGTACGAAATTCGACGATCTCCCACTCCTCTTTGCCGAGTTGGTTGAGATACGATTCCAGCAGTGCAGGGGTGGCAAACCCGCCCTTGCCGCTGGTGATGACTTTATATTCCCAAAGGGCCATAAATTACGCTTCGTTGCGAGTAACCGCCAAGGCATCCCAAAAGGCGGGACGGTTGCCGAGACTATTCTGGCAAGTTTTTGCAGGGCGGGAAACGCAGCTCAGGGCACCTGTGCGAGGAGGGTTTTCGCCCCGACGTGGTCCGGGCTGAGCGCGAGCGCAGCCTGGGCCTCGGCCCGCGCCGCGGCCGGGTTGCCCTGCCGCCAGCGGATCTGTGCGAGCCGGTAGCGCACCTCGGCGCGATCCAGGCCGGCAGTCTTTTCCGGGAGCGCGAGGCACGTCTCCAACGCCTCGGCGCCCCGGTCGAGTCGCTCGCCGCTTTGGGCCGCCGTCTGGCCGAGCGCGAAAAGGGCCGCGGCGTCGCGAGGATCGGCGCGGAGGGCGGCCTCGCAGAGGGCAAACGCCTCCGCATAGGCCTTGCGGTGGAGCTGGTGCCCGACGCGCAGGGCCAGCGCGCGGCCAGTGTCGAGTCGTTCAATCTCGGCGAGCTGCGCGGCAGCCTTGGCGGAGTCGCCGCCGACAAACCACGGCGCGCGGCTATAAAACCCATACAGGCCCTCGCGTGCCTCCAGGCAGTCGGGCGCGAGCTCGACGGCCCGCTGGAGCGCGGCGAGCCCGCGCTTGGTCAGAGCCAGCGAACGCGTTTTGTTGGCGTGGCGCAGGCAGGCGTTGCCGTAGGCGCTCTGGTAGTCGGCGTTGTCGGGTGCCAGCGCCACGGCCGCCGCGAGGTGTTCGACGGCGGAGGCGAGCTCACTGAGCCGCGACTCGCAGGCGCCGAGCAGGTACAGGGACTCCGCATCAGCCGGCTGCGCCGCGATGAGCGGTAGCAGGAGCGCACGCGCCTCGGCATCGCGCCGCGCGGCGATCGCCTGCCGGGCTGCCGCCAGATCGGGGCCGGCCGTGCAGACCGATTGGAGGCACAGACACAGGGCAAAGACTGCGGGAGCGATCTGGCGCATGGTGGAGCGGTCCCCACGCAATACGCCGGCGCACCGCCTGCCAAGCTCAAGCAGACCCGCCCGCGCCGTGAACTCGACGCGAGCGAAGACGCGCCCCCGCGGAGCTTATTTCCGGCCGTCAGCGGCCGCAGCAGCCTGGAGCAACGGCTCGGTGTAGATCGCGTCCTTCGGCTTGAAGGCGGAGTTGAGCCGGCCGGCCTTGATGAGGAAACCGAGGCAGCGGTTGTAGTAGGTCTGCAAATTGCCGCCCTTGGTGTTGGTCACGATGGCCTGTTTGGGGGTGTGCAGGGGGACTTGGGCGAGCTCCTCGGTCAGCGTTTCCACCGTGTAGGTATCGGTGCCGCCGAGCGTGCTCTCGGAGGCGATCTTCGCGACCTCGGCAGCGTTGGCCGGATCGGCGACGTAGGCGACGGCGCGGAACCAGACGCGGAAAAACGCTTCCAGCGACTCCTTCGGAATCTCGCGCACAAACGCACCTCGCGCCGCAAAGCCCTCGGGCATCACGCCCGGATAGTCCGCCGTCGTGGCCACGACCTTGCCCGCGTGTTTCTCAACCATGTCGCCGGCATCCGGCTCGCAGGTGACGACGGCGCGGAGTTTTCCCTCGCCGAACATCTCCTGCATCTTCGGTCCATCGGCCACCTCGACGAGCGTGTAGTCGGCGCCGACGAGCCCCCGCGAGGCCAGGTACGCGTTGAGAAATTGGGAGACGGCGAGGTTGTTCATGTACACGCCAAGACGCTTCGGCTGCATCGTGGCGATATCCACACCGTCGCGTACCACGATCTTGTCGCCGCCGTGCGACCAGTTGACCTCACCCAGAATCAGGACGTCCGCCCCCTGATTGGCGCACTCGATCCACGAGCCGATCATGTCCGTGGCGAGGTCCAGCTCGCCGTTCTTCAAGCCCGCGATCACCGCCTGGCTGGTCTCCGTACGCGTGAAGGACACCTCCAGGTTTTCCTCCTTGAACCAGCCGTGCGCCTCGGCGACGTCCATCGGGACATTGGGCAACCAGTACGAATAACCGACACGGATCTTGGTGGGCGCCGCAGCTCCGACGAGCGCGCTGACGGCAAACAATAAGCAACACAGGGTATTCCGAAAACAGGGGTACATGAAGGGCTTCATCGACCAAGTCGGCCCACCGGTTTAACAAAAAAACCGCCTTACCGGTTTGCCCTAAGGCCCTTCAAAAACGCTTTCAGGGGAACCCGCCCCCACCCCCGCCGCACGATTCCCTTTGCGCTTCGCCCGGCGTTTTGCAGCCATCCCTGCGCACATGCGCCGTCTCGACCAACTCCTCGCCAACCTCGGCTACTGCTCCCGCCGCGAAGCCCGCGACTGGGTGGAGGACGGTCGCGTGACGGTCGCCGGCAAACCCGCCCGCGACTCCGGCGCCAAGGTCGATCCCGCCTCCGTCCTCGTCGATGGCCAGCCGCTCGACCACCCTGACGGCCTGCTACTGCTCGTCCACAAACCCCTCGGCTTGGTCTGCTCGCACGACGACCGCGAAGGCCCCTCCGTTTACACCCTCCTGCCCGAGCGCTGGCAACGCCGCAATCCGGTCGTCACCAGCATCGGCCGCCTCGATAAAGACACCTCCGGCCTGATCCTGCTCACCGACCAGTCGCCGCTCGTCCACCGGTTGACCTCGCCCAAGCACAAGGTCCCCAAACTCTACCGCGCCACCCTCTCGGCGCCCGTCGCCCCCGCGCAACAAGTCGAGCTCGCCGCGCTCTTCGCCGCCGGCACCCTCGTCCTCACCGGCGAGCGCGAACCCTGCGCCCCCGCGCAACTCACCTTCCGCGACGCCACCACCGCCGAGCTTACCCTCACCGAGGGCCGCTACCACCAGGTGCGCCGCATGTTCGCCGAGCGCGGCCACGAGGTCGTCGCGCTCCACCGCGAGCGCTTTGGCGACCTCGCGCTCGCCGACCTGCCCGCCGGCCAGTGGCGCGAACTCCCGCTCGACACCTTCGGCCCACTCTAGGATTCATCCCTTTCCCGCATGGAACTTCCACAACTCACCGGCGCTCAGAAAACCCGCCTCCGCGGCCTCGGCCAGACGCTCGAACCGTCCCTCAAAATCGGCCAGGCCGGCGTCACCCACGCCGTCACCCGCGAATTGCAACGACTCCTCGAGGCCCACGAGCTCGTGAAGGTCCGCTTCATCGGCGCCGACCGCGATGTCCGCGCCACCCTCGCCGCCACCCTTGCCACCGAAGTCCCGTGCATCCACGCCGGCTCCGTCGGCTCCACCGCCCTTTTCTATCGCCCGCCGGACGACCCAAAGCGCGCCCAAATCTCCCTCTGAGCCGACGCGACCCACGCGCCGATTGAGACCATCGCCATGAAACTCGCAGACCTCGGCTGGGACGAACACTTCGAGGCCGCCTTCGCGCCGCACGCCGCCGCAGGCCTGCGCCCGGCGCGCGTCATCTGCGAGCTCAAGCACGCCTACGCGCTCAACACCGGCGACGACGAACTCGTCGGCGAGTGCCGCGGCAAGCTCCTGCACGCCGCCGGCTCTCGTGCCGAGTTGCCCTCCATCGGCGACTGGGTCGCCACGCGCCCGCGCCCCGGCTCCAGCAAGCTCGACATCCTCGCCGTGCTCCCGAGGAAAACGCGTTTCTGCCGCCGCGCCGCCGGCGAGCACGGCCACGAGCAGACCATCGCCGCCAACCTCGACACGGTCTTCCTCGTCTCCTCGCTCGACTCGAATCTCAACCTGCGCCGCATCGAGCGCTTCCTCGCCGTCACCCGCGAAAGCGGCGCCGAGCCGGTCATCCTGCTCAACAAAGCCGACCTGCTCGACAACGCCGACGAAATCGCCGCCGAGGTCACCGCCATCGCTGGCGACGCCGCCGTCATCCCGATCAGCGCCGAGACCGGCACCGGCTTCCGCAAACTTTCCCGCTGGCTCAAAAAAGGCCGCACCATCGCGCTGCTCGGCTCCTCCGGCGTCGGCAAATCCACCATCGCCAACCGCATCATGCGCGACGAGGTGCAGGTGACCGCCGAGGTCCGCGAAAAAGACAGCAAGGGCCGCCACACCACCACGCGCCGCGAGCTCTTCGTCGCCCCCTCCGGCGCCATGCTCATCGACACCCCCGGCATGCGCGAGCTCCAGCTCTGGTCCGCCGACGTCGGGGAGGCCTTTGCCGACGTCACCGCCCTCGCCGCCCAGTGCAAGTTTTCCAACTGTCGCCACGGCTCCGAGGCCGGTTGCGCCATCCAGGCCGCCCTCGCCAGCGGCGCCCTCCCCGCCGAGCGCTGGCAAAGCTACCTGAAACTCCTCGTCGAACAGGAGACCATGGCCGCGCGCCTCCACGCCCGCCGCGAACAGCCCAAAAAGATCGCCTGGCGCAAAGCCGCCAAAGAGTCCCGCGTCCGCCCCCGCATCACCGCCGACCACGACTGAAACGAAGATGGAAGAGTGAAAAGTGAAGGGTGAAAAAGAACGCGCGACGGGCACCGCCGACCTTGCGGCGCCGAAACAGGGGCATTTTCCCGCCGCCGCGGGGTTGACGCAACACACCGGCACTGCTGTCTTTGCGCCCATGTTTACAATCATTGGCGGCGACGGACGCGAATATGGCCCGGTCCCCTCGGACCAAGTGAAACGCTGGCTGGCGGAGGGCCGTGCCAACCTCTCGACGCGCGCCAAACGCGTCGGCGAAGAGACCTGGGGCACGCTCGGCGATTTCGCCGAGTTTACCGCCGGCGGCACGCCGCCTCCGATGACGCCCCCACCCGTCGCCGTCGCCCCCGCCGCGCCGGCCTACCAGTCGCCCTACGCCGCCCAGGCTGCCACCGCGCCGCAGAGCGATCTGGAGCTCGCCAACCGCTGGGTGCGCCTCGGTGCCCAGATTGTGGATAACATTTTCTGCATGCTCCTCATGATTCCCGGCCTCATCTGGATGGTCA
>ERZ795030.5660-NODE-5660-length-11357-cov-5.029287_pt1 | contig 11357 bp, 9 predicted proteins | sample MGYA00375122_ERZ795030 | MGnify/ENA primary metagenome ERZ795030 (study PRJEB30165, sample SAMN05720146) | activated sludge metagenome | isolation source: anaerobic digester from wastewater treatment plant | place: Japan | collected 2015-04-20 ...
CCGCCGTCCCACGAGCCGGCCCAGGCGTTCGCCAAAGCGCATGCCCGCCACCGTCATCAAAAAGCAGACCGCGCCGATCACCGCGCTGGGGAAAAGGATCGGCGTCTTGAGAAAGGCGAGACTCAGGCCCACGGCCAGGGCGTCGATCGACGTCGCGACCGACAGCATCAACAGCGTCCAGCCCCGCGTGGGGTCCGCGGGCGGCGAGGCTTCCCCGCCCCGGAAGGACTCCCGGATCATCCGCCCCCCCACGTAGGCCAGCAGGGCAAAGGCGATCCAGTGGTCGTAGGCGGCGATGATGTCGGCCACGGTTCGGCCCGCGAGCCACCCGGCGACGGGCATGAAGAACTGGAAGAGGCCGAAGCTCAAAGCGAGTCGCAGGGTCGGTCCCCAGGTTCGCTCCCGGCGGGCGCCCCCGATGCCCACGGCCACGGACAGGGCGTCCATGCCCAGGCCGACGGCGATGATCAGAATGGCGCCGAACCCCATGTCCTCTCTCCTCTATCCTTGCCCGGCGGAACCGGTCGCCCGCTCCGCTCCCATCTTCGGGATTGGAACGGCGGCGGGTTCGTCCGGCGAACTCCTTAACAATCCCCGCCCGATTTTGCAAGCCGGCAGAGGCAGACCGGACGTTCGGGCATTCCGGGATCGACCCGCCCGTCGATGCGGATACGTCTGTGTTTTTTCCTTCCGTTATGATAAAAACAGGGAGCGTGCCGGCAAAGGAGGCAACGACATGAAGAAGATCCTTCTGATGATCTCGATTCTCTCCCTGGCGGGCTGTGCCACGGGCCCCGTTCTGTACCCCAATTCATACCTGCGGGAGGTCGGCGAGGCGAAGGCCCATGAGGATATCGCCGAATGCGAGACGCTGGCCGATCAGTACGTCCAATCCGACGCCGGGATCCAGGCGGCCAAGGACATGGCCATCTCGGCCGGAGGGGGCGCCATCATCGGGGGCGCCGCGGGCGCCGTCGTGGGCCATCTCGGACGGGGCGTCGGCGTCGGCGCCGCCACCGGGGCGGCGGCCGCCCTGGTGCGGGGCGTCATCAGGGCCTCGGAACCGAGTCCCCTGTTCAAAAGCTTCATGGACCGGTGCCTCCAGGAACGGGGCTATGAGGTCATCGGCTGGCAGTAGAACGTCCCCCCGTCATGATCCGCCCGTCTGTTAACCTCCGCCGCAGACAAACATATTCCGGCGCGGATGCGCGCAATTTCCCGTTTTCCGACCCACGGAACCCATCCGCGGGCAAGAGGCGAACCTGCCTGCCGCAAACGACGCGCCTGTCGAGGCCGATCGGCCGCGCATGGATGTGGTTCGTCGTCTACCTCGGGAGGGACAGCCCCGTCTGCAAACTGCCGTGAGCGTTTCGATCGGGCGGGGGTGGGGACCGTTCACCCTTCCGGGTTGAAGTGGCGGCGAAGCCTGAGGGCGGTCTGACGGCCCACCCCCGCCACCTTTTGCAGGTCCTCCAGGGAAGCGGCGGCGATCCGGCGGGCCGAGCCGAAGAAGGCGAGGAGATCCCGGCGGCGTTTCGGCCCGATGCCGCCAACGGCGTCGAGCGCGGAGCGAAAATCGTCCCGGGTCTTCAGCCGCCGGTGATAGGCGACGGCGAAGCGGTGGGCCTCGTCCCGGACCTGCTGGAGGAGAAACAGGGCCGCCGGCCTACGGGAAAGGTAGAGGGGCTCGCGGCGGCGGGGCAGATAGACCCGGTCTTCCCCGCGGTCCACGGTCCCCGGCATCCGGACGGCCTCTTGCCGCTCCTTGGCCAGGGCAAGGCAGTCCACCGTCTTCAGATCGAGCTCCTTCAGAACGGTGACGGCGACCTGGAGCTGCCCCTTCCCCCCGTCCACCAACAGCAGATCGGGCAAGGGGGGAAACGGGCGCGCGCCGTCTCCCGGCGCCCCGGCAAGGGCCCGGGAAAACCGGCGCTTCAGCACCTCGTACATCATGGCATAATCGTCGGCCCCCGGGACGGTCCGCACCCGGAAACGCCGGTAATCGGCCTTCTCCGGCCGGCCGTCGACGAAGACCACCATCGAACCGACGGCGTGGCGCCCGCCGAGGTTGGAGATGTCGAACCCCTCGATTCGGCGCGGCGGGCGGTCAAGGCCAGCGGTCCGGGCCAGGATCTCCAAGGCCTCGGCGGGGTCGAACTCGGCCAGCCGCTTCGTGCGGAGGGCGTTCTCCGCGTTGCGGCGGGCCATCTCCAGGAGATCGCGCGCCTTGCCGCGCATCGGGATGCGCAGGGAGACGGCCCGGCCCTTCTTCTCCGCCAGCCACTCCGCGACGGCCGCCGCGTCCTCCAGATCGAGCGGCAGGAGGATCTCCCCGGGGACATGGGCCCCGGCGTCGTAAAACTGTTTGAGGAGGGAGGAGAGGAGCTCCGCCGTCTCCCCCGCGAGGCGGATCAGCGGGAAGAGCCGTTGACCGGAGAGCTTGCCGAACCGGACGGTGAGCAGGCAGACCTGGAGGTCGTCCCCCTCCCGGTGCAGGCCGAAGAGGTCCTGATCGGCCTCCGTCACGTCCTCCATCCGCTGGCGGGCGAGCGTCTCCTCGATGGCGGCGATCCGGTCCCGCAGGGCGGCCGCTTCCTCGAAGTCCAGGGCCTCGGACGCGGCCTGCATGCGCCTTCTGATCGCGTCCGTGAGGTCCCGCCCCCCGCCTTCCAGGAAGGCGCAGCTCTCCCGGACCAGACGATCGTAGGCCTCCGCCCCCACCCGACCGACGCACGGCGCGAGGCAGCGCCTGATCTCGAATTCCAGGCAGGGGCGGCGACGGGATTTCAGTTCCGCGTCCCGGCAGGTCCTGAGTGGAAAGACGGACTGGAGGAAGCGCAGCGTCTCGCGCGCCGCCGACGCGGAGGGATAGGGACCGAAATAACGGGCGCCGTCCTTTTTTGGCCGCCGCACGACCTGGAAACGGGGGAAGGGCGTCGCGGGATCGATCCGGAGGTGGACATAGGCCTTGTCGTCCCTCAGGTCGACGTTGTAGCGGGGGCGGTGGGCCTTGATCAGGGTGTTCTCGAGGATCAGGGCCTCCTTCTCGCTCGCCGTGAGGATGAGCTCCACGTCCCGGACGCGGGAGACGAGAAAGGGGATCATCGCGCGGCCGTCCGTCCCCCCGGCATACGCCTTCAGGCGGCTCTTCAGGTCCCCGGCCTTGCCGACGTAGAGGATCCTGCCCTCCCCGTCCTTCATCAGGTAGACCCCCGGCGCCCGGGGCGCGAGGGCGACCTTCGCCTTCAGAACATCCGGTGAAGCAGCGCCGGCCGTCATGCCTTCCCCCCCAGTTCCACGAGCAGGCCCTTGAGCTCCCTGATCTCGTCCCGGAGCGCGGCGGCCTTCTCGAAGGCGAGCTCCGCCGCGGACGCCTTCATGGCCGCCGTCAGGTCGCGGATCAGGGCGGCGATCTCCTCCTCCGTCCCGTAGGCCTTTCTCTTTTCCGCCACCGTGGGCACGGTGACGTAGTCCGCCTCGTAGATGGACCCCAGGACGTCGTGGATCGACTTGCGGATCGTCGCCGGCGTGATCCCATGCTTTCGATTGAACCGCTCCTGGAGCGAACGGCGGCGCCGGGTTTCGTCAAGGCAGGCCCGGATGGCCGGGGTGACGCGATCGGCGTACATGATGACCCTTCCGGCGACGTTGCGGGCGGCCCGGCCGCTCGTCTGGATAAGCGACCGCTCCGAACGGAGGAACCCCTCCTTGTCGGCGTCGAGGATCGCCACGAGCGACACCTCCGGGATGTCGAGCCCCTCCCTCAGGAGGTTGACACCCACCAGGCAGTCGTATTCGCCGAGACGCAGGTCTCGGATGATCCCGACCCGCTCCAGGGTCTTGATGTCGGAATGCAGGTAGCGGACGCGGACGCCCAGCTCCTCATAGTAGCTCGTCAGGTTTTCCGCCATGCGCTTGGTCAGGGTGGTCACGAGGACGCGCTCGCCCGCCTCCGCGCGCGCGCGGACCTCGGCGTAAAGATCCTCCACCTGGCCCGTCACGGGCCGGACGTCGATCTCCGGGTCCATGAGCCCCGTGGGCCGGATGATCTGCTCCACCACCCGGTCTTCGGCCGCCTGGAGTTCATACGCCGCCGGGGTCGCGGAGCAGTAGATCCGCTGCTGGGGGAAACCCTCGAACTCCTCGAAGCGAAGGGGCCGGTTATCCAAGGCGGACGGCAGGCGGAAGCCGTAGTTGACCAGGGTCTCCTTGCGGGCGCGGTCCCCGCGGTACATGCCGATGAGCTGGGGAACCGTCGCGTGGCTCTCGTCGATGACCACGAGGGCGTCCTTCGGGAGATATTCCATCAGCGTCGGGGGAGGCTGTCCGGGACGCCGTCCCGTCAGGTGGCGGGAGTAGTTCTCGATCCCCTGGCAGTAGCCGAGCTCCTCCATCATCTCGATGTCGAAGTGGGTCCGCTGCTCCAGGCGCTGGGCCTCCAGGAGTTTGTTCTCCGCCTGGAACGCCGCCAGGCGCTCGGCCAGCTCCGCCCGGATGTCGCCGACGGCCCGGACGAGGTTGTCCCGGGTCGTCACGTAATGGCTGCCGGGATAGACGGCCAAGCGCGAGAGGGGCCCGAGCTTCTTCCCCCGCAGGGGATCGACGAGGGCGATGCCGTCGATCGTGTCGCCGAAGAACTCCACCCGGTAGGCGCGTTCCTCTTCGTAGGGGGGGAAGATCTCGACGCTATCGCCCCGGACCCGGAAAGTGCCCCGGTGAAAATCGATGTCGTTGCGTTCGTACTGGATCTCCACCAGGCGCTTCAGGACGTCGTCGCGGGAGATCTCCATCCCGCCCTCGAGCAGGAGGAGCATCCCGGCGTAGGCCTCCGGGGAACCGAGCCCGTAGATGCACGAGACGCTCGCCACGATGATCACGTCGCGGCGCTCCAGGAGCGAATGCGTCGCCGCATGGCGCAGCTTGTCGATCTCGTCGTTGATGGACGAATCCTTTTCGATGTACGTGTCCGTGCTGGGAATGTAGGCTTCCGGCTGGTAGTAGTCGTAATAGCTGACGAAATACTCGACGGCGTTGTCGGGGAAGAGCGCGCGGAACTCCTGGTAGAGCTGGGCGGCGAGCGTCTTGTTGTGGGCGATGATGAGCGCGGGGCGGCCGGCGGCCTCGATGACCTTGGCAATGGTGAAGGTCTTGCCGGATCCCGTCACCCCCAGGAGAACCTGGTGGGGGCGACCGGACGCCAGGCCGGCCGTCAGTGCGTCGATGGCCCGGGGCTGGTCGCCTTGGGGCGTGAAATCGGTCATCATTCTGAATGCATCCATCGTTCATCCCTTCCCTCGCCGCCTTTTCGCATACATCGGGACCTTTTCGCAACGGCAAATCGTCTCAGGACCGGTGAGACGGAAGGGTTATCGGGGGCGTTGCGGAACTCCCGGTAGAGCCGGGCGGCGAGCGTCTTGTTGCGGGCGATGACGAGCGGGGGGCGGCCGGCGGACGGGCAAAAAAATCCCCGGTCGGGGGGACCGGGGAGCGAAATGGCGGACAGGGAACGGCGCGATCAGCTGACCAGCGTCTTCAAGGCATCGACGACCGGAGCGGTGAACAGGGCCACCATCACCGTGTACAGGGCGAACGACCCGAGGGCCTCGCTCAGATAGATCCGGTTGTACTTGTGCTTGAGCGAAACGATGATGAGCCCGCCCACAATCAGGCACCCCAGATGGAAGTAGGGAAAGTCGCTCGCGCCGGCGGCCGTGAACTCGGCGTATCCGAAGGTTGCCGTCGTCAGGAGCACGAACAGCGTCACCCACAAGGTTTGCATGAATTTTTTCATTGTCGATGTCCTCCTTTGTTCCAGGGTCGATCTCTTTTGCTTGGGTTATATGAAAGATCCATGCCAGACCGTGCGATCTTTCCCATAAGATAAACGGACGGCTGCCACCGGCGCCGGATCACCGGCGCCGGTGGACCGTTTCGACAAGCCGGACGTTTCCCCGAGGAAGCGCACAAGTAATCGATAATAAAAGTTTTTACCCGGAAAGGCGCCGCCGTCAAGACAGGACGGGCGCGGACCTCGCCCCTTTTCGCCCCCGGAGGGGCCGGAATGAGGTACCACCGTCCCTTCGCCCCACCCGACCTCCGGCGGACGATCCTTTGCTGAACGAAACGTCGCCCACGCTGAACGAAACGTTCAATTCCCGCGATTCCCATTTGAATCTTGACAAAGACGACCGTTTGTGGTTTATGGGTGCGCTTAATAACTGATCGGGGTGCCATCATGAAGAAGAACCTGACAGCAGTCACGAATGTGAAGCGCAAAAGGACCCACGGATTCCTGGTCCGCATGGCGACCAAGGGGGGACGTCGGGTCATCAATCGAAGAAGGGCCAAGGGGAGGAAGCGCCTGACGGTGTAGCATCCTCTACCCCTCATGACGGCCCGGCCCCGCGGGGGGTCCGCTTTCGACACCATGGAACGAAAGACCTTTGCGCCGCATGAACGCATCCACAAGAGAAGAGACTATTTGAAGGTATACGAGCAGGGGACGCGGGAGCACACGCCGAATTTCACGATCATTACCCTGGAGAGCCCATCCGGAACCAGAAGGCTGGGGATCACGGTCACCAAGAAGGTCGGGAACGCCGTCAAACGAAATCGCATCAAGCGCCTGTTGAGAGAATACTTCAGATTGAACAAATCGAGTCTGCCCCCCTCACGGGACATGGTCATCATGGCGAAGAAAGGCATCCCCTGGATGACTTACCGGGATGTCTGCCGGGAGCTGGGCCGTCTCCGGTTTGCGCCGGCGGATCATGAAACCCATGCTTGAAACGATCATCGGCAAAATGTTCATCGGCTTGATTCGGTTGTACCAGCTTTTCCTTTCCCCCCTTTTTGCCCCCTGCTGCCGTTTTTACCCGTCGTGCTCCGAGTACGCGCTGACGGCCATCCGGCGGCATGGTCCCCTCCGGGGCCTCGGACTGGCCCTTTGGCGGCTCGTCCGCTGTCACCCCCTGCACCCCGGCGGCTACGATCCCGTCAAGTAAGGATATTTAGACCCCTGGAGGTATGAAATGGACAAGCGGACATTTCTGGCGATTGTCCTCTCCCTCGCCGTCATCTTTGTCTATCAGGCCTTTTTCGTCAAACCGGTCCCCCAGAGGAAACCGGCGGCAACGCCCCCGCCGCAGACGGGCTTGACCCAGCCGGACCGGACCGCGTCCGCCCCTCCGCCGTCTCCGGCGGCTACGTCTGCCCCGCCCGTGGCGCCCCTGCCGGCCGTGCGGGCCGCCGCCGTGGCCGAGCGCGACGTCACCGTGGAAACGCCCCTCTATACCGCCGTCCTCACCACCCGGGGCGGCGCGCTGAAATCCTTCCAGCTCAAGGGCTACCGGACGGAACTGCCCGAGGACCGGAGGTACGGGTTCGACGGCCTGCTCGCCCTGGTCGGCTTCAAGAAAAAAGAGGAGAAACCCGCCCTGCCCGTCGAACTGGTGCACGTGCAGGAGGGGATGCCCCGACCCTTGACGGTCTCCTTCCCCGACTCCAGCCTTCCCCTGCCGGCGGAGGGCGGATTCACAACCGGCACAACGGCCCTCGACCTGACAACGGGGACGGAGGGGCGGCCGCTGGTCTTCACCCAGATCCTCCCGGGGACGGCCCGCGTCGAGAAGATCTACACCTTCCGGCCGGACCGCTACGTCGTGGACCTCGAGGTCCGGGTGCGGAACCTGTCCGGCAATCCGCTGAACCAGCATGCCGCCCTGAACTGGCGCCGCTACGTCGATCCCAAGGCGGAGACGGACCGCTACGGCAACGAGGGGCCGGTTACCTACGTAGCCAAGAGCATTGACCGGATCGAGGTCAAGAAGATCGAGCGTGAAAAAATTCACGGGCCGGACGTCTCCTGGGGCGGCTTTGAGAGCAAGTACTTCCTCGCCGCCATGATCCCCCAGAACCCGTCCCTCTCGAGCGTCGCCATCGACCGGGACACGCGGGACATGGTCACGGTCAGTCTGCGCGGCGCGAACACGATCATCCCGGCGGGGCAGTCCGGTTCGTTCGTCTATTCCGTCTACCTGGGGCCCAAGGATTACACCATCCTCGAGGCACAGGGGGTCGGCCTCGAAAACGCCATCGACTTTGGCTCCTGGCTCAAGTGGCTGGCCTTTCCGCTGCTGATCGTCCTCAAGTTCCTCTACCAGTACATCCCGAACTACGGCATCGCCATTATCATCCTGACGGCCCTGATCAAGCTCGTCTTCTGGCCCCTCGGCAACAAGAGCTACCAGTCCATGAAGGAGATGCAGAAGCTGCAGCCGAAACTGAAGGCCCTCCAGGAAAAGTACAAGGACGACAAGGCCAAGATCAGCCAGGAGACGATGGCCCTCTACAAGGCGCACAAGGTCAACCCGCTGGGGGGCTGCCTGCCCATGATCATCCAGATCCCGGTGTTCTTCGGGCTTTACAAGGCCCTGCTGTACGCGATCGAACTGCGGCACTCCCCCTTCTTCTGGTGGATCCAGGACCTCTCCGCCCGGGACCCCTATTTCATCACCCCGCTGATCATGGGGGCAACGATGTTCATCCAGCAGAAGATGAGCCCCGCCCCCGGCGACCCCATGCAGGCCAAGCTCATGCTCTGGATGCCGGTGATCTTTACCTTCCTGTTCCTCTATTTCCCCTCGGGGCTCGTCATCTACTGGCTCTTCAACAACCTGTTCAGCATCGGCCAGCAGTACTACATCAACCAGAGAAGCACCTGATACGAGGTGACGCCATGAAATCCATCGAAATTGAAGGTAAATCCATAGACGAGGCCATCGTAAAGGCCTGCGAGGCATTCGCCGTTCCCCGGGAAAAGCTTCAGATCGAGATCCTTTCGGAAGGCGCAGCGGGATTCCTCGGGATCGGCGCGCGGAAGGCCCGGATCCGGGCCGGCCTCATGAACCTTTCCCTGGATCTGGACGACCGCGAGGACGCGACCGCGGAACCGGTGCCGGATGTTCCGGCGCCGGAACGCACTTCTTTATTCAAACAAGAACCGGGGCCCGCCCCGCAGCCGGTCGGGGAAGCCCCCCCGCCCCCCGGGCGAAGACGGGAACCCGCCGCGCGCCCGGCTCCGGAAACGCCCCCCCGTCCCAAGCGGTCGCCTGCCCCACCCCACCGCGGCGCGGAGAAGCCCCCCGTCGAAAGCCGCGCGGCGGCCGCGACGCCGGACCCCGAACCCGCCGGTGACGTGGCCCTTCAGGCCAAGGCGGTTCTGGAGGGCATCCTGGAGCGGATGGACCTGAAGTACCCGGTTTCCGTCCAGGAGACGGAGGACGCCATCCGCCTCGACATCCAGGGCGACGGCGGCGGGCTGCTGATCGGTAAGCGGGGGCAGAATCTCGACGCCCTGCAGTACATCGTGAACAAGGCCGCCTACAAGGCGGGCAACGGTAAAAAGGTCATCATCGTCGATACCGAAACCTACCGCCAGCGGCGCGAAGAATCCCTGGTCAGCCTGGCCGAACGCCTCGGGGAAAAAGTCCGCAAGACCCAGAAGCCCCTGACGGTGAGTCACATGAACGCCCACGACCGCCGGATCATTCATCTGGCGCTCCAGAACGACACCCAGTTGGCCACCAAAAGCCGGGGCGAAGGGGAATACCGGAAGATCATCATCATGCCGGCACGCAGCCGGCCGCCCCGCGATCAGGCCGACCCCCATGAACATTCATGACACCATCGCGGCCGTCGCGACGCCCCCCGGCCGGGGGGGCGTCGGCATCGTCCGGATCAGCGGGACGGAGGCGGAAGCCATCGCCCGACACCTCTTCCGCACCGACGGCCCCCTGACCTCCCTCGCGTCCCATCGCCTCTACCACGGCCGCATTCACTCCCCGGAAACGGGCGAACCCATCGACGAGGTGCTCCTGGTCCTGATGAAGGCCCCCCGCTCCTATACGGGCGAGGACGTCGTCGAGATCCACGGCCACGGCGGGCCGGTCCTCCTCCGAACCCTGCTCGCGGAAATCCTCGGCGCCGGCGCCCGGCCGGCGGAACCCGGGGAATTCACCCGGCGCGCCTTCCTGAACGGGCGGATGGATCTGGCGCAGGCCGAAGCCGTCGCCGACCTGATCGACGCCCACTCCGCCCCGGCCGCAACGCTGGCCCTCGGCCATCTCGAGGGTCGCCTGAGCCGGGCCGTGGAGGGCCTCTACGCCCGCACGACCGATATGCTCGTCCTGCTGGAGGCGGCCATCGACTTCGGCGAGGAGGGCGAAACGGCGCTCGACGCCGGAGCCCTGGCGGCGCGCTTCGGCGAGATCCTGGAGGACCTCCGGACCCTGCTCGGCACTTACGCCGCTGGCCGGGTCCGCCGGGAGGGGTTCCGGGTCGTCATCACCGGCCGGCCCAACGTCGGCAAATCGAGCCTCCTCAACCGCCTGCTGGGCGAGGAGCGGGCCATCGTCACCCCCTTCCCCGGTACAACCCGGGACTTCATCGAGGAGACCCTGCTGATCGAGGGCATCCCGTTCCGCCTGACGGATACGGCCGGGATCCGCACGCCGGAGGACGCCATCGAGCAGGCGGGCGTCGCGATGGTCCGCCGGCGCCTGTCCCATGCCGACGCGATCCTGCTCCTTCTCGACGGCAGCATGCCGCTCACCCCGGAAGACGAGGCGCTACTCGGGGAAATGCACGGACGCCCCACGGTCATCGCCGTCAACAAGGCCGATCTACCCCATGTCCTGGCGGAGGATCGGCTCCACGCCTTCCGGCCGCTCCACCCGCCCCTGTGGATCTCGGCCAAAACAGGCGAGGGGATTGACGCCTTGAAGGCTTTGCTATATGCTGCCTCGTGCGGTGGAGAACCGGCGACAAGGGACGGCGCCCTGATCGGAAACCTGCGGCACAAGCTGGCCCTGGAGGCGGCGAAGACACACCTGGAGCGGGGCGGAGAGGCCCTGGAGCGGCGTGTCTCGCCGGAATTCATCGCGCTCGACGTTCGGGACGCCTTGCAGAGCCTGGGGGAGATCACGGGCAGGACGGCGTCTCCGGAAATCCTCGACAAAATCTTCGCGGGCTTCTGTATCGGAAAGTAAGCGGGCGCCGTTCGCCCTTGACCATCCATTCACTCAACCAAGTCACGGGAGGCACAAACCATGGCGGATTATACGCACCGGGAAGTGGGTGAAGAAGTCCATTTCATTGCGGGTCACTACGAGATCATCGAAGAGGGGCGCCTGACGCACGCCGGCAGGGAGTTTCTCTACGCCCTGGGGATCGCGACCCTGGACAACGCTTGCTGTGGCCGTTCCGGTTGCCGGTTTCTTTTCATCCCCGGTTACGTCCGTTCCTGGAAGGTCAGAACCAACGATCAGGGCATGCCGGTCAGCGACGTGGAACCCATC
>ERZ795030.5664-NODE-5664-length-11352-cov-3.786935_pt1 | contig 11352 bp, 10 predicted proteins | sample MGYA00375122_ERZ795030 | MGnify/ENA primary metagenome ERZ795030 (study PRJEB30165, sample SAMN05720146) | activated sludge metagenome | isolation source: anaerobic digester from wastewater treatment plant | place: Japan | collected 2015-04-20 ...
ACCAAAATACTTTCCAATAAGAGGTGTATCAAAGTCTTTCTCGGCTATGGGCTGCGAATTGAATCTTACTTTGTTTACGATAGTGACTATTTTTTTGTTATCTGTTCTCTGTTGTAATTCATGTTATAACTCCTCGACGTCGCTTGAAACCTTATCTATAAAATCAGTTATCAATGCTTCTTGATCGTTTTCATTAAACTCGCAAATGAAGTATCCTTCCAAATCAGAGCATTTTTCTTTATACGCCGATGTATAATCGTTGCTTACTGTTGTTATTTCCACATATCCCGAATCGAAAGCCAGAATTGTATCAACTGCGGAATTACTGATGGCAAAAGCATCTATAGGGCAATTGTATTTATACTTGTACTGGGTATCCATTTCTGGCAACTGATCGGGAGCCAGAACATTTACCGGAATGCTTAAAATGAAATAATCCACTGAAACAGCCTGTGAAAGTGTATAAGCGTCCAATGTATATCCGTCCAGTACCTCTTCAGCAAAATTAGACATTCCGCCGGGGGAACTGGAGCACAATAATATCGGGACATTTTCTCAATTCCACATCATTTATAAAATCATTCAGATAAAGTACCTTCTCGTCGCTTCTTTTTACTGATGTAAATATCTTGTCTGGCAATGAATAGCAATCGATAAGCATGTTGTTGCTGTTAGTGCCGATACCAACTGTTTTATATCCGCATTCGTTCAGCTTTTTGATAATATTACAGAATAATTTATCTGTATTCACAGCAGAAAAAAGGCTTCCTATACCGATAATGACGCTTTCCTGTTTTTCATAACATTTTACTTCATGATAATCCCATTGTTGTCTGTATTCAAATTTTAATTTTTTTTCGTCTGCGATGCCTTTGGCTTTCTTCAGATCGTCATCTTTCAATTCAGCGCAGCATATAACATTTTTGCCGAACTCAAGGGATAGGTTGATCTTGCTGATGATATCATTATACATTGATCTTATGCGTTTATAATCACAGATTATTACAGTATCACATTCGTCAAGCGAAGCTCTGAAGTCAGTAACAACATCACAGCATATATCATCAGCGATCATGCTTCTGCATATAATAGGACAAACGGCTTTAACTATTTGCAGTTCACTTTCTGAACTGTTGATATAATCTATGAAAGGGATAACATCATTTGAGCATGGATAAATAATACAATTCATTTTAAGGTCTCCAAGTGTATTTGGTTTTTGTTTCTTTTAGTAAAATACAGTTTTTAATTTTTGAGTCGAATACATTGCGTGAACTCTTGCAGTAAGAAAGACGTCTCTCTGCAGTAAATTTACCGTTATCGTCGGAATGTCCTTGACACATTGAGCAATGTAACATCGCATAACAGTTTTTGCATTTATCAGCAGTCAGCTGAGAAACATTAAGATGCTTTCTTACCATGTCATAGTCAAATCCTTCGTAGATATTTCCGATTTTCATACATTCCGAGATCTCGCTTACACGCTCACACGGGAAAATATCACCTTTAACATTTACAAAGAATTTTGAATGACCGGAGATACAGGAACCTCCTGGAGTGGTCACATCGGGTAAAGAATTGATACCTCGCTTAAACTGGAGATACTCGCGCTTGAATACCATCATTTTGTATTTGAAGAACGGCGGAAGCTTGATGCCTTCTACAAGCTTCATTTCGTTCAAGAAAGACAGGAAGTAATAATAGTTATACTTTGCTTCAAATTCGGCTGAATATGTCAGCTTATTTGCTAGATACTCGTCATCTGCGAGAGAGGAACTTACAACCACATTGTTATTCCTAAAAAATTTGTCATCAAACAGTGAAAATGATTCATCAATATCATTTACAGGACTGATGACCATGTTGATGCGCACATATTCGGCCGCATCTTTTCCATAGCGTTCATAAGTCTTTTTAAATGCAGAAAAAGCGCTTGCAAAGCTTCCTGTTCCGTCGCTTCTTTTTCTGTTGATATCATGAATAGAAGCAGGTCCGTCAATACTGAAAAGTAGATGGAATCTGTGTTCCGCAAGGAAATCTATTATTTCGTCAGTCATTAATGTTGCGTTCGTAGTCATAAAGAAACTGATATCTTTTCCAAGGAACAGTTCTTCACAATACTTTACGCATTTCTTCAACATATCAAAGACAATAAGCGGCTCTCCGCCGTAGAAAGATATCGTCGGAGACTGAAAAGACTTGGAATGCTCTGCAAAGAAGTCAATCGCCTGCTTTGCAACTTCCCATGTCATATGCTTATTTTCATGATTTCTCTGGAGTGTATTGTCAGTCTTATTTGCATAAGGACAATAAGAACAGACAAGATTACATGATTGTGTGACCTGTAGAATAAGCTGTTCACAGTGATCTGAAAGTATTTCTTCAACCTTGTCTGTTTGTTCATGCTTAATTACAGAAACGTGATGGTCGGATAAATATCCTTTCTCTTTAAGCTGTTCGATGTAATCCTTGTCCTCTTCGGAAAGCTCGTCATATGTACTTTTCTCGGAAAGGTAGCTGTAAATGCTTTCGTCAACTCCAACTATCGTGTCTTTGTTGACGTCATAAAAATAGAATCCTCTTGGCGAACGTTACAGTTTGATAAATGGTTTAGTTTTCACTTCTTTGTTCGTAATACAGTCGTCTTGAAAAATAATAGCATATATTTTTCAGAGATTCGTGCAATGTCCTTTCTTAAAATTATAGAGCAACTAAAATGCATATATAATATGTAAGGTAATATTATAACTTATTTAAAGTATTAAGGTGCGTTTCTAATTCATATTCAATAACGCCGAGCATCGTTTTATAAAGCTCACAGTAATCATTATAGCCTGTTTTGCCTGCTTCATTGAATTTCAGTATTGTTTTATTGAAGCTATGCCATTTCTTTTCGAGTGCTTTGTAATCAGAAACTATCTTTCTGTCCTTAACGCTTTTTGCAGCACCGGCGGTCAAATAATTTCTGTAAACATATCCGCTTTGATCGAACATCGCACAGCTTAAAATCAGCGCTTTAAAATTGGTAGCTATGAGCTTTTGGTCATCATGTCCGTCTATGTACATACCGTAAAGATTTTCCATGACATCAAGACCGGAACGTAATTGTTCTATAAGCACAACTATTTGTTGTTTAAATATTTTATATGCACTAGGAAGAACAAATCCCGAAACATCTTTCACAATATAAAGATCCTTGTTGATCTCAAGTTCGTACCATTTACTCTTTCTTGCATTTTCAAAAACATCATATTCAAACCAATGATCATATTTCCTAAGACTAAATGAAGGCTCAGAAAACAGTACTCTGCCATTATCCGTATCTATTCCGTGTATCGTTATAAAATGATGAGGCATACGTGCATCGGGAGGCAATATTTTTTATACTGTTCTGATATCGCAAAACCTATCTGATACTGGTCGGTTATAGCGGTAACACAGGTGTTTTCTTTAATAGAATCACTGATTACCTTTATATCCTCTTCACGATTAAGATTTGAATAGCGTTCCAAAACGACGTTTGTCGTTTCTGCAAACTTATCAAAAAAATCCAATTCAACGGGTATTACTTCCAACGTCGGCAACCCGTTTTCTTCAAAATCAATCCTTGCTTTAAAGTTTACAGCTTTTGTATATAACATTGCATCGACAGGCGTAATAGAAATTCCTTTATTAAGCATTGCGTAAATCAGTGCACTAACAAAACAATTGATTTTGTGATTAATTTTATATTGATAATTCTTTACTTCTAAAATCATCGTCTCTCCAATATAGAAAAATGAAACTAACTTAAGTTGATGGATAAATTAAGTGAATGTTTGTGAATATAAAAAACATAAATTGAAAGGTATAAAGAAAAATTGGCTTAATGATTTTTTTAGAATCATTAATTTTTTTATTTAGTATACCATTTTAAAATAACAAAGTCAACGGCAAAACATAGTATATTTTTCAACATTATCTGTTTATAAATATTTATATTTGTTATTTGCAATGCTTTTTTAGCGATTTATTCGGGGGTATTTTAATATAAATTAAAAATTTCAGTCTTTGGAAAAGGTGATTTCCTCCTCATTACGAGCTAAAATCATTTTCTTTAAAAGAATCAGTCAGCAGAGTGAACCGGCATCTGACATTGAACCGCTGAAGGCAGAAATCGAGAATTTTTCACGGAAAAAGAGAAAAGCTATTGATATTATGCTTGATGAATTATTATCACGGGAAGCTCTGAAAAAAGAGGTCGATTATTATGACAGTGAGATAGCAAAACTGACACAGGAGATATCAGACAAGCAGGATATCAGTGCCGTACATCAGCGTCAGTTCGATTCAATTAAAGAATATATCAGGCAGGTCAATCTTATCGCCGAGCATGACAGCGATGATACGGAATTCTGTTCGCAGCTTCTGAAAAAAGCTGTTGTTATTGACCGTAATTCGCTCATCCAGTCATCATGAGTATGCTTTTTCTTTCGCTTATGCTTAGGGAAGTAATAGTCTTATCAGCAACATGTCTGTTTTTATCATCGGTTACAGGGAAGAATGAAAACTGTGCATCACTTCCCATGATTACAGAAGTTTGCTCAGTTTTTCTTCCGAAGACCTGTTTCTTCAGCCATGCCAGCTATTCCTAAGCAAGAACAAGTTCTTCTTTAAGAACGGCATTTTCATTCCGGAGTGTAGCATGATCTGCAACTAATTTTTGAATATCATGCTCAGAGTCAGCCGCTCGGCTACTGCGATGACACCTATTATTATATCCGTCCGGAAATCTATATCCCGTGTTTTCGGGCGGTCGAATATCCTGAACACAAGGTCGATATGCTTCTGATCCAGCGTAAGCTGTTTGCAATGGATTATATAAAGGTGCATTGGATTCTTACGGGACAGGTGCGTTACCGTCCGCAGAAGCGTGTCGGGAAAACAAGAAAGCGGTACATAACCTTGTACCGCAAGCAGCTTGATTATTTCATGAACGAGCATTTTGAGAAGGAGGCTGACGATGAACAGAAGTGATTTTGTGAAGTCAGTCGCATCGGAAAAAGGTATCAGCAGCCGACAGGCATACAATAGTGTCAATGCTATAATGGATACACTCCGCTTTCTGCTTTCAAACGGGAAAAAATCGAGATCGGCTGATTCGATACATTTGAAGTGCTGACCGACTTGCGTGGAGAACATATTCCGACCTTCAAAGGCGGAAAAACGCTGAAACGTGTTCTGAATACGTCGGTGGATGAGGAGAAAAAAGAGCTTTGAGTACATAGTGGCTTAATTGATTACAGACTCAATATCTGTGAGGAGGCAAAATGGATAATAAAATAAAAATGAATAACGCAGAAGCAAGCGATACATCACCGCTTGCTTCAAACATTACAGAATATAAATTCGGTCATACGACCTATATTGTTGAATTGCATTTTTGTTTGGAATGTAGGGAAACACTGGAGGATGTAATTAAAAGGCTGATCGTTCATGATGTAGAACGGATAAAAAACCAGAAATGAAGCCGTGATAAAAAAATATAGCGGATTCTAAAATTTATCACTTTAAAGTCTTGATTTTTTCTTAAAGCTGTGGTATAGTTGCGAATCCGCTGTAGCTTGTCGGAAAGTGAGAATATGATGAGAGAAGATAAGATCACAGCGTTATATTGCTACCTCTCGCAAGATGATCTCCTTGCAGGCGAGAGCAACAGCATCACCAATCAAAAAGAGATACTGCTCAAGTATGCAAAAGATAATGGATTTCCTGATCCGCAGTTCTATGTGGACGATGGCTGGAGTGGGACGACCTTCCAAAGACCTGAATTTATGCGAATGGTTAGGGATATGGAAGACGGAAAAATCGGAATTATCGTAACCAAAGACCTTAGTCGTCTCGGCAGAAATTATTTGAAGACAGGAGAATATATTGAAATTATCTTCACCGACAACAATGTAAGATACATTGCGGTCAATGACGGTGTGGACACCGCCAAAAGTGAGAATGAGCTTGTTGCGTTCAAGAACATCTGTAATGACTGGTTTGCCCGTGATACAAGTCGTAAAATTAAGGCAGTGTTCAAGGCAAAAGGACGGTCGGGCAAGCCGCTTGTGCCTATCCCGCCTTATGGCTACAGAAAATCTGACGCAGACAAGAATATCTGGGAAGTTGACGAGGAAGCAGCAGAGGTTGTTTGCCGAATATTCCGAATGTGTATCGAAGGCTTTGGTCCTAAACAAATTGCAAAAAGGCTGTCTGACGAAGAAATTCTTATTCCGACTGCATATGCTGTATCCAAAGGATACATTGCTTCGGGAGCATACAAAAATCCTACGAAATGGTCGAACAGTGTCGTTGCCTTAATACTTGAAAAGCAGGAATATTTGGGACATACGGTCAATTTCAAGACGTATCGAAAGTCCTACAAAGTCAGGAAGATGATGAAATCACCTTGTGAAGACTGGCTGATCTTTGAGAATACACACCCTGCTATCATTTCTCAGCATGACTTTGATTTAGTGCAGGAGCTCCGCCAAAACCGTAGAAGAATGCAGAAATTCGAGGAGATAAATCCTTTTTCAGGCATGGTATATTGCGCAGACTGCGGAGCGAAGATGTATCTGAACCGCTGGCATGATATATCAAAAGGACAGGAACACTTGAAGTGTGGTACATATGCTAAGGATTCATCAGAATGTAGTGCTCATTTCATACGAACAGCAGTATTGTGTGAATTAGTTATTAATTAGTTGAATAAACTGCTGAAAAATGCAAATGAATGTGAAGACGAGTTCATTAAGCTGGCAATTGAACGCTCTGGATCCGACCATGCCGATGAACTTAAAAAGGCTAAACGAACACTTCGTCAGAATGAAAAGCGTATTGCAGAACTCAACAAGCTGTTTATCCGGCTTTACGAGGATAATGTCGCAGGTAAGATAACTGATGAGCGATTTTCAATGATGTCCAAGTCCTACGAAGCTGAGCAGTCCAATCTGAAAGAGGATAGCGAAGCTCTAACCGCTTTTATCGAGGAAAAGAGCAGAAAAACGAGGATATTTCTCAATTCGTCAATATTGTGAGAAGATATGAGCATATCACAGAGCTTACTCCTGAGATAATGCACGAGCTTATTGACAATATTGAGGTTCATGCTCCCGATAAATCAAGTGGTCATCGTCAGCAGAAAGTGGATATTTACTTCCGCTTCAAGGTAGCCACAGCTTCGGCAGTTATTTCTCGAAAAGACTTTAAAAACGGAAAGCAGGCTGCGTAAAAGGATTACGCAGCCTGCGACTAAAAATTATAAATACTTCTTTTAGACATCCCTTTTTCAAAAGGGTTTCCCTCAATTATTCTGCGGTTATATAATAGTAGATTTTAATTTATGTTTAATAATGTTCTTTTTTGAAATGCTGAGCAACACACTCACTTACTGAAAGTGTTATAAATACTGCAATTGAACCAACAAGAGAAAGTCCGTAAATCAATGTATTCAATGCCATGTGTCCATCTTTTTGCGGCAGAACAACTATTCCTGCAATCAAAATTATAATGGAGTATACAAAGAATACAAATGACACAAGACTTTTCAGTCCTCTGATGCCTGTGAGAAGCAGCAGTGATGAAATACCTGATATTATTCCGAGGTAAAAAGCTGAATTGGATACAAATTTTCTGAATCCTACAGCATCAGCGTCCTTATATTTAAGTCCTAGGGCTTCTCCCGATGCAAAAATTGTAAATAGTACTGCTGCAATAACTCCGACAACAGCAATAACAATTGTGATTATAAATCCCTTTTGAGCTGCTTTTGCTTCACGTTCACGTCGAAGCTCCTGCATCATTCTTAGACTTTCCTTTTCGTCTTTCTGCTTGGAGGTAAGCTGGTCTGCAACAGACCTTTTTGCAGCTTCTTTTTTTGCACGTTCCAAATCCTCATCAACATATTTAGGTACATAACGTGCCGGTGCAGGTTCATCATCAAGAATAGGAGCAGAAATCGGTTCCTGCGGTTGAACATCTTTTTTTTCTTCCTTGACAAGCGGAACATAATTATCATCATCAAGTTTTGGAGCTTGAATAGGAGCATCATATCCTCTTTGCTGAGCAAGCTGTTGCTTTCTCATTTCTATAACCTGTGACTGCTGTTCAGGGGTAAGCTGGTCAAATGCTTTTTGCTGCTCCGGAGTGAATTTTAATATAAGCGAATTATCGTAAAGGTCTTGCTTAGGTGTTGGCTTTTCTTTTGGAGTGCAGCTGTCTAGATTATCAAGTATAGGTGCTGTAACTCCCTGTGGACCGTCCTTTTTTGACGTGTTTGGTATATATGAATTCATATCGTCAAGAACAGGAGCTGAAACACCCTGAGGTCCTTCACGTTTTGGTGAAGAAGGAGTATAGTCAATATCATCAAGAATTGGAGCTGAAACATTCTGAAGCTTTTTATCTTCGTTATTCATTTTCTCACCTCATTTTAATAAACATACACCATACAAAAATATTTTTTGTATGGTGCTGTTGAAATTTAGATTTTATTAATTATCTTTCGATTATCTGACTTCTGTCAGGACCCACGCCAACCATTTTTATTGGACAGCCGCAAAGTTCTTCAAGTCTTTCGATATACTTTTTACAGCTTTCAGGAAGTTCATCAAAGCTTCTGCATGATGAAATATCCTCAGTAAAGCCCTCAGCTTCTTCATATACAGGAGTACAGCCTTCAAGTTCTTCCAAAGCAGCCGGGAAATGATTTATAATTGTTCCGTCCGGCTTCTTGTATGCAACACATATTTTAAGTGTATCAATATTTGCAAGTGTATCCAGCTTGTTAATTGCAAGTGCATCAAGGCCGTTAACTCTGACAGAGTGACGGACAATTACAGCGTCAAACCAGCCTGTTCTTCTTGGTCTGCCTGTTGTAGTACCGAATTCACCGCCGACATTTCTGATTTTATCACCGATCTCATCGTCAAGTTCAGTCGGGAAAGGACCTTTGCCAACTCTTGTTGTATAAGCTTTTGCTACACCGATTATATTTGAAATAACTCTCGGCCCAACGCCTGTACCTACACATACACCTGCTGAAAGCGGATGTGAAGATGTTACATATGGATATGTACCGAAATCAATATCAAGGAGAGTAGCCTGAGCACCCTCAAACATAATAGTTTTACCTGCTTTGTGAGCTTCAAATGTAAGAACGGAAACATCGTCCATAAAAGGTAAAAGACGTTTGCCGTATCCGGTATATTCAGCGGTTACAGCGTCAAGGTCAAAAGCAGTTCCGCCGTAAACTTCAGTAATAATCTTATTTTTGAGAGTTCCTGTTGACTTTATCTTTTCTGCAAGGACTTCAGGATGTACGAGATCATACATTCTTATGCCGCATCTTTCATATTTATCCATATATGTAGGCCCGATACCTCTTTTAGTAGTACCGATATCAGAATTTCCTCTGAATTGTTCAGAAAGACCGTCAAGTGCAATATGCCAAGGCATAACTATATGAGCTCTTGGGTCAATTTTAAGATTAGCAGTTGAAATACCTCTTTCCTGCAAGCCGTCAAGCTCGCTTATGAAGTCTTTTGGGTCGAGAACTACGCCGGCACCGATAAGACAAAGTGTATTCGGATAAAGTATTCCTGACGGGATAAGATGAAGCTTATATGTTTCACCGTTATTAACTACAGTATGACCGGCATTATTACCGCCCTGTGAACGCACGACAACTTCTGCACGGGAAGCAAGAATATCAATAATCTTACCTTTTCCCTCATCTCCCCACTGAGTTCCGACAACAATATTAGCAGGCATTTTATTTCCTCTTTTCATAAATTTAAAAATATTTGTGTTTCAGCCACACAGTTACAATTTATTATATCAGATAAATAAACATAATTCAAGTATTTACAGGAATAATTTTATTATTTATTTTAAGTCAACACCGTACAAAGATTATACTGTGTTGACTTAAAAAGCCATGCATCAGCTGATACACGGCTTTTTATATATTGAGTGAAATTAATTAGTCAAGAAAAAGCTTGCTGAAACCATCGCTAAGCTTAGCTTCAAGAGCAGTTGCTTCTTCATAAGTTGGAGCTTTAGCTGTATAATATGTCTTAATTTTCGGCTCTGTACCTGAAGGTCTTACTATGACTTTTGCTCCGCCTTCAAGGAAGAAAGCAAGTACATCAGACTTAGGAAGTGTGATGTCTGATGAAGCACCTGTAAGAACATCTTTGGAGATGCTTAATTTATAATCATCAATTCTTATAACTTTAAGTCCTGCAATCTCAGCTAAATGGTCATTTCTGAGAGTATTCATAATATTGTTCATTTTAATCATTCCGCTTTTGCCCTCAAAAGTGAAGCTGTGGAGCGAGTGATAATAAACGCCATATTTTTTGTACAAATTCTCTCTTGCCTGAAGAAGTGTAAAGCCCTGAGTTCTGTAATAAGCAGCCATTTCACAAATAAGCATTGAAGCGTTTACAGCGTCTTTGTCACGAACATATCCGCCTGAAAGATAACCGTAACTCTCTTCAAAACCGAATATATATCTTTCTTCTTCACCTTTTTTCTCCAACAGACCTATTTGTTCGCCGATAAACTTGAAGCCTGTAAGAACGTCAATAATTTCTACATTATATGCCTTGCCTATTTCATTTACAATATCAGTAGTAACTATTGTTTTTACTGCGATAGGATTTTTTGGCATTGTACCTTTTTTGGTTCTTTCTGAGCATATATATTCAAGGAGCATTGCACCGACTTCATTACCGCTGAAAAGAACATAACCATTATCCGAAGGAACTGCAATACCAACACGGTCGCAGTCAGGATCAGTTGCGAGAAGCAGATCAGGTTTAACTTCTTCGCATTTTTTTAGTCCAAGCTCAAGTGCTTCTCTGATTTCAGGGTTTGGATACGGACAAGTTGTAAAATTGCCATCAGGCATTTCCTGTTCCTCAACTACTGTAACATCTTTTATACCGATTTTTGAAAGAATTGTACGAACAGGCTTGTTTCCTGTACCATTAAGAGGAGTATATACAACTTTAAGTCCGCTTTCAGCACAAAGGTCAATATTTATTCCTTGAGTTAAAACACTGTCGAAATAACTGTTGATTATATCTTCGCCAATGTATGATATTGAACCGTTTGCCAAACCATCGTCAAAGGAAGACATTTTTATATCATTGAAGACATCAAGTTCATTGATTTTTTCAAGAACTGCGGCTGCACCTTTAAGTGTAATCTGGCAGCCATCATCTCCATAAACTTTATAACCATTGTATTTTGCAGGATTGTGACTCGCAGTAACAACTATGCCGGCTTGACACTTTAAAGCTCTCACAGCATAAG
>ERZ795030.5666-NODE-5666-length-11349-cov-15.031256_pt1 | contig 11349 bp, 7 predicted proteins | sample MGYA00375122_ERZ795030 | MGnify/ENA primary metagenome ERZ795030 (study PRJEB30165, sample SAMN05720146) | activated sludge metagenome | isolation source: anaerobic digester from wastewater treatment plant | place: Japan | collected 2015-04-20 ...
CGACCGAGCCTTTGAAATCCTGAATGTACGGCAGTGCCTCGGTCAACACCGCCGCCTTTTCAATAAACTGCTTCATGCACATCTTTCTGCTTTTCCTCTTGCCGCTTGATCTCCGCTTTCACGTCGTCAATGATCGTCGACGGCGCGGCGAAAACATTCTCAATGTTGGTAGGCGTGGGTGACAGACAGAACATGATCGGTTCGCCGTCCACCATCCCATTAAACCGCACAGCAAGCCCCTCATCGGTGGCCTTGTAGGATTGCCGCCTGCAAAGCGGATCCAAGCCACCCTCGCGCTTTAAGGACTCCAAGGGCTCAATTTTAATCCCAGGATAACTGTGTAGCCTCCTGTTAATGCTGACTTTTACAACGCTAATCATCTCTGCCCAAGCCACCTGTTTTTCAAGCGGCATCTGCGCGTATTGCTTGGCAAGAGCAACACGTTTCTCACGGGCTTCTTTAGCCTGTTTTTCTCGCTCTTCGCGCTGTTTGATCAGGCTTTCTCGTACAGCACGGAGGGCCTCCCAATCGGGCGTCGAACGCGGTGCCATATCGGAGAACGACCAGGAAACCCCATTCCATTCGGCCACCTCTCCTGTAACCGTATCGGCTACAAGTATGCGATCTGTTCTGTCCGCGTCCCTAGGCACAAAAAACCACTGATACCGCCCCGCCTCCGGCGTGGACGTACGACATGCGGAGATAAACAACAGACAGACGGCAACCGCCAACCCGTTGAGCGCGTGTTTTACGCTGTGCCAAGTTCGGGAGCGCGGGCGTCCCCGCCCGCTACTCAGTGAGCGTTGAGCGTTGAACGTTGAACGTTGAGCGTTTTTTAACATGGCCCAACCTCCTTCAGTTTTGTTCTGACCTCGTCCGGCAACCTATCCGCAAGTTCCGGATGGCTCTCGACCAAGCGCAGGATATCCAGCCAATCCTTCTGCCGCTTACTGGGCCGCCGACTTTCATCGACATACGCGGCTAGCTTACCCGCCAGCGTATCTTCCAGCGAAGCCACGCGCATCAACATGCCCCACACATCCGCAGCCACAGCACGCGCCGGAAATTGTCGGTAGCGTTCTTCAGTGGAAATCTGGACACTGACCTTCGATCTGCCTTTCAAATTGATCGACCAAGGAAAACGCTCCGCTTTAAATCCCTCTTTCTCCAACGCGCAGACCGCCTCCTCGACGCGATCCAGAGCAATCACCAGATCGACATCGGCCGTCACCATCGGCTCTTCCACCCAGTGGTTGACCGCGATGCCGCCGATCACGCACCAAGGCACATCCAGCCGTTCGAGCACGGAGACGAGACGCATCACGTCCCCGCCTCCGCCCGCTGTCTGCCAATCGTAAAATGCCTTCTGTGTCATGCCGCTCTTTCGCCACTCAACTCACGTCGTGTATTCGGCGTTGATCTTCACGTAATCGTACGAGAGATCACACGTGTAAATCGTATCCTCGCCCTCGCCGAGGTGCAGGTCTACCGTCACCTCAAAAGCCCGCTTGCGCATCACATCCTGCATGGCCGTGAGCAGAGCCTTGTCCGCCACGCGCCCTTGGTCATACGCGCAAATGTCGCCGTAATAAATCTGTGCCTTCTGGTCATCGACCTCCGCGCCGGAATAGCCGACCGCCGCGATCACGCGTCCCCAGTTGGGATCGAGCCCGAACCACGAGGTTTTGACCAGCGCAGATTTAGTTATAGCGCGCGCCGCTACCTGCGCGTCCTGTACCGTCCGTGCACCGCGCACGCATACCGTCACAAACTTGGTCGCGCCCTCGCCATCCATGACCATCTTCTTGCCGAGTTCGAGACAAACCGTCTTCAGCGCGTCCACAAAATACTGCCACTGCGAATGATAGGGCGTCAACGTCTCGTTTCCTGCCACACCGCTGGCCATCAGGATCACGGTATCGTTGGTGCTGCGGTCGCCATCCACCACAACACGGTTAAAACTCACCTCCACCGCCTCACGCAAAGCCTGGTCGAGCGCCTTGTGGTGTACCGCCGCGTCGGTCGTGATAAATCCCAGCATCGTCGCCATGTTCGGCTCAATCATGCCGGAACCCTTGCACATGCCGCCGATCATCACCGTCTTGCCGTCGATCTCCAACTCCACCGCCACCTGCTTGTCCACGGTATCGGTCGTCATGATCGCGTGCGCGGCATCACTGCCGCCCGTCGGGCTCAAGGCACCGGCTGCCTCCTTGATGCCCGCCGCAATGCGTTCCATCGGCAGAAGCGCACCGATCACACCGGTCGAGCAGACCAGTACGAGTTGCTCGTCGATGCCCAGCGCCTCACCGGTCAGGCGGGCCATTTCGCGCGCGTCCTGCAATCCGGTCTCGCCGGTACAGGCGTTCGCGCAGCCGCTGTTCACCACCACCGCCTGCGCCTGCCCCGAACGGGTGCGCTCGCGGTCGATCTGCACCGGTGCCGCAGCCACCTTGTTCGTGGTATAGACCGCTGCAACCGCCGCCGGCGCATCTGCCACCACCAGCGCTAAGTCCTTACGGTCCTTATGCTTGATGCCTGCCGCCACGCCGCACGCGCGGAAGCCCTGCGCTGCGGTCACGCCGCCCTCTACATACTCGAACTTTTTCATGATTGTTCACCCAATCAAGGCATTCCCCGCACGTACTCCGCCGAACAGTCGGCGGCGCACAGGTTTCCCGTGGTTGAGTCGCATATCATTGAGGATTTTACGGTCAAAGTCGATGCAAAACCTCCCCCGCGCGACAAATCGCGCGGGGGAGGTTTTGAATTTAGGAGTTAGGAGTTAGGATTTAGGAGTTGAGTCCTGTCCATAAGGTCAACCACGTCCACAATGTCCAAATACAGAGCAATGCTTTTACTCTCGCCGTTGCGAACCACTGCGTGGTCGCAACAAAACTCCTAAATCCTCCCTCCTAAATCCTCCTTCGCGTGAGATTCAACGGCGTTGAATCTCACGCGGTCATCCCCTCGACCCCCAGCAAAAAGGCTTTGACGCCGGCTTTCTTGCCGATGGTCGCGCGCAGATGCGCAAAAGCCCCCATCACAACCTTTGCCTGCTCATCGGGCAGCACAAAAAGTGCGATCGTGTTGGCACCGGGCCACACCGCATCATCCAGCCGCGGCCCAGTGGTCTTGCCTTTGCCCACCACGCGCGGGATCTTGGTGAAACAACTCACGCCCAACTCGTCCATCGCGGCCATGACCTCTCCGTCCACACCGATGTTATAAACCGCCATCACCATCTTCATACGTCACATCCTACACGCTCTGTTCAGGCGCCCCGCATGGCGCGGTCGCCAAGCTGTCCCAACGCCGCCGCGTGGAACGCCACCACCGCCGGCACACACGCCGGTCGCCGATCCCTAACCGCCTCAACAAAATCACGCCGGAGATCGACCGGACGCAACGCGACGGGCGGCAGCCCCGCCAACAGCCCGTCGGCCGATGCCGCGATCGCACCGCGCGTCACCCAGATCCATGCGCCTTCCGCACCAATCCACCGTACGCCGATGCCCTTTTCGAGCCGACCGCCATCCGCCACTTCCAACTCAACACCGTCGCGGTAGGTACACAGGAAGCGGAACGAGGTCGCAGTGTCGAAAACCCCGTCGCGCGGGAACTCGCCCTGCCCGACGACCGACACCGGCATTTCCGCCTCCTTGCCCGCGCCCCACAGCGCAATGTCGCCGTAATGCCCGATCCCTTCCGCCAAGCTGCCACCGCCCAGTGCGCTGATCCAGCGCCAGTGATACGCGCCGCCGTCCGTGTCGCCGCTCCATCCCGCCGGCCCGCGTCCGCCGCCCGCCAGCCCCACCTCAATCCGCGTCACGCGCCCGATGCGTCCGCCGCGCACCGCCGCCACCGCGCGTCGAAACGCCGGTTCGCCCCGCAGATGCGCGCCGGTCTGCCAGACGTTGCCGCCTTGCGCCAGCGCACGCAACAGCGCACGCCCCTGCCCCAGCGTATGTGCGAACGGCGGCTCGCCATACACCGCCTTGCCTGCGGCGACCGCTGCCAGCGCGACATTCGCGTGCAGGCTGTCGGGCACGGCGACCACCACCGCATCAACGTCCGTACGCGCACACACCTCGCGATAATCATCCGTCACCTCGCAACGACCACGTCCGCCAGTCCGACTGGCCACGCACTCCCGCGCGGCAGCCGCCCGACCGGCATGCGTCTCGCAAATCACGCGCACCGCAACATCGTCCATGTCGAGAAAACGTTCGAGGTTGATCCGGCCAATTCCCCCTACCCCGACCAGTCCCAAACGCACCGGCGCACGCACCGTCGAGCGGCTGCGCAAGCCACAGAAAACTCCACCGCCGACGCAAGTCGCCGCGCCACCCTGTATCAAAAAGTTTCGTCTAGACAGGGTCATTTCATCCCCCCGTCACGCAACCGCTGCGCCACACGGCGCAGCCGTGCGCAGACCGAATCGCGGCCGATCAGCACCAGCATCTCGAAGAGCCCCGGACCTTCGGTCATCCCCGAAACCGCGACACGCACCGGATGCACCAACGCGCCCAGACCGACGCCGCGCTCCTCGCCCATCGCAATCAGCACCTCGTGTGTACTCTGCACATCGAAGCTCGGCAACGCCTCATACCGTTGTGCCACTTCGTCCAGCAGTTCAGGCACGCCATCGACCTTCAGCCGCTTCGCCACGCCCTTTTCATCGAACGGATACTCCTCCGTGAAGAAGTAGGAACATGACCCCGGTATCTCGGAGTAGAACTTGGTACGCACCTGCATCTGATCCAGAATGCCGTCCAGATCCCGCCCTTCGACCGACAGTCCGGCCGCCTCAACGCGCGCCGTGAACTCCGCCGCGTACACCTCGCGCGGCTGCCGCCGGATATACTCGCCGTTCATCCATATCAGCTTTTTGAGGTCGAAGCGCGCCGCACTCGATTTGCAGCGTTCGAGCGTGAACAGCTCAATCATCTCATCACGCGTCAACACCTCGCGGTCATCGCCCGGCGCCCATCCCAGCAGCAACAGGAAATTAAAAAGCGCCTCAGGTAAATAGCCCTGCTCCCTGAACTCGCCCACAAAGGCCGCTCCGTCACGCTTGGAATAGGGCTTCCCTTGATTGTTGACGATCATCGGCAGATGCGCGTACTGCGGCACCGCCGCCCCCAACGCCTTGAACAACTCAATGTGCTTAAAGGTGTTCTCCACATGGTCGTCACCGCGGATCACATGCGTGATGCCCATGTCGATGTCGTCGACCACATTCGAGAGATGGAACACCGGCGTACCGTCCGAGCGCACAATCACGAAATCCTGCGTGTCCTCCGCCTTCTTTTTGATCGTGCCCTTAACCAGGTCGGTATACGCGAGGCGTCCCGTCTTGGGCATGCGGAAAATCACACACTCACCGCCGCCGCCCTTGTTGTCCCTGTAGGCCAGTCCGCGGCCGACCAGATCCTCCGCCACCGCCAGATGCCGTGCGATCTGCTGGCTCTGATAAACCTCAGGCTCGTCATAGTCCAATCCCAGCCAGCGCATGCAATCGAGCAGCGTATCAATCGCCGCCTGTGTCGAGCGTTCGCGGTCCGTATCCTCCACCCGCAGCAGAAACTTGCCGCCGGCATGGCGTGCGAACAGCCAGTTGAAGATAGCCGCACGGATGTTACCGATATGGACGTTGCCGGTGGGACTCGGCGCAAAACGGACTCTGACAGACATCTTGAAAACTCCTTTGAGACCTGACCATTCAGGAAGCGTCAGTGTACCCTCCCGCCTCCCGCGAGACAAGCGGGGAGTTACGGCGGGCAATTTTACAATAATTGCGCTTGCCCTAATGGCACATCCCCTCGTATCATGGGGCTATGGTCGTGTAAAGGTTTACGTGGGCCAAGTTGGAGCCTCAGCATCATACAATCGAGGAGTAGAAAAATGTCAAACTACATGTCGCACATCGAGAACCCCGACTCTCGTTTCTGGGTTTCACAACCGATAGCAACCCAACGCACGAAGATGCGGCTCGTACACCGGCTACTCGCCTTAGTGCTGGCTGCCGCATTCTCGGCGACCGCCGATCAGACTTGGATTGGAGGCGTGACAGGATCATGGAACAACAGCGCCAACTGGTCCGGCGGCACCGTACCCGCCGCGACCGAGGCGGTCACTTTCAACACGCCCGGCGCCGTCGTTTCGGTGGATGCCGATACAACCATCAAAATAATCCGCGTCTACGCACCCGCCACGCTCAACCTCAACAGCCCGCTGCACATCGTCAACGCGGGGCTGCAAGGCACTGACATCCGCGCTGATTTGCTAATCAACGGACCGTCCACCTTGGACTTTTCCCGCAACGGCACCTCCCAAGTCGACCTCCTCGACCTCTTTGTCCGAAACGGCGCCACGTTGACGGTAAACGCCAAGCTCACCGGCACGACCTCCGGCATTGAAACATGGACCACCGGGAATTTCATGACCGGCTCTTACGTTTTCAACAATCCGGACAACGACTTCCCGAACTCTGTTCGTATCCTGTGGGGCTCGGTCGTCTCGGTTCCCTCGCTCGGTCTCATCGGAAGCGCCTCTTGTCTCGGTACAGGCGACTACAATGCAATCCTCTGCTCGTCTCGCGGCGGTACACTGCGCATCACCGGCGACTCCCCGTTCACAACAGACCGTCCCTTTAGTTTCCAAAGCACCACACCGTCCGAACTCCTGCTCGATATCGTAGGCAACGGCGACATGACCTTCACAGGCACCGCCTCCTCATCGACCGAGACCGGCGCAAAGGTTCTGCGCCTCGGCGGGAACGGCACGGGTATAAAGACTTATGCCGGCGCGATCACTAAGACGTCGCAAGGCCCTCTCTCGCTCATCAAACAGGGACAGAGTGAATGGCAACTCTCCGGCGCCAACGACCTGACCGCAATTACCCTCCTGCAAGGCACTCTTATCACGGCCAATCCCGCGTCCTTGAAGGCCGCTTCAGGCGTGGCGCTTGCCGGTGGCACGCTGCGCGTGACGACCGATGCGCTCAACCCAGACGGCACCTTCACGGCCTCCCCGTTCTCCGTCAACGGTCCAGCCACGCTCTCGCTGGCCACCGGAAGCTCGGACGTCCGGTTGCCCGCCCTCACCTTGCTCGCAGGCGGCACGCTCGATATCATTCCGGCGGACGGCAAGATCTTCGCGACCGGCATCGCGGCGGGCCCGATTCCCGGAATCACCCTTAATGGCGCACCCACCGTCTACAGCATCACCGACGGCATCACCGCCGATCCGGCCGTTCAGGCGGTTTCACTGCCCGCGCTCGGCCCCGGCGACCTCGCGGCGTATCCCGGCGCGGTCATCACACTGACCGATGGCGGTACCGGCCCGGCCCTCAACCTCACGGCCGATACCGCCGTCGCCCTGATCCGCAACCCCTCCGCTACGCCCGCTGTCATTGATCTCGGCGGGTACACGCTCACGGTCGGCCGACTCTCCGCCACCGCCAAGTTGGCCCTTTCAAACGGCACCGTAGCCACGCCCGACGGCACCCTGAATATCAGCGGCCCGGTCACGCTTGAGACTGCCCTTGCCTCCGGTACCGCCGTCGCTAAATCCGGTGCAGACACCGCGACGGTCCGTGCGGACGGACTCTCGTCCGCTGTCATAACGGATGGTGCGCTCGCGCTTGCGGTCGCCGCAAACACGACCAACAGCCTCCCCGTCCTTTCCGGCAGCGGCACGTTGATCAAAACCGGCCCCGGTTGGCTTACGCTCCCCAACGCCAACCGTAACTTCTTGGGCGACATCACCATCGTTCAAGGCACGCTGTTGCCGGCGGTTGCATCGGCGCTCGGCTATGATGACATGGCACGTGTGGTCACGGTCGCTGATGGCGGGGCACTCGACATGGGGCTCCTCCCCTCCGCGAACAACTGCACCTATGTGTACCAACTCCGTCTGGCGGGCGACGGCCCGGACGGTAACGGCGCGCTGGTCAACAACGGACCTTTCACACAATACTACACGCAACCCCTGATCGCCCTCGACGCAGACGCCTCGATCGGCGGCGTCTCGCGCCTCGACGTCCGCCGCAACCCGGATGTCGCGGGCACCATCCAGCCCCGTTTCGAACTCAACGGCCACACCCTGACCGTAAAGGGTGACGCGAAGCTCGCGCCCGATCTGCGCGCCGCCACATCGTCCACCAACTCCATCTTCGCCATCACCAGTGCCGACATCCTCGTGGCTGATCCCGCCGCTCCCGGTCAGCACGGCACGTTCGCGATCGCACCCGGCGCCGTGTTCACGATCGAATCCGACAGTACGTTGGCCGGCGATACCAACACGCTCGTCAGCGTATCGGCGGGCAGCGTTTTCGACGTCCACAATCTCGCGGCTCCGGTACCCTGGCGTATCCAAGCGGAGGCCGGCAGCGCCCTGCGGACCCGCTCGGGTTTCGGCCGCGACACGCGCAACGTCCTCTCCGGACCGGTCGAAACCTCCGGCAGCGGCGACCTCATCCTGACCGACACCGCCAGTTCTCTTTCCCTGACATTGACCGGCCCGGTTTCAGGCCCAGCCGGCATCAAGAGTTACGGCGGTGCCAACTCGGTCGCCTATTTGCTCGCCTCCAACAACACCTATCAAGGCGACACCACGATCACCGGAGGCCGGCACATGCTCTTCGCCAACTACCCCTCCAGTTTGCCGGGGTGGGACGCCGGAAAACTTCACGTCTCTGGCGGCGGCATTTTGGGTGTCGCTATGGGCGAAACCGCTACTGAAGGTTTCACGCGCGCGCATTTCGACACGCTCGTTTACGGCGATCTCATTCCACCAGACGGCGGTGTCGTTGTCGACACCACCCGCCTCGCTGATCCCGACATCGTGTTGCCAGATCCAGTGACTAAGGGCTTCGGGAAAACCGGCCCCGGCGATCTCACCATTCTTGCGCCTGTTTCAGCTTGGTTCTTTACGCCGGAAGACGGCATCACTGATTTCCGTGACTCAGGCCCCCACACACTCGGCTACATCAGCACCACGTCCGGTTCGCTTCTCATCACGAACGATGCCGATGTTACTGTAGGTGTCGTTGACGACAACGCGCAATCAACATTCGCCAGCGGCATCAAGACGGTCCATCTCGGCAGTGTTGCGGGTAAAGATTCCACCTCCAACCGTATCGGCGGCACCGCCACTGTGGTCGCGCCCGATATCGGCTACAATCTTCGCCAGACCTACTTCATCGTCGGCCAAAATGGACGCGCCACCCTTGACATCACCGACGACGCCCTGCTCTCGGCCACCCTGTATGCTGGGCGCGGTGGTTCCAGCGCCGGCGCCATCTACCAATCCGGCAACAGCATCGTGACCAACACCACCGGCGCGGCCAATGACGGCGGCCTCGGTACCGCCTCAGGCGCCTACGGTTATTACGGGCTTGAATCGGGCATCAACCACACCAAAGGATATTGGCAGGTCGCCCAAGCTTACAACTCGCAAGGCATCTTCCGCCAGACCGGCGGGTCTTTCATCATGCCCGGTGGCAGTGTGCCCGCTAGTGGCGCCGTCGGTAACTATTACGGTGGCACCGTCACCCTCACCCGCGGCGGCTTCGGCTTCGCTTTCCTGCTCGGCGGCACGTTTTATCACGGTGTCACCCTAGGCGTTGGCGGTGACGGTAATAGCGGCTCTAACACCGGTTCCGGCGCGCTCGTCGTCGCCGGCGACGCAGATGCCACGATCAATGGTCCCATCGATCTCGGACGGGCCGACGCCAATGCCCGAAACCGCCGTTCCGACCTCGTGCTTGCCGGCAACGGACGCCTCACAGCCAACCGTATCAATGCCGCCGACAATCCCGGCTGGAAAGGCGCGAGTTTCAACGGTGGCACCCTCGTCTGCGCAAACTCCGAAATTCCGGTTTTCAGCGGAACGCTTGCCGGCCACAACGTCGTTGTCCATGAGGGCGGTTTCACGCTAGAAGTTCCCACTTCCATTGGTAAGACCATCAACGTTCCTCTGCGTGCTCCGACCGGGCTGGTGGCCGCCGACATGACGTTCGCTACGCCCTACACCGGCTACATCGCCCCGCCGATTGTCCTCCACAAATACAACGGTCCTGACGGCCCCAACGGCTACGTTGCGGAGGCACTCTTTGACCGTCCTTCTGGTGCCGTCACCGGTCTCAAGTTCCATGCGCCCGGCAGCGGCATGAGCCCGCAACCGATCGCGACCCTGCGCCAGGCCGGCCGCGCCGATGTCGATGTGACCCTGTCCGTCAAGCCGGCCGTCTCCGGCGGCTTTACCAAAACCGGCGGCGGGAGTGTCACCTTTAACGCCGCCAACACCTATACCGGCCCGACCGTCGTGCGCGAAGGCACGCTGGCCCTCGGTCACGACGACGCCCTTTCCACCGTCACTGCCGTCACGGTCGGGGGCACCGGCGCACCCGCATGCCTAGACCTCCGCGGTCGCGACATTCAAGTCGCCGCCCTGACAATCGGCGATGGCGGCACGGTCATCAACGGCACGCTCAGTGCCGCATCGATCATCAAGACCGGCACCTCCACGGCCACGCTCGCGGCCACGCCCGTCGTCGAACCGTCCGCCCCGGCCCTTGACGCGCTCACGCCGGGCCTCTGGGAGGGGCTCACTTCGCGCACGGCCAACGATCCGTTCCGCTATGTGCCCAAGCAGAACATCCGCCTCACCACCTATGCCGGCAACGGCGGCAAATCTGCCAACACGAGCAACTCGGGCGGCATGTGGGCCGGCAACAACCACACCTACGCCTATGCCGGCTGCATCTGGAACCGCACCGCCACCAATCAGGTCTGGAACTTCCGCGGCGCGTTCGACGACTACGTCTACCTGGTCATCGACCGGTCGCTGGTCCTCTATCGCAACGGCAACAGCGACCCCTCTACGGGCGCCTTCACCGCCACGCCGGGACCGCACTACTTCGACGTCCGCTTCGGCGACGGCTCCGGCGACGTCGGCTGCAACCTGACCGGTATGATGAACAGCGGCCTCAACTGGGATCCCGGCGACGGCGCGGGCTGGCGCGTTGTTTCCGATCCCGGCGACGGCTCAATTCTCACCACCTCGTCCGTCAACTGGGACGCCGCCGAAGCCGCCCGCAACGCCCAGCCCGGCCAACCCGGCCTCTTTGAGGGCACGGTCGGCGGTTGCGGCAACTCCGTGGAGCCCAACCCCTGCGACGGCGGCGTCCAGCTCACCCCCCGCGCCGCCAACGGCATTATTAACGTCTGCAGGCAACAACCAGTCCGCCACCCTGCCGAACGGCTATGTCTGGTGGAACTATGCCTCCGCCGTCTACTCCGGCTACGTCTGGAACCGTTCGGGTGAAACCCAAAACTGGAC
>ERZ795030.5678-NODE-5678-length-11328-cov-5.296283_pt1 | contig 11328 bp, 10 predicted proteins | sample MGYA00375122_ERZ795030 | MGnify/ENA primary metagenome ERZ795030 (study PRJEB30165, sample SAMN05720146) | activated sludge metagenome | isolation source: anaerobic digester from wastewater treatment plant | place: Japan | collected 2015-04-20 ...
CCATGTCGCCCTATCTGCCCATCACCACCCAGCAGATCGTCGATGAATCGGTGCGATCCTGAGAGGCCGGTGCGGCGTACTTGGACGTACGTCGCAGTGACGAGGGATGAAGCGCTTTCGAAGCATCCGGACTTTTTACGATGCCGTCAAAGATAGTCGTCCCGCTGCCCGAAGGCTAAGCTTACGGTTTGTCCGGTCAATGCATTGACTTAAGGGTGGTGAGGAATGCCTTGAATACCTGAATCTCCGTCATTGGCTGCGGATGGCGCCCGGTCGCGCCCGGCTCTGAACAGGGGGTCAAAAAGTCAACCTCACCCCGGCGTTGACACCCTGGGCCCAGAATTCGTGCTGGCCGAACTGGATGTCGTAGTTCAGAAAGAACATGGCCAACTCCCTCCATTGCAGAGATATGCCCGCCCCGGCGGAGAGATAGTTGTTTTCCAGTCCCGGGGCGGTTACGGAGAAGGCCGATCCGGTCTGGGCCAGGGAGGCGATGGTGGTCTGATCGGTGGCGGAGAATTCATGACGCCACGCCGCCCAGAGACGGGGGAAAAGCTTGATCCCGTCCCCCTCCCACCGCCAGGCGATACGTACCCCGGCGCTGCCCAGGAGTGATTCTTCGGTTTTGTGGTCCACGTGGAGGTTCAGGGAGTCGGCGCCGGTTTCCGTATAATCGCCGACGCTGAGACGGATATACTGAAAAGAGAGGGTCGGCCCCAGGGTCCAGTTCCCCCGCTTGAAATCATAACCGGTCCCGCCATAGGCGGAGAACTGATCACCGGATGGGCTGGAAGTCGCCGTTCGGTCCAGGCCGGGGAAGACGATCCGGCGGGTGTTGTCGTAACGGTTCCATCCGTAGCTGACTTGGGTGTCGCCGTAAAGGGCGTCGCCATAAAGAGACCCGTAAATACCGGCGGCATATCCTTCCATCTTTACGGAGCTGCCGGCGTCGTTGATTGATGATTTGGCGTAGTTGTAGCCGAAGAGAACCCCGGCCACCGCCCGGGGGGCGAGGCGGTAGTCCATGCCCAGCGTGACGCCGTTGTTCCGGAAATCATAGCCCTTCTGGTCCGGGGTGTCCTTTTGGTCCCCCAGGATCATGCTCCCCTTGGCGAAGACGCCCCAGTTCGGATCCGCTTCCGCGGCGAGCATGCCCCGGAGATCGTCGCCGTTGGCGGCCAAGACGACGGGACGGCGGTCATGAAGGCGGTAAATATCCGCATCGATGATCTCCAGGCCGGAAAAACTGAACCCCTGCATCCCGGCACGCAAATCATCGAGGCGGCCGGCGGCGTTGACCGCCTGAAAGACGGCGGCCCGGCTCGACATGGTGGTGTGGGCGGCGCCACCGATGGGGCTGAGGGCGTCGAAAGCCGCGGCCACCTGGGCGTTGGAGCTCAGGGCGTCGATCTTGTTCAGGACCGAATCCAGATCTCCGGAGGCACGGTTGACCAGCGGACTGAGCATGTTGCTGATCGCCCGCTGATTCGGATTCAGGGAGGACTGAAGAGAGGAATTGGCGTAATCGCGCTCCGTGACGAGATAGACATCCTTTTCATCTGCCGTATATTGGGGAATGAATTTCAGTGTGGGATTGATGTAGGTCGAAAAACTGGAAAATTTGCCGATGACCTTCTTTGCGGTGAGGAAACTGGCAAAGCTGGTGTTGGGTTTGGGTACGCCGCTTCCCTGCCAGACGGTTTTCAGCAGGCCGTCGAGTTCCGCCACGCCGCCGACAGCGAGCAGGTCGTTACTTGTCGTCGAAGCTACTTCGATGGTGAGCCCGCCGGTGGCATTTTGGGTATAGTTCCCGGTAACCGTCAGGGTGCCGATGGAATTGCCAGGTTCCACCATGCCCTTATTGACAAAGACAGTACTCACCTTGCCCGTGCCGCTGAGCGTGCCGCCGCTGCGGATCTCGACGTTTCCCCCGAGGACGCCGCCGGTGCCTACCTTTACCCGACCGGCGCCGATGTCCATGGTGCCGGAAAATCCGGATGCATCGCCGTTAATGGTCAGCGTTCCCACCCCCGATTTGTAAAAGACGCCGGTTGCCGCGCCGGTCAGTTTCCCGTCGAGGACGGAATCGTAGGCCCCTTGGAGATCGAAGGTGCCGTTTACCTCGAGGGCGCCCTTCTTGAGGGTGAGGCCGTCGCGGACGGTGAAGGTATAGCCGTTGTTGATCTTGTAAGCGGCGTTGTCGTATTGGGTCATGGTCAGAGATTCCGCCTCGATATTGCTGGCGCCGAAATCGACTGTTTTGTTTGTCTGCATCTCCATCTTCCCCAGATGAAAACGGAGACCGTACTGGAGCCAGGTGCCCGTGTTCTCCGCCGCCACATCCACCATCTTCAGGGTCCAGGTCCCGTTTTTCTTTTCCCCCCAGAAGGCGTTGGTCAGGAAGGTCCAATCGAAATCCGTGACCGCCTCGTTGTCCTGATGGTCCTTGTTGGCGATGGTGACGCTTGTGTCGTTGAAGAGGCGGCTTTCCGTCCCGTCGGGAGAGATCAGATAGGCCCGGAGGTCACCGCGCCGGGCATGGGAGAACTGCAGGCCCACCTCGATGCTTTCGATGGGCAGGTCGGGGTTGAAGTTGAAGGTCACGAGACGGCCGGTGGGATCGTTGTCGGGAATGGTCTGATTCACCTTCTTAGCGTTGATGTCCACCACTTGTTCCTTGGTGACATAGGCCACCTCGGCAATCTTGTTGACGAACTTGTCGGCCTGTATAAGGCCGAAGCCATAGTTGGGGTTGAAGTTCCTCCGGACACGATCGCCTCCTTCAGATTTGTTGTTCAATACCCATTCGGCGTTTTCGGCATCGACCTTGTCCGTTACATCGGGCAGGGAAAGGGCATGCTTGGCCATGCGGATCGTCATCAGGGGATTGGCCTCCTTGCCCAGGGCCATGATCCCCGAGACGAGGGGCGCGGAAGAGGAGGTGCCGCCAAAGGTGCTGGCATAGTTATAATCGGGATAGGTCTCTCTCTTGTCGCCGTCGGGGTTCTTCACGGCGTCATACTTGTTGTAGCCGAAATCGGCGCCCGTCCGGTCCGTCGTCGTGATGCCGAGATAGTTGGAATAGGAACTCGACGGGGCGGTGACGAAAACATTCGCCCCATAACTGCTATAGTAGGCATAGGTTCCGTCGCTCCCCAGGGCGGCGACGGCCATGACATAAGGAGAGGTGTTTACGAAATCCTTGTTGGCGTCCTCGCAACTGACCAGTTTTGTCTCATTATCCCGGTTCCGGGCATTCCCGGCGGAAAAGACGTGGACAACGGCATTTTCCGAAGTCGCCTTGAGGATATCCTTTATCCGTTCACTCCCCTCGCCGATCTCGAAGGGTTCTTCGGGACCGTAGCTGTGGTTCTTGATATGGATTTCCGGGGTAGTCTCAATGGCCAGGGTAGTGCTGTTGAGACCGGACTTCCATAGATATGCGTCATAGGTGTCCTGAGTGGTGCCGGCCGGATCGTCGGTGGAACCTTTCCCCAGACGGCCCCGGAGCCCGGCAATGCCCGCATAGGGGGCGGCCCCTACGCCGCCGATGCCGTTTCCTCCCCGGGCGGCGGCGACACCGGCCACGGCGGTGCCGTGATTGTCGCTGTTCTGGACCGGACCCTGGGCCTGGGCGGCGAGGGAGTCGTCCTGGCTGAAGATCTTGCTCAAATAGGGGCGATAATTATCCTTTAGGTCCTCGTGGGTCCCCTCCACACCGTCATCGACGATGCCGATGACGACGCCCCGCCCCGTATAGCCGGAAACATTCTTCCCCTCCAGGTTCCAGGCCTTTTCCAGACCGGCGCTTTGTCCCTTATTGACATCACCTAGGGGGGCCTGATTCCAGAGGTGCCACTGGCCGGGGTAGTCATTGCCGCCGCTGGTAAGGGGAAAGAAGTAAGGATCGTTCTTTTCCGTGGGGCTGAAGTAAGCCCCTTGGGCATAAAGGGACGGGGCAAGGAATGTAGCCGCGACGACAAGGCAGATCAATATCGAGAGGACAGGCCAGGCCATAGTCATCATACGGGGGCTTTTCACCATTGCCTGACTCATCCGTGGTTTGAAACAAAAAAAAATTTACGGGCGCGCGTGGGTATTTGCCTTGCGCGATGCATAATATGCGGCGCCGCCTAAGAATCGAGACGTTGCAGGACCATACTGTATTCTCCCGTATCCAGGATCATCTGGTTCCCATTGATCTGGAAGCGGGCGTTCACCACATAGTTGTCATGATTGATGATCAGGGTAGTGCCCACGATACGGTAACGTTCCCTGGTGGTTTCCACCTTGCCGTCGGGTTTCATGAGCGTGGAGATGACGGTGCCGTTTGGTTGAAAATGCGATATCCGGGAAGTGTAAGGGTCCTTCTGCTTGGGCTTCGGGGTGACCTTGACGATCTGCCAGGTGGTGTCGGCCAGCGGCTTCGTCTCGTCCGCCGTTACGTTCTGGCGCTTGGAGGTTTCGCTTTTGTCCATTTCGTTGCCGATGATGTAACCCAAACCCGCCCCGACACCGGCTCCGATCAGGGTGCCGGCGGTATTGTGGCCGATGATCTGTCCGGCTATGGCGCCGACACCGGCACCCGCCGCCGCTCCCGTGGTGGCTTTGTCCATGCCGGCACAACCAGCGATCAGAAAAACGGTGATGGTGAAGACCGTTACCAATGAAATTTTTCCATGTCTATAGACGACCATTTCAATTCCTCCTTCAGCATTGGGAAACTTCCGGATATTCGCATCCGGTTGTCGGTTAACCACTGGTCTCGCTGGATCTTTGGAGATCATATATATGGGTATTCATCCCTGTGTCAACGAGATTCGCCTCTTGATAAATAAAGCACGGACAAGCGCCGCGGACCCAGAGGATCAGGATTGTCCGGCCGGATCAATCTGCGCCCGACGCCTGGCTATCAATTGATTGCACAGCACGGTCTGCACTGTTTCATCACGCTGATTCATGGTGGAGCAGTGAAGGCGCACCATACCGCGATCGGGACGACGGGTGGATGGGCGCACTTCAAGAACTTCGGCCACGACCCGGAGAGTGTCGCAGGGACGCACGGGAAGCAGCCAGCGCAACTCGTCGAAACCAGGCGAGCCCAGGTTGGCGTTCAGGACGCCGGTCATGAGAAGCAGACGCCATGTCAATGCCATGGTATGGATGCCGCTGGCGATGACGCCTCCATAGAGGGAATCCTTTGCTGCTTCCCGATCCATATGAAACGGTTGAGAGTCGAAACGCTGGGCAAAATCTATGATGGCGCCTTCCGTTATGGTGATTCCGGGAGACCTGATCCGGTCCCCCGGACGGAAATCTTCTAAATATAATGTCTTCGGCATCGTCTTATCCCCCGTTAATTGTGTCAAGGAAACTTTTCGGCCGCCGAAGTATCACGGAAATCAAGCTGATTTGATTCGGTGATGGTTTGTCCGGCGGTTATGAATTCGTGTTGCCTTTGTTTTGTTACAACGATTCCCATACGGTCGCAACTAAATTATCTCCGTGTAAATGTTGGCAAAGAGAAAATCGGACTCCCGGAAGGCCTTCAAGACCTGGGGATCGAAATGCTGGGGAAGCGTCCTCCCGTCTCCCTGGTTGAGGATCCGGCTAACGGCGGCATGATCGAAGGCGGGTTTATGACCCCGGGCGTTGCGCAGGGCGTCGTATTGATCGGCGAGATTCGCTATCCGGGCTTCAATGGGAATTTCCGAGCCCTTGAGTCCCCGGGGATAGCCACTGCCGTCCCAACGCTCGTGATGATTGAGGGCGATGCTCTGGGCCATGATCAGACGGGGGTGATTGCCGATGATCTTGGCCCCATAAACGGGATGCTTCTTTATTTCGATCCATTCCTCGTTGGTAAGTTTCCCCGGTTTGCGTAAAATCTCGGGAGGCGTGAAGATCTTGCCCACATCGTGGAGAGTGGCCTGGAGCTTTATGGCGGCGGCGAATTCTCTGCCCAGCCCCAGTCGCTCCGCCAGGACGGCGCAATATTCGCCTACCCGCACGGTGTGCTTTCCCGAATCTTCATCGTTTGCCTCCGCCGCCCTGGCCAGGGCGCGGACGGCATAGTTAAAGGCGTCTTCCACCTCCTGAATCTGGGTGGCCAGAGACCGGAGAAACCGGCTCTGAACGACCATGCTTTCCAGCACCACCGCATCGTACTGGGTGACCGTGTGGCCGTAATTGACGGCAAAGATGCATAGTTCTTCACTCAGGTAACAGACGGCGTTGCGGACATTGACGTTGATCGTCCGCAGCTTATGCAACTGGTCATGAATCGGCGGTTTGGGATAGTCGGATTGGTTGAAGTGGATGATCTTGGGAAGTATCCGGTCCGGAAGACTGGCCACTTCGAGGTCGAGGTCGAACGGGACGGACATCCGGATCAACTCGTTGAAGACATATTCGTAGTGATGCCACTGCCAGGGCGCTCGCCCTATCCGCACCCCCACGATCATCAGCAGGGGCTTGTCGATCATATCGGCGGTTCTTCTGATGATCTGCTTGATGATGCTGTCGATATTTTCCATGAAATCGAATCGCAAAGGGTCGAAGCGCCGAATGATGTTCTCTCCGAAGGAGGTGATGCTCTTGATGTTGTTGAAGGAATTTATTAGCCGCTCATTGAGGGATTTGACATGGAGCAGCATCCTGATCCGGGCGGAAATCTCCTCCTGGTTCTGCATCTTTTGCAGGAAGTCTTCGGCCCCGGCCTCGATGCTTTTGATCCGGGCCTCCTTAGACTGCAAGCCCGAGAGCATGACCACGGGAATGCAGGCTAAATGCTCTTCGCTCTTGATCCGGCGGCAGACTTCGAAGCCGTCCACGTCGGGCATCATGATGTCCATGAGCACCAGATCAATCTTCCCGTCCTGGAGGATCTGCAGCGCCTCTTCCCCGCTGTAGGCGTCGATTAGTTCATATCCCTGGGGCGCCAGAAGGGCCTCCAGATAGACATGGCCCGACCGCTCGTCATCGACGCAAAGGATTCGCGGCTGCCGGAACGCCGTCGGTGCAGGTTTGTTCTTACTATGATCCGGCTGATTTTGTTGATTCATTTGTGCTTATCATGACCTCCCGAGAATTGAGCCCTTAAAAAAACAGTGTAAATTCGGAGTGATTATTCATGATTGGTCCTTCTTTCGAAATTATGAACGATCCGGCCCATAGATAATAGCCGAATCCCTTATAAAAAAGCAACGAAACGATGGTGGAAACGCCGGTGTCAATTATCATGGCAGGTATAGAGAAAAGATGCCGCCGCCGATACCGCTGCCGTTGGCAACCTTGATATATCCATTGAGATCGTTGCGTTTATGGGACTGTGCCGCCAATTTCGAAAAATACAAACCGAGTCCGGTATTTCCAGTGAGAAAGGACACTGTCGTCCCCATCCCTTCCCGGTCGCCGCCGTCCATCAGGAAGGCGGGCGGATAACCCGGACCGTTGTCTTCGATGTTTATGATCAGGAAATGACCATCTCTTTTTCCTCTGACTGTTAACCGGTCTTTCGTATATCGGTAAGCATTGTTTATGACATTATCCAGAATGCCGACAATAAGTCCTTTATCGAAGGCCCAGAAAAGATCGTCTTGACAATCGAGGTCCAAAATGATGCCCCGTGATGCCAGTATGGGCTCGTTCTGATCCATAACCTCTTCCAGGCAATCCCGGACGGAATGAAAATTCATGTTGACGGTCAAGGGGGTATTTTGGGATTTGTAAAGAGCAAGAAGGCGAATGAGACTGTTGTTGAGACGTTTTATCTCATATTGGAGGAGAAAGAGATCTCCATGATGGCTGCACCCCTGCCGGAGGCACCAGGCGGTCATTTCTTCCAGGGTATTGAAGATCATGCCGATGGCATTCTTAGTGTCATGCATCGTAGCGGCGATGACATCCGAGAAATCTAATCGATGTTTTTCATCCATGGGAGTTTCACCTGTGCTATTTGTCTGTAGATGGCAACCAGTTTGGGCAGATCGGTATAGTCAGGGTCGATGCGATGCACCCTTGACAGATATGTGCGTACCTTGGCAATTTTATCCGGTTCGGGTCCATTCTCTTTTAAATACAGCATAAATGCATAGGCGGCATTGGCATTGATGATCTTGTTTTCCGGGAGAGTTTCCGTAGTTTTTTCGAAATAACGGATGGCTGTTTCCAGATTTCCTTCCTGTACCATACGCACGCCCTGGTTGTTCATCTGGACCACCTCGTCAACGGCGGTTTCCAGTAATCTTTCCCCTTCGTCTTCCCGCTTGAGATCCTTGTACATTTCCTTGATATGTTCAAGAATTTCCCGGTCTTCATGGTTGCTCTGAATGATGCGTCGCACGAATTCTCTGCCCAGATCTTCGTTGCCCTGAGACAGCAGTGTTCGCGCCAGGTCGATCCCGGAAGATGTATTGACAACCCGCGGGTCCTTATTGATGATTTTCATGGCCCTGTCGATTTCCTCTTTGGCTTTGTCGGGTCGTTCCATTTTCATGAAGACAAGGCTTTTTGCGACCGCAATCTGTACGGCTGCCGTCGAGTCGTGAGAGAATTCCGCGGCGGCATCCCGGAGGACCTTAAGGCCTTCTTCCGGAGCGGCATTTTCAGAGAGAACCTTGGCCAGACCCGTGTAATCGGAAGGGCTCTTGTAACAGGAGAACCTACCCTGCTTTACCGCTTTCTTGTAAGCCGACACCGCCGTTTTAAGGTCCTGGTTCCGGTAAGCTATTTCACCGAGTTCCCGATGCCGCCTTACTGCCTTAGGCGATATTTCCAGGCCTTTGATTAATGTATCTTGAGCCTTCGCAAAGTTTCCCATTTTTCCCCATGTCTTTGCCAGTTCATCATAAGCCGCCATCACTTTGTCGTTAATTTGGATAAGTTCGTGATATATCTGTGCTGCCTCATTGTATCGTCCCTGAATATACCTGATTCTTCCCATGCCGAGCATAGCCCAGGGAAATTTCCCCAGCGCGGATATCTGCTCGAAAAATGTATCTGCGTCTTCGTAAGATTCCATCTTTATCAGGAGGTCGCCCTTGATTTTAAGCAACTCGGCGAGATGCTTTGGGTGCCGTGATATCAAATCATTGCAGATCTTCAGGGCATCTTCGTACTCCATGGCCTCGATTTTTTGTTCTATGATTCTAATGCTTTCTTTTTTTTCGATCAGCGTCCGAATCTTTTTTTCCAGAATCTGCTTGGTGAAGGGTTTGATGAGATATTCATCGGGCTGAAATTCCGCTGCTCCCATGATCATTTCCAGTGAATTCTCCGCTGTCACCATCATGAAGATGGCCAGGGGATGGAGCAATCGCCGGTATTTGATCTCCTCCAGCACCTGCTGTCCATCCTTTCCGTTGCCGAGGTTATAATCGCACAGGACGATGTCGTAACGGCGGGACATGATGCGATTGACAGCCTCTTCACCGTCCATGGCATCATCGATGTTGACAATGCCCATGGCGGTGAGCATGTTTCTCATGGTGCTGATAAAGTTGCGGAAATCGTCCACGAGAAGCACTCTTTTCCTCTTCCATTGCAAGGTCTTATCGTCCGCTGGCGCTTTAATCATTTTTCCATCTTTTCGGGTCTTATCTCTTTTTTAACGCTGATTTTGCCCGTTGCCGACTTTTTGAACTTTTCCTCTAAAGGTTATTGGTTCAAATGCCGATGCCCTTTCAGAAATATTTGTGACATGAGCCGTACAAAATTAATCCGGAGCGTTATGATGAATCCTCAATCCCAGCCTTATGGTGCAGAGCTGTCCCCATCGGAGCGTGATCCTTAATCTATCCAAACAATGAATTGCAACAAATATGCCGCATAGCATAATGGTTTCCATCAGGATTGTTTTTTATCCGTCCGGGAACAAACCGACTCCATGGATCACGGCGCCTCCTTAATCGATGCCCGGGGATACATCCTCCAGGTGGACAGATCGTTTTCCTCTTCCCTGGCTCATGAGCTCTCAGAGTTAATCGGCGCCAACATATTTTCCATCCTTCCGGAAGGTTCGGCGGGCTCATGGAGATATGGATTTAAGAAGGCTGCGGAAAGCAGCCGCTCAATTCGTATCGAGAATTTAGGAAGCGACAGGAATCGCGAGCATAACATTTATCCGGTCGCTAATGCCGGGGGAGAGTATGACCGTTATTATATTGTCAGCCGCGATATAACGGAAATGAGGCTGATGGAGAAAGAAAGGGATGCTCTGCAAGCGCAACTGCTGCAGCGGTAAAAAAAATTGAAGCCATCGGCACCCTCGCCGGGGGCATCGCCCACGATTTTAACAATATTCTCATGGGGATCCAGGGATATGTGTCGCTTCTGCTTCATGATCTTAGGGGGCAGCATCACTTGCATGAAAAACTTAAATGCATCGAAGAGCAGATCGAAAGCGGGTCCACTCTTACCAAACAACTGTTGGGATTTGCCCGTGTCGGTTCCCATGAGGCAAGACCCACGAATCTAAACGCATTTCTTGCCGAGAAAGCAAAAATGTTTCACCGGACAAAAAAGGAGGCGCTGCTTCATTTCGACTTCTGTCCCTCTCTGTGGACGGCAAACATCTTATGTAATAATTAGAAATCATGGTGGACTTATCAGGGTGAAAAGTACCCAGGGTAAAGGAACGACCTTCTGTGTTTGTCTGCCGGCCGTTGATTCCCCGCCGGAGGAGAGCCAGCGCCGGAAAACGGAGGGCGCTGTGGCGGGCCGGGAAAGAATTTTGATTGTAGATGACGAAAAGCAGATCGTTTCCGTTTTGAAAGAGATGCTGGAACTCCTCGGCTACCGGATCTTCGCCGCCGGCTGTGGTCAGGAAGCGGTTGCTTTGTATGAAGAAAAACATGATGAGATCGATCTGATCATCCTCGACATGATCATGCCGGGTATGGGAGGGGGCAAAACCTTCAGCATGCTGAAGGATATAGATCCCGGGGTCCGGGTAATCCTTGCTACCGGATACAGCATCAGCAATGAAACCCAAAAGATCATGGCCCGGGGATGCGACGGCTTCCTTCCCAAACCTTTCAAACTCGACGAACTGTCCAGAGAGATCCGAGGTGTTTTGGACCGTTGCGTCCCCTGATCATAACTGCTTGTAATGGCATAAGCCACATCGTCTGGCGGAAATGCATAATAAGCTTAGAGGAATTATCACGGTCCCATAGACGTTGCTTTCACTCTATCCCTCCAAGAACCTGGATACGGTAGCAAGGAATTCACCGAGCAATTTTTTACTGACGACAAAGATGTGCCCGATGTTTTTCTCGATCGTGCGATTCAATCCGTTTGTGGATATGGAGAGGTTGCCTCCCTCCC
>ERZ795030.5683-NODE-5683-length-11323-cov-4.393504_pt1 | contig 11323 bp, 10 predicted proteins | sample MGYA00375122_ERZ795030 | MGnify/ENA primary metagenome ERZ795030 (study PRJEB30165, sample SAMN05720146) | activated sludge metagenome | isolation source: anaerobic digester from wastewater treatment plant | place: Japan | collected 2015-04-20 ...
GGCAAGACGATAGTTATCGCCACCCACGACCTGGAGCTGGTGGACCACCTCCAGCCGAGGGTGGCCGTCATCAGCGAGGAGCACCGCATCGAGAAGACCGGTACCGTAAACGAAATCCTTAAAGACCAGGACCTTCTGGTCAAGGTGAACCTGGTCCATGAGCACCGGCACCGCCACGGGAGCAAGGTGCATTCCCATCTCCATTCCCACTACTTTTTCCACGACCATCAGAAAACCCATTCTCCTGACGGTCACACCCACAGCCATGACGGCCATAGCCATCCCCCGGGTAAGCCCCGCAGCCATGACAAGGACCGCCCGCGTTGATAGGGGACCTGGAGGAAAATAATCCTTTACTTCCCTTCCTGTCCATGCTACCATGCCGTGAAACCGGACAGTGCGCGTGATAGGCAAGCAGAGAAACCGCTATGCTGTTTTTTTGTGGTCATTGCTAATTCGAATTCTTTTTGATTAGCGGAAAAAAATAAAAAACCTTCTGCTTGACGCCGGTTCCTGAGAGTCTCTGTCTGCGGGGGGGTGAAATGGTCTCAAAATTCAACCTTGAAATGCATGATTTTGTGCTGCCCAGATATTATGTCGCGTCAAAATCATACGTGCACGCGAGAAATGCGTGGATCATCGAAATTGACGTTCCGGGATCGGATCTGACCAGGCGGCAGTGTGAAAATCTCATCGGTAAGTTCAGGGAGTTCACCGGATCCGGCAGCGTTATCAGCATCCGCAGGCCCTGCGAATTCCTTGCGGGAACGATGCTGCCCTGGGCGGTTGACAGGATGGACGGTAAGGGGATACTGTATGATGATTTCCTGTTTGACTGATGTTCCCGGGATTTACCCCTGATTCTCCATAACCGCTGTGATGATATAGTGATCTCGTTATTAAAAGCAATCTGGGACACTGCATACTCAATCACGTTCCGGCTGATACTGATTATCAGCAGTTTCCCTGCCCGGCTCGGGTGGAACCGGCCGGTCAGGGGATTCATGCGCCTCAATGCCAGGGTTGTCCTGCTTATGCGACGGGGAAAGAGCCTGACCGGATTAAAAGAGATAGGGGACGAGTGGAGGCGGATGTTTCCCTCGGAGAAATTCCAGGAATTTATACGAGTCGACAAAGGAACCTACTATGCCCGGACCCATGTGCGGTGCCCGCTGCGCGGTACGGGCGATGTGAGGGCGTGCCACCTGCTCATGGAGTTCGACAGGACCCTTGTCGATGCCTTCGGCGGCCAGTTCATCGTGCTGACATCGCAGGCCCAGCCGGGAGAAACGACCTGCACCATTGCCATCAGGAAGAAAGGCGCCCCCGTGGATGACCTGGTGCCTGCCTATCGTAAATGAGAATCCGCTAGAAGACCAATTGGCAGTCGATTCCAGCTTTCATGCATTCACCGGCAATCTCACGGCCTGTGTTGATGAAGAAATCATCGGTGCGCTTGTCCATCATGCCGAACTTCCTGTACACCCAGTCCCCGTAGTTGTAGTTCATGCGGTCAACCAGGATATAGTCGACTTTTCCCTTTAAATCATGTATCAGGAGGCCGGCTCCCGGGAGGACGGGGGCGATCATGGCAAAGGTTCTGATGCCTGACCCGTGCAATTGATCAAGTGCCTCTATCCGTTCCCGTATCGAGGGCGCCAGGGGCTCAAACAGCTTCCTGACTTCATCCTCCGCAGTGGTAACGGAGAGGCCGACCTCTATTCCGGCGATTATTCTAATGATATCAATGTCGCGCAGCACCAGGGGAGATCGTGTTTGAATGGTAACCGGCCAGCTGTTCCGGGCGAGAACTTCAAGGCATTTCCCGGTCACGCCGAAGCGCGCCTCGAGGGGCTGGTAGGGATCGCATACACCGCTGATCCATATCCTGCCCGGCTTATTTCTGTACAGCTCCGCCTGCAGCAGGTCGGCGGCGTTCATCTTGACATCGACAAATTCTCCCCATGGCTCGCTGTGGCTGCTGAACTTTTTCATGTACCGGGCATAGCAGTAGTGACAGCCATGCTGGCAGCCCACATAGGGATTTATCACGTAATCGTAAATCTTTGACGGGGACAGTATTGTTTTTGACCGGATTTCCCGCACTACCATATCGCCCTGCCTGCGGCGCCGAACACTGAAACTGGTGTCTGTATGTTTTAATCCAGCATCTTGAATGTCCCTGACTCGACGTCCCAGGTCATTTCCCTCTGGCGGAAGATATCCAGGTCACCTATGCCATTAAGTATCAATTTCTCGGAATCGTTAAGGGAATTCCTGCATCCGGGCCTTATCGGTGCAGTCATTACCCATATTTTTACTTTTAAGCCGTACCGGGGTAATTGATATATGAATTTGCCGTACTTTCTTATTAAAGATAAAACCTTATCATTGTATTTCTTTGTATCGTAATTTTTCTTGAGGAAAAGAGCGCAGTCCAGTTTTGGCATAGCTCTGGATGTGATATCTTTCCATCCTCCGCCGGCCTTCTGTTTGAATTCGATGCTCGAATAAAAGTCGCATAATCCATCGCTGCTTGCGGAGTAATTTTTTCCAATGACCGGCGTGCCGTCTTTCATAAGGAAGAGGACATGCTGCTCCCTTTCTCCGCCTGCGCCGCCCTTTTCAAATTCGATATAACCGTTTTTAATATCCACAACCGCGGGATTGTATTGAAAGTAATTCCCCATGGCCTCAATTTGCCTGGTCGAAACCCACTCCCCTTTTTGCAGGGTCAGTTTGTCCCCGGAGATTGCGTTGTAGTAGTCTACAACGGTCAATGGCTTTTCCGCAACCAGGGGCAGGATGAGAAGAGAGCACATGATCAAGGCTAAGGCTATAATTGCTTTTCCCATTACATTTCTCCAGAAAGTTATTTTTGATAAGTGTCAGGATAAATTATGGCTGATGATGCATTAATAGCAAGGAATTTTCTCTGCCGTTGTCCCCGGCTTCGCATCTTTTGGCCGGCAATGTTGTTGACAACTGTTCCGCCGTCCTGTGATATTTCTTCACTTCTATTTATTGTGCTCGACATGATTGATTGTTCTTGTTTCCTGATCTGAAGGGGAAAGGGGAGGATGCGATGATAGGCGCAACAATGCGCGGGCTATGCTTCGTTCATGTTATCGTTGCCTGCATGATGTACTGCGGCTGCGCGGGATGCCGTTGGCCTGATGACGCCATGGAAAAGCGCGCCCTGGCGCTGGCCTCGTACGGATCGCTCCTTCCGCTGGCCAACACCTGCAGGGGGACCTTTCCCCCGGCCTTCACCGGCTGCGATGCCGCCGCCTATTATGTGGATTTTGACGGCGGCAGCGATACCAATGACGGCAGGACCGCCGCAGCGGCATGGAAGCATTGCCCCGGCGACGCGAACGCCGCCGGCGTGCCCGCCGGGACCTCGCTCCAGGCCGGCGACATGGTCGCCTTCCGGGGCGGTGTCCGTTACCGCGGGAGCGTCACCCTCCGGAGCAGCGGGACGCCGGAGAGCCCCATCGTGCTCAAGGGCGACTGCGGGACCTGGGGCGGCGGCCGGGCGGTCCTCGACGGATCGGAACAGCTCGACGGGTGGACACCCTGCGCGTCGGCCGGGGAGTGCGGCGGCAATCCCGACTGGAGCAATATTTATTACACGACGATTCCCGCGGAATACGAGGTCAGCCCCTTTACCGCGAATCTCCACGAGAACGACAGTTTTCTCTGGGTGTCGCAGGAGCCGGACCAGCCGGATCCCTTTTTCTGGGACGAGGCGGATAATTTTTACGCGCTGCCGGTTGGGGCCATGACCAGGACGTCCCTCGTGGATTCGAATGTCTTTAACCAGGCCGATCCTGATTACTGGAATAATTCCTCGGTGGCCCTCTGGATCAATCCCAATATCGTCGTCGTAAGGGACATCCTCTCCTACGATCCGGCGGCAAACAGCATAGACTACGATGACGTCGGGGGCGGCGGCGTGTACACCGACCGGGAGACCCGGTACAGCATCTTCAACTCAATCCATGCCCTGGACCGGGCAGGGGAATACTACATCCATCCCGTTGCCAACGGTGACGGCAGCCATACGGTATACCTGTGGCCCAACGACGCCGCGGACCTCTCCTCGGGCATATCCCTCTCTACCAGGACCTTCGGCATCGATGTCGCGGGCGAAAGCAACATCGTCGTCGAGGGCTTCACCGTGGAGAAATACAGCGGCGACGGCCTGACCGACGGCGTCGGTATCGGGAGCGTGAGCCTCGCGCACCTGGAGCGGAGCGGCATTGTCATCCGCAACAACGGGATACGGCATAACCGCCACGGCACCTCGTCCGGATACGGCGGGGTCTACCTGGGCAACTGCAGCGAGTGCCTTGTGGAGAATAACGCCATCGAGGAGAACGTCAGGCATTCGGGAATATTCCTGGGCGGCGGTAAGTGCTCCATCGTCAGCGGCAACACCGTCACCAGGGCGGGGTCCACCAGCATCAGGTTCTACGGCGTGACCCTGTCGCAGGTAGTCGGCAATACGGTCAATGACAGCAACGGCAGCCACGCCAACGGGATTACCCTGTATTTGTCCTGCAACACGGTGCTGGTGGCGCGCAACAGGGTCCTGGACTCGAACAGTCCCATCACCTTCCAGGACAGCGGCAATCTCTTCTTTATCAGGAACCTCATCGACGCCAATGAGCGGGGCAGCAACGTCAACGAATGGCCCCCGGCCCATACGGCGGGCTCCTTCGGCACCATCTCGTTCCTGAACAACACCCTGGTGCGCAACAACCGGAACGCGTCCCTCAATATGGGCGGCGAAGGGGGATATCCCTATATCTCGATCAACAACATCATTGACGGCGGCGGGTCCCACGAAACCATACGCCGCGATTACAACATCTATGTCGGCCTGTCCTGGAGCCAGAACGAATACTATGGCTGGTATCCGGAGGACCATGAGTCCGTCGTGGAGGACATGGCCGCGCTGTTCGCCGATCCTGATAACGGCGACTTCCGTCCGGCGGCAGGGAGCCCGGCCATCGACGCCGGCGCCGACATCACGCGGCACCTGCCCCGGGAGAGTTTCCCCGGTTTTGATTTCTGGCTTGATGTTGACGGGAACGCGGTTCTGCCCGGAACAGCGGATATCGGCGCCTGTGAAAGGCTTTGATCCGGGGGTCGCTGAATGTCTTATTTACACACCCTGTCCCTGATGAACCGGCGGAGTGTTGTTTTTTCAGCACTTGAGAGCGCCGGAATAACGCAATGCATAATGAGGCATGGGGCCAGGGCCCTTCCTGATAATTTCATCGGCGCCGCCCCCTGGGGAAGTATCAGACCGGAAGTCTATGTGCAAGCAGTAACCGTATGCATGATAATTTCAACGATTAATTGCTGCCGACAACGGCGCCATGCCATTATCATTGACGCGCGAAAGGTCCTGAACATGAGCCGGATGGCACGGACCTGTGTCCGTCCGGTCACGGCCCTGCCGTAACGCCGGCGGTGTTCGAAAACTCCGACGTGCCGTCGTTGTTGACCGCGGCAACGCGGTAGTAATAGGCCGTGCCGGCCGTCAGGCCGGTGTCCGTGTAAGAAGCCGCGTTCGGGCCGGTAATGGTGATCGATGCAAAGGTCGTTCCATCAGTGGAGCGCTGGATTCTATAGCCGATTTCCTGTCTCGTGAGGTCCTTCCAGGTGAGACGTACGGCCGCTGCCGATTCCGCCGCGGCCTGCAGGTTCTCCGGCGCCCTTAACCACGGGTTCCCCTGCGTCATCGGTTCCGCCACCGCGGTCCCCCTGTTGTCGGGCTGCCCGGGATCATTGAGATAGTTGTCCCGCCACAGCGCCAAGCCGGGACCATGATCGACAGCGGCGAGCCATCCCGAGTAGGGGTCAAAGCGGTTGTCGACCGCCCAGAGATGCCTTCCGTAGCCGCCGTTGTCCCTGTCGACGGAAAGGTTGTAGCCGTAGCCGGCCAGGAGATTTCCGGTGACGTAAATATTGTCCATGAAGCAGTCGTCCCAGGTCGCCTGTAAAAAGAACGCCCCCGTGGCAATGTGAGACGCGGGGTTGGTAAGGATATGGCTGTTCCTGATGAGTGCCAGGGGACCGGTGTAGTCCCGTATGGTGAACCCGTCCTGGTGGGACTGGCCGCTTCCCAGGAACCATTCCCCCTGCACGAGATCGTGGATGTAGGCGCCTTCCAGGGTGACCGGCTCCTCCCCGAAAAAGGCCACGCCGCTGGCCAGGGCGGTTATGTTGCAGAGCAGGACCCGGATGTTCGAGCAGCTGATGGCGATGCTGCCGCAGGCCGGATTGGTGCCGTCGGCGCTCAGGGGTATGGCGCTGCCGTCGATATCGCAGCTGCGGATGGTGTTCTGCAAAGCTCCGCCTCCGCGCAAGAGGGGCATTCCCCGGCCGATCGATGTCGGGCGGAACCAGCAGCGCTCGAAGGTGATATTCCCGGCGGAAAGGTCGATACCGCCCATCTCGACGCGCTGTCCGGTCATGACGGTGCCTGCGGGAACGAACCATGTGCCGTACTGGACCTCGGCCGCCGGCGGCTCGTACAGCGGCAGGGTGGTCCGGTCAATTCCGGCCCCCGTCAGGCCTGTGTTGCTTCCGTCGAGCTCCCATCCCTTCAGGGCCGTGACCGGCGGCGGCAGGGAAGGGGGAGCTGAAGGCTCGCCCGTTTCTGTCTGGTCCGGCAGTGACAGCAAAAGGGCGGCGCGCTTTTCATGTATCGGGCCGGCGCCGCAGGATAGAGCCAGGGGAAGCAATAGGATGCGGTGAATGATGGTGATGGTCTTTTTCATTTACTCCCCCCACGTCGTTTCTCAATCATTCTATTTTATCATTCCACCTGCAGCAGCATCGCCTTCAGGTACTCGGTCTCCGGGCAGAATATGCTCACGGGGTGGTCGCAGGGCTGTCCGTGCCTGCCGATGATCGAAGCCTTGCGGCCTGCGTCGGCGAAGGCCTCGAAGACCACCATCTGGAACAGGTCCATGCCGATGAAGCGGGAGCAGGAGCAGGTAAGGACCGTCGTTCCGGCCGGGCAGCGCCGGGCGAGCTGAAGGTGGAGGTCCTTGTAGCCGCGGCAGGCCCGGTCCACCGAGGCCCTGTTCTTGGCCAGGGCCGGCGGATCGAGGATGACCAGGTCCGCGTCTATCGCCCCGTCGCGGAGGTACGGGAAGATGTCCGCCCGGACGAAGCCGCACGGCGCGGTCACGCGGTTCAGCTCCATGTTTTTTTTCGCGAGCTCCAGGGCGCCGGCGGAGGAGTCGACCGACACGATCGAAGTGGCGCCGCCCGCGGCTGCGGCTACGCTGAACCCGCCGGTGTAGCTGAAGAGGTTCAGCACCTTCCGGCCCCGGGCCAACCCCCGGACCAGGGCGCGGTTGTCCCGCTGGTCCAGGAAGAAGCCGGTTTTCTGGCCGGCGCCGACATTGACGTAAAATGACATGCCAGCTTCGTTCATCACGAGCTCCGCCGGCGTTTCGCCGAGGAGCTGTCCCTGCGCGGGTGACAGGCCCTCGAGGGCGCGGCCCTCGTGGTCGCTCCGCTCGTAGATGCTGGCCGGGTCCAGCTCTTCCCTCAGGATCGTGACGATGGTTTCCCTGAGCCGGTCCATGCCCAGGGTGAGGAACTGGAGCACCAGGTGTCCAGCGTACCTGTCGACGATCAGGCCGGGGAGGAAGTCCCCCTCGGAGAAGATGAGGCGGTACGAGTCGGTGTCCCCGAGGAGCGGGTTCGCGGCGCGCCTGGCCGCGGCGGCCCGCACCAGCTCCCGCAGATAGGTATCGGTGATCTCCCTGTCCCCAAAAGAGAGCATCCGCACCGCGATCCGGGTCCTGCTGTTGTAATAGCCGCAGCCAAGGTGCGCTCCCTTGCTGTCACGCACCGAGATGATTTCTCCGTCCACGATACCGGGATCAAGGTGGCCGATGGCGCCGGAAAAGATCCACGGGTGACGCCTGAGAAGGGCCTTCTCCTTGTGATCTTTGAGCTGTATCGTTTTCATGATTAAAATCGTGCCAGGTGGAGCCGCTTTTATTATTTTTTTTCAGTGGTATCCGGGTGATGTGGTATGTCAATACATAATTATTACCCCTCCCTCGATGGGAGGGGCACGGGGAGGGTGAAAAATGATTGTTCACCCCCACCCAGCCTCCCCCATCAAGGGGGAGGGGTTGTATCCACCATGATAATTTAGTAATAGTCAGCTCGTATTTTTCCGATCTCTTGTATTGATAGGCCGGGAAAAAATCTGTACCCTGTAGTATGCGGCCATGGTCTAATGAAATATGAATGAAGCGCAGTATAAGACATTCGTCCATGATCACCAGGATGAGATCGTGGCAAAGATCAGGGAGCTTGATAATTTTCAGGATGCCGATATCGCGGTCATCAAGCGCCAGATCGTGAACGGCATCAATATCCGCAAGCACATGCCCGTTGTGCCCTTCGACGAGATCAAGCAGCTCATGGTGGGTTACTTCGCCATTAAGTTCATCGAGGACGAGCTGGGGTTTGAATTCTGAGCGGCCCCGCAGGACGGAATCTTTTTCTATACATAATCCGATTTTTGAATTCAAATGGAGCCGGTTCCGGCAGCCTGATTTCCGGCAGCCTGTGTAAATATCCTACTGACAGGACGGTTTTCACAGCATAATTTCTTGACGTGCAACAAGTTCTTTATAATTTTGTATCATGAAGTTCATCATTCTCATCGCGCTGTTCATAGCCGTCCAGACATCGCTGTTCATCCATATCTATTGCCTGGTCGGTTATCTTTCCACCAAGAAGATGGACTACTTCAGGTTTTTCATGATCACCGCCGTCACCAACATGCTCTTCAGCATCGCCCTGGCGAGCATAGTCATGACGGACTCTAAAGTGCTGCGCGGCATCAGGCTCGATGTGATCTATGTCCTCGAGGCGGGGCTCATCTTCATCTACATGATGACCATCAAGGTGCGCATCGTGATAGTGATCATCAAGCGCCTCCGCGACCCGAACAATTACCACTTCTCCCACTTCGGCAAGAAGATATATAATACCAGCATCGTCAACTTCCAGGAAGTCGCGACCTTTTTCATCACGTTCCCCTTCACCCTGATCGCGGGCGCGTATTTCGTCGTGAGTGTTTTGAGAATGTAGCGCGCCCGGATCTGCCGTCAGAGGGCGATGCGCCCCGAGCGGACCGGCTCCCCGAAGAAAATCGTGCCCAGCTCGTCGAAGAGTTCCGTGGAATCAGTCGTATGGAAAACGACCGAACCGTTGCGGGAGCAGCGGCGGTCCATTTCGGGATGCCTCTCCAGGTAATCGATGAGGCTGTCGGCCACGATCTGGTCCTGCGGTATGACCGTGACGCCCGGCGGCGTGTGCCTCCGGATGGCGTCAATAAGGAGCGGGTAGTGGGTGCAGCCGAGGATGATGGCGTCAATGGCGGGGTCCGCTTCCATGAGCCTGCGGATGTTTTTCTGCACGAAATAATCGGTGCCGGGCCCGGACAGCTCGTTGTTCTCCACCAGCGGGACCCACAGGGGGCACGCCTCCTGCGTCACCGTGATGTCGGGAAAGAACTTCTGGATCTCCAGGAGATACGACCGGGAGGTCACGGTCCCCAGGGTGCCCAGGATGCCCACGTGCCCGGTCCTGGTCACCGAGCCGACAATTTCCGCCGTCGGTCTGATAACGCCCAGGACGCGGCGGTCAGGGTCGATCGACGGGAGGTCCTTCTGCTGGATGGTGCGGAGGGCCCGTGCCGATGCGGTATTGCAGGCGATGATGACCAGGGGGCATCCCATCCGGAAGAGCTTCTTCACCGCCTCCAAGGTATAGGCGTACACCGTTTCGAAGGACCGCGAGCCGTAGGGATTGCGGGCGTTGTCCCCCAGGTAGGCAAAATCATAGCCGGGAAGTTTCCTGGCGAATTCCTTCAATATCGTGAGGCCGCCGTACCCGGAGTCAAATACGCCGATGGGATGTTCTGGCCGGTTATTCATTGAAGAAGTTAAGACAGCACCCGGCGCCTGCTGTCAAGTATTAAAGGACCGGCTTGTTGCCGGGATATTTTACGGGGAGGACGGCCGGCTTCAGATAAAAAATATTGACATATATTCCATTGCCATTTTGATTGTTACAATTTGAATACACCGGTGCATTGAGCATGATAAAGAACTGTTTCCTGATACTGGCGCTTGCGGCCGTGATGGTGCTGTCCGCGTGGGGCTGTTCCGACGCGGGGGAGGTGAGCATTTCCTTCACCGGGGATATCATCATGCATATCCCGGTAAAGTCATCGGCGACCGCCCGCAATATAATCGACAAGGACACGAAGGCCACAAAGAACAACAGCGGGTTCAATTTCCTCTACGAGAAGATACGCCCGGTGCTGCAGCAGTCGGATATCGTGGTGGGCAACATGGAGTTTCCCGTGTCGCCGCCGTTCCAGAGCAGGCCCCGGTATTTCAACTGCCCCCCGGACGGGATCGCGGCCATGAAATGGGCCGGATTCACCATGGTGACCATTGCCAACAACCACCTCCTGGACCAGGGGGAGCAGGCTGTCCCGAACACGCTGCGGTACCTGGGCCGGTACGGCATGGACTGCATCGGCGTGGGGCCCACCGAAGAGATCGCCCGCGCCGGCATCGTCAGGACCGTGCGCGGGATCAGGATCGGCTTCATCGGCTACGCCGGCTACCTGAATTTCCCCCGGCAGAAAAAGACGGCGGGCTACCGCCTGAACTGGCTCTACGACCATGAAGACGTCAAGAAGGATATCGAAGAGCTGCGCAAAAGGTGCGACTACCTGGTCATGGTGTCCCATGCCGGCATCGAGTATGATACGCTCCCCAGCCCGCGGGACGTCGAGACGTATAAGAAATATATCGACTACGGCGCGGACCTTGTCGTGGGCCACCATCCGCACCTCCTGCAGCCCATGGAGAAGGTCATCGCCGCCGACGGCAGGGACTGTTACATCTTCTACAGCCTGGGGAACTTCATATCGAACCAGAGCACGAAGGCGGAGGCGTTCTTCGACGGCGCTCCCATCACCACGCGCGACTCCGTGATTGTCCGCTGCGTCCTCAGCGGCAACGGACGGGGCACAAGGCCGTCGAGCAGGTTCGAGATCGTTCCCGTGTATACCGTCAATATAATCGAGAAGGAAACGGGTCTCCGCGCCATCCAGACCGTCTCGATAGACCGGGAAATCAGCGAGCTAAAAAAACGCCTTGCCGATGCTGATGTGAAAGAAAAGGTTGACATAGAGAGGCAATTACAGAACCTGTACCAGAAATCAAAGGCGATCAGGATTGCCCTTTACCGG
>ERZ795030.5684-NODE-5684-length-11322-cov-3.820094_pt1 | contig 11322 bp, 7 predicted proteins | sample MGYA00375122_ERZ795030 | MGnify/ENA primary metagenome ERZ795030 (study PRJEB30165, sample SAMN05720146) | activated sludge metagenome | isolation source: anaerobic digester from wastewater treatment plant | place: Japan | collected 2015-04-20 ...
GATGTTCCAAGTATGGCACGACTTTCAGGCTTCGGCTCAGTTTTATAAGATTTATCTATCTCTGGTACAAGCTCATGAGCAATAAAATCAACAAAACGATCATTACAATCATATTCGTTTACAGAACGATTTTCTTCTAAGTTATCGGGGTTGCGAGAGTCAATAAAAACAGCTATCAATGGTTTTAAAGTACTGTCGGCTATCATGTTATCCAAAATAGCTATCATGTTGCCCAACAGTGGATTAGAATACTCGTGACCATCGGTAACATAAATAACTGGTATATTTGTTTGAGTTTGATAATTGTGTGGCAAATATACCTGATAATTAATCTTATAATCAAGATTTGTTTCGTTGCTTAAAATTGTTTGAACATCTGTAAGTGTGCCTTTTGGAATACCAGTTTTTTCAAAATTGTATTCAGAAGCCTCCCAGTATGGCATTCTTAATTCTGAGATTGGACCAAGCAAGTTGTTTTGAACTCTTGTGTTTAATGGATCAAGAATTAATTCACTTTTATTAACTGATATTTTGTAGTCGAAACGAGCATCGTCAGGGAAATTTTGTTCCAATATCCACAAATCAGTGCCACGTAGTTTTTTAGCCTCATACTTTTTGTTGCCAACCGACCATTGATTGAAATCGCCTGTGAATGCTACATTTTTTGCCTTCCCATAATATATAAACATTACCGAAGTGTCTTTTGCAAAAGGTATCTCTTGGTTCGACTTTAAACTATCAAGAAATAAATTGATTAAAGAATCGCGGATTGCCGATTTGTTAATTGAAGCCAAATCATCTATTGTGGTTTTGAATTCGGCGTAACTGTCAAACTTTTTATATGGGTTGTTATCCATATAATATTTGCTATTGTCTGGTTTACAGCTGAATAGCAATACAGAAAACGCAAGTATGATTTTAAAATATTTCATTGTCTCTTACTTAAAAGTTGAATATGCAAATATAGCAAATTACTATTTATATGGTTTATAATTTTTTACTGTCTGCTATGCGTTGTTTGAAAATGAGACCAGTTCAATTTGGCACACGTGTGTGCCAAATCTTTCCATTCTGAAAAAGTCATGTAAAACTGTCTGTAATCTCGCAACGTTAGTGGACTGTAGCCTTTCCCAGCTCTGCTGATAAACGGTTTATAATTTCCTTACCATAATCGGCTCTGTCTCTGCCTTCTTGTTCTTGTTCAACAATGCGTCTTCCGATTTGCCAATAAGCTTCAATCATTGAAAATGCTGTTGCAGAGTATGCCTTTTGTCTCACCTGCGCAAGAATCTGTTTAATATCTTCAATAAATTGATTATAACTCATATCCAAAATCTTTAAATAAGTTTTTCAACTCAGTTCGCGATTTTTTCCTACCATAAAGATATAGATTTTTCAATACCAAACACCTCGAAAGATTATAAAGTATGAACAAGGAACATAGATTAATTGCTTTTAACTTTATGTGAGACGCCACAATGTGACGCCTCTACAACATTCTTATATTCAATTGTTCACTTCGACTTCGCTCAGTACATCGCATTGCTAATTAGTAATTGAATAAAGGGTTGAAGACATTTCTCCAACCCTTTATACAGCACAATCGAAATCTTATTTACACATTTTTTACGATATCGTATAATAGTCCAAATGTTCTTTAATTCTATCTGCCTGATTATTTAATAAGTTTGCCGTATTTAGTAAGGTGTCGTGTGAATGTGCATTTTCCTGTGTTGCAACGTTGAGTTGTTGAATGGCGTTGTTAACTTGATTCGCACCATTTCTTTGCTCCATACTTGCTGCAGCAATCTCTTCAATCAATCCACTAGTTTTGAGAACCTGCTCTTTAAGTTCCACAATCAAAGATGAGGATTTTTGAATAGCTTCGACTCCTCCATTTGATAGTTCAATAATCTTTTCAGATGCTACCTTACTACGTTCTGCCAATCTGCGAACTTCTGCGGCAACTACGGCAAATCCTTTACCATGTTCGCCTGCTCGTGCTGCCTCAACAGCAGCGTTTAATGCCAAAATATTGGTTTGAAACGCAATTTCTGTTATAACACTGATTTCATCAGCAATTGTGCGCATTACATTTAGATCTTTTTCTGAGGCATCGCCAACTTCATTCATATGTTGTGCTAACATTCGAGAAATTTGACCAGCCTGATTTGCAGAATCTGAATTTTGCTCAATTGTTGAAACCATCTCTTCCATTGATGAGGAGATTTCCTCAACATTGGCAGCGCTTTCTGTGGCTCCACTTGAAAAATTTTGAGATAAATTATGCATATTCTCACTCTCTTTCAGTAATAACTCAGTCTCTTTCTGCAAATCATCTATCATTGAAGCCAATTTTTTCTGAAGGTTTTCTGTAGCACTAATCAGCATGCCAAAATCAGTATCCTTAGCAATACCTGTGCTTGGTATTTTTACGTTTTTATCAATTTCTCCTTCCGACAAGGCTTTAAGAATTTTTACAACATTTCCAAGGGGCGTTACATACCTTTTGGCAACAAATCTAATGCAGATAAAACTTACAGTGACGTTTGCCAACAACAGGATGATTTTATACACAAATGTATCGGGAAAAACTGTAAATTTTAACGTAGATGTTACAGCAATAAAAACCAAATTAAAGCCCATGCTACTCCAACTGATACAAAAAACGACTTCTTGAAAAGGAGTTTTAAAAAGACAGGGGCTACAACAACTGTAACAACAACTGATAGTGAAATTAAAATTAATGCTTTCATGACTTTATATGTTAGACATTGTATGAAACGAAAAATCGTAAAATCGCCTACACTGAGTGTTGGAATAGAGACAAGACTATTCGTTTCATACGTTAATTATGTTATTTAAATTGTTATTTAGCTGGCTTAAGTTCAACAGTAAAGTGACGCATTATAGGTTCTTCGCGAGTAATAATGTATCCACGAGTGATAGTTTCACGACGGTCATAAACGTTTTTCAGTGCAGCAGCAATTACGTCCATATGATTGTTCGTATAAGTGCGGCGTGGAATAGCAAGACGCAATAGTTCTAATCTGGGATAGCGATTTTCGCGTGTAACAGGGTCACGGTCAGCAAGCATTGCGCCAATTTCCACACCACGAATTCCTGCTTCCAAATAAAGCTCGATACCTAATGTCTGAGCTATAAACTCTTCCTTAGGCACGTTTGTCAATACTTTTTTAGCATCCACGAAAATAGCGTGTCCGCCTGCAGGACGTTGATACGGAATACCATACTCATCTAATTTTCTACCCAAGTATTCTACTTGTTTGATACGAGTTTCCAAATAGTCGAACTCTGTTCCTTCGTCCAATCCTACAGCAAGGGCATTCATATCGCGTCCACTCATACCACCGTAAGTGACGAATCCTTCGTTCATTATACAGAATTTTTGACAGTTTTTCCATAGCTCTTCCGATTTGAAAGCTACGAAACCACCCATATTTACAATAGCATCTTTTTTAGACGACATCGTCATGATATCAGCATACGAGAACATCTCTTTTACAATCTCTTTCACAGTTTTGTTTTCGTAACCTTTCTCGCGTGTTTTGATGAAATAAGCGTTTTCAGCAAAACGAGCAGAGTCCACTTGCAACAAAACGTTGTATTTTTCACACAATTCCGATACACCGCGGATATTTTCCATAGAAACAGGTTGTCCTCCGGCAGTATTGTTAGTAACTGTAAGGATTACACATGGAATTTTTTCTCTTGGTGTCTCTTTTAATACTTTCTCAAGCTTTTTCAGATCTACATTTCCTTTAAAAGGGATTTCAAGTTGTGTGTCTGATGCTTCGTCAATAGTGCAATCTAAAGCAATAGCTCTTCTAAATTCGATATGTCCTTTAGTTGTATCGAAATGCGAGTTGCCCGGAAGTACATCACCTTCTTTTATAATAGTTGAATACAACACGTTTTCAGCTGCACGACCTTGGTGCGTTGGTAAGAAATAATCGAAACCAAGAATCTCTTTTATCGCATTTTTCATATTGTAATATGAACGTGCTCCTGCGTAACTTTCGTCACCAAGCATCATAGCCGACCACTGCTGGTCACTCATTGCACCTGTCCCAGAGTCTGTTAACAAGTCAATAAAAACTTGATCGCTTTTCAGGAAAAACAGGTTATACTTAGCTTCTTTAATCCATTGTTCGCGCTCTTCTCGCGTACTTTTTTTTATGTTTTCTACCATTTTAATGCGGTAGGATTCTGCAAAAGGTAATTTTGTCGACATAGTTATATTTTTATAAGTGTTTGCAAATTAAATAATTATACTGAAAATTGTTAAAATAGATTTGAGGAACGACACAATCTTTTGTGTCAAAATGTAGCTATTTTATGGGGAACCATCAGGTTTCTTAATATTGGTATAGCGGAATATTATTTTTGCTTCTATAAAACCAATCATCTCAAAGTTTTTTTTACAAAAGTAATAAATAAGTCAACTCTCTTCTCTTTTTTGCTGCTATAATTGTTAATTTTGTCTATATTTTCAATAATGAATGTTTATGTACAACCCTTCAACTAATTCAATGCGTGGATTTGCAAGTGATAATAGTTCAGGTGTTCATCCACGAATTTTGGCAGCTATGATAGAAGCTAACGAAAATCATGCCATTGGCTATGGAGAAGATTATTTTAGTCAAAAAGCCATAGAAACATTTCGCAATCTATTCGGCTCATCTACAGAGGTTTTCTTTGTGTTTAATGGTACAGGAGCAAATGTTTTGTCGCTAATGCAAGCCACAAAGTCCTATAGTTCAGTTATTTGTGCCGATACTGCCCACATTAATGTTGATGAGTGTGGTGCACTAGAACGTATTGCAGGCATTAAGTTGATTTCGTTACCAAATAGAAATGGGAAACTGTTTTGCGATGACATTGTACCTCATTTACATGGATTTGGTTTTGAGCACCATAGCCAACCAGGAGCGATAAGTATAACTCAATCAACCGAAATGGGTACGGTTTACACGCCCGATGAGATTCGTAAACTTGCCGATTTAGCGCATAAACACAATATGATTTTGCATCTCGATGGTGCCCGAATAGCGAACGCTGCAGCAACTCTCAATTTGCCTTTCCGCGCTTTTACTGTTGATTGTGGGGTTGATGTAGTCTCATTTGGCGGAACCAAAAATGGAATGATGATGGGTGAAGCGGTCTTGATATTTGACCCAAAATTAGCTGAGGGATTTAAGTACCGCCGAAAACAGTCAATGCAGTTGTACAGCAAAATGCGATTTGTAGGTGCGCAGTTCTTGGCTTATCTCACTGACGATTTGTGGTTAGAAAACGCTAAACATGCCAACGCTATGGCGCAAAAGTTAGTAAAAGCGATTTCAGATATTCCACAAATTAAAATCACAGTTCCTGTCGAAGCAAACGGAGTTTTTGCAACTATTCCCAAAGAGTGGATAGAACCATTGTGCGAGAAATACTTTTTTTACACATGGAACGAAGATATTTCTGAGGTACGCTGGATGTGCTCGTTTGATACTACTGAGCAAGATATAGATTCGTTTGTGGAGTTGCTTAGGGAGTTTTCAAAGCGTCAGTAAGTTATGTACAATAACGGAGAGCGGTTTTACAGATATAGTCGGTATTTAGAACAGAAATTCGGAACCAAAGTTCAGAAGTTGTCCATTAACGTAGGATTTTCCTGTCCAAATCGTGATGGAACAATCGACACCGAGGGTTGCATTTACTGTAATAATCAGAGTTTTACGCCAAAATACTGCACTTCTTCAACTTCAATAGCCGAACAAATAGATAAAGGTATCAAGTTTTTTGAACGCAAGCGAAATTACTCCTATTTGGCATATTTTCAGTCATACACCAATACTCACACCGATCCAGAAACGCTATATAAAATGCTGTTAGATACGGCTGAAAATCAAAATATTGTGGGAATTATTATCAGTACGCGACCCGACTGTGTGAGTAATGATATTTTAGAAGTATTGTTGAAAATCAACAACTTAAAGCCGTTAGCAGTTGAGTTTGGCGTAGAAAGCACACTAAATCGTTCTTTAGAGTTGCTAAATAGAGGACATAATTACCAACAAGTTTGCGACTCAGTAAATCGGCTATCCGAGACAGGTATTGAAACAGGTGTTCATTTGATTTTGGGCATTCCCGGCGAAACGCGTGATGAGATGGTAAATCATGCCACTGAAATATCTAAGTTGCCTATTTCAACCGTAAAACTACACCAGTTGCAAATTATAAAAAACACGAAGTTGGCAGAGATGTATCGCAATGGTTCTCTGTCTGTTAAGCTATTTGATTGGCGTGAATATGTTGAGCTTTGTGCCGATTTTGTCGAACATCTCCGACCCGATATTGCAATAGAGCGTTTTGCCTCTCAGGCTGCTCTGGAGCTGTTAGAAGTCTCTGTTTGGAAAGATGTAAGAAGCTACCATATTACACACTTAGTTCAAAATAAATTGATTGAGCGAGATACTTTTCAAGGGAAATATGAAAGTAATATGACCGTAAACCGAAAAAAATTGTGAACATGTTAGATTAATAATTAGTTTTGTGACATTAATCTAATCTTAATCGCAGTATGCAAAAGAAGCATCAAAAAGACGACAGCCATCTAAATACGAGTTCGTTTTATGCAGATGTACGCCATATTATTGAAACAGCACAAGGAAATGCTGTTCGGAGTGTGAACTTTTGCCGTGTCCAGATGTATTGGAATTTGGGCAAGCGTATATTTGAAGAGGAACAACAAGGCAAAGAGCGCGCCGACTACGGTACATACCTTATCCGCGATTTGGCAAAGATGCTGGAACCTGAGTATGGGAGCGGATTTTCTGTGAGACAATTGGAGCAAAGTCGCCAATTTTACAGGACTTATCCAATTGCGAACACACTGCGTTCGCAATTGAACTGGAGCCAATACAGAAAGCTTATTCAGATTGACGATGCAGACAAGCGTGAATACTATGAACTTGAAGCCGCAAATAATGCATGGACAGCCCGCGAAACCGAACGACAAATCAACTCAATGCTCTATGAACGCCTATTGCTTAGCAATGACAAAGAAAGTGTACTGGCTGTCGCGCGCAAAGAACGTATCCCAGAACGACCAACAGAAGTTATCAAAGACCCTATGGTGCTGGAATTTTTAGGATTACATAAAGAAGCAAGCTATTACGAGAAAGACTTGGAAACTGCTATCATCACACATCTTGCAGATTTTCTGCTTGAAATGGGGAAAGGTTTTTCGTTTGTTGCCCGTCAAAAACGAATACTGATAGAAGATGATGAATTTTTTGCCGACCTGGTTTTTTATAACCGTTTGTTGCGCTGTTTTGTGATTATTGAATTAAAAACAGGAAAGTTAACACATCAAGATTTAGGTCAGCTACAGATGTATGTCAACTACTACGACCGTCATGAGAAAATGCCAGAGGAAAACTCTACTATCGGTATCCTGCTTTGTTCAGAAAAAAACGAAACCGTAGTAAAAATGACACTTCCAGAGGACAACAAAACCATACTTACAGGAAAATACCATTTATATTTACCCACTTCGGAACAGCTTATCAACGAGGTTAATGAAGTTAAACGGCTAATACAAAGAAAAAATCTTAATTCATAGAGACAAGTGCTACTCTGCAACCTTAAAATAACACATATTTTTGTAATTTGCTACAAATAATAAGGTAAACTACAGCTATTTACCAGTAAGCTACAACGGTCTAAATCATAAACTTAACTAAATTGTAATATCAATTGAGACACCTTGTAACATCTTAAACGTAAATTTGTGCTGAGTTTAAACCTAATTAACTGGACACAACATTTAGTGGAAATTTGTAAAGTGTTATGAAGAGAATTTTTATTGTACTTTTTGCGTTAACCGTGGCTAAGGCAAGTTTTGCCGATGTTGACACATTAACGGTTATGTACTACAATATCCTGAATTATGATGTTGACAAGTTGCCACATTACCGAACGATAATCGGTTATTTAAAGCCAGATGTTATTCTGCTAAACGAGGTAGTAGACGATGCAGCTTCTATTGCAATGCTAAACGCTATTAACGAAGTAGGCGTTTGTAACTATGCTAAAGCAAGGTTTACAGATGGTCCCGACAAGGATAACATGCTGTTTTACAATGCCGATAAATTGGTACTTGCATTAGAAGATAGCATACGCACAAGGTTAAGACTGATTAACAGATACTTACTTTACCACAAGAACATAGGTGTCGATACAGCATTTATGGACTTTTACTGTGCTCACCTGAAAGGCAGCTCTGGCGCGACAAACGCTATGCGCCGCTATAATGAAACAAAAAAGTTCACTAATTATCTTGAAAAGTTGCCCGAAAAAAGGAATGTTTTTTTTGGTGGCGATTTTAACTTTTATGATTACGAAACCGAACCCGCTTGTGTTTACCTGCTTGACAGCGGAGCAATTAAATTTTTCGACCCGATAAATAGTTTAGGGAACTGGCACGATAATCCAGAATTTGCAGCAATTCACACACAAAGCACAAGGACCGAAGCTTTTGGTGGAGGAGCAACAGGAGGGCTTGACGATAGATTCGACTTTATATTTGTTACAGAAGATATTCTAAATGGCTCAAATAAGGTAAAGTACGTCGAAAATAGCTACAAGGCTTTAGGTAATGATGGACAACGACTGAATATGAGTTTGATAGCCGAACCTCTTGCTGAAAATTTGCCCGACAGTGTCATTTTTGCCCTATACTATTCGAGCGACCATCTGCCTGTAGTTATGAAGATTGCTGTTGAAGTTGGTGGAATGTCGATTATGAAAAAACCCGACAAAAATTTAGGAGAATTGATAGATATAGAGGTTTATAACATAAGTGGAAGATTGATATATAAAGGAATACAAGAGAAAGCACCAAATATTGAAAACGAGATTTTATTGATACGCTATAACTATCAGTTTGGGGTTGTAAATGAGAAGACTGTGGGGTTATTTTGGAAATAATAATCAAAAACAGTTGTAAGGCTGCAATGAACAGAATAAAACTGTTATCTGAAATTGGGCAAAATCAGGGGCTTAAACTAAAAACTAGAAATTTAATTAAATCGTAATATATATTAAGGCATTTTATAATTTTTTAAAGTTATCTTTGTTCAAAATGGATGAATAATAGCAAAATTTTCAAATAGCTTAATTTATTTTAAACAAATGAAAAAAATATTGCAAATAATATTAGCTGTAGCTTTTGTGTTAAGCTTAAATACAGAGTGTTGGGGACAAGTAAATATTTCAGCAGGAGGCACTTATACGCAAAACTTTGATAGCCTGGGTACAAATGCAATAGCTACCTTGCCAACAGGTTGGAGGGTTGACAGAGATGATAATTTAGTTAGAACAGTTGGGTCTTATTTTAATGCTGATACCGAAACTGAAAAAAGTGGAGGAAATAACTTGCCGGCGTCAGGTGGTATTTACAATTTTGAAAATGGCAATTTCCCAAATGACAGAGCTGTCGGGGGAATGTCAAACAACAATAGCTTAAAATCCGTGAATATTTATGTGCAACTTAAAAATAGCGATGTTACGGACATTAATTCTCTCGCAATATCTTATAATGTTGAAAAATATAGAAGAGGAGCGAACTCTGCAGGTTTTTCAATTCAATTGTATTACTCTACAGATGGTACTAATTGGACAAATGCGGGAAACGATTTTTTAACAAGTTTTACCCAAGATGCTAGTAGTGGTGGCTACAAGTCCGCTCCCGGAGAAACAAAAACTGTAACACCCAGATTGCTTGCGCTTAGCCAATCATTGACAGAGGGAAATTCAATATATTTGGCTTGGAACTACTCAGTAACAAGTGGTACCGAAACTGGTAGTGCGCAAGCATTAGGAATAGATGATGTTAGTATTACTGCAAATGAAACTATTCCTATGATAGATGTAATTCCTGCAAGTTTATCGGGGTTTTCATACAATTTTGGTAGTGGTCCTAGTGACGAAAAGACTTTTTCTGTTTCAGGAACAGGCTTAACCACTAATATTTTGCTTACTGCACCAACAAATTACGAAATCTCTACAAGTTCAGGAACAGGATACACAAATTCAATAGTTTTAAATGAAAGCAATGGAATAGTCTCAAGTACAACCATATATGTAAGATTAAAAGAGGGACTTGTTACAGGAAGTTATGATAACGAAAATATTGCGATAAGCTATTTTGGGGTAGTATATAAAACTGTAGTATGCAGTGGAACGGTAAAGGATGGTATAAACTATTGCTACGAAGAATATTTTTCTGGATTTACAGCAGGTACTCATGCAATCCCAGATAATGAAGATGTGTCAGATTCTTTAGATAATTTTACAACCATTGCCGGATGGACAGGAAAGTATATATTTCAAGCTGGTGGTGAGATTAAATTAGGGGAAGATAAATTAAGAGGGTATATTATTACTCCAAGTTTAGATCTGTCTTATGGAGATGCAACCTTATATTTTGACGCTGCTTCATACAGTAGTGACAAAGATGTGGCAATAAAAGTATTTCATGCCACAAACGGCACTAACTTTGTTCAAGTGGGAACGGAGATAAATTTAACAACAAATTTTTCCTATCACCCCGTCCTAATAACAGGGGGCACATTTAATTCAAAAATTAAAATTGAGGCTAGCAAAAAAAATGATTGTAGGTTTTATTTAGACAATGTTAAAATTCAATGCACAGAGCCCAAAATATCCGTAATCCCTGATGCTCTGTCAGATTTGGATTACGATTTAGGTCACGGTCCCAGTGACGAACAGACCTTCTCTGTTTCTGGAACAGATTTAGCCGATGATATTTTGCTTACTGCACCAACAAATTACGAAATCTCTACAAGTTCTGGAACAGGATTTAGTAACTCGCTGAATATAAGTCAAAATAATGGCATAGTCGAAGCTACAACTGTTTATGTAAGATTAATATCAGGGTTAGATTTAGGCTCATACGTAGAAAATATTACCGTTAGTACTGCAGGGGCAGATGAGAAAACAGTTTCTTGTAGTGGATCAGTTAATTTAGCTCCTGTTACAAATTTAAGTTTAGTATGTAAATCTAACACAACTGCTGAAATCTCTTGGACAAGCCCCGAAAGCGATTATGATGGAGTTGTTATTGCGTTTAGGCAATCATCAACACTTGTACCGCATACTTTAAGCGGAGACCCTCCTGCAATAATTGCCAATTCCGTCTTCGGAAGCGGAACACAATTCGGCTCTACAGATCCAAAATCTTATGTAGTTTACAAAGGCACAGGAAACACTGTTGAAGTAAGCGGT
>ERZ795030.5689-NODE-5689-length-11315-cov-3.961901_pt1 | contig 11315 bp, 9 predicted proteins | sample MGYA00375122_ERZ795030 | MGnify/ENA primary metagenome ERZ795030 (study PRJEB30165, sample SAMN05720146) | activated sludge metagenome | isolation source: anaerobic digester from wastewater treatment plant | place: Japan | collected 2015-04-20 ...
CCGAGACCGAATAGTGCAGATCGGCCTCGCTGGCCAGCAGGCGCGTGAGCACGGCCGACTTCCCGCCGCCCGATGGGGCGGAGATGACGAACAACAGACCGCGGCGTTGGAATCGGTAGAGAGACACGGGCTCAATCTTTCACGATAAGTTGGCGTGCCGACACGCGCCGCCGGGAACGGGCCCTTTTCCCGGACTTGGCTTGGCTCCCCCGCTGGCCGGCCTCTTCCTTTTTCACCAGCCGGATTTCAACCCGGTAACCCATCGCCTCGGCGTAGCGCCGCAGCGTCGCCAGCGAGGGCGAATGTTTCCCCGCCGGCGATTCGAGCCGCGCGATTGCCGACTGCGTCGTGCCGATCTTCCGGGCGACTTCGGCTTGACTCATCCCCGACTCGCGGCGCGCCTTGAGGAACTCATCGAACAACGCGAATTCCTCCTCCAGCTTGTCATACTCGCGCCGCACCTCGGGCCGCGGCAGCATCCGCGTCCTCAGCCGGTCATCGGCGCCTCGCATGTTTCACCTCGGTCATTCGCGAACGGGCGATTTCCAGATGCCGGCGCGGGGTTTTGCCGCTGTTCTTCAGAAACTGATGGAGAAACACGATTCGTCGCCCGATCAATGTGCAATGAAAGATCCGGACCATGCCTTCGCCCGATTTGAGCCGCAACTCAAACTACCCCTGCCCAGGGCGCGTGTGTGGGGCATCCCCAGAGCAGGGCCCTCGCGCTGCATCCGATCAACGCAGTGCACGAAGCGGGCGGCTATCCCCGCCGGCAATCGTTAGATTTCTTCCTCCAGCTTTTCACTATGGAAATGGACCGTCCAGCCGGTCATTTAACATCTCCGCTATGCAGGGGCAAGGCGCGAACCGGTCCTACCCCATCTGCTTCACAATCGCCTCCGCAAAGCCCGATGTCGAGACTTTCGTCGCGCCGCTGATTTGGCGCTCCAGGTCGTAGGTCACCGTCTTGGCGGCGATCGCCCCCTCGATCCCGCGGATCACCAGCTCGGCCGCCTCGTTCCACCCCAGATGCTCCAGCATCATCACCGCCGACAGGATCAGCGATCCCGGGTTGACCATGTTCTTGCCGGCGTACTTCGGCGCGGTGCCGTGCGTCGCCTCGAAGATCGCGGCGTTGTCGCCGATGTTCGCCCCCGGCGCCATCCCCAGGCCGCCCACCTGCGCGGCCGCCGCGTCCGAGATGTAGTCCCCGTTCAGGTTCATCGTCGCCAGCACCGAGTACTCATCCGGCCGCAGCAGGATCTGCTGGAAGATCGAGTCGGCGATCCGGTCCTTGATCAGCACCTTGCCCGCCGGCATCTTGCCGTCGTATTCGCTGTAAAGCTCATCCTCCGTCACGATCTGTTCGCGGAAGTTCTCCTTCGCCTCCTCATACCCCCATTCGCGGAATGCCCCTTCGGTGAACTTCATGATGTTGCCCTTGTGGACCAGCGTCACCGACGGCAGCTGTTTCTCAATCGCATGCTCGATCGCCTTCTTCACCAGCCGGCGCGACCCCGTGACCGACACCGGCTTGATCCCGATCCCCGAATCCTCGCGAACCTCCTTGCCGAATTCCTCCTTCAGGATTCGGATCATCTTGCGCGCCTCGTCCGAGCCCTCCGGCCACTCGATTCCCTTGTAGATGTCCTCGGTGTTCTCCCGATAGATCACGACGTTCAGTTTCTCGGGATGCTTCACCGGCGAGGGAACCCCCTGGAACCAGCGGACGGGCCGGACGCAGGCGTACAGGTCGAAGATCTGCCGCAGCGCGACATTCAGCGACCGGATACCCCCGCCGACCGGCGTGCTCAGCGGGCCCTTGATCGCGACATGGTATTCGCGGATCGCTTCCAGCGTCGCCTCGGGCAGGTAGTTCTCGTATTTCTCCCATGCCTCCTCGCCCGCCGGCACCGGAAACCAGGCGATCGCCCGGCCGCCGCCATAGGCCTTGTTGACGGCCGCGTCGATCACCGTGACCATCGCCTGCGAGATGTCCGGTCCAATCCCGTCGCCGATGATCTGCGGGATGATCGGATGGTCGGGCACCGTCAGGCGGCCCTGATTCACCGTGATTTTCTGGCCCGCGGGGGGCGTCAGCTTCGGCTCGGCCATGATGTCTTCCTGTTGTCTGATTTCGCCATGCCACGATTGGGCCGGGGGGCGCGGCTCGCCCACCGCGGGGGAGGCCATGGCACACGTCCCCGTAATTTGGCATACCCCCCCACCCCTGTCAACCAACCGCCCAACCCTATTCGCTCGACCCTCGTCCTCGCCCCCAACGGGCCGCCCAAATATTTGACTCCCGTCTTGCGTCCCTCGTCCTCGGCTCTCGAAGTCACGCCGTTCGCTGCGAGCAACCACCCGCCCGGGACCGCCGGCTTGCTTGCCGGCCTGCATGAGCAACCTCTATCCGCAACGGCCGCGCTGCTCCCCCCGCGCCGCGATGATCCTCATCAACCCCCTTGACTTGACCGATAGATGTGATATAAAGGTGGTTTCGCGGGGGGTCCCCGGACTCCGTCGCATGGTTCTATCGACAGAACACAATGGCTGGGATGAGGAAGAGTAGGGCGTCGAGCGCGCCTGGAGAGAGCTGCCGGTTGGTGCGAGGCAGTGGGCGCCGCGTCTGAACTGGCCTCGGAGCCGCGCGGGGGAAGTCGCCCATCGCCGTCATGGCGCGGGCGATGCGTAGTTCGCGCCGGCCGACCCCCGTTACCGGGTCGTCGAATGAAGGATGGCGGACCGCCCCGCGGCGCCGTCATCAAAACAGGGTGGTACCGCGAACTTTTTCGCCCCTGGACCGTCTTTCCGGTCCGGGGGCGTTTTTATTTTGGGTCGAAAGTGGGAAGCGTTGAATGCGTCCGCATCGCTGCCCCGCGCTGGCGGGAGTCCTCATCCTGTTGCTCGCCTTGGCTTGCGGCGGTTCGAACGAGCCCGTCGCATCCCGCGAGTCCGAGCAATGGCTGGAGGTCCAGGTCGTCGCCGGCCCGACCGAGCGGTCCCGCGACGGCGTGATCACCATCCCCCGCGGCGGGATCAAGCCGGAGGTCCTCACCAGCGGCATCGTCAAGATCACCCCCGAGGGCTTGCCCCAGCAGGTGCTGGGCCCCGACGGCAACATCCCGATCCAGGTCACCTGGTTGCGCTCCGCCTCGCTCCCCAAGGGGCCCGGCGTGGAACTGGAGCATCTCCGGGTGCAGATCCCCGGCCCCGTCCGGGTCAATGAAGCGGAGTTCCTGACCGACGTGACGCTGGAGCCCGAACAGCCCGTGCTGAGTATCCTGCCCGAGTATTCAGCCGTCGGTCTGATCTACGACAATGGTTCGGGCAGCTCAAATGTCTACGTCCGTGCCCGCTGGCTGGCCAAGTCGCCGGCGGCGGGTTGAGAAAGGAAGGGATCGGCGCGTCGCACAATCTTCGGCCCCGTTCCCGCCCCCCAACATGACCGTCACCATCTCCATCTCCACCCCGCACTTCGAAGCGCTGGCCTGCGCCTTTGCGATCTCCCTGCGACTGCGCCTCGCGGCGCAATCACGCTAAGCCCCATCACCCTTGCTGTTCGCGCCCGACCCGCCGCGGCGGGGTCCGGGCTCCAGGTTCCCGCGATCGGTTTTGAATCCAAAGGACAGGACCATGACTCAGCAACCCGCACCCCAGCGCGTCGTCATTTTCGACACGACGTTGCGCGACGGCGAGCAATCGCCCGGCTTCAGCATGAACTTGCAGGAGAAGCTGGAGCTGGCGCACCAGTTGGCCCGCCTCGGCGTCGACGTGATCGAGGCCGGATTCCCCATCACCTCGCCCGGCGATTTCGAGGCCGTCCACGCAATCGCCGGCCAGGTTCACGGCCCGGTCATCTGCGCCCTGGCCCGCGCCGTCGAAAAGGACATCCTCCGCGCCGGCGAGGCGCTCGCCCCCGCCGCCCGCAAGCGCATCCACACCTTCATCGCCACCAGCAACATCCACGTCGAAAAGAAGCTCCGGATGAGCCGCGAGCAGGTGATCGAGACCGCCTTCAACGCCGTCAAACTCGCGCGCTCGTTCACCGACGATGTCGAATTCAGTTGCGAGGACGCCGGCCGCACCGACTGGGACTACATCGTGGCCGTCCTGACCGCCGCCATCGAGGCCGGCGCCACGACCCTCAACGTCCCCGACACCGTTGGCTACACCGTCCCCGAACAGTTCGGCCAGTGCATTCGCTACGTTCGCGAACACACCCCGGGCATCGAAAACTGCATCATCTCGGTCCACTGCCACAACGACCTCGGGCACGCCGTCGCCAATTCGCTGGCCGGCGTGCGCAACGGCGCGCGCCAGATCGAGTGCACGATCAACGGCATCGGCGAGCGGGCCGGCAACACTTCCCTCGAGGAAGCGGTGATGATGCTCCATGTCCGCAAGGACTACTGGGGCCTCGAGACCGGCATCCGCACCGAGGAAATCTACCGCACCTCGCGCCTGCTCAGCCGGATCACCGGCGTCCGCGTCCAGCCCAACAAGGCCATCGTCGGCGCCAACGCCTTCGCCCACGAAGCCGGCATCCATCAGGACGGCGTCATCAAGGAGCGGACGACCTACGAGATCATGCACCCCGCCGATGTCGGCTGGCTCGGCGAAGGGATGGTCATGGGCAAGCACTCGGGGCGCGCCGCGCTTGCCGCCCGGCTGGAACAGCTCGGCATCAAGGGCCTCTCCCCCGAGGACATCACCGCCGCCTACGAGCGCTTCAAGAAACTCTGCGATCAGAAGAAGACCGTCTACGACGAGGATCTCCTTGCAATCGTCGAGGACCAGGTCTCGCTCCAGCGCGCGATCTACCGTCTGGTCGATCTGGAGGCGAGCACCTCCATGCGCGGCGGGCCGCGCGTCCGCGTCGCGATCGCCGTCGGCGACGCCGGCGAGCAACACGAAGCCCTCTGCACCGAGGGCGACGGCCAGGTCGACGCCCTCTATCGCGCGCTCGACCAGCTCACCCCCCACACGATCAAGTTGCTGGAATACGGCATTGAATCGGTGACCGAGGGGAAGGACGCCCTCGGCCGCGTGATGGTCAAGATGAACATCGACGGCGACGAGGTGCGCGGCACCGGCGTCGCGACCGACGTGATCGTGGCCTCGGCCCACGCGTATCTCAACGCCCTCAATCGCTTCGAAATGCTCAAGGAAATCAGCGAGCGGGCGGCCAGCACGGCCACCCCCTGAACCTGACCCGGCCCGGTGGCGCCGCCCCCGCGCCGCCGGGCGCTTCAGGGAAAATACGTGTCCTCATGGGCATAGGGCGGCGCGCAGCAGCACAGGATCTTCAACTCTCCGGTCCCCGTGTTGCGCAGCGTGTGGACCGCCCCCGGCGGGATCAGAATCGCGTCGCCGACCGTCACGGCGCGTTCCTCCTCGCCGATGCGCATCCGGCCTTCGCCCTGCACGACGTAATAGAATTCCTCGGAATCTTGATGATAGTGCGGCTCGGTGGCGCCGCTCGGCGGCAGCGTCGCCTCGGCCAGCGACTGGTTCATCACCGGCGCATTGGACCGATCCAGCAGACTGCGGATCGTCGAGCCATCCTTCGTCGTGAACGGCCGGGCCCCGGCTAGCGAGCGTACGATCATCCCCTCAATATCCCCTGCCCTGTCACTTACTCCAAATTCCGTCCCTCGTCCTCGCCTCTCCAATGCCTTGTTGGCTCACGGCAGCGGCACATACGCCTGCTCAAATTGCACCGTCTGCGTCGTCATCACCGGATACGCCGTCATGTTCAGGTGCACCATCTCCGGCAGGCCGGCGAACGACAGACGCCACGTGCGCTGGATCTGTCCGGCGTTCTCGTTGATGTTGCTCACTTCTTCCTGGGCGTAGGGCACCACTTCCCCGCCGTTGGCGCCGACCAACTGCAGGCTGCCGAGATGATCGACCTTTCCCAGCGCGCGCAGAACGACTTCCTCGTTCGTCATCTCTTCCACAATCAACGTCAAGCCCGGCACCGGGAGATTCGGCAACTGCTTGCCGGTGTAGGCCCGCAGGTTCTTGTATTGCTGCCGGACGGTCTGCCCCAGCGTGATCTGGAACGTCGCGACGATCTGTTGCAGGAGTTCCTCGCTCCGGGCCGGCTCCTGCGCGCGCAGCGAAACGATCGGCCGCTCGCTCAATTCCTGCGCCGGGCTGACCATGTTGAACCGCGATTCCGTCGCGTTGGCCGCCGGTTTCGGGTTCGGCGTCACCGTCAGCGGATTGCCCGCCTGGTCCAGCGCTCGCACAAGCTGCGCATCGTCCACGCTCACGATCGACCACCCCTGCGGCGGCAGCAGCCGGAACTGCACCTCCATGCCGGGATCGCCCGGCGATCGGAACAGCCGGCCCGAGCCGGTCGGGCTGACCGCCTCGGCGCGCGCCCCCTCCGCCCCGTTCTTACGGTAGGACTTGACGCGCGTGATGACGATCTTGTCCAGCTCGGCCGTGGTTGGCGGCACGACGGCCTGTTGTGCCGCGGCGGCCGCGGCCGGTGCGGCGGTGGCCGCCGGGGCGGGCGTCGCGGTCGCCGCCGGCGCATTGGCGTTGCCCGGCGCACGCGTCCGCACCGCCGGCGCCTGCTGCCCGGCCTGCGGCAGACCCTCGGTGGGGATCACCGGCCGGGGCGCCTGCTGCGCCGCGGCGGGCAGTGCCAGCGCGAAAATCAACGGGATCAGCAGGGCGGGAAGGCGCGTCAACATGGCGGCGAAGTCTCCTTAGCACGGGGCGGATTGCCCTTCAGCGTCGCGTACGGCCGAAATGAACGCCAGCACTTTCGCCCGCTCCTTGATCCCGGGCGCCGACTCCACCCCGCTGGCCACATCCACCCCCCACGGACCGACCGCGCGCACCACTTCGCCCACATTCGCCGGCGTCAGTCCCCCCGACACGATCACCCGCCGGCGCGCAACCAGCCGCGCCAGCAGCGTGTAATCGTAGCCGCGGCCCGTCCCCCCCGGGAGGGCCGGATCCCATGTGTCGGTCAGCAGGTCCAGCCCGGCGTAGCGTTCGGCTTCGGCCAGCGACGCGGCATCGCGGATCCGCAGCACCTTGATCACCGGACGCGCCAGCGCCCGGGCATACTCCGGCGTTTCCTCCCCGTGAAGCTGAAATCGGTCGAAACCGATCGCCGCACCTTCCTCGGCAATCACCGCCGGGTCCGCGTTCACATAGACGCCGACGGCCTGAAACGGCCGCGGGGCGGCCCGCCGGATGGCGGCGAGCGCCGCCGCGCAGTCCTCCGCCGGTCGGTACCGCGCCGACTTCGGCCAGCGGATGAATCCGAGCCAGTCCGCGCCCGACTCCAGCGCGAACAGCCCGTCCTCCGGCCGCGTCACGCCGCAGATCTTGATCAGGCATCGGTCGGGAGCGGGGGGCGTCATCGGCAGCGAAGCGGCCCGGCTCAAAGCGTTTCAACGACGATGCGGTCGTTGGTGTAGATGCACAGCTCGGCGGCGATCTCCATCGCGCGCCGGACGATCGCCTCGGCATCCAGCTCCGCCCGGTCCATCAGCGCGCGCGCCGCCGCCAGCGCATACCCTCCGCCCGACCCGATCGCGATCACGCTCGAATCGGGTTCCAGCACGTCGCCGTTGCCCGAGATCAGAAACAGACTCGTCTGGTCCGCCGCGATCAGCATCGCCTCCAGCCGCCGCAGGTATCGGTCGGTGCGCCACTCCTTGGCCAGCTCCACCGCCGCGCGCTGCAGGTTGCCGCCGTGCTCCTGCAGTTTGGCCTCGAGTTTCTCGAACAGCGTCATCGCGTCGGCCGTCGCGCCGGCAAAACCCACCAGCACCTGGCCTCCGTGCAGCCGGCGGACCTTGCGCGCCCCCGCCTTCAAAATCTGGTGGTTGAACGTCACCTGGCCGTCGCCCCCCACGCAGGTCTTGCCGTCCTTGCGGACGGCCACGATCGTCGTGCCGTGAAACGTGGCGCCGGTCGGTTCGGGCGCGTGCATGGCGGGCTTCCCCCTGCGGTGGTTGCGTCGCGCGGGGCGGTCCGGCGTTGATCCCCGGGTGCTCCGGCGTGCTCCGGCGTCGGCCCTCGCGGAGTCGTCGGCTGCTGGCTCGCGGAATACACGCGCCGCCGCGCTTTGTCTCCACTCTAGGTTAGCCCCCTGGCCCCCGCAACGAGAGATTCACCCCCCGACCGCCCGCCCCGGGCGTCCTGCGCGCGTCCCGGCCGGGACGTTCCATTTTGACGCGGCGGCGATTCCGGCCTACATTGATAGGCACGAGAACAGCCTTCCAGGGAACCCGCCCGCGAAATCTGGAGCCCTGAGCGCCGCCAATCCACGCCATCGGCCGGCGCTGCATCGTAAGAGGGAGGTCCCAACCGGTGCAACTGAGCTGCCCCCACTGCCAACACGTCTGGGACGACGTGCCGCCCGAACGCGCGACCCAGGTGATGTGCCCCGAGTGCCTGGAGCTGGCGCCGGTTCTCCGCGCGGGCGCCTCCGCCGCAGCCATCGCCTCGCCTGCCGCGCCGCCACGCCAGGCCGCGCCCGCCGCCGCCGCGGGGGGCGGCGCGACGATCCCGCAATCGGACTTTGGCTCGATCCCCGGCTCCCGGCCGCCCGCGACCCCTTCGCCGGCGCGGCCCGCGCCCTCGCCCCCCGCGCACGACGGCCGCACGATGGCCGAGCCGACCCCCGCCGGCCAGATGGCCGCCAGCGACGGACGCACCGTGGCGACCCCGACCCCGGCCGGCGCGCGGCCCGCTCCGCAAGCCCCGCCCAGCCGCAACCCGCCGGCCACGCCCCCCCGCTCGAGCGCCGCGCGCCCCCGCCCCAGCGGCCCCCCGAAGAGCTCCACGGCCGGCGTCGCAAAAGACATGCAGCATCTGGTCGGACGCACCATCGACGGCTACCGCATCGAAAAAATGCTCGGGGCCGGCGGCATGGGCGCCGTCTTCCTGGCGCATCAGATCTCGCTCGACCGCGACGTCGCGATGAAGGTCCTCCCGACCCGGTTCGCCCAGAATCCGGAACTGCTCGCCCGCTTCACGCGCGAGGCGCTCAGCGCCGCCCAGCTCAATCACCACAACATCATTCAGGTCTACGACGTCGGCAGCAACGAGGACGTCCACTACATCACGATGGAATTCGTCCGCGGCCAGGACCTCTCGCAGCTTGTCAAGCAGGACGGCCGGCTGCGGCTCGACGACGCCGCCGGCTACATCCTTCAGGCGGCGCGCGGGCTCAAATACGCCCACGAGCGCGGCATCATTCACCGCGACATCAAGCCGAACAACCTGATGCTCAATGAGCACGGCGTGGTCAAGATCGCCGACATGGGCCTGGCAAAGATGCGCGGCAAGCACGACACCCAGGGGCAATTGCTGCGCCCCACCCGCGAAGAACTGATGAACACGCCGGCCGACGACAACCTCACCCTCGCCGATGTGGCGATGGGAACCCCGGCCTACATGGCGCCGGAGCAGGCCCGCGACGCCGCGTCGGTCGATGCCCGCGCCGACATCTACTCGCTGGGATGCACGCTCTACTACCTCGCGGCCGGGCGCAATCCGTTCGACGGCGGCTCGGCGTTCGAGCTGATCACCAAGCACATGAAGGAGCCGCTGACGCCCCTCGACGCCCACATCAAGGGCGTCTCGCCGGCGATCAACACGATCATCGGGCGGATGCTCGCCAAAAACCCCGACGAGCGTTACCCCACAATGGAGGGGGTCATCCGGGACCTGGAGAAATACCTCGGCCTCGACTCCGAGAAGGGCCCGTATACCCCCCGCGAGCAGCATCTGGGCATTCTCGATGCCGCGCTGAAGGCCTATTACACCGCGCCGGCCCTCCGCCTGCGCAAGGCCGTGCGGCTGGCGTTTCTCGTCGCCGTGCCGGTGCTGTTCCTCCTGGCGCTGTTCAGCGGCAGCTACGTCCTGGCCGGCGGATTCCTGGGGTTCGGCGTGTTGACTGCGGCCGCGCGCTTCATCATCCACGGCGTGATGACGAAGGACTACCTCTTCCGCCGCGTGCGCGGGCTGTTCTTCGGCATGCCGCTCGTCAGTTGGCTCAAGGTGGGCGCGGGGGCCCTCCTCGCGCTGGCCGTGCTGTATGTGCTGGGCTGGCTCTGGTCGTGGCTCGGGTTTCTGCTGTTCGCGGTCGCGGCCGCCGGGTTGTATCAGGTCCTCGTCGAGCAGAAGCTGCGCCAGCAGCGCGCCGGCGCGATCGAACAGACGCAGGAGATGCTGCGCGAGCTGCGCGTGCGCGGTGTCTCGGAGGAAACGCTCCACGACTTCGTCGCCCGTTTCTCCGGCAAGGATTGGGAGGAATTCTTCGAGCAGTTGTTCGGCTACGAAGCCCTCGTCGTGGCGCGCGGCCGCTGGGCCGCGGCCGATCAGGTCGAATCGCGCAACCAGCATGCCGCCTGGCGCGAGCCGGTCAACCGCTGGGTCACGGCCCAGGAGGAGAAGCGCCGCGCTTCCCGCGAACGCAAGCAACTGGCCAAGGTCGAAGCCGAGCGCCTCAAGGCCCGCGGCGTCAGCGAAACCGATGCGCGGCGCCAGGCGGGCGAAGCCGCGACGCGGATCCTCGACGAGCAGAAACAGCAGCACGACCGCCGCGAGCGCGACCAGAAGGCCCTGGCCGAGCGGGGGGCTGCCCTGGACCAGGCGATCAAGTCCTCGCGCCGAAAAAAGTTGGGCGCCGCCGGCTGGTTCCGCGTCGCGCGCGCCGTCGCCGGCCTGCTGATGCTCGTGGCCCCCTTTGCCGAGGGGCTCGGCCTGCCCGACCTGCTGGTTGGGCCGATCCGCGGCATCTATGCGCCGTTGGGGGCTGGAGTGTCCATCTGGGGCGCGGCGGCGGGCGCCGCGCTCCTGGTGTCGGCGCTTTCCGCCCGCATGGTCGCGCCGATCATCATCGTGCTGGGCGCGTTTTTTGTCGCCTGCGCGAACCTCGCCGCCGAACAGAGCGCGGCGCTGGTCCCCGGCGCGGCCGTCACGATCGGCCTGGCCCTCCTCGCCGCCGGCTTGGCCCTCCACGTGATGAACAAGCTGGCGGGCAAGGCGTTTTGAGCGGACGCATGACGGGGTAGCCGGTGACCGGAGGCATCCCCCCCACCGGCGTGGGACCGGCCCTCGGTGTGCGACCGGCGCCCCGTGTGCGACCGGCGCTCCCGCCGGTCATCCCCGCCGCATCCCGGAGGGGTGCCGGATACTAGCCGGTGGTTGAGCGTAGCGCTACCACCGGTCACCGAGCCCCCCGTTCCCCCGCCTCCCGGAGGGATGCCAGCTGCCACGCGTGCCAACTCGCATCCCCCCCGTCGCCGCCCTCAATGCCCCATCGCCACCCC
>ERZ795030.5692-NODE-5692-length-11310-cov-3.819991_pt1 | contig 11310 bp, 3 predicted proteins | sample MGYA00375122_ERZ795030 | MGnify/ENA primary metagenome ERZ795030 (study PRJEB30165, sample SAMN05720146) | activated sludge metagenome | isolation source: anaerobic digester from wastewater treatment plant | place: Japan | collected 2015-04-20 ...
GAACATCCCCTGCGAGCAGTAGTAGACGGCGTAGGGGAACTGCCCGTCCTGGATGATTTTCCGGTCGCCCTTGGTGATCGAGCGGAGGATGAACTCGCCGGCGCCGATGGCGGGTTTCTGGTCGTGGCGCCCGGCCAGCGCCAGGCACAGCAGCGCCGTGCCGGTCCGGCCCAGGCCCGGGCCCTGCTGCGTCGGCTGGTAGCAGAACCCCCCGCTGGCCTCGTGGCGGCAGTTCATGATGAATTCCAGCGCGTTGTCGATGGCCTCCTTGGGCACCTGCGCGCCGTTGCTCCGCGCCGAGCGCAGGGCCATCAGTTGCCATCCGGTGCAGGAGATGTCGCTGTCGCGGCTGTTGGACTGGTAGCGCCACCCGCCCTGGTGCGGACCGGCCTTGCGGACCTCCTGCGCCGACAGGATCAGCTTCAGCGCCTTGGCCAGCGCCTCGTCGATGCGCTCCTGCCTGGCCGGATCGACCATCCCGGACACTTCCGACAGCATCAGCGTGCTGATCCCGTGGCAGTACATCGCGCCCTGCGCCTTTCCGCCCGCCAGCAGCAGCCCGTTTTTCTGCTGCTGGGACAGCACGAAGTCGATTCCCTTGTTGATGACCTCGCCGTACTTGCCCTGCCCGGGCGTGTATCCCTTGGCCAGGAAGGCCATGACCGCCAGCGACGTGATTCCCGTCACGCCATGGCTGGCGTCCTTCATCGCGCCGTTGGATTCCTGGCTGGCGACAAGGTATTCCAGCGCGCGGTCGACGGACTCGTCCACCTGCTTGGCGTATTTTCCGGCGCCCTGGGCGCCGGTGTCGGCCGGCGCCGCCGACGGCGCCAGCAGGGCCAGGCAGAGCGCCACGGACAGGATCTTGCGGGGAATATTCGTCAGGTTTCGGTTCATTTCGGGGCCTTTTCCGGCTGCTGGGCCGCCTTTTTCGACAGGATCCGGAAGTATTCCCGCACGTAGCGGCGGTATTCCTTCGGTCCGGACTCGGCCGCCGCCTGGAGGATTTCGTCCTTCAGTTCGCCCTTCAGCAGCGTCCAGTCCACGGTGGAGATTCCCATCTTCTGAAGCTCCGCGCGCGACAGGATCGTCGGCTGCATTTTCGTCCCGCCGTCGCCGGTTCCCATCATGGGCATGGGCATGCCTTCGCCGGGCAGCCCGAAGGGGTTGGTTCCTGCCGCCTGCGCCTGCTGCGCCGCCGACGCCGCCAGCGCCGCGAGCATGGCCGCCGCCTGCTGCGCCGCCGAGGGCGAGCCGCTTTCCGCCGCCTGCTCGGCGTTTTCAAAGGCCTCGGCGAGCGCGGGCGCGTCGGGCGAGCCCTCGGGGGCGTTTTCCGCGGCCTGCGCGAGCATCTTGCCCAGTTCCTGGAGGCTCTTGGACGTCTCCTGGAGTTTCTGTGCGGCGGCCTGCTGCGCGCCAGTCGGACCGGGCATCGGCTGGCCGGGACCGGGGCCGGGTTCCGAAGGCGGACCGGGCGTGCCGGGCTGCGGCTGGGCCGCCATCGGCTGGCCCGGCGCCGGCGGGGGCGACGGCTGGCCCTTCGCCTCGCCCTTCATCTGCTCGGCGGCGCTGGCGGCGGACTGCTTGGCCTCGGCCGCCTGACCCGCCGCCTGCTGCGCCTGCTTCTGGGCTTCCGGCGTGAGGCCCATGTCCTGCCCATGCTGACTGACGAGGGCCGCGTCGGCCGCCAGCTCCGCCGCTTCCTGCGCCAGCTGCGCCTGTTCGGCGGCGACGAGTTCCGCCGCGTCCTTTTTCGCCAGCTGATCGATCTTTTCCGCGAGTTTTTCCTGCTTTTCCGACAGGTCTCCGGCCTTTTGCGCCAGTTGCTCAGGCGTGGGGTTTTCGCCGGCGGGCGGCTCGCCCTGCGGCTGGGCCGGGGCCTGTTGGGCCGCCTGCTGGGCGAGGTTCTTGGCGAGCTGCTGCATGTTCTTGCTCGCCTGCTGCGCGCTTTGGGCGGCTTGCGGAACCTCCGCCTTGGCGAGTTGCTCGGCCGCTTCTGTCGCGGCGCGGGCCGCCTGCGTGTCGGACCGGTCTTCCTGGGGCGATTTGGACTTGACCTGGTCGGAGAGCCTTCCGATCTCGGACGCGAGGCTCTTCTGCTCTGCCGCCAGACGCGCCAACTGCTCCTGGCGGAGCGCCTCGGCCAGTTCGCCGCGCTTGGCCATCAGTTCGGCGGTCTCCTTGCGGAGGTCGGCCTGCTCCTGGGCCATCGGCTTCTGACCGCTCTGGTCAAGGGCCTTTTCCGCGCCGACCTGCTTTTCGACGGCCTCGGGAAGCCTGCCCGCCTCGATGTCCTTGGCGGCCGACGCCATCGGCCTGGCCTGTTCGGCCGTCTTCGGCTGCGCCGCCGCCTTCTCCGAAAGCTCCTTCTGCCGCTTGGCGACGTCCTTGAGTTCCTCGTCGATCTTCTTGAGTTCCTCGAGCTTTTTCGTCTGCTCCATCGTCTCGGCCTGTTTTTCGGCGAGCTTGGCGGCTTCGGCGGCGAGGTCCTTGGCCTTTTCGCTGTCCTTTTTGAACTGCTCGGCGGCCGCCTGCGGGTCCTTGCGCATTTCGCCGGCAAGGTCCTTGGCGACTTCCTGCTGCTCCTTGCGCCACTTCTCGAGGTCGAATTCCGCCGGCGCCGTCGCCGCCTCGCGGACCATCTCGGCCAGGTCTTTCTGCGTGTCGGAAAGCTCCTCGAACTTCAGCGCCTTGCGCACCAGCTCGGTCATGCCGTCGAAGTCCTGGAGCAGTTCCTTGACGATCGCGATGGAGCGGTCCACCTGGAAGTCCGACTCGTCGGCGTAGGCGCCGCGGGCCTTGACGTCCTCGGCGAGCTTGAGTTGGACGGCGAGGGTTTCGGCCTTGGCGATGTGATTGTCCGCCAGGTCCGTCAGGCGCGGCGCCATGCCCGCGTAGGTGCCCTCGGTGACGAAGGCCGCCAGGTCGCGCGTCCGCGAGGTCGTCGCGCGGAGGCGCGTGGTGATCCCGTCGATTCGCCCGGCGATGGCGGTGGCCGCCTTGGTGCTCGCCGCGGACAGCTTGGCCATCAGCCCCTTGTCGTCCGCCTTCTGGGCCGCCTCGTACTTGCCGGTCACCTGTTCCGCCAGGCGACGCACCTCCGAGGTGTCCTTCTTCACGTCCGTCAGTTCCGCGAGGATCCGCTCCAGTTCCTGGCGGATGTGCAGTTCCTGCGCCAGCAGCACCGACTCGGCGCGGGAGATGGCCTTGACGTCCAGGTCGATGGTGTATTGCTCGCTGAGCGCCTCCTGCGGGCCCTGCGGGGCGGGCAGGCGGTCGCGGGCGCGAAGCTGGAACGTCACCGTCCGCGCCCCGGACAGGTCCAGATCGCCCAGGTCCAACGCGGCGGCGCCCACCAGGCGCGTCGCGCCGCCCTTGGCGGCGGAAAGGTCCAGCGGGCGGTCCGGCTGTTTGCGCCCGTCCACCGATACCAGCAGCGACGCCTCGGACACGCCGAAATCGTCGGTCAGTTCGTACCCGAAGGCCAGCTTGTCGTCGGGCTTCATCTTCAGCCGCCGCGGGTCCGACGAGAGCTGCTTGCCCGCCGCGTCGGTCGCCGCCGGAAGGATCACGCGGGCGGTCGGCTTGGCGTCGGACAGCGCCTCGATCGCCGCCGATTCCGAAACGTTCGTCTTGTCGTCGCCGTCGTGCAGAAGGATCGACCACTGCGCGTTCAGCTCCGCCCGCAGCGGCACGCGGAAGACGCAACTTGTCGTCCCGTCGCCCGAGGGGACCAGCTCCGTCGGAATGTCCTTCGCGGGCTTTCCGTCCAGCAGGAACTTCGCGCCGCGCATCGTCTTGTTGGTGGCGGCCGTCACCGTCGCCACCGTGCCGGCGACCGCGCGGATGTCGCCCACGCCGTTTTCCTCCACGTCCGGCGGCAGGCGCGTGTAGTCGGGATACTCGTACCGCACCGACACGGCCCGGACCTCCGGACGCGGGACCACCTTCACGCGGTAGTACCGGCTCAGCGCCCCGCCCGCATACACCCGGTAGCGGAAGCCTTCCGTCACCGCGGGGATCGTGAATTCCAGGTGCTGCCTCTGCCCGTCGTCCAGCGGGCCCAGGTAGCGCATCGGGTTGCGCACCTCGCCGCCCTTGGCGCCGGCGACCAGCAGGTCCGCCGACGTCACGCTCCCGTGGCGCACCGTCGCCTCGATGCGCAGCGACTGGCCGTGCTGCAACACCACGTCGCCCGGCGAAATCGACAGGTCGCCCTCCAGCGCGTTGCCCAGGTTCGAGAACGGCACGACCGTCCGCGCCAGCAGCAGCGACGCCTCCGACGGCCAGATCGCCAGCAGCGCGCCCAGCACGAGCACGGTCGCCGCGGCCGCGATCAGGAACGGACGCACCGCGCGGAACCGCACCTCGCGCTTCGGGAGCACCTTGTGCACTTCCAGCGCCGCCTCTTCCACCAGCACGCCGATCAGCTCGTTGGAGCCGCGGAACTCCTCGGCCTCGCCCGAGGCGATCAGCTCGACGGCGGAGCTGATGCGCTCCTGGAGCTCGGGGTGGCGCTTCTCGACGACGCGGGCGATGCCCGCCAGCGTGAACGTGCGCGCCAGGGGGCGGAGCAGCAGCCAGTATGCCGCGCCGACCGTCGCCAGCGCCGTCAGGGCCATCAGCGCCCAGCGGGGCCAGGCCGAGAAAATCAGTTCGCTGCGCGCCGCGTCGAGCGCCGCCTGGACGCCCATCGCCGCCAGCAGCGACCCCACGGCGACGGCGGCCACCGCCAGCACGCCCCGCGCCGCCGTCACCAGGCGCACGCGGCGGATCACGCCCCGCAGCTTCCGGACAATCGGTTCGGGAACGGCGCTCGAGCCCGCGAAAGGTTTCCTGTCGCTCATACCAGACCTTCTTTCTTCCGCAGCACCCACTCCCCCGCCGCCAGCGCCACCATCGCCGCCAGCAGCGCCCACGAATTCCAGATGCGCAGCTCGCGCCCCTCGGGGCGGATCAGCTCGCGCTTGCCCAGTCGGTCGGCGATCTGCGCCGCCTGGAGCGGTTCGGCCAGCGTCCCGCCCGTCAGCGAGGCCAACTGCCCCAGCAGGCCCCGGTCGGCAGAAAGCTCCGTCTCCTCCAGCACGCCGGGGCGGTCCACAGAGAACGGCGCCGTCACCTTATCGACGCCGGCCGGGCCCAGCAGTTCCGCCTGCACCGTCGGGCTTTCCAGCTCGGCGCGATACGTGCCCGCCGGCAACGCGCCCAGCTCCGCGCCGTACGTGCCCGGCTGGTCCGGCACGGGCTCCAGCTTTTTGCGCAGCACCGCGCGGGGCCCGGAGTAGACCGTCGCGTAGACGTCGTCGGCCTGGAAGGTCGAGTAGTCGTTCCGCAGCAGCCGGGCGCGGACCTCCACCGACGCGCCCGAGGCGTATCGCACCCGGTCGGTCCCGAACCGCACGAACTCATTGGGGCCCGCGAGCCGGTTGCCCGTCGCCCAGCGGAGCACCTGCCCCCAGAAGCGGTGGTGGTAGGTGTCGCCGGCGAGGTATCGCAGCCGCCACGTGCGGTCGAACGCCAGGAACAGCACCCGCCCCAGCGCCACGTTCTGCGAGACGATCAGTGCGTGCTCCCGCTGGAACGTCTCGCGGTCGCGGAGGGCCTGCTCGCTGAGGGCCTGTCCGGACTCGGCCAGCGTGACAAACTCCGGCGGCGAGGGGGGCAGGGCGTACGCCAGCACCGTCGCGCCGGGCTTGGCCGATTGGATCGGGTGCCGCCAGGCGATCTCCGGGAACGAGTTCCAGAGCTCCTGGTTGACCTGCTCGCGGGAGTCCAGGCGCATCAGGACGCTGTCGCGCCCCTCGCCCGTCAGCGCGATGCGGAACCGCGGCTCGGGCGAGACGGTCACGGCGCCCATCGACGGGGCGTAACTGACGGGCAGCAGCTCGTCCAGGGGCGTGTCGGAGTAGGCGTGGGGCATGTGGTGCGCCCCGGCGATGACCACCAGCGTGCCGCCCCGGTCCATCACCAGCTTGCGGATCGCCCCGTAGTCGGCGGGGCGCAGCACCTTCGGGTCGATGTCGCCCAGGATCACAACGTCGAACTTCAGCCACTGGGAGACGATCTCCGCCGTCGCCGCCTCGGGGGGCATCTCCGGCGTCACCGCGCCGGGCAGGGCCGACGCCTCCGGCTGCTCGCGCGGACGGGAGACCGACGCCGGTTCGAACCGCCGCGCCGGCTCGCCCTCGATCCGGTCCGGGTCGGCCAGGTAATACTGCAACTGCACCGTCCGGTCGCGCGACGCGAAGAGGTTCCGCAGGTAGCGGAACTCCCAGCTCGGATGCCCGCCGACCAGCAGCACCTTGATCCGGTCGTCGGTCACCCGCACGGCGACGGGGTACTCGTTGTTCGTGGCGAACACCTCGCCGTCGAACTTGTCCACGACGACGCGGTATTCCTTCATGCCCGTCTGCTGGGGCGTGTCGGACAGCTCCACGCGGGTGCGGAAGGCGTCGTTGGGGATCCGCAGCTTCGTGGACGCGACGGTCTTGTCGCCGTCCTTCAGCGCGACGGAGACCTCGCGCCCGGCGAGCCCGTCGAGCTTCAGGTCGGCGGCCACCACGAGCTGGTCCTGCGTGAAGACGGTGTCCGGCGCGTCGACGGCGACGACGGCGGCGTCGAGCGGGGCGCGGGCGGCGCCCAGCACCACCGCGCTGATCGAGACGTTCCGCAGGCCCAACTGCCGGGCGAGCGGTTCGACGGGCTCGGACGCGTTGTGCCGCCCGTCCGTCACCAGCACCACGCCCGCCAACTGCTCCGGCGGAACGTCGGTCATCACCTTCTTCAGCGCGGCGGCCAGGTCCGTCGTCAACTGCGCCGCGGGGCGGGCCTCGCCGGCCGGCTGGGGCGTCGGCGCGGCGTCCATCCACTGCCGAAGGTCCAGTTCCGACGGCTGGGACGCGAACGAATACGCCCGAACCTCGTAGTTCTCCCGCAGGCGGCGGAGCAGGCCCCACTGGGCGGCGGCGTCGGCATCGTCCTTTCCGCGCAGCGCCGCCCGCGCGATTTCCGTGCGCGTCCGGGCGGCCAGTTCGTCCACGCGCTTGCGCCGCTCGGCGGGCAACTGCTCGTAGTACCGACCGTCCAGCGCTTGGCCGAGGGCGTCGAGCTCCGGGCCCGCGACGGCGCAGACGGCCGCCGCGCGACGCAGCGAATCGACCAGGCGGTCCAGCTCGCCCGCCAGCTGCGCCGCGTCCCGCTGCTTCAGCAGCGAGACCGCCTCGTTGAGGCGGTCCACCCCGTGCGCGCCGAGCTTTCCGCGGACGTCCTGGAGCTTGACCGCCGTGCCGTTGTCCGCCTTGGGGGCGTCGGGCTTCAACGCGCGGGAGACGGTCTCCATGGCCGCCGTCAGTTGGGCGACGGCGTCCTCGGCGAACTCCCGCAGGTCCTTGCGCCGCCGGTCCAGTTGGCCCTTGCGCGACTCGGCGTCGGCGTCGCGCAGGCCCGCCAGCCATTCGGCGTTGTCGGCCAGGCGCTTCTGGAGCCGCAACACCGCCCGCGCCGTCTCGTCCAGGCGCACGGGGCGGTCGTCGCCGATCGCGCCGAACAGCTCCGCCAGGCGCACCTTCTCGGCGCCGCCCAGGGCGGTATCGGCGATGTGCATGGAGGCCGAATCGTCCACCAGCACCGCGATAATGGGGCGCAGCGCCACGCCCGACTCGATGGTCTTGGTCGGCTGGGTGAGCATCCCCACCGCCAGCAGCACCAGGGCGGCGCGGAGTGCGGCCATCAGCACGCCCGTGCGGCGCGAGACGCCGCGCCGCTCCAGCTTGTACAGGGAGAAGACGCCCTCGGCGCCGCCCGCGCCCAGCAGGGCGATCGGCCAGAGGGGCCAGTTCGTCGCGAGGGTCAGCCCGCGCTGCATCGCCGCGGCGACGGCCAGCAGCGCGGCCGTGCCCACCGCCACGCGGACGACGAACAGCACGACGCGCCCGATCCGTGTGGGGAAATATCGCTTGAGCAGGTGGCTGGCCGCCCAAGCGCCCAGCGCGACGAGCGCCAGCAGGCAGGCGGCCCAGGTGGGTACGGCCGCGGGCAGCAGGAGGTTGGTTTCGATGTTCGCGATCATTTCTTCGACCCCGCGGTCGCCGCCGGCGCGGCGGGAACCTTCAGCATCTCCCTCGCGCGGGCGCGGTACGCCTGCACGTCGGCCGTCGCGTCGGACCCGAACGACACCGTCTCGTCCACGTGCCCGCGGCGGCGGATGGTGATCCACCGCGACAGGGCGATCTCGCCCACCAGGCACGCCAGCGCGCCCAGGGCCAGGTATTTCCAGAGTTCCTCGCCAGGCACGCCCCCGGCGATGGCGGTGGTCATCTCGCTGGTGGTCCGGGCGCGGAACAGGCCCGTCCGCTCCGACGCCCGCTGGAATTCCGCCGCGTCCAGGACGGACAGGCGGCTTTCCTCGCTGTTGCCCAGCACGACGAACGGAACCCGCGCGCCGCTGCCGAGGACCGCGTGATACAGCCCGGGCTCGGCGCCGCCCTCGAAGGAGATTCGCCACGCCCCGTCCGCGACCGCCAGCCTGGCCGGGCGGCGCTGCCCGTCGGGCGCCTCGACCCACGAGTCGGTCCGCGGCGGCGGAGGCGCTTCCGTCCGCTTGACGCCGCCGGGCAGCTTCGCGCTGTAGGGACAGAGGCTCGCGGCCGGAACCACCTGCTTGGGCAGGTTCGGGCCCGACCACATCAGCTTCACCTGGGCGTCGTTGGTGGCTTCGTAATATTCCACGACGAGGTCCACCGGCTGGCCCGCATTCAGCGAGACGTTCGCGCGACGCTCGACCGTGGCGGTGTCGCGCCAGTCGTCGATGACCTTCTTGCCCTTGACGTACATCCGCACGCCGTCGTCGGCGGACACGTAGAACGTGTATTGCCCCTTCCGCGGCGCCTGGACGCTGCCGGACCACCGCACGGAGAATCCGTCGGGCGGCAACTGGCGGTCCGGGCCTGCGAAGCCCCACTGGAAGTCCACCGCCGCGTCCACGCGCGTCAGCTTCAGGTCCCGCAGGTCCGTCCCGCGGAAGTACTGCCCCAGCAACCCGCGATCGGCCCCGCCGGCGGCGACGGCTGCGGGAATCTCCACCGACAGCTCCCGCGCGGGCGGAACGTTCATCTCCGCCATCAGCGGGGCCGCCAGGTGCCGCGCCGCCTCCTGCACCAGCGACACGAAGCACTTCAGGCGCGGCAGGTTGCTGTCGCGCCCGTCCAGGGCCTCGGTCGAGAGCATCACGAATCCCCGCCCCAGGTGACGCTCGACGAGGAACGGGTCGCCCGTCTCCAGCTGTGCCGCGATGCGCACCGACGGGTCGGCCGCGTCGGTCGTGACGGTCCAGTACGACGTGACGGCGGCCGCCGCCGCGTCGGACTTGCTCGCGTCGGCCATCAGCGCCAGCGCCGGGTGGTTGAAGGTCGCAATCGCCAGGCGCGCGGGCGCTTCGGTGTGCGTCTTGCGCTCGCCGAGCTTGGCCGGGCAGACCGGCTCGCCCGCCGGGCCGGTCCAGAGGTTATAAAAACTCGTCTCGATCCTTCCGCCCGCGGCGATCAGCAACCCCCCGCCGCGCCGGACGAAGTGCTCCAGCCGGGCCGCGAACGCCGCCGGCAGGCGCGGCACGTTGGCCAGCACCACCAGGCGGTACTTGTCCAAATCCTCGACCGTCGTCAGGTTCAGCGCGTCGATCACGTCCGGCTCGATCAGGAACGGCACGTCCTCTTCGTCGCCTTCGCCGGCGACGGACCCGCCGTCCTCCTCCGGCGACAGCGCGTAGCGGAGAAATTCGCCCGCCCCTTCCAGCGGGCGCGGCGACGGCGATCCGTCCACCACCAGCGCCGGAAGCCGCGAAATCACGTTCACCACCCGCACCAGGGCGTCATCCGCCGGAAGCTCGTCGTTGGCCCGCAGTCGCGCGGTCAGCTGGTTCGGCCCGCTCCGCGTGAAGCGGTGCTCGAACCGCACCGTCTCCACCGCGCCCGAGGCGATTTCCCCCACCTCGCGCTGCACCACCTGCCCGTCGTCCAGCACCAGCTCCAGCGACGCCGCGGGCATGGGCGTCGTGCCCGTGTTGGCGATCTGCACGTCGAGGAAGACCGGCCGGTCCGGGCCGACCACCCGGTGGCTCAGCGCGATGTCCGTCACGGCCAGGTTGCGGAAGCCCTCCGGCATGTCCAGCACGCGGCAAATGACCTGCGGCGGGTGGAGGAAGCCGCGCAGCGACTTGGCGAGGTAGTCCCAGCGCGCCTGGTTCCGCACGTCCCATCCGACGGATTGCCCGTCGGTCACCAGGACGATCTTCTTTCCGGCGTTGTGCCCCTTGGCCAGCAGTTCGGCGGCGGCGTTCAGCGCGTCGGGGACGCGCAGCGACCCGTCCGTCGGCGCGACCAGGCGCTCGTCGGAAAGCAGCGCCTGAAGGTCCTTGCGGTCGGCCGTCGGCGAGTCGGTGAGCCTGCGGGGCACGGACCCCGCCAGGATCAGGCCGATGGAGTCGGACGGCTGGCACGCCTGGATCGCCTCGCGCACCTCGCCCAGGGCCCGCTGGAACTGCGTCTTGTCGCCGACGACGCGCTTCATCGACATCGAGGCGTCCAGGACGATCACCACGTCCTTGGCCCCGCCGCCGGCGCGCCAGCGCCGGTGCTGGAGAACCTGCTCGACGATCGACAACGCGGCGGAGATCGCCACCAGCCCGCCGGCGATTCCCAGCAGGATCCAGCGCCGCCGGCGGAAATTCCACATCGCCCCGGCGATCGCGGCGCAGACCGCCGCCGCCAGCAGCGCCGGAAGGACGATCGGCCAGGGGATCACCGACGTGCTCGGAAGGAACGGTCTAGCCATCGCCAGCACCAGCAGCGCCACCAGCAGGCTCCGCAGCACCAGCAGGATGATCTCCTCGACGAGGATGCGCCGGTTCCGGATGGCCAGCGAGTCCAGCAGGAAGCGCATCGCGCCCCACTCGACGACCTTGGCCTTGTGGCGGTTCAGCAGGTGGATGATCACGGGCACGGACACCGCCGCCAGCCCCAGCAGCATGATGGATTCGAGGAATGTCATCGGCCTCGGGTCCTTCGGTTGGCCAGGTAACGGGCGAGCGCCACGTCAAAGCTCTGGCGCGTCGAAAGCGGAACGTAGTCGATCTCCATCTGCCCGCAGCCCAGCTCGATGCGGCGGAGGAAGCGTCGCACGCTGTCGAGGTATTCCGAGCGGATCGACCGCGGGTCCATCTCCACGCGACGCCCCGCCACTTCCAGGTCGCGGAACTCGCACCACCGCTCGAACGGGAACGTCAGCTCCTCTTCCGCCATCACGTGCAGCAGCAGC
>ERZ795030.5696-NODE-5696-length-11298-cov-4.468291_pt1 | contig 11298 bp, 11 predicted proteins | sample MGYA00375122_ERZ795030 | MGnify/ENA primary metagenome ERZ795030 (study PRJEB30165, sample SAMN05720146) | activated sludge metagenome | isolation source: anaerobic digester from wastewater treatment plant | place: Japan | collected 2015-04-20 ...
CGGGGTGCGGGATCGAGGTGGTCGAATTTAACGAAGTTGCGCACTTCGCAGTACAACCCCAATATAATCAGTGCTTTGATCTCGTCGTGGTCGATGCGCCGTGCCAAGGGCTGGGGCTGCTGCGACGGCATCCCGAAATCCGCTGGGATGGGCGGCTCGGCCGCCGGGAGCCGGTGCTGGCGTTGCAGCGCGGCCTGCTGGCGGCGGCGGCGCGGTGCGTCCGCCCCGGCGGCCGGCTGGTATGGATCACGTGCAGCCCGACGCAGGCGGAGAATGAAGCGATGCTGGGAGAATTCCGGCGGGGGCACGAAGGGTGGGTATTGGAGGATCCGCTGGTTGGGCTGCCGCCGTCGTGCCGGGGGCGGATTCAGGTTTCGGGCGAAGGGGTGGCGCGGACTCGGCCGGACCGGGCGGATATGGATGGGTTTGCCTGGGGGTGTCTGCGGGCGCCCGATCGTCAATATTTTGAATGAGTCTGACGGGATAATCGGCGTCGTTGGTCAATCTTTTGACGATCGTCGCTTCCGACTTGAGCCTGAAGTCGACCGCCACGGATTTTCATCCAACACTGAAAAAATTGAGTTTAGGTCCTCAGTGGAACCCCATTGGGGGAAGTCTGAGCGTCGCCAACCGATGCAGGCACGGGAGTTGAAAGGGCGTGCGCCGGAGCTGCGGGGCGCCGCGGGTCCGAAGATCAAGTCGAGGCGAATCATACCGATGCAATCACATCACCAGGCGATTCGGCTGGAAGGGCTGCGGCGGGGGATGGAGCGAATCCTGGCGTCGCGCCAGCCACTGCAGCCGCGGGGCGAACGGCGTCTGGAGGCGTTGCGCGCGGCATGGAGCGGCGCGGCGGCGCGTCCGCGGCGGTCGCAAGCGATTCACGGTTCCCGCGCGGAAGAACGATAAGAACAAGGAGTCGCGGCCAACGGGAGCGGCCACGACGGAGTTCACGGGAGCAAGGATTGGCGAAGATGCTCAAGAAGATGCTGATGATTGGCGGTCTGGTGGTCGTGGTGGCGGGCGCCGGGGTGGGCGGCCTGCTGGTGGGCCGCGGCCAGGCGAGCGGCACGGCCGAGCACGCCACGGCGGAAGATGAGGAAATCGTGGCGGATGCCACCGGCGGCCACGGCGAGGAAGCCGGCGACAAGGCGGGGACGGAAGAAGGGCATGGTGCGGCCAAAGGCGGCCACGGCGCCGAGGCAAGCGCGACGGGCGGCCAGGAGCCGGTGGAGCTGGGCTACGAGATGCGCGAGATCACGACGAATTTGAACGACCCGACGGGGCGGCAGTTTGTGCGCATCCGGATCCAACTGGAGGCGTCGACGCCCGAGGCGCGCGCGCAGATCGAGAAGAACCAGGCGCCGCTGCGCGACGCGGCGCTGTTCCTGCTGTCGGGCAAGTCGCCCGAGGACATCCAGCTTCCGGCCGGGAAGGAACGGCTCAAGCGCGAACTGCTGGCGCGGTTCAACGGTCTGCTGGAGCCCAACGCGGTGCGCGAAGTGTATATTCTGGATTCGATCGTGCAACGGATCTGAAGCGCGGAAGAGACGGGACCGATGGCCAACGTGCTTTCCCAGGAAGAGATTGATGCGCTGCTCGGTGGGATATCGGGCGGCCAGATCGACACGTCACGCAACGACGGGGAGGATCAGGAACCCGAAGCGGTGCAGGCGTTCGATTTTTCGGATCAGGATCGCTATCTGCGCGGCCGGCTGCCGACGCTGGAGACGATCCACGATCGGTTCGCGCGGCTGCTGCGGCTGAGCCTGTCGACGATTCTGCGGCGGGCGGTCGAGATCCAGGTCTGCAGCCAGACGGTGTGCAATTTCGGCGATTTCAGCCGCTGCCTGGAGAAGCCGTCAAGCCTGCACACGCTGAAGCTGGAGCCGCTGAAGGGCTCGGGGCTGCTGGTGCTGCCGGCGCGGCTGATCATGACGCTGGTGGATCTGCTGTTCGGCGGGGACGGCAAACCATTCGATGTGCGCGAGGACCGGGACTTCACGCTGATCGAATCGCGAGTGATCGTGAAGATGGCCGAGGACATCTGCCGGGCGTACACGGAATCGTGGGCGCCGGTGCGACCGCTGACCGTGACGGTGGGCAGCAGCGAGACGAACATTCTGTTCGTGAACATCGCGCAGCCGAACGATCCGGTGACGGTGGTCGATTGCGATGTGGTGATCGAGGGGACGCGTTCGTCGCTGTCGATTTGCATTCCATATGCGACGATCGAGCCGATCAAGGACATCCTGAAGGGGACGTTTATCGGCGATCCGCTGGACATGGACAACGCGGCGGCGCAGCGGATGCGCGACCTGCTGCTTGATTCGACGGTGGAACTGCGGGCGATGCTGGGGACGGCGACGATCACGGGCCGCGAGCTGCTGCAGATGAAGGCGGGCGACATCATCCAGTTGAATGAGGATTACGAACATCCGGTGGAGATCCTGGTGGAAGGCGAGCGGAAATTCTGGGGGGTGATCGGGGCGCACAAGAGCACCCGCGCCCTGCAGATCACGGGAACGGTCGAGGCGTAGGCCAGAGGACTCAAACAAAGGAAAGCGACATGAGCGAGCAGATGCAGACCCCGAACGAGAATGCGGCGGGCGCGGGCGCGGCGGCGGCGGCGCAGACGATTCAGCCGGGCGAGCTCAATCCGCCCAAGAACGGGCAGATACCGCCGGCACTGGACCTGGACTACATCCTGGACATTCCGTTGCAGGTAAAGGTGGAGGTCGGCCGGACGCGGCTGCTGATCCAGGAACTGCTGCAACTGGGCAAGGGATCGGTGATCGAGCTGAACAAGCTGCTCGGGGAGCCCTTCGAAGTGCTGGTCAACGAGAAGCTGGTGGCGCGGGGCGAAGTGGTCGTGGTGAACGACCGGTTCGGCATCCGGCTGACGGATATCGTGAGCCCCAAGGAACGGGTGCAGTCGCTGGCCTGAGACGCGTTTCAGGGAAGAGACAAAAAAATCAACGGATACGCCGCTAACGGCGCGGCGTGTCGACAGGGAAAACTCGTGCTTTTTATCCGCATCGCAAAACACCGGCTGGTTATGGCGGTCCTGTTCGGCTTGCTCGTGCTGGCCGGCGGGGCCGCGCGCGGCTGGGCCGTGACGGACCAGGAGATTGCCGCACTGGACTACGGCGGGCCGGAAAAACCGGGCGAGACGGCGGTGGCCGATCCGCCGTCGCTGGGGCGGCTGATGGTGCAGATGACACTCGCGATGGGGGTGGTGCTGGGGCTGATCGGCGGGGTGCTGTGGGCGGCGCGGCGGTTCCTGCCGCGGTCGATGCCGGGCATGCGGCCGGGTCAGATCGAGATCCTGGCGACCCGCACGCTGGGGCAACGGCGGAGTCTGCTGCTGGTACGCGCGCGGGACAAGACGCTGCTGCTCGGCGCGACGCCGGCGGCGATCCAGGTGCTGACGGAATTCGAGGACGAAGCGCTCGCGTGGTCGGCGGCCGCCGAACGCGCCGGGGTGGAGGAGGCGGCGGCACACGCCGGGGGGACGACGTCGCTGGAACGCGACCGGCCGTCGCTGGAGGTTTTCAAATGAGACTGCGCTGGCTTGTGTTGTTGCCGTTGCTTGTGCTGGCGCCGGGGCTGGCGGCGCAGCCGGCGGGCGCGGGCGCCGCCGGGGGCATGGCGACGCCGCCCGGAATGAATCTGAGCGCGCTGCCGTCGATCGCCGGGCCGTCGCTCACGCTGAGTTTGAACGGCGCGGGGGGCGCGGCGGCCGAGTCGGGCAACGGGGCCGTCGCGATGGGGCTGCAGATTCTGGCGCTGCTGACCGTGCTGACGCTGGCGCCGGCGATTCTGATCATGCTGACCTCGTTCACGCGAATCGTCGTGGTGCTGGGATTTGTGCGGCGGGCGCTTTCGACGCAGGAGGTTCCGCCGACGCAGGTGTTGATCGGGCTGTCGCTGTTTTTGACGTTCTTCGTGATGGCGCCGACGTGGACATCGGTGTATGAGGGGGCGATCCGGCCGTATTTCAATGAGGAAATCGCGCTGGCGGAGATGATCGACCGGGCGGAGACGCCGACGCGGGAGTTTCTGTTCGAAAACACCCGGAAAAACGACCTGGCGCTGTTCATCCGGATGGCGCGCATCGAGCGGCCGCAAACCAAGGCTGATGTGCCGACCTATGTGCTGATCCCCTCGTTCATCGTGAGTGAACTGCAGACCGCCTTTCTCATTGGATTTATCATTTATATTCCGTTTCTGATCATCGACATGGTGGTGAGCTCGGTGCTGCTCTCGATGGGGATGATGATGCTGCCGCCGGTGATCGTGTCGCTGCCGTTCAAGATCATCCTCTTCGTGCTGGTCGATGGTTGGAACCTGATCATCGGCTCGCTGGTGCGAAGTTATTTCTAATAAGAAGGCGGCCGCGCATGGACCCGCAAGTCGTCCTCGACCTGCTGCAGGAAGCGTTTCAGATCGCGCTGATGCTGTCGTTGCCGGTGATGGCGACGACGCTGGTCGTCGGCGTCAGCATCAGCATTTTCCAGTCGATCACGTCGATTCAGGAACAGACGCTGGTGTTCGTGCCGAAAATCGTGGCCGTCATCCTCGCGATCATCGTGTGCTTCTCCTGGATGATGAACACGGTGCTCAATTATACGCATGATCTGTTCGTGCTGATCCCGGATCTGATCCGATGATTTCGATTCCGCTGGCCCCCATCTACGTCGGGATGCTGATCTTTCTGCGGGTGGGGCTGGTGTTTCTGTTTTTTCCGCTGTTCGGCGAGCGTTTTGTTCCGGTGCGGGTGCGGCTGCTGCTGGGGCTGGCGACGGCGATCGTGCTGACGCCGGTGGCGCCGGTGGCGGTCGCGGCGTTTCCGGTCACTCCATGGGAATTCGTCCAGCTTGTGCTGATGGAGGCGCTGCTGGCGTTCGGCGTGGGGATCATCGGGCGGGTACTGTTCGGGGTGGTTCAGTTCTCGGGGCAGATTGCCGGCGAGCAGATGGGATTCGGACTGGTCAACGCGATCGATCCGACTGGGGCGCAGCAGATTTCGGTCGTGGCCGAATTGCAGTATGTGCTGGCGATCCTGGTGTTTCTGGCGGCGGAACTGCACCACGTGTTCATCGGCGCGATCGCGCGGAGTTTTGAGGTGCTGCCGCCGGGGGGCGCGGTACTGAACGCGGGCGTCGTCGATTTCGTGATGCGTCTGGGGCATGTGCTGTTTCTGCTGTCGGTGCAATTCGCGATGCCGGTGATCATTATCATTTTCTGCATTAACGTGGCGCTGGGGATGGTGGCGCGGGCGGTGCCGCAGATCAACGTATTCATGGAGAGCTTTCCCCTGCGGATCATCGCCGGCGTGTCGATGATGATGATCATGCTGAGCGTGTCGGTGGGGCTCTGGCTGGGGATGTTCGGCGACATGGAGGGGATGATCGGCGAGCTGATGGGATTGATGCGCGGATGACGCGGCGCGGGGCGGCGGACTGATTTCAAGCAGAAAGCGTGACCGATGGCGGACCACGATCAGGAAAAAACCGAATACAGGTCCCAAAAGAAGCTCGAGGAGAGCCGGGAGAAAGGTGAAATTCCCCGGAGCACCGAGCTGGGGACTTTCCTTGTGTTCGCGCTGTTTCTGACGTTTTTTGGGATCGCGCGGCTGGCATGGTTCGAGGGGATCGGGCGGATCATGGAGGATTTGCTGCGGTTCGACCGGCATCTGGGCGCGATCAACCGCGACACGGTGGGCGAATTTCTGCTGGTTCCATTCATCAAGGCGGGGGCGGTGGTCGCGCCGCTGTTCTGCACGATCCTGGTGTTGTCGCCGCTGGTGAATTTCTGCCAGACGGGGTTCAACATCGCGCGGAACAAGCTGCAGCCGGACTGGGGCCGGCTCAATCCGGTCAACGGATTCAAACGGATTTTCAGCGCGCGCCAGTACATCGAGGGGCTGAAGGCGTGCGTCAAGATCGGCCTGTTCAGCCTGCTGGCGTGGAGCGCGCTGCTCAAGTCAGTGCCGAAACTCAGGCTGCTGGCCGGCCAGGATCTCACAAACCAGCTTCAGACGATGCTCGACATCAGCCTGATGATCGGCGTCCGCGTGGCGATCCTGATGGGGGTGCTGGCGGTATTCGACTACGGTTACCAGTGGTGGGAGTTCAACAAGAAGCTGCTGCTGACGCACCAGGAACTGAAGGATGAGATGAAGGAGCGCGAGGGGAACCCGATGATCAAGCAGCGGCAGCGGCAGATTGCGATGCAGCGGGCGCGCCGGCGAATGATGGCGGAGGTGCCGAAGGCGGCGGTGATCATCACCAACCCGACGCACTACGCGGTGGCGCTGGCGTATGACCGGGAGAAGCACGCCGCGCCGTACGTGGCGGCGAAGGGAACGGAACTGATGGCGCATCGAATCCGGGAGATCGCGCGGCGGCATAATATTCCGATTATTGAGAATCGGCCGCTGGCGCGCGCGCTGTACCGGAAGGTGAAGCTCGGGCAGACGATTCCGTCGGAATTCTATAAGGCCGTGGCGGAGATTCTGGCGTTTGTGTTCCTGCTGAAGCGGAACCGGAAGCTGGGGCTGCCCGCGCCGAGCGTGAGCAAGGTGGGGCGGGTACGAACGGATTGAGGACTCGGCGCGGCGGCGGTATAAGCGGAGAGGATTTAGCTGAAATTATCGAAATACAGAATGCGAAATGCGAAATAATTCAGAAGGGGAAAAATGCAAATAGGATTGGTCCGTGTAGCTGATTAAGCACAAAGATTCCGAGGTGGTACGGCGGAGATCGACAAAAAATAATACAAATCACGCAGAGACGCCGGGACGCGGAGAAGACAAGGGCGTTTCGGAAGCGGAGTCGGCTGCGAGTTGTCGATCCACAGCGGTGTCGGCGCGTTGTGCTGCAACGCTCTGCCAGAGAATTTCAGAAGAGACGGCGTGATGTTGCTCCAGCAGGCGCGACGACGCCCAATCAGGGGGCGGCGGCAGACGATGGCGCTGGAATTCAGGCGAGTGTGCCGTGGCGTATTTCGGCGGACAGGTCGAAGCGGGCTTCGCCGCCGAGGTCGCGCGGGTGCGTGGCGGTGATCAACACCTGCATCGATCCGCGCAGACCGGCCAGGACGGCCATCCGCCGGCCGGGGTCAAGTTCGGAACCGAAATCATCGAGCATCAGGATCGGCGGTTCGCCGAGGGTCCGCTCGATCCAGCGGGCTGATTCGAGCTTGAGCGTGAGGGCGACGAGCCGATGCTGGCCTTGTGAACCAAACCGCCGCAGGTCCTGACCCGCCAGGCGGACGGAAAAGTCGTCGCGGTGGACGCCGGCGGCGCAGAGGCCGTGACGCCGTCCCTCGTCGTAGCTTTCGCGCAGACGTTCCAGGTAGATCCCGGTCAACGGTCGCCACGCGCCAGAGCCGGCGGCCAGCGGCTCGTCCGCGGACCGGGGGCGCCGGGTGTCGAGGAACGGCCGGGCTGTGCCGTCGGGGTTGATTTCATACCGTCCCAGGTTGGCGTCGTAGACGAGTTCGACGGGTTCGGCGCCGCCAAGCTCGCGATAGCGCGCGGCGAAGGGCTCGGCGGCCTCGGCCAGAGCGGCGGCGCGCGCGCACATCAGGTGCGCCCCCGCCTCGGCGAGTTCGGGCCAGTAGGCTTCGGCGAGCCCGCGCACGTCGCGCGTCGGGGGGGAAGTGCGCAGGACGGCGTTGACCTGTTTGAGCGCACGCTGGTAGCGCTGAAGCTGGCCGAGGTAGGCGGCCGAGGTCTGGCTGAGCACGATATCGAGGAAGCGGCGGCGGTCGGCGGGGGGGCCCTTGAGCAGGGCGGCGTCCTCGGGGGTGAAGGTGACGACGGCGGCCTCGCGCCAGAGATCGCCGAGGCGGGGGAGCCAGGTCGCGTCGACGAAGGCGCGTTTCCAGCGGCGGCCGATCAGCAGGCGCAGGTCGCGGCGGCCGGCGCGGCGCTGCAAGGCGGCGTCGACGCGGGTTGGGTCGGCGGGGTCGTCGCGGCGGCCCCAGGGGAGGCAGTCCTCGTCGCGGCGGGTGCGGAACGAGCGGCCGGTCAGGACGCAGTGCAGGGCCTCGAGGAGGTTGGTCTTGCCCTGGCCGTTGCCGCCCCAGATCAGGTTGAGGCCGGGCGCCGGCGCCCAGCGGAGTGTTTCGATATTGCGGAAGTGATGCAGCTCGAGCGAGCGGACATGCATGAGGGAACCGGCGCGGGGGAGTGGGGAGTGACGGCGGGGCGGCAGGGGCCGCCGGTCGATACGATAGCCCGCGGCGCGGGGGTTCGCACAGGAAAACTGGGGAGGGGGACGAGGGACGAAGACGAGGGACGAGGGACCGGGAGGGGGCATCTCTATTTGCAGCGGGGGGGGAATGGGGGTATAAGAGAACGGTGTGCCTATCGGCCGGCAGCCGAAGGAGAGGCCTCGCGAGAGGAACCAGGCTGCCGCCGCCCGCTGAGATTCTGGGAGCAACACCGAATTTGCCAGCCGCCGCGCCCCGCCTCATTGAGCTGCTAGATCCCGCGCGCATCATCGATCTGGAAGTGGAGACGAAGGAAGAAGCCCTTCGTCGGTTGAGCCAGTTGTTCCAGGGCGACCCGCGGGTGCTTGATGCCGAGGTTTTCCACCAGGCGATCTTGCGGCGCGAGCAGCTCGTCAGCACAGGGGTGGGGTCGGGCATCGCCATCCCGCACGTCAAGATCCCGCAGGTGACGGATTACGTGGCGGCGGTGGGGCGGTTGCGGCGGGGGATTGATTTCGCGGCGCTCGACAACCAGCCGGTGCATCTGATTTTCATGATCGGGGCGTCGGACCGCCAGACGCGCGAGTTCGTCCGGATCCTGGCGCAGGTGACGCATCTGCTGAAGGACCCGGCGACGCGGCAGAAGCTGCTCGATGCCGAGATTCCAGACGGGTTCCTGCAAATCATCCAGCAACATGAACGGTAGCGGAGAGCCCGTCGGCCCGAGCGGCAACACGCCGGAGTCCGTGATGGAGATCACGCTCGCGGGCCGGCGGTTGCGGGTCAGCCGATTCACGTTTCTGCTGCTGCTGGGCGTGGTGGTGGGCGCCGTGACGGGCTGCGTGGCCGTGATTTTTCGGCTGGCGGCGTTTTACGGGGAGCGGTTGCTGTTTCCGGCGAGCGAGCATTCGGCGATCCACGTGATTCCGTGGCTGCCGCCGTGGCTGCTGCGGCTGCTGATGCCCGCGGTGGGCGGTCTGGTGAGCGGGCTGATTCTGTATCGGCTGCTGAAATACGCCGGCGGGCACAGCATCCCGGCGATCCTGCAGGCGGTGGCGTCGGGGCAGAGTTACTTCAAGGCGTCGATGGCGTTTCCGCCGTCGATGGCGATCGTGACGATCGCGACGGGAGGGTCGGTGGGGCCGGAGGGGCCGATCGCCGAGATTGGTTCGGTGACGGGCAGCCTGATCGGGCGATGGGCGCGGATCCCGCCGCGGCTGGTCAAGACGCTGATCGGAGCGGGGGTGGCGGCGGGGATCGCGGCGGTGTTCAATTCGCCGATCGGGGGCGTGTTTTCGCGATCGAGGTTATTCTGCGCAATTACGAGATTGCGTCGCTGACGCCGATTCTGGTGGCGGCGGTGGTTTCCTCGGTGATCGCGCAGGCGGCGCTGGGCGACCGGATGGCGATTGAATTTCCGAACCTGGGCGACATCCCCGCCGGCGAGTTGCCGTGGTTCGCCGTGCTCGGGCTGCTGTGCGGCGCGCTGTCGTTCCTCTACATCCACGGGTTGGGGGCCTGCCACGGGCTGTTCCGGCGGTCGGGGATCGCGCTGTGGGCGCGGCCGATGGTGGGCGGGGTGCTGGTCGGGCTCATCGGGATCCTGTTTCCGGCGGTGATGGGCGAGGGCTACGAGTTTATTCGCGGCGTGATTCACGGCAGCGCGGCGGAAGGGAGCGTGCTGCTGCTGCTGATGCTGGTGGTGCTGAAGATCGCGGCGACGGGGTTCTCGCTCGGCTCGGGGAACCCGGGGGGCTCGTTTGCACCGGCGGTGTTCATCGGCGTGATGGCGGGGGCGGCTTACGGCTACGTGCTGCGCGACTTCCGGCTGGTGCAGGACGTGGCGCCGTATGCGATGACGGGGATGGCGGGATTGATCGCGGGCGGGCTGGGAGCGCCGATCACCGCGATCCTGATCACGATCCGCCATGGGGGCGCCGACGGGCCGGAAATCATCCTGCCGGTGATGACAACCGTCGCGTTGTGTTTCTTCGTGATGCAGCTCCAGCGCAACGTGTCGGTCTATACGCTGGAGTTTCTGCGGCTGGGGATCGACCTGGACCGGGCGCGGCAGGTCGATCCGCTGAGTCTGGTGCGGGTGCGGAGCGTGGTACATACGGGGGATTTCGATGAGCTGCCGGCGGACATGCCGGTGCGGCAGGCGCTGGCGCAGTTCAAAGAGAGCGCCGCGCGCTGGTTCGTGGTGCGGGGGGAAGGGGGGCAGTTCGCCGGGATCGTCTCGCTGCACGAGATGCGGCTGGCGATCGCGGAGGAGGAACTGGCCGATCTGCTGGTGCTGGCGGACATCACCGACAGCTTTCAGCCGCGGCTGCACGAGGAGATGTCGCTGAAGGAGGCGCTGGCGAGCTTCAACGCGACGGAAGCGGAGGTGCTGCCGGTGTTCAAGGATCAGGAGGCGGGGAGCGAGTTTCGGGGCGTTGTCTCGCGGCAGGACGCGCTCAACGCCTACTGCGAGTGTACGGAGCAGGCGTAGCTTCAATCGGGAGCGCGATGGGTGGGTATTGCGCGCGAAGACAAGGGAGCCGTGTGACAAATTCCGCCTATTCCGAGTCCAGCCTCTCACTCCATCCCGATTCTCAATCTATCAGGTCCGATGTGCCGTGCAAGAGCGGCCAGTCCCCCCGAATCCGTTGACATGGGGAGAGTACCGACTCCCAGGCCAATGCCGGTTATCGACTGATTGCCCATCCCGGAGCATCCTGTTGATTTTTACCTCAGGTGGGAGGAAGATGCCGATTGCGTGCAGCCCGCCGCGATCCGTCCTGGAAAGGCCCCTCCCCGCCCGTGTTCGTGCCTCAGCTTGTGGTGTGTCTGAAAGACTACCGGCGCGAGACGTTTATCAAAGACCTCTTCGCCGGGCTGACCGTGGGCGTAATCGCCCTGCCGCTGGCGATGGCGTTCGCCATCGCCTCGGGCCTGCCGCCCGAGCGCGGGCTGTATACGGCGATCGTGGCCGGGTTTCTGATCTCGGCGCTCGGGGGGAGCCGGGTGCAGATCGGCGGCCCGACGGGCGCCTTCGTCGTCATCGTCGCCGGGATCAACCTGCAATACGGC
>ERZ795030.5702-NODE-5702-length-11289-cov-5.262507_pt1 | contig 11289 bp, 9 predicted proteins | sample MGYA00375122_ERZ795030 | MGnify/ENA primary metagenome ERZ795030 (study PRJEB30165, sample SAMN05720146) | activated sludge metagenome | isolation source: anaerobic digester from wastewater treatment plant | place: Japan | collected 2015-04-20 ...
CCTTGCGCTCAAATCCATCGGACGGCAGGTCCTGGGCATCGACATGGATGAGGAGTGCATTCGCGCCGCGCAATGGACCATTCAAGCGCGCCCCAACATCGCGTTTCACTGGGGCGACCCGCGCGATGTTATGCCGGAAGCAATCGACGCTATATTGTTTATCGATGTCTGCGCGCCGGAACCTGAGTCGTTGTTGGCGCATGTCTGCGAAGCGCTGTTACCGGGAGGCATGCTTGTGTTTCGGCAACGCCATTGCCCGGTGGATACGTACGCACGCTTGTTCCGCGAACGGCATATGAAATTAATCGAGGAACACCCAGAGATTGCCAGACGACACGAGACCGTCTGGGTGCTGCGAAAGGCTCGTCATGAAGGGTGACGCGCTTTCGAAAATAAAGCATTGGACTATTCGCATCGCCGTCGCCATTGGCCTGTTTGCGTTGGCGGGGTTCATCGCGTCGCGTGCGATTGAGTCGTACTGCAACGTGACGCCACCTGCGCTAGAGCACACACCGCATGTCGCTGCTACGATGCTCGAAGAAAAAGACGGCTGCCGCCGCATCCAGAACAGCTACCTCAAGCGCCAGGACGGCATCCTTCGCATGTACCTTGAGGGAAACCCGTACGAGTTGGGCTTCAACAACGGGGCCTTGTCCGCGCCATACGTCCAAGCGCAAGAGGAAGAGTTGATGGGTACGGTGCGGCGCGCGATCCCTTCGGATAGCGCCTTCTGGCTGGTCCGGAAACTCGTGATCGTGCGCAATCGGAATCTTCCTTCGTTTGTTCCCGCTGAATATCAGGCGGAGATATTCGGCCTCTCGCAGGGATATCCAGACCCGCTTCCGGCGCTCGGACCGCTCTATCATCGCCTTCTGAACTATCACGCCGCGCACGATATCTCGCAATCGTTGATCGACAGTCCGCTGCTCGGCGGATGCACGTCGTTCGCGGCATGGGGCGGATACACTGCCGACGGACATCTCCTCATCGGACGCAACTTCGATTTCGATGCGGGCGAGTGCTTCGACAAAAACAAGCTCGTCCTCCGCGTGAAACCGGAGCAAGGCCTCGGTTTTTTGTCGGTGGCGTGGCCGGGCATGGTTGGAACAGTGACGGGCATCAACGAAGCCAAGATCGCCGTGGCAATTCACGCAGCGCGTTCGGAAGCGAAACGAACCATCGGCACGCCGGTGTCGTTGGTGCTGCGACAAGTCATGCAGTATGCGAACTCCCTGCAACAGGCGGAGGACATCATTCGCGCCAGCGCCGTATTCGTGTCGGATTCGTTTCTGTTGGCCGACGGCAAAACGGGCGAAGCGATTATCATTGAGAAGACGCCCGCCGCGACCGTTGTGCGGCATCCTCACGATGCCCACATGGTCTGCGCCAATCATTTCGTGAGCGATGAGTTGAAAAGCGACCGCGCGAACGAGACCTACCGCATCGAGGGCACATCGGAGCCGCGTTTGGCCCGCATGGACGAACTCGTGCGCGCGAACGCGGGCAAGCTCACGCCGCAAACCGCTGCCGATATCCTGCGCGACACGCGATTGCCGGGAGGCGTCGAGGTAGGCATCGGAAATCCGGCGGCGATCAATCCGATGATCGCCGTTCATTCGGCGATCATCGACGTGACCGAGGGCATCATGTGGGTTTCCGCTGGGCCGCATCAGTTGGGAGCATACGTGCCCTTCGGTCTCGACGCTTTCGAGGACCCGCCCGGCAAAGCAATCATCGCCGCCGACCCGGCATTGACGGATGGCCGGTATGATCGGTATGTTGCCGCCATGAAGACACTGACGCGCGCGGAAGAACGGATGAAACACAAGGATTGGGCCGCGGCCATGCCGTTGCTCGTCGAGGCTGAGACGGCGATGCCAGGCTATTATCGTCCGGCGTTCTTGCTGGCGCAGGTCGCGATGAAAACCGGCGATATCCCGAAGGCGGAATCGTATCTGCAAACAGCATCCGCGCAACACCCGGCTTATGCGTCCGAGCGGAAAATGATCGAGGACATGCAGCGCCGCATCGCGACCCGAAAGAAGACGTCATGATGCGCGTTATGCTCGTGAATCCACCCTATCATTTTTGGGAACCGAACAAGCAGTACCTCGAACGCGTGCTGGGCCACTCGCCGCCCCTCGGCCTGCTTTCGGTGGCGTCGTATGCTCAAGCACATTGTCCGGGACTCGATATCGAACTGCTCGACGCGCCCGCGCTGTGCCTTTCACCCGCCGCGACAATCGAGCATATCGTTGCGCGCAAGCCAGATGTCGTCGGTATCGGCGTCGTGACGTCAGCCCTGCCGTCGGCCCGTAGAATCGCCGCAGGCATCAAACAACACCTGCCGCACACGACCGTCGTTACCGGCGGGCCGCACATGGGATGCCGCGCGGAAGAAGCCCTGCGCCAAGAACCGTCGTTTGATTACGCTGTCGTGGGCGAAGGCGAGCAAACCTTCGCCGAATTGCTCGATGCTATCGCGGCGCAGCGGTCTGTTGCGGAGATTTCCGGTCTCGTGCATCGCAACGCAACCGGCGCCATTCAACGAAATTGTCCCCGCGCGCTCATCGAAAATTTGGACTCGTTGCCATTGCCCGCGTGGGACATGCTGCCTGGCTTTCCGCGGCGCTATCCGTCGAACATTTTCTTTTCACCTTCGAGTCGCGCGGCAAGTTTGTGCACATCGCGCGGCTGCGTGTACCGGTGCCGCTTTTGCGATCAAAGCACCTTCGGCAGAAGCTACCGCACGCTTTCGCCGGACACCGTCGTTAGCGCCGTCGAGGAATTGATCGACCGCCACGGCATCCGCTACATCATCTTCTGTGACGACAATTTCACGGCGCACAACGACCGCGTGTTCGCAATATGCGATCGTCTTCGCACGCTGAAGCGTCCGATTGCGTGGAGTTGCGACGGGAACGTCATGACAGTGACGCGCCCGTTGTTGAAGGCAATGAAGGCCGCCGGATGCTGGGGCATATCCTATGGCATCGAGTCCGGCGCTCCCGAAGTGCTCGATTCCCTCGACAAACGCATTGATCTCGCGCGTGCACGCGACGTCACCATTGCCGCACGCGAGGAAGGGATCCATGTAAAGGGCCTGTTCATCCTCGGCACGCCCGAGGAATCGCCCGCAACCATCGCGGCCACGCGGCGGTTTTTGCTGGAGACGCCCTTCACGACGATCAACCTGTCGAAGTTCACGCCGTATCCCGGCAGCGAACTGCACGACGAAGTGGCCGCCGATCACGAGTTCGATTATGCTCAGTTGAACGGGATGAACTTCGTTGTGCCATCGAAACGCCTGAGCATTGCGGCATTGGAGCGTGAATACGCAGAAACTATCCGCTGGTTTTTCGGCCAGCCCAAGGTGCGCCGCGAATACCTGCGACTGCTCGGGCGATGGGACAGCATCAAGCGGCTGACGGGAATGGCGCCATGGGCATTGCGCGCGTGGCTGTTTCCGGAACGGACCGTATCACAGGAGCATGCATAATGGACGAGAAAAGACAGGTCGCCCTCGTGACCGGGGCCGCGCGCGGCATTGGCCGGGCCATCGCCGTGGCGTTGGCGGAAAGCGGACGTCACGTCATCATCAACTTCCGCAGCCGCACCGACGCGGCAGAGGAGACCCTGAAACAAATCGAGGCCCTCGGCGGCGCCGGAGAGTTAGCGCCCTTCGACGTCTCCGACGGTCCCGCTGTTACGCACGCCATTGAGGACATTCTCGAACGCCATGCACGCGTCGACGTCCTCGTGCACAACGCCGGCATCCGCGACGACAAACTCCTCGTGTGGATGGAGCCGCCGTCCTGGCACAAGGTCGTCGACACCAGTCTCGACGCGTTCTACTACGTGACGCGTCCTCTGCTGAAACCCATGTTGATGAACCGCCACGGGCGCATCGTGTGCATCGCCTCGACATCGGGCCAGACCGGCATCGAGGGCCAAGTCAATTACTCCGCCGCGAAGGCCGGTTTGATTGGCGCGGCCAAGGCCCTGTCGCGCGAAGTGGCCAAACGCAACGTGACCGTCAACGTCGTCGCGCCGGGATTCATCGACACCGACATGCTCGACGGTCTTCCCAAGGACGAACTTGCAAAACGCATTCCCATGGGACGCGTCGGGACCGTCGACGAGATCGCGGGCGTGGTTGTGTTCCTCTGTTCTCCGGCGACGTCGTACATGACCGGGCAAGTCCTCGGCGTAAATGGCGGAATTTGTTGAGGGTAATGCAGCAAAGCGGGCTTCAAACATGACACACGCTCCCCCTTCCCCTACGCCGCGTCCAACGCAATGGACCGGTCGCACGCGCGGCGGGGTGTTTGGCAATTGGGTTTTCGTCACGTTGGTGCGCTTGTTTGGGCTATGGCCTGCGTACGTGCTGCTGGGCCCGGTATCTTGCTACTTCCTCGTCGCGGCGCCAAAGGCGTTGCGCGCCTCCCGGCAATACCTGAAGCGCCTTGGCCTGCCTCGGCGGGGACTTTGGGCATCCCTCCGGCATTTCTACGCGTTCGGCGTGTCCATACTCGATCGAATTGCCGCCTTCGGAGGCCAGGCCCACCGCTTCACCATCGACGTAGAAGGACACGATGCGTTGGTCCGCGCATTAAAAGACGGCAAGGGCGCAATCCTAGTGAACGCACACTGCGGCAACTGGGAAATGGCAGCCCACATGTTGGGGGAGGCAATCGAAACGCCCGTCAACATGATGACCTTTGCCGGCGAAACCCCGCACGTCGATCGTCTATTCAATCAGGCCACGACCGCACGGCGCTTCCATGCTATCCCCCTGGGAAACGGCGAGTCGACCATGATCGCCATTCACTGCGCCCTGAGCCGAGGCGAGATCGTCATGTTTCTCGGCGACCGTCACTTGGGCGCGCACACGGAGACCGTCGACTTCCTTGGGGCCCCGGCGCGTTTCCCGGCAGGTCCCTACCTGATCGCCGCCGTGACGGGCACGCCCGTGTTCCACATCTTCACGATGCGCACGCGGTTGTTCCACTACACCGTGCAGGTCTACCCCCCCGAACGCCTCACCGCCACGAACCGCGCCGACCGCACCGCCCAAGTCCGCGCCGCCATCGCCCGCTACTCCGCGCGCCTCGAAGAACAACTCCGGCAACACCCCTACCAATGGCTGAATTTTTACGACTTTTGGAGAGCGTGATGGCGATTCGGCCTGGCGCTGGCGAAATCGCGTGTTTCCGGACGTGTTCGTGGAATCCCGTCACGAAAACGTGCGCTTCTGGGTTCCTCCTGTGCTACTATCCGGGTAAAATCACGGGTTGCGCCATGCCGCACGGGCGTGGACAATAACGGGAATATATGGACGGCATCAAGGAACGGCTGAAAACACAAATCATCGAGGCGCTCGCCTCGATCAACATGCTGGCCGGATTCATCCGGTCCCGCTGTCCGGCATGAATTCCGTCGCCGTCACCGGAATGGGCATTGTCTCGGCGATCGGCTGGTCCCCCGAGGAAACCCAAGCCGCCCTGGATGCCGAGCGATCCGGACTCGGTCCGCTAACCCTATTCCCGTCGGTGCAGGACCTGGACAGCCCCGTAGGCGAGGTGAAGGGCGATCCCGCGCTTCGTAGCGGACTGGATTCCGGCGGACGCACGGAACACCTGGCGGTCTGGGCGGCGCGTCAGGCGTTCGAGAATGCCGGACTGTCCACCTGCCCCGCTCCGTTACGGCAAGCGGCGGGGCTTATTCTCGGCACATGCACCGCCGGAACAGGCGATACCGAGGCCTTTCTCGAACAGGCCCTCCACAACAGAGACGCTGACCCTCGCCGACTCGACCGCAACGGATGCGCCTGCGCCACCCACGCTGTTGCCCGGCCCCTCGGCCTCCACGGTCCGCGCGCCACGGTCTCGACGTCCTGCACCTCGGGAGCCCAGGCCATTCTCCTGGCCCGCGACCTCATCCACGAAGGACAGGCCAATATCATGCTCGCAGGAGGAGCCGACGCCCTGACACGCCTTACCCTCTCCGGGTTTGCGTCGCTGTTCGTGATGTCAAGCGAAAACTGCCGTCCCTTTGATGCCGAACGAAAAGGCATGAACCTCGGCGAAGGGGCCGCGTTCCTGGTCCTCGAGTCCGTCGAACATGCGCGCAAACGGGGCGCTCCCATTCAGGCATATCTCGTGGGCGCAGCAAGCACCTGCGACGCGCATCACCGCACCGCGCCGCCGCCGGACGGGGAAGGCATTCGCCGAGCAATGCTGGATGCCATCGAAGATGCGGGGATCCGCCCGCGCGACATCGACTATATCAACGCCCACGGCACCGGCACGCGCGACAACGATCCCGCCGAGGGTCGCGCCATCGCCGAAGTGTTTGGCGATCAGGTCCCGTCGGTCTCCTCCACGAAAGGATTTTTCGGACATCCCCTGGCGGCGGCAGGAGCAATCGAGGCGGTCGTAGCGATCCTAGCCCTACGCCACAATAAAGTGCCTGCAAATATTGGATTTACAACTCAGTCCGCCGACACGCCCGTGCGCGTCACATCACATCCCATCACAAAAAAGATAGGTGTTGCGCTGAGCAATTCCGCCGGATTTGGCGGAACAAATTGTTGCCTCCTGTTCGAAAACGCTTCACAGAGAAACACATGAACGCGATCGGAACACATCAAAAACTTTCCTGGACATCCATAGTTGGAGCCGGATCGCTATTCCCATCCGCTGTTCCATCGCAGATAAACATGCCCCCTGCTTTTACTTCGCAGCCTTTCCATGGCCACACCTGCCCATTCGCGCCGGGAGAGGGGATTGTGCCCGCCCAAAGCCTTCGGAGATTGGGACGTGCGCAAGAATTGGCTTTGACGGTCTGTTCCCTGGCGTGCAAGCCCTCACCCCCCCCCGGAGAACGCACGGCTACCTTCGTAGGCACAGGCATGGGCGAGTCGGGAAGCAGCGCCCGTTTCCTGCACGATATCCTCGGCCCCGACCCGCTGCCGCCGCGTCCCCTCGACTTCATCAACGCGGTCCACAACTCGATTGCGTCGGAAACTGCCGTCGTCTTGGGCCTGAAGGGCGAGAACTGCACCTTCACCCACGACGCCGTCTCCTTCGAACTCGCGCTGAGCCGGGCGGCGTACGTGCTGCAACGCGGCAAGATGGATCGTGTTTTGGTCTGCGGCGTCGATGCCCTCACTCCCTTCGCCGCAGTCCTGGGACCGGGATATGGTTGGTGGAGCGATGACGCCGCCTCGCCTCGGCCCATCCTCGGCGCCCTGGGGACATCACGGGCGGCGCCGGGCGAAGGGGCCGGGGCGTTTCTGCTGGCTCGCGCGGAAGACGCCACAGAGGCTGAAGCGCTGGCCAGGCTATTGGTTACGGCGGTCCGCCCCTTGCCGGAGAAAAATGTAGCCGCCTGTGACCCACGGGAAGAAGTCGCGTTTATCCAGGCGACGTTGGCACGTGCGGGGGTATCCCTCGGCGAAATCGGGTTCGTCCTCCTGGGCGCGAACGGGAATCCTGCATGGGATGCGGTCTACGCCAACGTGATGGCGGAACTTGCGAAATCATTACCCGAAAAGACGGTCTGCGGCGTGTACAAACACCGTTGCGGCGAGTTCCACACGGCCCCGGCCTTGGGCCTTGCGTTGGCAGTCGATATCGTCCAGACTGGGACCGTGCCTGAAACCATCGCGTGCGTTGCCCCGCCCCGGCCTGATCGACCCATCGCAACGGTTCTGCTGTATCACGTGACCGCTTCCGGATACCATAGCGTATGCGTCGTCGCATCATAACCCCATTCATGGCCGTAACGGTCATCGCCATCGCCGCAACGGCGGTTTCCCTCGCGTATTCACGCGCGTGGGGGTATTGGATAGCCTCCGGGTTTCTCATCGCGACCGGCCTGGGCGTGGCGTTCATCCGCATGCGCTACTTTTGCGACGCGACATGCCGAGGTCCGGCGGATCGGAAATGCGTCGCGTTGACCTTCGACGACGGCCCCGACCCGAATGTAACGCCCCACGTGCTTGACACGCTTCGGGCGGAGGGGATTCACGCGACGTTCTTCTGCATCGGCGAACGCGTTCGCGCCTGCCCGGACCTGGCGCGACGGATAGTCCAGGAGGGCCACCTCATCGGAAACCATACCGACCGACATGCGTGGTGGACCAACTTTCTGTTCGGGGGCGGCTTATGTCAGGCAATCGCCCGTGCGCAAGAAACCATCCGCGACGCAACGGGCCAGACGCCGCGTTATTTCCGCCCCCCCATGGGCCTGACGAACCCGCACCTCAATGCGCCGTTGCGCAAGAACGGCCTCGTCTTAATCGGGTGGGACGTCCGCACCTTCGACCGCCGGACACGTCAACCGGAAGCGACCATCCGGCGAGCTTGCGCCAAGATACGCAACGGGAGCATCCTCTTGCTCCACGACGGCGACGTTGTCCCCAAAACAGCCGTCCATATTGTGAAAGGCATCATCGACGAACTGCGCGTGCGTGGATTCGACATTGTCCGGCTGGACGCGTTGATCGATTCGCCCGCGACAAACAGAGACTTCACATGAACGCAATGCCTGCATACACCCGCTCCATGATTGTGCACGCCGCCTTGCTCGCCTGCGCGTGGGCCGGCACATCCTGGGCGGATACCGGCGCTGCGACTTCCTCGACAGGGCAGGATGTCTCTTCGCCGTCCGCGTTGGAACGTATCCGGCAGGAATTCAGCGCGATTGAGACGGTCGAGGCGGATTTCGTGCAGACTCGGCGCACGTCATTGCTCCAGAACGACATACAAGCCCAAGGGAAACTCTATTTTCGTGCGCCGGACAGCCTGCGCCTCGAAATCGCCGCGCCTATTCATTCCGTGACCATCGTGCGCGGGAGAATGATCGCGCGATTCGAGAGGGAAAACGGCCTCTGGAAAAAACAGGTGACCGGGCGAATGGATTCGGCCAAGACCATCGCGCGCCAAATGACGGCATGGCTGCAGGGGCGTTTTTTCGGCGAGGACGACGATCGTTACGAAATCACAACCATGGACCAGAAGACGCCGTTGATTTCGCTTATCCCGCGCAATAAACATTTGCGCGAACGTCTTGCAGGGATCGACCTGCAATTTGCGACCCCCCCCCTCCGCCTCGAATGCCTGACCCTCCGCGAAACTCACGGAGACGAAACGGTCTTGCGCTTCTCGAACGAGGTTCGAAATGCGCCGCTTTCGGACGACCTATTCGACCTCTCCGGGAAGTCTTTTCCCAGAACAGATGCCGATCAGGAATGAACGATCGCTTTAGTCGAGGTAGCCGATCGCCTTGAGCTGGCCGCGCTCCTCGCAAGAAAGATCGCCTTTGAGCGGCGTAGGGGACACGCGAGGCATGCGGTTCTCCCAATCGGTTAGAAACGCCTTCAGACGCGCAACCACGTCGGGCTGCGCATCCAATTCACTCGTTCGCTTGCCGTCCTCTGCAATCCCGAAACGTTGAAGCTCTTGGGGGGGCATCCCGTTGCGTCGATCGCGATTTTCAATGTATTTCCACTCCGGAACGTAGACGGCCACCTTGTCGTATGCGCGGTACTGGGTCTCCGCCACGAAAGCCTCGGGCAACCCACAATCGCTTTCCTCCCCTTCCAGCAACGGCCTGAGCGAACGCCCATCCAACCCCGCAGGAACCGGCAACCCCAGATAATCCAACACGGTCGGCATAAGGTCCAGCAAACGCACGGGACGATCGACGCTTCGAGGAGCCAACGCCCCATTGGAACGATAAAAAATGAGGGGAACCATGAGATGCGACTCGTACAAATACCTTCCATGTGCGGTCGACAGCGGAACGTGGGGATGACTCTTAAGACCTTGCCCGTGGTCGCTTGTAATGATGAACAACGTGTCTTCCCACCCTGGCAAGGCGATCACCCGCTGAACAAAGACGCCGATATCCGCAGATACCTGCCGAACCGCCGCCAGGTACCCTCGATTGACGCGGCCTTTGAACCGCGCCGCGTATTCGGGCCGTGTCAGCGATTTGGAGCCGCGCCATGCCTCGTGCACTTCCATGACATGGGTCAGAACAAAGCAGGGACGCCCCGGATACGCTTGAACGTCGGCGATCACCTTATCAAAAAGGTTCGACGCGGACGGCAACTGTTCCCTGCGCCAGTCACCGACCCTCTTGCCGTCAACGGTTTGGACGCCCATCCACGGCAACACAACGTTGCTGTCGGCATATCGGTCAAATCCCTGGCCCATGTTGAAGACGGAGTTGGTGATCGGGTTCGCCGTGGCGCCAACGGTGGCATATCCGCTGGCTCGAAGCAATTCGGCCAATGTGTCAAAGCGATCATCCAGTATTTCATTCCGCTCTTCGTACAACCCCAGCGACCGCGGCTGGCGGGCGGTCAACATGGCCCCCATGGAGGGCCGGGTCCAACTGCACGACGCCAGCGCGCGGGAAAAACGCACGCCTTGAGCCGCCAACGCATCCAGTTCGGGCGAAGTGTTCTCCGTGAAGCCGTAACAACCGAGCCGGTCCGCGCGCAAGGCGTCCACAACGACGAGCACAACGTGGGGCCGCGCCCCTGGTTCCGCAGCGAGAGCGTTTGCGGCCATTCCCGCCAACCATAGGCATGCCGCCCCGCCTCTCCACAAGCCCCGGACTCTTTCCGCCACAATTCTTCCCATACTTCTCCCTGAACGTCCCCCCTTCTATCCAAGACATCCCAAGGCATGGGAAAACTCTCTGGCGGAGCCTGTCACCTGTGCGGTCAATTCAGGCAAATTTTCCTCTTTGAGCCGTGTGTTGGGGCCTGATATTCCGATGGCAGCGGCCACCACGCCCGACGCATCGCGGACGGGAGCGGCGATGCATCGAATGCCCTCTTCGCGTTCGTCCCAATCCAGCGCGCAGCCCGCCTGACGGACCTGCTCCAGATGGCGGCGAAGCTCCGCCACCGAGCAAAGGGTGTACGGGGTGCACCGAACCAGCTCCATGCGGGCCAGCATGTTTTCCAACTGATCCTGCTGCTGAAAAGCAAGAAGACATTTCCCAGCGGCGGTGCAATGCAGCGGATGCCGCTCTCCCAAGCGGCACTCCACCAAATTGCGGTGCGGCGACGGAAACGCTTCGACCGTCACGGCCTCCATTCCATCCAGCACCGCAACATAGGCGCTCTCGCGGGTCGCATCGCGCAGACCGGGCAGAAAACGGGCCGCCTCCATGCGCACGTTTTTTCCCGTAAGCCCATGTGCCGCCACAGCCAGCAATTTGCCCGTCAAGCGATAGCGCTCGCTGCGGGTCTCCTGGGCGACATAG
>ERZ795030.5705-NODE-5705-length-11284-cov-8.931338_pt1 | contig 11284 bp, 7 predicted proteins | sample MGYA00375122_ERZ795030 | MGnify/ENA primary metagenome ERZ795030 (study PRJEB30165, sample SAMN05720146) | activated sludge metagenome | isolation source: anaerobic digester from wastewater treatment plant | place: Japan | collected 2015-04-20 ...
ATAGTAATCTGATCAAAGTTTGCCACGGTTGGGGGAAGTTGAATAGAATTGGCTCTGTTGAAATTAACTGCTCTATTACCAACTTTCCCGGTCACATATCTTGGTGTCCCGACAAAGGAGCCATGCAACAGATTCTCCGTCTCATCCAAAGCATTGTTCTCAAAAGTATAATATGCCACCAACCTGTCCCCTCCCATTGCCTCTGCAGAAACCTCATTGGAATAATCAGACCTGTTCAAGGACTTATCAATGGCTTTCACTTTATAATAATAAGGTTTGCCCGGTAATGACGTATTATCAACGAAAGCAAGAGTCTTAACATCGCGGGCAATGGTTTCATAATCCCCGTCCGAAGCATCACTACGAAAGATGATATAGCTATCTACATCCCCACCAACACTATCCCACTCTAACCGAATAGAATGTCCTTGAGCAACAGCACTCAAATTAGTCGGTGCTGCAGGGACTTCAAACTCAATAGGTGCATCCACAGGTAAAAAACGCCATTGCTGACTATGATGGCCGGTCGGTTCATACTGTGCAACATTAGCTCCAGCCACGACCAATTTATTTTGAACGTCAATGCACATTGCACTGAGGCGGCTTCGTATGTAAAACCAACCATCCCCGGCATACTCCAAATACCACTGCTGATTAACACTCTTGTTATCCTCCCACATCATGATATTACCGTTATTTTCGAGTGAAAAATTAAGAATATCCAACGTATTTCCGCTATTGACTGCCGTAATCGTAAAATAACTAAAATCACCACCTACGCGGGAATCAACAGGGACAACATTCCATTGCTGATGTCTGGCGCCTGCTCTATAATTATTTTGTCTCACATTTGCTCCCGTCTGAGTTGAAGCATTTGTCACTTCCATAACCTTTTGGCTATTGCGGTTTACTAAAACATATGTACCATCTATCACCGGTTGAATGTCATCTCCCCAACTAATATTTACCACACGTTCAGCATTGGTCTGCCCCTGCTGATAACCCGTCCCCCCAGGCAAAGTCATAACATACTCTCTCTGTGGCCCGTAGCCGTCAAAAAACACAGACTTGTCTTTGGATAAAAAACGGTAGCTGGTGGTAGCTGCCTGGCGCTCAGAGGTTCCGCCAAAAGCCTGCAGCTTACCTTCTTCATTGCGGTAAACCGCTGCAGAAGTCCAGTTGGGACGATGTTCGGCATAGGCCAGACGCTTACCATTGCGACTGGCTTTTACAAACTCGCCGCGGGCATATTCAGCAGTACCCCACCATATTCCGGTTTGCATGCCATATTCAACACCAACCATTGCTTCCATCACGTTGTGTAACTCATCTGCAGTGGCATGATGCCCATTTCTTCTAACCTCAGTGAAAAAATTGGCATATGTATCAAAAACACCGGCTAGTTGGTGGGTATTTCCCTCATCCAATCTTGCTTTCAAATAATTATACCAGGGTAAAGCCTGATCACAATTCAAGGTATTGCCTCCACTGATTCTAATATTATCAAAACGTGGAATCTTACGCAACTCTCCGGCTATATTATAGAAGTCTTGCATGTTCCCTTGTCCCCAGCCATAATCAGGTTCATTGAAGGGTGCCACAGTGACCACCTTAAGACCACGTTCCTGTACACGTCTTGCAGTGGCATCAATTAATTTTGCCCATCTTACGGCTTTATCAGTGGAATACCACTCATGAACGCTGGGGTGGTCACAATTCAGCATAACTTTGGTATTCGGACCGGTAAAATTTGTAATAATATTCAAACGCCTGTTTAAATCTGTAATCTGACTTCCCTGAATATCGTCATCGACCAAAGGAAGCGTTGGTTGAAAAGATGCCCTGATAATATCCACATTATCAATGCCCATAAAAGCAACTCCGCGACGGACATTACCTTCATTCAGCCAGGCTAAGTCCAACCCCCAAATGATGGGTGTGCTGATGCCTTCATCACCGGTATTGAACACGACAATACGGTCTGTGGCCGGTTGGGCAACAAAAAAATCAGATGAACTACTTACTGAATCTTGATTTTGGGCAAAAAGAAAAGACGTTGCAAAAAACAAAACGATACTAAGAGAAATAATTCGTTTTTTCATGTGTATTATTTATTATTTTTAGTTGTCAGATGTAACCTTTGATGATTATAGTGTACGTAAACAGAATGCAAATATAAAAGAATAATTTAAGAAAAACATGTCAGATTTAGAACTTTATTGTACATTTGTGGGTTGAGAACATTTTAATTAAAATTAATATTGATATTTTAGAAATCTTTTGCACCATGAAATTTAAAGTGATCTTTTTATCCTTACTTTTTTTGGTATCCCAACAATTAATCTCCCAGGAGCAACTCTATCCTGACCATTTTCCACTGCAGGATATCCGTCTTAAAGAGGGTATCTTCAAGCATGCCATGGATTTAAACATACAGTCTTTATTGGAATACGACACTGACAGATTGTTGGCACCTTTTTTCAAAACAGCCGGCTTACATACTGATGCATCCAGTTTTCCGAGTTGGATCACTTTAGACGGTCATGTTTTGGGACATTACCTGTCCGCTTTGGCTATTCATTATGCTGCCACCGGAAGCACCGACTGTAAAAACCGCATGGACTATGTTGTCTCTGAATTAAAAAGATGTCAAACAGCCATTGGTAACGGTTACATAGGTGGAGTCGACTTAGCCTTCTGGAACAATGTAAAGGCCGGAAATATTCATGCCGAACCTTTTGGGCTGAATGGAGTATGGTCCCCCTGGTATAATATCCACAAGGCATTTGCAGGATTACGCGATGCCTGGGCATACGGACGCAATGAAGATGCAAAAGAAATGTTCTTATACCTGTGCGACTGGGGCTTGACCATTATTGACCCCTTGAGTGAATCACAAATGGAGACGATGATGATTTGCGAATATGGTGGAATGAACGAGGTTTATGCAGATGCCTATGCCATTTCCGGAGATATAAAATATTTGAATGCAGCCAAAAGATTTTCACACAAGGTGTTTTTCGATAAATTATCAGCACGTATCGACAACCTGGATAATATGCATGCCAACACGCAAATTCCCAAGGCGATAGGTTATGCCCGTGTTGCAGAATTAGACAACGAAGCAACAGCTTATACCACAGCAGCAAAATTCTTTTGGGAAACAGTTACTTCCAACCGCTCTTTAGCATCAGGAGCCAATAGCAGAGATGAGCACTTCCCCCCGGCTTCTGCTTGCAGGGAATACATAGAAACACGCAACGGTCCCGAGTCTTGCAATACCTACAATATGCTCAGACTGACCGGTAACTTGTTCAGCATGAACCCGGATGCAAAATATGCCGACTTTTATGAACGTGCCATGATGAATCATACCCTGTCAACTCAACATCCCGGGCATGGCGGATATGTGTACTATACATCGGCCAGACCACGACACTACCGCATATATTCTGAACCCAACGTTTCAATGTGGTGTTGCGTAGGTACAGGCATGGAAAACCACGGGAAATACGGTGAATTTATCTATACCCACTCAGGGGATTCCTTGTATCTGAATTTATTTATTGCATCTGAATTAAACTGGCGGGAAAAAGGTATTACCATCGAGCAGGAAACTCTCTTCCCCGATGCTGACAGCAGCAAACTCATCATCAAAACAGATACTCCCCGGGAATTTACATTGAAAGTACGTTATCCGGGATGGGTAAAACCAGGCGAGATGTCTGTTGTGTGTAACGGCGTTAATTATGCTGCATCTGCATCACCGGCTTCTTACGTAACAATTACAAGAACATGGAGCAATAATGATGCGGTGGAAATCAAAACTCCCATGCACGTAAGCATAGAGGAACTGCCCAATGTACCTGAATACATAGCTGTGATGTACGGTCCCGTACTGCTCGGTGCCCGCACCGGAACAGAACACCTGGCAGGCTTGATTGCAGACGAGAAACGTTGGATAAATTATGCAGACGGTCCGTTGTTTCCCCTAACAGAAGCTCCAATCATTGTTGGTGAAAGAGAAGAGATTCTCGAAAAACTTAACAACATGCAGGCTGTACCGGGAAAAACCTTGCAGTTTACTGCACCGGATTTATTCATACTTGAAAAAGACAAAGACCTGGTATTTGAACCTTTCTTCCGTATCCACGACAGCAGGTATATGATGTACTGGCTGTCCATGACCGAAAAAGAATATTTGAAAGTGAGAGATGAGATGGAGCGGACGGAGCACGAAAAGATGACCCTGGATGAACGCACCGTTGATGTAGTGGCTCCCGCTGAACAACAGCCGGAGTTAGATCACCAGCTACAATCACATGCCTCTAATTTAGGATACCATATGGAAGAGGGATGGCGGGACGCCGGAAGCGGAGGGTTTTTCAGCTATAGGCTACGTACGGATGAAAGAGAAGAACTTTTCCTGATGGTGAGGTATTGGGGTAATGAAAGTGGCAACCGCACCTTCGACATCCTGATTGATGGTAAAGTCCTGGTAACCGAAAATATAGTAGGCAAGTGGAATAAAAATGAATTTGTCAACGTGGAATATCCCATACCCGCAAACATGCTGACCGGCAAATCATTCATTACGGTCAGGTTCCAACCCAAGGCTAATAATGTGGCCGGCGGCGTATTTAACCTGCGCTTGCTGACAAAAAAAAAATTGACACTTTCGAGTTATCCCTACTGATCAGAAATATTGAAAGTAAGCTTCGGAACATCAGTATAGGCAGCGGAGCCGAGGAAGTGTCCAGGCTTCAATATGCCTATGACAACCCGGCAGGAACAAGCAATCCTTCTGGTAACTCAACGATGGCGTGGGCAGAAAATAATAAAATTATCATCCATAGAACCCAATCCATCGAGACTTGCCAAGTGTATAATGTGTTGGGAGTTTCATTGTTTTCAGTTGATTTAACAGATGAGATAACTGAAATTAAAACACAACCGGGTATCTATATCGTCAAAACATCCACAGGCCTTACACAAAAATTGATAGTCAATTGACAACCTTAACCCATCTGTTTGTCGATTCTAAACAACCCATTTTTCTTATCAGGCTTTTAAAAAACATAAAATAATAGCTGTGCTTAACAAAAAAAGAATTAGTTTTGCCCTTTCTTTTTAAAAACATACTTTATGTGGACGTATTTACCTCAAATTATTGGAACAGCTGTAACCATTGCTATCATTGCAGTATTAAAAGTTCTCATCAGACGAATTATTAAAAGATACACAGCATCCAATAGTCAAAGAACAGAAGTTAGGGTCAACCAGGTAGTCAGAATTTTTAATATTTTCTTTAATTTATCCGCAATTGTCATTCTGATTATTGTATGGGGAGTTGATACCCGCAACCTGATTCTTGTCTTATCATCCGTTTTAGCCGTCATAGGTGTGGCATTATTTGCACAATGGTCAATGTTGAGCAATATTACAGCAGGTGTTATTATTTTCTTCTCAGCCCCTTACAAAATCGGTGACTACATCAGCATTATTGATAAAGACACGCCGATTGAAGCCATGGTAGAAGGTGTTTATACGTTTTACACCCACCTCAGGACAAAAGATGGAATCAAGTATGTTTACCCAAATTCTTTATTGTTGCAAAAGGCGGTAACCATCCTGAAAGAGGATAACCACCAAAATTCAGAATCCTGATAGCGGGTTCTTAACAGGAAATGGATCAACTTCCGTGTTACTTTCGCTATTCAGGCTTATTTTCACACTTTGACCATGAAATAATTTTAATATCGAAAATTTCTCAAAATTCAATTCTTTTTTTACCTTTGTGCACGAACACAGAAATAAAATTTGTATCATAAACGTGTGGTAAGACAATTCATCATTGGCTGTCTCTAATCATCACAGACATCTTGCACCCCTGTGGAACATCATTTTTTTGGTCAATCAAGATTAATAGAGTACTTTTGGTCAATCATAAAATGAATTTTTTTATAAAAACATCAATGGGCAAAAAAATTATAACTTTTGGAGAAATTATGTTGCGTTTGGCCACTCCGGGCTATGAACGCTTCAGTCAGGCTACCCATCTTACAGCTACTTTTGGAGGTGGTGAATCCAACGTTGCTGTATCCCTTGCCAACTACGGATTAAATGCTGAATTTGTAACCCGTCTGCCCAATAATGACATTGCTGATGCATGCATCATGAATTTGCGCAAACACAACGTTTGTACAAAGAACATCATCAGAGGTGGTGAGCGTATGGGGATTTACTTTTTAGAAACGGGTGCAGTTGCCCGTCCCAGTAAAGTTGTGTACGACCGCGCACACTCTTCTATTGCAGAGATTCAACCGGGCATGATTAACTGGAGAGAAATTTTCAAAGATGCGGATTGGTTTCATTGGACGGGTATTACTCCTGCCATTTCTCAAGGGGCTGCCGACACATGTTTAGAAGCGATTGAAACAGCCAACGAAATGGGAGTGACTGTTTCCACAGATCTAAATTTTAGAAAAAATTTGTGGAAATACGGGAAATCCGCTTCGGAAATAATGCCTAAATTAGTAGCCGGATGTGATGTGATTTTAGGTAATGAGGAAGATGCCGAAAAGGTATTCGGTATCAAGCCGGAAGGTTTTGAAGCAGCCCATACCGGTGGCGAAGTTAACGCTGCTGAATTTGAGTCAGTTTGCAAGCAATTGATGGCCAAATTTCCCCGTGCAAAAAAAGTGATCATCACCCTGCGGGGTTCCATCAATGCCAATCATAACACCTGGAGAGGATGTTTGTATTCCAACGGATCATTGAAAATTTCAAAAGATTACGACATCACGCACATTGTGGACAGAGTCGGAGGTGGGGATTCTTTTATGGGTGGATTAATTTACGGCTTACTTACTTTCACCGGTGATGATCAAAAAGCATTGGAGTTTGCAGTAGCCGCTTCCTGTTTAAAACACACCATATACGGAGATTATAATTTGGTAACTGTCGCCGAAGTTGAAGCCCTGATGGGCGGAGATGGTAGCGGAAGAGTGCAACGATAAATTGTAAATTTTAAAAGCCATATGCGTTTTTCAAAAATAGAGGTACTTTCAGTCATGAAAGAAACCGGAATAGTTCCGGTGTTTTATCACAAAGATATTGCAATCGCAAAAAAAGTATTAAAAGCTTGTTATGCGGGTGGTATTCGTGCTTTTGAATTCACCAACCGGGGTGATTTTGCACACGAGGTATTTGGGGAATTGGTAAAATATGCTGCCGTTGAATGCCCCGGAATGATCATGGGCATCGGTTCTATTGTAGATGCTCCTACTGCATCCTTGTATATTCAATTGGGAGCTAATTTTATTGTGGGTCCTCTTTTCAATCCTGATGTGGCTAAAGTCGCCAACAGAAGATTGCTTCCTTATGCCCCTGGTTGCGGATCAGTCTCAGAAGTAGGATTTGCCCAGGAAATGGGCTGTGATCTATGCAAGGTATTTCCGGGTGATGTGCTTGGTGCTGCCTTTGTTAAAGGATTAAAAGCTCCTATGCCCTGGTCTAATCTCATGGTTACCGGAGGTGTCAAACCTGAAGAAAATAACCTGAAAGCCTGGTTTGATGCAGGCGTAACCTGTGTTGGTATGGGTTCCAACTTATTTCCTGCTGAACTGATAAAATCTGAAAACTGGGACGGTATCACAAAACTTTGTGCTGATACAATTGCAATGATTCAAAAAGTAAAAAAATAATTTATTCACACATTATTCACACACAAATTAATTAACATGAGTAAGACACAAACTGTGACACAAAAAATGTCACAACACAGATGGACCATTGTGGCATTGCTGTTTTTTGCCACGACTATCAATTATTTGGACAGGCAAGTACTATCACTTACCTGGGATGAGTTTATCAAACCGGAATTTCACTGGGATGAATCTCACTACGGAACGATTACTTCGTTCTTTTCTATTTTTTACGCAATCTCCATGCTTTTTGCCGGACGTTTTGTTGAGTGGATGGGAACCAAAAAAGGTTATCTTTGGTCCATTGGTGTCTGGAGTGCAGGAGCTTGTTTACACGCTGTTTGTGGTTTAGTAACCGAAGCACATGTTGGCCTGCACAGCGCTGCTGAACTGGCTGCTGCTACAGGCGATGTAGCTGTTGTAATTGCCACCTTCAGTATGTACAGCTTCTTGGTAGCACGAGGTATTCTTGCTCTTGGAGAAGCGGGTAACTTTCCTGCTGCTATCAAGGCTACAGCAGAATACTTCCCTAAAAAAGACCGTGCTTATGCAACCTCTATTTTTAATGCAGGGGCATCCATAGGAGCTTTGTTTGCTCCCTTGACCATTCCACCGCTGGCCAAAGCATTCGGATGGGAATTGGCGTTTGTTATCATCGGTGCATTAGGCTTCATCTGGATGGGCTTTTGGGTTTTTCTCTATGACACTCCAAGAAAAAGTAAGTTTGTCAACCAAAAGGAACTTGAATACATTGAACAAGACAAGCATGAAGAAATAGCTGAACAAAAGAAAAAAGATGCGAAAGAAGAAAAAGTTCCTTTCTTAAAAATACTCTCATTTAAACAAACCTGGGCTTTTGTAGCCGGAAAATTCATGACTGACGGAGTGTGGTGGTTCTTCTTGTTCTGGACTCCTTCTTATCTCTACACCCAATTTGATATCAAGATGTCAGAAGGACTCGGCATGGCATTGATTTTTACTTTATACGCCATCGTAACAGTACTTTCAATCCTGGGTGGAAAACTACCTACGGTCTTTATTAATCGTGGCGGACAAAATCCTTATGCAGCACGCATGAAAGCTATGTTGATTTTTGCTTTCTTCCCGCTGGTTGTATTGCTCGCACAACCGCTCGGTATGCATTTCTCCGAATTAGGTCAGCACGCCGCCTGGATCCCCGTATTGTTGATTTCGATAGGATGTTCTGCACACCAGGCATGGAGCGCCAATCTTTTCTCAACCATTGGTGATATGTTCCCCCATGGTGCCATCGCAACCGTAACCGGAATTGGGGGCATGGCCGGAGGCGTTGGCTCAATGATTTTACAAAAAGGTGCCGGTAACCTATTCGTTTATGCCGGAGAAACCAACATGACGTTCTTGGGATTTGTAGGAAAACCCGCAGGTTACTTTGCAATATTCTGTATTTGTGCCGTGGCTTATCTGATTGGATGGATCATCATGAAGGCTTTAGTACCGAAATATAAAGTGATTACTTTGGATTAACATCCTCTTCATTTTTTTGTCTTGACACAAAAAAACGAAGCAAAAAAAAGTCAAGACTGCGCCCGCTTCGCTCGAAAAATTAGCGCTCGAACAGCTAAATCGTCCAAACTCAGCGGTGTTTCATAAGTGCCCAACTGCTGCGTTACTTTCGATATTCGGGCTCAGTCACATACTTCAGTATGCTCCTTCGCCCTCAATCTCAGTGCCTTGCATTTAGACACTTCTAAGACACCTTACAGTATTTAGTTGAATATTTTATTTGACAAGGACGATTCTTTACGCTGTTCTCGCTTATTTTTCGGCTCACCGGACGAGGTCGGTCGCGTCCTGCAACGTAGCACCGGAATTTGCATAAATCTGCGACTTCTATCTGCGTAAATCTGCGAGAAATCTACCTCGTAAACCCAGAACTCGGAACTCGTGAACATGAGGGACCCAGGGCTTTTTATTTTTGGATCACAAGTCAATATGTGGATACTCTATCCTGAATTTTTGCTTTTTTTCGTCTAACTTTTTTAGAAAAGCCTGATGCTCAGATGAGTCCGGATGAATAGCCCGATGCCCCTCCTGCGAACGTATTTCTTCTATACGCTCAACAATTTTCAAGGTTTCTTTATCCATACAGAAGGACTGAAACCGCTGCCAAATATGATGAACAGCAACGGATGACGGATGGATCATATCTTCTGCATAAAACCTGTAATCCCGTAATTCATCCAACTGAATTTCATAAGCCGGGAAATAATGTACAAAATCAAACTGTTTGCACAACTCATCAACAGCCAAATGCAAAATCCCTTTACTGATGGTATTTTCATGAGCGCCATCTTTCCAATGCCGAACCGGACTGACCGTAAAAACGACTTGCATATCAGGATTGACCGTTCGAATATTTTGAAATAAAGCGGCATAGGCAACAACAATTTCCTGAACTGTCAATCTGCGGCGACTGAATTTTACAGCCGGCAATTTATGACAATTGGCTACTACTTCACCCGTTTCCTTCAATACATATACCCAGGCTGTCCCAAGGGTTAATAACAGAAAGTCAGTTTTTAATAAATGTGCGTGCCCGATGTCAATATTGGTATTTATTTTCTCCAAACATACATCAGGATCAGTCGAAGAGAACAAAGTACTATGTGCAAAACTTCCCCACAGCGAACCGCTAAAAAATAAATCTTTTTGTGTAAACCGCCTGTTTTCAATGAGATACTCCAAACCAATTTCTACTGAAACCGGATTAAACAACACTCCAAGAGGATTCACTTCAACAGAGAAACCGGCATTTTTAAGCCTACTGCCAATATATTCAGAGAAACAAGATCCCATCAACAGGATATTGCTGCGATGATCAATCTTATGATTTAAAGGGTCTGTTTTTACGATTGTGGTGAATTTGTTCATGTTGACAGATAAATGGGAAAGGGAAAATATGATTTGGACCGTAAACTTAATACATATTGGTTAAAAAACAAGGGACTGCCTTCACTTTCAAGACAGTCCCACTTTTATCTTACAAAAACAATCTGTACAGATTATTCTGCTTTCTTTTCGTCTTTATCTTCTTTAGCCTTTGTTTCGGCCTGAGGTGTTGCTTTTTCCTCTACCGGAGCTTTGGCAGCAGGTTTTTCTTCTTTCTCTGCTTTAACAACTGGTCTCTTCTCTGCAGCAGGAGCTTCAGCTTTCTCTTCAGGAGCTTTTACAGCTTCTTCCTTAACAGCAGCTTCTTGCTTAACTTCCTTTTTTGCTTCTGTTTCAGCTTCAGAAGTTTCAATTTTCTCTTTAGAAGTAGCCTTCACAGCTTCTTCCCTGGCAGTTTCTTTCTTAACTTCCTTTTTTACTTCTGTTTCAGCAGCAGATTCTTCTGCTACAGCCTTCTTTTCTTCTACAACAGGAGTTTCAACTTTCTCTTCAATAGCGGCTTCTGCAGTTTCTTCCTTAGCAGGAGTTGCTACAGGGGTAGCAGTTGTTTTCCTGGAAGATGAACGACGTGTACGAACCGTTTTCTTAGCTACCTTGTCTTTCAGCATATTTTCGTTGTAATCAACCAGCTCAATGATACACATTTC
>ERZ795030.5714-NODE-5714-length-11270-cov-11.172626_pt1 | contig 11270 bp, 13 predicted proteins | sample MGYA00375122_ERZ795030 | MGnify/ENA primary metagenome ERZ795030 (study PRJEB30165, sample SAMN05720146) | activated sludge metagenome | isolation source: anaerobic digester from wastewater treatment plant | place: Japan | collected 2015-04-20 ...
TTGCCTGTATGCCAGGCTTCTTTTGAAAGAGGTATACGGGATGGATGCAGGGGTAAAATCACCTACGCAAAGTACCGTGTATTGTTTTCGCGGATTGCGTCAGAGTTCTTTTCATGCGGAAACGCATAGAGAAACGTATCACCCGGCTTCATGCAACGACTCTATGTTTTTCTCGTCGATGAACATCTTGAACGCAATAAGTTCAAGACTCTCCTGAATCTCCTCCTCAGTGGCTGTAGGACTCCCAGCTCTAATTATTTCTTCTACGGTAATCTGTGCAGAAGGGCCCTGCGGATCATTCCACTCGGGGAGATTCTTGTGACAATAGTCGACCATAGCCCATTGGTCAAATGCTTTGAACTGCTCATCAATATCCGTCAAGAGTCGTTTCTCTCTTGCGCTCAAATCATCATATTCTACCGGTGCAACTGCGGTTACCGCGTATCCATCGTCAGGTGACTTCTTGATTGCATGCGACCAATATCCATTCTCATGTGGGTTTGGACCATTGCTGATTATATCCAAGATGGTACTCACAACCGGACCACGCGGCATTGAGTAATACTTGTCGCCGGTGATAGGCTGCTGCCACCTCAACAATGCTGTTCGGTCGGCAAGGTAGAGCAACTTAATCAGCTTCATATAGTTCATTGTTCCCCCATTACGAGAAACAAGGAATGCAGCAGCTTGAGTCGATCGCCTTTCATTAAATACAAAGTTCATGGTTTCCTTTTTTCTGTGAGTCATCACTCTTTAGAACAATCTCTCTTAAGGTCAGTTTACCATAACCTGTACCGAGTGTGAATTATTTGCGGCAATGCACCAGCACCTTCACATCGTTTCCGGAGTACTTACAAAGATCAGTGGTATGAGCTACTCTCTCACCCTAATCATGCGCAACTTGGGGAAAAAAGTGTTCTCAATGGTCGCCCTTAGCCATCTGAGCAAGGTTCTTCAGTCGTCAGGACGGTGCAACCTGTTCGATTTATACTATGAAGAACTCCTCGCTTCGACCAATATTTCTTTCCTTGGATTTGAAGATGTTCTCCGTCATCTTTTCTTGGTAATCCTTATCCTACCAACATATAAAAACAACGAAATTCCTCTCAACACGATTGAGGATCTCATTTGTGAGCACGTCATTTTTTGCATTCTTGCACTTGTTTTTTCTGGGGCCTACACCATGTTTGGCTTTTTGTGTATACTAACAACTAATATATTACTGATAAGTTGTCTTAGATATCAGAACGGCCATCGTGCCGCAAGGAGTAGAGTTTGTATGATTGAATTCAGGAATGTGACGAAACGCTATGGACGGACAACGATCCTGGACGACGTGAGCTTCACGATAGAACGTGGCCAGTTCGTCGTCCTGATCGGACCCTCCGGCTGTGGGAAAACAACAACCCTGAGAACGATAAATCGCCTCATTGAACCGAAGGCAGGCACTCTGTTCATCGACGGTGAGGACGTAACGCACCAGAACCCCGTGGAGCTGAGAAGGAAGATCGGGTATGTGATCCAACAGATCGGCCTCTTTCCCAACATGACGGTGGAGCAGAACATCTCGGTGGTACCCAAACTGCTGAAGCACTCAAAAGCGGAGTGCGAAGAGATCACACGAGAGCTGCTGGCGTTGGTGGACATGCCGTATGAAGAGAATGCCTCCAAATACCCCAGCGAGCTCAGCGGCGGGCAGCAGCAGCGCATCGGCGTGCTGCGCGCCCTGGCCGCCTCCCCTCCCATCGTCCTCATGGATGAGCCGTTCGGTGCCCTCGATCCGGTGACCCGCGAGAGTTTGCAGGAGGAGGTCAAGCGCATCCAGCGCAAGCTGAAGAAGACCATCGTCTTCGTCACCCATGACATGGATGAGGCGTTGCGCCTCGCCGACACCATCATCTTCATGGACAAGGGCAAAATTCTCCAAATGGCCACCCCTGAGGAGATGCTCCAGCACCCCGCCGACCCCTTGATCAAGAGCTTCTTGGGCCGGCACACCGATGATGAGGCCATCGCGGCCCCCAAGAAGGCCGAGGCGTTCATGAAGAGAAGAGTGTACACCGTACACGAAAACGCCAAGACGCTGGAGTCGATCGAGCGGATGAGAAAGCGGGAGGTCAACAGCCTCGTGGTCATCGACGATGATGAGCGCTTCCTCGGCACCGTCTCCATCGAGGCCATCAAGGAACGGGGCAAGGCGGGGCACCCGATCAGAGAGTACATCAACGGGGAGACGTTGACCGTTCACCGTAGCGATGATGCGAAGGAGGCGTTCGACAAACTGCTCTCCTCCAGTGAAAATTACGTCATCGTCCTCAACGACGATAGGACCGTGGCGGGCATCATCACACGCACCAGCACCGCCAAGGCGATGGGCGAGGCGCTGTGGGGGGAGATGGACGCATGAAATTGATCACCCTCTTCTCTTCCAACTGGCACCCGCTCCTCTCGAGCGTGGGCACCCACAGCATGCTGGTCATCATCTCGGTGGGCCTGGGCATCATCATCGCCGTCCCGCTGGGGATTCTCTTGACCAGAAAGAGCGGGGCGGCTCCCATCGTCTTGGCGGCGGCCTCGATGGTGCAGACGATCCCCGGCCTCGTGATGCTCGGCTTCGCCCTCGTGCTGCTCGGCATCGGGCGGAAACCGGCGCTTGCGACCCTCACCGTCTACAGCATCCTCCCGATCCTGCAAAACACCTATACCGGCATCAGCGAGGTACCGTTCGCCTACACCGACGCCGCCAAAGGGATCGGCATGACACCGATGCAGGTGCTCTTCAAGGTCGAGTTGCCCTTGGCGGTCGCTCCCATCATCAGCGGCATCCGCACCTCAGCGGTCTACATCGTCAGCTGGGCGACGCTCGCCGGCATGATCGGCGCCGGGGGACTCGGCGACTGGATCTGGACCGGACTGGCCACCTACAACACCGACTATATCCTCCTCGGAGCCATTCCATCGGCCCTCCTGGCCCTCCTCTTCAGCGCCTCCATCGCGCTCTTGGAGCGTCTCTTGAAACCTCGGGGCCTGAGGAGGATGTCATGAGAGAACTCCTCTTCGCCACGGGCGAACACCTCCTCATCGTCGCCCTCTCCATGATCGTCGCCACACTCGTGGGCGTGGGCTTGGGGATCCTCTCCTCCTGGAAGAAACGGCTTGGGACGGTGATCATCACCATTGCCGAGATAGTACAGACCATCCCCTCCCTGGCGCTCTTGGCCCTCCTGATGATCATCTTCGGCCTTGGGAATCTGACGATGGGCATCGCGCTGGTCCTCTATGCGCTGTTGCCCATCATCCGCAATACCCAGGTCGCCCTCACCGAGCTTCCCCCCGCCATCATCGATGCGGCCCGGGGGATGGGGATGAGCCGAAGCCAACGGCTCACTCAGGTGGAGATTCCCCTCGCCATCCCGATGATCTTCGGCGGCATCAAGGTGGCGCTGGTCAACTCGCTCTCCATCGCCGTCATGGGCGTCCTCATCGGAAGCGGAGGCCTCGGCTACATCATCTATCGTGGAATCCAGCAACGCAACATGGCCAGGATTCTCATCGGCGCCATCCCGGTCGTCGTCATCGCCCTCTTCTTCGACTGGGCGATGACCAAGATCGAACAGCGTCTGTCGACTCATACAAAATGAACAAGGAGCATGAATTCATGTCAAGCAAAACAATGCGCATCATTCTCGCCTTCACCCTCGTCGTGACCCTTCTCTCCGGCTGCGCCGGCAAGGGAAGCGTCACCGTCGGATCGAAGGACTACAGCGAAAACATCCTCTTGGGCGAAATCATGGCCCAACTCATCGAGGCGAAGACCGACTTGAAGGTCAATCGGAAGCTCAATCTCGGCGGCACCTTCGTCAACTTCAACGCCATCCAGAACTCACAGATCGACCTCTACCCTGAGTACACCGGCACCGCCCTGACCGCCGAGCTGAAGATGGACGTCATCAACGACCCCATCGAGTCGTACCGCGTCGTCAGCGAGGAGATGGCAGAGCGCTGGAACATCATCTGGCTTGAGCCCTTCGGCTTCAACAACACCTACACGTTGGCGGTCACCGCCGACGTTCAGGAACGGTATGGCCTGCACACGTACAGTGACCTGATCCCGGTCGCCGGAGAGCTGGTCTTCGGTGCCGAACACGAGTTCTTCGACCGTCAGGATGGCTTTGACGGGCTGGTCGAGCACTATGGCCTTTCCTTCAAGGGAGAGCCGATGAAGCTCAACACCTCGCTCAAGTACCAAGCCATCGGGAGGGGCGAGATGGACGTCACCGACGCCTTCTCCACCGACGGACCCATCAAGCAGTATGACCTGAGGATCCTCGAAGACGACAAGTCTTTCTTCCCCCCCTACCATGCGGCTCCCGTGATCCGCAAGGCGGTGCTCGATGCCCACCCCGAGGTCGGTGAGGCGTTGCGTCTGCTCGCCGGCACCATCGACGATGCGACGATGGCCTCCCTCAACTACCTCGTGGACGTCAAGGGAGAGGCGGTCGAGCAGGTCGCCTCCGACTTCCTCGCCTCACTGGGCCTGGTGTGATCTGCTCCTCTCACCCGATCGTGACACTCCGCCCATCGACAAAGTTGGCCGCGAGGCGCAGCCCGTTCTCTTCTGCGATGGCCGCGGTCTCCTCGATGCCGTAGGCGACATCACCCGGTTTGTGGGCGTCGCTTGACGTGACGACCAGCAGGTCCGGGTACTCGGCTGCGAGGGCCCAGAAGCGCGGGTGTGGGTAGGTATGGGTGAAGCCGTCTTCGGTTTGCATCACCTTCTTCTGCAGCCCATAGCCGTTGATCTCCAGCGCGATGCCCTCACTGACGGCACACGCGAGGATCGCACGGCTGATGGCCTCCGTCTCCTCGTCCCATCGCCGGTAGTTGTAGGTGAAGAGATCGGGGTGCGCCCCGAAGAGGAAGAGGCCGCTTTGGAGCATCTGGCAGTAGCGGTCGGCGTAGCGGGGCAGGTCCCGCTTCTCCAATGGCCGGGAGAAGTGCGGATCATCCGCCTCCTCCGATCGATTGAGGTAGTGCACCGCCCCGATGAGGTAGTCGACCCGCTCGCCCGTCTCTGCAAGATACTGATGATAGCAGCGGTGGTAGTCACACTCGTAGCCGAGCAGCACCTTCAGATCTCCCGCCCCCTGGCAGGAGGCGACATCCGCTTCGTAGCGCTGCCGATCGGCATACGCCATCCGCGTCGAGCGGTAGCGGTCGTCCGGAAACGGGCAGTGTTCGCTGAAGCCAAGGGCCTTCAGCGATGTTGAAGCGGCCGCCTGGACATACTCGGCGATGTGGCCATGGCCATGGCCACAGTAGAAGGAGTGGGTGTGGAGATTTATCTCCCGATCGGTATAGCGCTGACTGTTCATATATCAATGAGTATCGTCAATTGCCCTCCGTTATGCAACCGATGAAAACTTTGAAAAATTCCTGCCTCCAAGTGATTGACTCAACGTCCAAAATACCGAACTATGGGGCTGAAAATTCGCAGAGCGTCGTAGCAGCACCCCACAGCCAGCGCCTGTCCTGCTGTCTCCCCCACGCCACGCCGATTTCTCAGATCCTCATCTTTCACCGCCTGTGGGTATGGCGTATGTTGTCCCAGGCGGGCAGACACCATCCAGAGGAGGTTCGCATGAGCAAACCTACCCGAAAAACCCTCATCACCATCATGGTGGTGGCTCTCTGTACGGCACTTTTGGTCACAAGCTGTTCCAAAACGGAACAAAAATCATCGAACGGCAAACAGAAGCTCTACATCTACAACTGGTCGTACTACACCCCCGACGAGGTCATCGAATCCTTTGAGCGGGAGTTCGGCGTCGATGTCGTGCTCGACTACTTCGCCAGCAACGAGGAGATGTACGCCAAGCTCAAGGCCAGCGGCAACAGCGGCTACGACATCGTCTTCCCCTCCGGCGACTACGTCTCCATCATGATGGCCCAGGGAATGCTGGAGCGCATCGACACCTCGAAGATGGACAACCTGGTCTACATCACCGACTTGGCCCGGGAGAAGTCCACCTACGACCCGAACATGGAGTACTCGGTGCCCTACTACCTCGGGGCAAGCGGCATCGCCGTCCACACCAAGATGGTCAAGAACTACGAGCGCAGCTGGAACATCTTCGCCGATACCCGATTCACCGACCGGATGGTCATGATGGACGATATGCGCGAGGTCCTCGGCGACGCGCTCGCCCACCTCGGCTACTCGGTCAACACCAAGGATCCAGCTGAACTTGCCAAGGCACGGGATCTGGTCGATAAGAAGTGGAAGCCGAATCTGGTGAAATTCGACGCCGAAGGCTTCGCCAAGGCGTTCGCCAGCGGCGAATACTGGGTCAGCCACGGCTACGCCGAGGCGATCTTCGAGGAGATGAGCGAGAAGGAGTGGAGTGAGGTGGACTTCTTCCTCCCCGAGGAGGGGGGACCGATGTACATCGACGCGATGTGCATCCCCAAGGGGGCGCGCAACTACGAGATGGCCCTCCTCTTCATCAACTACATCCACAAGCCGGAGAACTACGCCAAGTTGCTCGACCGCTTCCACTTCCCCGCCTCGGTGAACACCGAAGCGGACCGCTACCGTACCACCGTCCCCTTCTACACCATCGAGCAGCTGGAGAACTACGAATTGAAAGAGGACCTGGGTTCGAGCCTGGGGATGTACAACAGCGCCTGGGAGAAGATTCGTTACGTCAATTGACCTCAGCTATCCTACACGGTAGAGTCATGGGTGGACGGAGGGCCTATGCAAGCGTTCACCCATGATACCTTTATCTCCCCCTTTACGTGGCGATATGCCAGCACCGAGATGCGCACCATCTTCAGTGAGCAACACAAACGCCTCCTGTTGAGGCGCATCTGGCTCGCCTTGGCCCGCGCAGAGAGCGAGGCGGGTCTGGTCAGCGCCGAGCAGATCGCTGAGCTGAGCGCCACCGTCAATGACGTCGACATCGAACGAGCCAGTGAGATCGAGGCGGTCATCCACCACGATCTGATGGCTGAGATCAAGACGTGGGCCGAGCAGTGCCCCACCGCCGGTGCCATCATCCACCTCGGGGCCACCAGCATGGACATCCTCGACAACATGGACGCCCTGCGCCTCAAGGAGGCGCTCTCCTTGATGTGTGGGCGCGTCGAGGGGCTGCTCTCCTCCCTCCTCACCAAGATGGAGGAGTGGGAGGCCACCCCCTGCATGGCCTTCACCCACATCCAGCCGGCCGAGGTGACCACCGTCGGCCATCGTCTCGCCCAGAGCGCCCAGGACCTCGCCGAGGACCTCGCGCAGCTCAGGGCGACGAGTGAGTCAATCAGGGGCAAGGGGATGAAGGGCGCGGTGGGCACATCGGCAAGCTACCGTGAACTCTTGGCGGGGACAGGGATGACCGCCCTCCAGCTCGAGGAGCGCGTGATGGACGAGCTGGGTCTTCCCGCCTACCGCGCCGCCACCCAGGTCTACAGCCGCAAGCAGGACCTCAGGGTCGGCCAAGCCCTCTCCAATATGGCGGCGACGCTCCACAAGCTCTTCTTCGACTTCCGGATCCTGCAATCCCCTCCCATCGGGGAGTGGAGCGAGCCGTTCGCCGCGATGCAGGTCGGCTCCTCGGCGATGCCGTTCAAGCGCAACCCGATCCACAGTGAGAAGATCGACAGCCTCTGTCGATACATCGAGGCACAGGTCTCACCGCTCTGGTACAACTGCGCCAACAACCTCCTGGAGCGGACCCTCGACGACAGTGCAAACCGTCGTCTCCTCCTCCCCTCCCTCTTCTTGGCAAGCGATGAGGTGCTCATCACGGCACAGAAGGTCATCGACGGGATGCAGGTCCATGACGGGGGGCTGAGAAAAAACCTCGACTCCTATGCGATCTTCGCCGCAACCGAACGTCTCTTGATGGAGCTCGCCAAGCGCGGGGGAGACCGCCAGGCGATGCATGAGCTCATCCGGGGCCATAGCCTCACCGCGTGGGCCGCTGTCCAGCAGGGCAAGGAGAACCCGCTCAAGGCGCTGCTGGCGGGGGACCCTGCAATCACCGCCCTCCTCTCAGAAGAGGAGATCGAAGCGCTCCTTGACGGCAACGCCTCTATCGGAGACAGCGTGGAGAGGACACGGATGGTGGCAGAAGAGATCAGGGCGCTGCTCAAAAGATGAGGCGGGTGACGATCAGGTAATAGAGGCCCATGCGTACAAAGCGGACCGAGGAGGCGAGCACGACCCGCCACAAGGGGAGGCGCACCACCCCGCTGGCCATCATGATGGTCGAGAAGGGCAGCGGCGTGAGGCCGCTGATGACGATCGCCCACGCGCCGTAGCGGTTGAGCAGGCGCCGCGCCTGTGATCCGGAGATGGACGCGACCCACCCTTTGAAGAGGGGGATGAGGCTGATGAGATAGCCGAAGAGGTGGGCGGTCACCGCCCCGGCCACCGAGGCGGAGCCGAGGACGATGATCGCCTTGGCAAACGACCAGGAGAGGACGAACGGCCAGATGAAGTCGACCGAGAGCGGGAGGACCAACAGGTCGACGACATAGACGTAGATGGCCACCCCCAACACCCCGAACTGTTCGACGAACTCGCGCAGCTTGGTGTTGTGGTTCCACCCCAGCGCCAGATAGATGCGGGAGGCGCCCCAGTAGAGGGCGAAGATGAGGAGCATCAGCAGGATGGAGTGGAGGAGCAGGCGACGGGTGTCCACGTGCCCCTCATCGTCGATATACCCACCCTTGGTGAAGAACTTTGTGACCCAGGGCGGGATTTTCAATTGACCAGCTCCCTGAATCGGGCGAGGAACGAGGAGCAGTCTCCCGTGGCGCTGCCTTGATAGACTCCGCCTCTCCCCCCTCCCTTTGCCGCAAAGCCGTCAAGGAGGGCGGTGCGCTGAAGGGAAAAATCAAAGCGTTCGGCGCCGCTGCCCTTGGCGGCGATGAGCCAGGAGAAGCGGTTCTCCCCTTCACCCTTGGCCGCGCAGAGGAGGAGGTCCTCTCGCTCCGAGACCGCATGGGAGACCTCTTTCAAGGTGATGGACTCCTCCACCTCCCAGAGAATGGCATCGTGACTTTTGCCGGCCAACGTTTCCAGGCGCAGGGCGGCCCACTGATCCTTGATACGGCCCAGTTCGCTCCGCTCCGCCTGTGCGGCGGCGACGGCGTGGGTCGCCACGTCGACAAGCTCCTCGACCGGGGCGCTGAAGAGGGCGGTGAGCGCCTCGACCGCCTCACTGCGCTTGCGGATCTCCTCGGTGGCCACATCGGCGACGGTGAAGATCAGGCGCACATGGCCACGGATCCGCTCCTGGCCCATATAGTACAGGCGGGCGATCTCAGCGGTATGGGCGACGTGCAGGCCTCCACAGGCGATGGTGTCCACCCCATCCACGGTGACGAGGCGGATGCTGTCCCCCGCCACCTTGATGGACCTGCGCAGGCCGAGCGCCTCGGCCGAGGCACGGTCATGGGTCTCGCTGTGGACCGGGTGGTCCTCCAGGATGCGCTGGTTGACCAGATCCTCGACTCGGTAGGCGACGTCCGTCGTGATCTCATCTGTTGCGCACTCGATCATCATGATGCGCTCCCCGAGGTGGACGCTGACCGTGGGAATGGAGAACTCCTGGTGGAGGATCCCGCTGGTCATGTGCTGGGCGGTGTGCAGGCGCATGAAGTGATGGCGACGAGCCCAGTCGAGGACGATCTCCACCTCGTCACCGACGGCGAAGGGAGCGTTCTCGATGTGGTGGAGGATCGTCCCATCCTTGGCCTTGGTGGTATCGAGGAGCGGCGCGTGCCCGATGGTGCCCCGGTCACCCCCCTGTCCTCCCCCTTCGGGGTAGCAGATCGTCTGGTCGAGCACCACCCCGTCGCTGCGGATCTCCGTCACGGTCGCCGTCAGCTCTCTGCGGTACGGCTCCTCGTAGTACACCATTCGTGTTTCCATATCACTTTCGCTCCATCGTGAGATGGTCGTCCACCGGCAACGCGGTGGAGGCGACCGGCAGTTGAAAATTGTACTTGATGGCCACCACCCTGATGAAGAACACCAGGAAGGTGACGATCAAAAACTTTGCCAAGGTATTAAGGGGGGTGAGATTCAACAGCAGGTACACGACTCCACCGATGAGGCTCGCGGTGGCATAGAAGTCGCCGGTCAGCACGGTGGGCACCGAGCGGCTGAGCACATCACGCACCACCCCGCCTCCAACGGCGGAGAAGACCCCGCAGAGCAGCTGTCCCACCGCCCCGATGCCGTACAGCGCACCCTTGGCGACCCCGATGGCGGTGAAGACCCCGAGGCCAAGGCTGTCGGCGTAGAGGATGACCCGCCAGCGTCCGACGAACTTCGGGGCGGTGAAGAAGACAACCAAGCCGGTGACCACGCAGATGATGATGTACCAGCTGTTGGTGAAGGCGGCCACCGGGGTGGCTCCGATGAGCATATCGCGGAGCATCCCCCCGCCGGTGCCGACGGTGGCGGCAAAGACGACGACGCCGAGGATATCAAGGCGGCAGCGAACTCCTTTCACTGCGCCCGTGATGGCGAATATACAGGTTCCGAAGAGGTCGAACAGGTAGATGAGGTCCATGGCTCGAGCCTATCACCAAAGGTCGGCCTTGTCCAAGATGAAGAACTGTACTATCTTTTGGAATGCATAAGGAGATGTTATGGCTATCATAAAATCTGCATGGGAGCTTGCCCTAGAGAAGACCGAAGGTCTCCAAATCGACAGTGAGAAGATCAAGAGTGAATTGACCATCAAGGAGGGACGCCAGATCGCAGCCGCCCTCCTCAACGATATCGATGTGACCAAGGAAGAGACCGCTGAACGCTACCACGCCTTCTCCGGTGAAAAAAAGAAGCTCATCAAGGAGGGGATGGCGCTCACCCTGCTCTCCAACCTCACCCTGCCCCGCAATTCCCTCTTCAAGGATACCTTCTCCAAGGTCCTGGACCTTGGCCTGATCATCGCCGACGGCAATGAGCAGGTCAAAGAGATCCTCGGCCAACTGGAGGGTTTCTTCACCCAGTACCTGGAGAACCAGGACGACCTCATCGAGCGGCTCAAGACCCAATTTGAACCGCATCTGAAACAAAAAGAGGCACAGTTGCGGGCCCAGTATGGACCGAATTTCACCCTCCGCCCTGAACAGGACGCCGAGTTCATGAAGATCCTCGACCAACAGCTCTCAAAGCTCGATGACCAGTACACCCAGATCCTCACCCAGGCAAAGGAGCAGATCAACGAGCTGCTCGGTCTCAGTTGACC
>ERZ795030.5721-NODE-5721-length-11262-cov-4.446150_pt1 | contig 11262 bp, 12 predicted proteins | sample MGYA00375122_ERZ795030 | MGnify/ENA primary metagenome ERZ795030 (study PRJEB30165, sample SAMN05720146) | activated sludge metagenome | isolation source: anaerobic digester from wastewater treatment plant | place: Japan | collected 2015-04-20 ...
GCACGGTCGGCCAGTCCGGCCCAGAGGGCAGGCAGCCCTTTGACCGGCGCGGCGACATGCGACAGCGCGGAGTGCCCAGCGTTACGCAGGAGGCCTCCCACGGATGCGAGCATCGGCGCCAGCCCCTTGACGGCCCCCGCGAACACCTTGCCGGGGACTCCCGCCGACGCGCTCATGCCCTGCGCGAAGGTTTTGAGCAGGGCCGCGCCCGAAGCGGTGAGCGTCGCGAGCGGGCCTTCCTGGGCGTCGGAGAAGGGCAGCAGATTCCGGATCTTTCCGAGGACTTCCTTCACCTTGCGATAGGGATACGTTGCCATCGACACGATGCCGTCGCCGAGCGTCATGATCAGGCGTTTCCCCGCTTCGAGGAAGGTGGTGTCGCCTGTGAAGAAGTCGCGCACCGTGGTGAAGAGGTGCCGCAGCGTGGCGATGATCGGCAGGTTGAGAATCGCCTCGCCGATCCGCGCCGCCGCCGAGGTGAAGAAGCCGCCCATGGCCGTAAAGGTGCCACTGATGAAGCCCCAGACGCCGACGACCACGTCGCGCGCCCAGCAGAAGGGCGTGGTGAGAAAGTCGAACACTGCGCGCCCGATGGCCTTCAGACCGTCCAGCAGCGACACGTCACCGGTCAGGATCTGCCATACCGCATAGATGATTTTCCCGGCGGAGACAAAGGCCTGGCCGAGCATGCGGACCGGCAACAGGAACTTCACGATGAATTTGCCCGCCATGATGAACGCCCCCACAATGACCTTCCCGACCCACGCCACGGCGCCGACCAGCACGGCCAGCGTCTTGATCACGAGCGTGATGGGCATCAGTGCGTAGCGAATCACGTAGGCAGCGACCTGCAGCAGCACGCCGAGCACGGTCCCGATGGCCTTGCTGAGACTCCGGAAGGAGGAGCCGTCCGCGGCCGTCGACACCAGCCCGAACACCTCAAAGATGGAGAACAGGGCCTTGTACAGCGCCGCATAAGCCCCGATGAGCGACCGCACGGCGGGTTCCAAAATGGCGCGTACGCGCCCAAAGGCATGCGCAAAGGCTTCGGAGATTCCGGTCAGGTACTCCCGCACACGGTGGTAGACCCGGAAAACCGTCACGACGAAGCCCATCAGCCCCGCCGCCTCGAGCTTCTGTGCCAGCTCGGCCGACATCTGGCCCACGCCGCCGCTGAGCGAAGTGACCAACGCCCGGATGCCCTGAAACACGAGCGACACGCGGTTCCAGACGCCCATCACCGCGTCGCGTATCCCGCCGAAGTTACTGGTCCACGCCTTGCGCAGGAGATACACGGCCGCCACAACACCCGCGATGGCCAGCGTCACTGGCCAGAACCAGGCCGCGATCGCCGCGCCCACGCCGGCGGCCGTGGCGCCGATGGCCGCGAAGCCCGCCGAGATCACCGGAGCCGTCACGCCGATCAGGCCGATGACCGCCATGACTGTGCCCGCAACGACCAGCACGATGCCCAGCGCCCCCGCAAGCGTGAGTGCCGCGCGGGTCAGTCCGGGAATGCTCCGGGCTACTTTTTGAAAGAACACCACCATCCGCGACAACCCGCTGATCAGCGGCGTCACCACCGGCAGCAGGGTCCGGCCCAGGATCTCGAAGAGGTTCGAGACCTGCTGGCGAAGCAGGACCATCTGCGCGCCGATATCGAGGTTCATCGCCCGCGCCATTTCTTCGGTCACCGCCGTGCCGCTTTTCATGGCCTTTTCGATGCTCCGGATGTTGCCTTCCAACGCTTCCATGCCCCCCGACATCTGCAACACAAACTTGAGCGCCTCGTCCGAGCCGAAGGCCTTCTTGAGTTTCACCTGCGCGGCCGCCTGCGAAAGGTCCGGATACTGCCCCTTGATCTCCTGCAGAATCGCCGTGACGCCTTTGAGCCGCCCCATCGAATCGGTGAACGACAGGCCGAGCTCCTCACCGGCCTCCGCGGCCTTCATCATGAACGCCTTGTACAGCGTGCCCGCCTCGGACCCCGGCATGGTGGTCTGGAGCTGGCCGAGTACCGCAAGCTGCTCCTGCAGCGGGATATTCGCGGAGGCCGCCACGGCGCCGATGTTCTTGATGGCGTCGGCCATCTGCTGCCCGTTGGTCTTGAACGCCGCCACCGTCTGTGCCATCGCGCCGGAAAACGTCCTCGCCCATTCCATGTCCGTCATGTCCTGCATGATGGGTCTAAAGATGCCGTAGCCGGACGTGAAGGTCCCGACCATCTCCTGCGTGGTGGCCTTGGTCGCCTTGGCCGTGAGCGCCGCCATGGAGGTGAAGACGCCGACCGCCTCGTCGGAAAGGCTGGAGAGCGCCGATTTGACGTCATAGGTCGCGGCGATGTACTCGGCCTTGCCCGTCCCCGCCCATTGGTTGGTGAAGGATTCGGCGGCGTCTTCGATGGCCCGCAGATCCTGGACGCCCAGCGACGCGAGTTCGCCGAGGGCCTTCTGACTGGCAGCGGTGGAAGCGACCAGCGCCGAGGGAACAGCCAGCGCGGCCAGTCCCGCGCCGATCATCATCGTGCCCTTCTGGATGCGGTCCAGGTTGCGCGTCATCCGCTCGCTGGCCGCCGCCACCGTAGCGTCGAGCGATTGCATCGACGACTGGATGCGGTGCGCATTGCGCGAGAACGCATCCTTCATCGAGACGATAACGCCAAGACCGAGATCGTTCATCGCGCGGGCGCCCCTTCGGTGTACAGGCGTAACCTGTGCAGCGGCGATTGACAGGCGGGGCTAGGTGTAGCTACAATGTAGTTATGGCGGATCTGGAGTTCATATGGGACCCCAAGAAGGCAAAGGGCAACCTCGCGAAACACGGGGTGTCTTTCGAAGAAGCTCGCACCGTCTTCTTCGATGAGTGCGCTGTGGAGTTCTTTGATGACACTTATTCCGAAAATGAAGACCGGTTTCTGCTTTTGGGATTGAGTGCATATGCCCGTCTTCTCCTCATTTGCCACTGTTACCGGGAGGCAGAAGGAACGATTCGTATCATCTCGGCCCGAAAAGCGACAAGAACCGAATCCGAACACTATCGGAGACGTTAACATGAGAACTGAATACGACCTCTCCAAAATGAAATCAAGGAAAAACCCGTATGCCAAGAGGCTCAAGCAGCAGATCACGCTCCGGCTTGACCCGGATGTCATCGCGTATTTCAAAGCGATGTCGGCGGAAAAGGGCATACCTTACCAGTCCTTAATCAACCTGTACCTGCAGGATTGCGCCGTAGCTCACCGCAAACTGAAAATGACTTGGTCGGCTTAGCCGCGCCTACCGCCGCGCCATCTGCTCGCGCTCGAATTCCAGCTGTCTTTCCAGCGCCTCGACGAACTGCCGGCGTGTCGCGAGCGGCAACGACCGAATCTCCGCGAAACCCCAGTGCAGTCCGCCGTAGGCGAGGAAGAACGCGTCGCCTAGAAGCGAACTCCGGGGAACAAAAAAGCCGGTTCAGCCTCCAGCCGCGTGCGGAGCAACGTGCCGCAGGCTTCACAGACCACCTCGACGGCCGTGTCGATGCCGGCGTCCATGCGGGTCATCTCCTGGCGCAGGGCGTTCCGGTCGCGTAGCGACATCTCCGCCAGCGTCTTCTTGCTGGGGGCCTTGCCGTCTATATCGACGATACGAATCAGCATCGCTGAGGTAATATTCGGTTCCTTGAGCGCGGCCAGGCGCTTCTCCTTGTGCCCGTCGAGGTAGCCAAAGCGAACGACCTTGCCCGAGCCCGGGAGCGTAAACGTGAACTCGCGCTCCTCGCCGTAGGGCGTGACCTCCAGATCCTCAAGATTGATGGTCGCGTGGCTCGTCTCCCGACAGGCGGGATTCGTGCAGCGCATCTCCAGGCTGACCTCGTCGCCGAGGGAAATCTGCCGCAAGCGCACGAGTGCGAAGAGGCGGTCGCCCGAGAGCATGTCGAGCACGTCCTGTACGGAGGGCTCCGCGTTGTCGCCGATGCGCAGGATGCAGTTCTTGAGCACCTGGTTGATCGACTCGCCGGTCCGGATGAGCCGCTGGTTGGTCAGCAGCTCTTCCTCGGCGCCGGTCATCTCGCGCAACTCGATTTCAGGCCCGCTGGGCAGCGTGAATGTGTGCATCGTCCGCTCCTATTCCTTCGACCAGTACTGATAGCACAGGGTCAGCTTCTCGATGGTGTTCTCGGTGTTGGCACCTTCGAGTTCGTCGTATTCGAGGCTCTTGATCCACGCGCCATGCAGCGTCCAGCGGCGCGTCTCGTTGCCGGTGCGGTCGTAGCGGACGATGTCGATGTCGCGCAGGTAGTCCTTGGGCAGGCCGCCCGTGACCGCGTTCACGTCGACCTGTTTCTGCACCCAGTCGATGGCCGCCTGGTCGGAGCCGTCCTGTAGGATCACCTTCTCCAGCGTGATGTCCTCGAACTTCACGCGCCCCGCGACCTTTTGGTCGAACATCGACCCGCCGGGCGCGAAGGCCACCTCCTCGAACTCGGTCTTGGGTTCCTGCCCCTTGTGGAACAGGGCTACGTCGAAGCCGTTCACCTCGATGGCGAATTGCCAGTTCTGATACAAGCTCTGCGGCATGTTGCCGGTGATCATCGACGCCTCCTTTCAGTCCGCGGTTGCCCGTTACTATCCGTATATCTCTTTGAAGTCCGATCCCGTGTCCGTCATCACGAAGTTCAGTTCGACGAACTCGGCGGTCTTGGTGGGCTTCACGAACACGCGGCACACGATCTCGTGGCGGTCGCGCACGGCGGGCGTGTTGGTTTCCTCGTCGCACTGCACGGCGAAGTCGTAGAGCCCGCCCTTCTCTTTGATGTCCTGCAGGAAGGGGTTGATGAGCCGCTTGAGCGCCCGCCAGGTCTGCTCGTTGTTCGACTCGAAGACGACGAAGCGCGACGATTCGGCGATGGCCTCTTCCATATACATCATCAGACGCCGCACATTGACCCGGTCCAGCGCCGACGGCTGGACCTGCAGCGTCCGCTGGCCCCAGATGTTGATGCCGGTGTCCGGGAAGACTGCGATGACGTTCACGCCTTCGGGATAGAGCAGGTCGCGCTCGCCCCGGCTGGTCTTGTAACCGACCGACAACGCGCCGAATATGCGGCCCCGGTCGATGCCCGCCGGAGCATACCAGACGTGGCTTTTCTCATCATTGCGCGCGTAACAGCCGGCCACCGCGCCGCTGGGCGGGACGAGCTTCTTCTGGGCGGTCATCGGGTCGCTGATTTCGAGCCACGGGTAGTAGAGCGCAGCGTAGGACGAGTCGAACGCGGCGTGACTGTACATGCCCTGTCCCTTGCGAAAATCGACTGCTTCGAGCGGCTCCAGCAGGACGGGCGTGTCCGCGATGAACATGGCGTCCTTGCGGGTCTCACAGTAGGCGATGGCCGTCGCAGACACGGGGGCGGTGGTCACGCCTGGGACCAGCAGTATATTGAGGGCACCCACGGCGTCGAAGGCGTAGATGCCGGTGCGCTGCGAGGGGTCGCCGATGTAGTCCGCGTCGGTCAGGTCCTCCAGGCCATTGTCGCCGCCCGCGAGCGCATAGCTGCCCACCACCGGCCGGTCGGTCGCCGCGCCCGTCGTGGCGGAGAGGTCATGGACCGTGATGTAGTCGGATTTACCGTTGACGACGCGTTCCGCGTGATGGGCCTGGGCTTCGTCCATCGACAGATCCTTGAAGACCTCGACGACGGTGCCCTTGTGGCGGACCACGACGTTGAAGGCGTTCGCGGGGTCGCGCGAGCCGTCCTCGATGGTGACCGAGAGGCGGTCGCCCCACGCCCCCTCGTCGATGGCGTCGATACGCAACGCATCCGCCGGATCGGCGCCGCCCGCAAGAGTGGTTTCTACCGCAGCCTGGACGATGCCCGTATCCGTCGAAGTGCCGGCAATCAGGAGCGAGGCCTGCGCATGGCCCGCGACAGCGGCAAGAACCTCCGACACGGTGCTCACGGGAGCGCCTTCCGCATCGGTCGCCAGATTGACGGTGATGGCGTTGGCCATCATCGAAATGGACAGAGGCGTGTCGTTGCCCGCCGCGACCAGCGCGATCGAGACGGCGTTACCCTCCGCACCCGGCTGCCGCGCCGTCCAGACGATTGCGTCTGTGCCCGGCGTCCCCGTGGTCACCGCCGCCGCGACGCCGTCGCGGCCCTTGAGCGTAACCGAGGCCTTTGCGGCGGTGAGCGTTGCGCGGTCGGTCGGGTCCGTAAGGTGCGCCACGCGGTTGACGTAGAGCACCCGCCCGCCGTTATCGAAAAAGGCGCGCGCCGCGTAGGCGAGATAGCCTTCCGCGATATAGCCGCCATAGGCGTTCAGGAACTGCTCCCAGCTCGTCACCAGCCCGACCTGGTTTATCGGCCCGCGCTCCGCAATGCCCACCATCGCGGCGGCCGCTGTTGAAACGTGCTTGACGTAGTGATTAAAGTCCGTTTCCCGGACGTACACGCCCGGCGACAGAGGGTTCGGCATAGTCAGTTCCTTCCTTTGCGCGCGCGCTTGATCACGTGCGTCGTTGCGGCCGCTTCGGGCTCAGCCGCGGCATCTGTCTGCTCCGTGAGCCGGATATAACCGCGCCGGGCCGCTTGTTCCAGTTCCAGCGATACGTGGTCGTTCTCGATGGCCCGCCGCTGGCGTGGGCCGAGGTGGAGGCTTTCGCCGCCCGCCACGTGGAACGTCAGCGGTTGAAACAGCAGATTCCTGACTTCAATCATGTGTCTGGTTCTCCTTCGAATTGGACGGTCCTGGTCTCGTCGACGCCCCCGTGAAACGCAAAGGCGCGGTCGCGGATAAGCTTTCCGGTAAGCACCTGCCCGTCATAGACCGGGCAATCCTCGATGCGCGCCCGTCCCGACGCCTGCCGCAGGTTGGACAGGTTCACCCGCCGCAATCCGCCCACCGGGACCACTTCGGTCAGGTTCAGCGAACCCTCCGAGCCGATCGTGAGCACCGGGTGCGTCTGGTAGAGGCGCGCGATGGCCTCCTGGAACCCCAGCAACTCCGCCTCGGTCGCGGTCGTCACGATGATGTCGAAATCGAGGTGGTACAGCCGCGGCGCCTTGCACTCCTCATAGGAGAGGGTCGGTACGTCCTTTTCCACCAGCCGCGCCAGCGACCGCCGCCGCCCGTTCTCGGTAAGGGTCGGTCCCTGAAGAATGACGCTGGGCGTGTTCTTGACCTCGAACACATCATCCGCCGATACCAGCACGGCATTCCCATGAACCTCGCGCCTGATCAGCCGGATGAATTCCTCTGTGACGGCCCGGATCGTACCCATCCCGCGCCCCTCCACGGCGTTCTATGGGTTATTTACCGGAAGGAGGGAAAAAGTGTCGGGATTCCCTGGGAGCGAGGCGAAATATACCATTGTGCATTTACGTGTAGGATGGTATACTTTCGATTAAGGAGGGTGAGGACTGTGAACCTGAATACTCTGTCACAAAACACCAGGCGGCTACGAATGGCCCAACGTTTCAGCCAAAGAGAACTGGCGGAGCGGTCGGGGATTTCGGTGCCTGCCATCAAGAACCTGGAAAATGCGAAAAACGAGCCCCGCATGAACACTGTGCAGGCCATCGCGCGCGCGTTGCAGGTGCCTTTGCAGGACCTTTTCGTCCCGGTGCGGGAGCTTCGGACCGTGCGCTTTCGGTCGTCTCGACGCGTGCAGAATCGCGAGAATATTCTTGCAGACGTTTCCCGCTGGCTGGACGATTTCAACTATCTGGAAAATATCCTGGACAAGCGCAGGCCGTTCGTCCTGAAGGACGTGCGCAAGCGCTGCAAGCGCAACGATCCTGTCAAGGCCGCTGGGCTCTGTCGGACTCATCTTGGCCTGCGCGACTCCGAGCCGATCCATGATATCTGCGGCTTGCTGGAACACGCCGGCATCAAAGTGCGCCCGCTGGCCACCGCTTCGGACGGTTTTTTCGGGCTCTCTCTGGGTGAAGAAGATGGCGGCCCGGCCGTTGTGGTGAATATACGGGACCGGATCTCCGTGGAACGTCGCATCTTCAGCGCAGCGCATGAACTGGCTCACCTCATGCTTCACCCCGACGCCTATGACGTCCAAAAGTCAGCTGAGGACGATGAAGAGGAGACTGAAGCGAACCTTTTCGCGGGTCATTTCTTGATGCCGAACGAGGGATTCCGCAAAGAGTGGAACGAGGCGGCCGGTTTGCATTGGGTAGATCGCGTCTTCAAGGTCAAGCGCATCTTCCGGGTCAGCTACAAGACCATTCTCGCGCGCCTCATGGAACACGGTGTTGCCGACACGACCATCTGGGTTAAGTTCAACGTGGCCTACCAGAAACGGTTTAGCCGTAAGCTCCCCTTCAAGGAAGAGCCTCAGGGCATCGACCCGGCCGAGCCGTTTGGAATGCGCCATTTCGACTTCTACGAGGACCGCTTCAGCCGCCTGACCCGACAGGCCGTTGAGGAAGACAAGATATCGCTGAGTCGCGGCGCGGAGATTCTCCGCGTCAGCATTGAGGAAATGCAGGCACTCTCCTCCAGCTGGGAGGCTGTGTTGTGAAAGCACGGCCGGCCGCGGTGAAGTTAATGATCCTGGACGCTTGCGTTCTCATCGACTTTCTGAAGACGGATGCATCTGTGTTGGGTCTCATCGTGAAACATGTGGGCACCGTTCATGTGCTGAATGTCGTAGTTCAAGAAGTGAACCAGATTGAAGCGGAAGAAGAGTTAGTAGAACTCGGACTGAGTGTTGTTGAACCGGAAATAGAGGATGCGTATGCCGCCGCAAGCGGGCAGGGCCCAACATCTTTCCAGGATCGTCTCTGCATGCTGACTGCCAAACGGCATGGCTTTGTTTGCATAACGAATGATACGAATCTTCGGAAGCTATGCCAGCAAGAGGGAGTCCCCCTGCTATGGGGCCTTGAGGTACTGGCCGAGCTGCATAAATCGGGAGGAATTTGCGCGGAAGACGCACTGGCGATCGCTCAAGCCATCCGGGAATCGAACCCAAAGCACATTACGGGTAAGATTGTCTCGCGTTTCGGAGAGATTATTCGGAGACAGGATGCCAACCGACGTCGGCAATAGTGCATGCTCTTCTAAACCGCGCCAACGCATCCTCGATGAGCAAACTCATCCCAAGCAACATTGGCAAGAGGAAGTGGACGCACGTCACCCCATGGCAACGTTGACCGCCTTCTGGTAATTCTCCAGAATCTCCTCACGGTACTGCTCCATCACCGGATGCAGGAAGGGCCGGGGCGGGATGATGATCGTCGCGCCGTTGGGGTGATGGATGGTCGCGCCGTATTCCATGATGGCGCCGATGTTGACCATGTCCTCGCCGTCTTTGTTGACGGTGCCGCGCAGCAGGCCGACGAACGCCTTGTCGGCCATGATTTTCTGCGTAATACTGTTGACGAGGAAGCCGGAGTCGATGAGGGCCTTGCTCGATCCTTTCCGGTCGATGGTGCTTTCCGCGAGTTGGACGAAGGGCACGCCGCCGGGCGCTTGGCTCCGGATGCCCCGCTGAATCTCGCGCACGAGCAGCAGGGCATTACGGATCGTGGCCTGCCGAAGCGCGACCGCCAGACGCGGGCCGAGCGAGGCGTTGAGCTTCGCCCGGGCCTTGTCCCATTCACCCGTTCGCCGAACCGTCATGAATCCGCACCAATCTGAGGACCTTGTGCGTCAGGACGCCGAAGAGTCGTTCCGCAACGACCGTCTGCACACGGTAGGTTTCGCCCTCGATTTCCAGCCGGTCCCGCTCCCGCACGTCCGCCTCCGGCAGCACCGACGCCACCGCGTCGATGTCCCCAGGAAGGCGGTCCGGCGGCGTGCGGTTAAGTTCCACGGGAAGAGCGCCCACCTCGACAAACGCCTCGTCCTCGTGCCCGAACAACTGCTCGCCGGGCGTGCATCGCGACAGCGTCGCCTGCTGGCCGGACGCGAGAATGAGCTCGCGCACATCGGCGGCGGACTGGGCCTTCTCCTTGTCGGTCAGGAGCGGCATGGCCGCCTGCTCCCTTGTTCATAGATCAGCGGGCCGATGACACCGGGATTCACAAAATAGTCGTCCTCGGCGAGCGTCTTCTCCGGCCTGAGCTCGGCCAGACGTGTCGTGTACTGCTTCCGCAAGTCGGCCTCGAGTTCCGCCCAGTTGTTGACCTGCTTCGTCTTGTCGACGCGCTTGTCGCCGCTGGCAAAGGAGAACGCGTTGGCCGTGACCGAGCGCATCACCTGGCAGGCGTGGATCCGCGCCAGCAGGACCAGCAGTTCCCGCTCTTCGCCGGTGGGTTCGGGGACGACCTCGCCGTCCTCCACCGCAAACGGGGCGTCCAGATCGCGGGCGAGGAGGTAGGCGCTCTTGTGGAGACAGCGCGTGAGCGTCGCCTCGTCGAAGAGCGCCCCGTCCCCGTCGCCCAGGTCCGTGCGCAGGCTGGCCAGCAGGTCACTCAGCGCCACCTGCCGCCTCCTCGCGCCGCTTCATCAGGGCGTCCAGCACCGACCGGCGTTTCTCGGCTTCGATGCACGCCTTGATGCGCTCGGGGTCGTCCATCTCCGCGACGGTGGCGATGGCCTGCTGCGCCGTCATCTTGGACAGGTCAGGCGTCTCTTCCTGTGGCGGCGGCGTCGCCGTTTCCACGGCTGGCGCGGTGCCCGCGCGCACCAGATGACCCGAGGCGATCAGCCCCTCGATCTGCTTCGTAGGTTCTCCCACCTCGACCGTCTGACCGGGCACAAGCCGGAGCCCGGCATCCGGGATGACCAGGATGCCGGGACGAATGTTCTTGATGATCATCATGCCCTCCTATCAGCCGCCGACGCCGAGTTTGATCTTCACGAGGACATCGGGCCGCGTGACGCCCTGGCCGAGCTCCGACCAGACGAGCCAGCCCGTTTTGAACCGGGTCTTCTGCTCGATGGCCTCGGTCTTGACCGCCTCGCGAATGGGCATCTTGCCGATCTCCTCGTCGGGGATGAGCAGAATCTCGTCGAGCGGCATAGCCGAGGTCAGCAGGATGCCGCCCGTGCCGTAGTTCTTGATGACGCCCTTGGCGCGCAGGTCGTTGCGGGTCTGCGGGTCGAGGTCCCAGCCGCGCATGTCGTTGAAACGTCGTCCGCGCATGACGATGGTCTTCACCGTCAGCTCCATGTCCTCGATGATGGAGATGGCCTCGTTGAGCGCGGTGTCGGTGAGCGTGTCGCCCGACACCTCGACCACGTTCGCCGCCGGGACCGCTGCCGAGATGACCGTCAGCGTCCGCTTGTCGATCTCCTTGCGGATCTCGTCTGCCGCGCCG
>ERZ795030.5729-NODE-5729-length-11250-cov-4.824833_pt1 | contig 11250 bp, 12 predicted proteins | sample MGYA00375122_ERZ795030 | MGnify/ENA primary metagenome ERZ795030 (study PRJEB30165, sample SAMN05720146) | activated sludge metagenome | isolation source: anaerobic digester from wastewater treatment plant | place: Japan | collected 2015-04-20 ...
CCTGGATGGCCTACGGCCTGCAGGACGTGGTGAACCAGCGCCGCATGATCGACGAGAGCCCGGCCGAAGAAGCTTTCAAGCAGGGTTTGCGTGGCAAGCTTGATGCCCTGCTGGGCCTGGCCGAGGCCACCGATTGCCGCCGGGTGCGCTTGCTGCATTACTTTGGCGAGGCCAGCGGGCCCTGCGGCAATTGCGACAACTGCCTGCAAGCGCCGGACGTGTGGGATGCCACCGATGCCGCGCGCAAGCTGTTGTCCACCGTCTATCGGGTCAAACAAATGAGCGGTTTTGGCTTTGGTGCCGGGCACATCATCGACATTTTGCGCGGCAAAGTCACCGACAAGGTGGCGCAGCGCGGTCATCAAGGCATCAGCACCTTTGGCATTGGTGCTGATCTGAGCGACTCCCAGTGGCGCGGTGTATTGCGCCAGTTGCTGGCCATCGACGCGGTGGCAGTCGATGCGCAGGCCTTCAACACGCTGCAGCTCACCGGGTCATCGCGTGCTGTTCTCAAGGGCGAGGTGCCAGTGCAACTGCGCCTGTCCTTGCCCAAATCAACCGAGCGCAAGGCACGTCATCGGCCCGAAAAAGCCCTTGCCAGAGCACCCGCTGCGCTGGATGCGACACAACAGGCGCGCTTTGCCGCCTTGAAAGCCTGGCGCTTTGAGGTGGCCAAAGAGCACAACCTGCCAGCCTATGTGATTTTTCACGATGCCACGCTGGCCGCCATTGCGCAGAATTCGCCACGCTCGCTCGACGATCTGCAGGGCATCAGCGGTATCGGGGCGCGCAAGCTACAGGCGTATGGCGATGCGGTGCTGGCGGTGATGAACGGTTTGTGACACAAAAAAACAGTTAAATCGGCCTCCAGCGCCCGTCCTTATTGCGCTGGCAGCTATGTTTTATGTAGTTAAACCGGGTTCAGAAGGTTTCCCAATCCGCGTCGCTGGTCGCTGTGCTTGACTTGGGCGCAGCCAGCGGCGGCGGTGCAGCGGGTTTGGGGGCGTGCGCTGCAGCGCCTTTGGCGACACCGCTTGTCCGTCGATCAGGGCTGTTGAAGTGGCTGACCATGGGTGGCTGGGCGTGCACAGTGGCGCTGCCAGACAGTGTTGTCGGCTTGTGTTCGCCCTCGCCAAGTTTGAACACAGCCACGGTCTGCACCAGATTGCGTGCCTGCACCTTCAGGTTACCCGTTGCCGCTGCCATCTGTTCAACCAGCGAGGCGTTTTGCTGCGTTACCTGGTCCATCAGTGTCACGGCTTCGCCAACTTGCGACACGCCCAAGCTTTGCTCATTACTGGCATTGCTGATCTGGCCCATGATGTCGGTGACCTTGCGAATCGACGACACCACCTCGTTCATGGTGGTGCCGGCCCGATCAACCAGCAGGTTTCCCTGCTCGACCCGCTCCACGCTGGCGTTGATCAAGGTCTTGATTTCCTTGGCGGCCTCTGCGCTACGGCCAGCCAAGCTGCGCACTTCGGATGCCACCACGGCGAAACCTCGCCCCTGTTCGCCAGCGCGCGCTGCCTCTACCGCCGCATTGAGCGCCAGGATATTGGTCTGAAAGGCGATGCCGTCGATCACGCTGATGATGTCGGAAATCTTGCGGGATGCCTCATTGATACCCTTCATGGTGTCGACCACCTGCGCCACGACGGCACCACCCTGCACCGCCACGGTACTGGCGTTCTGGGCGAGCTGGTTGGCTTCGCGCGCCGAGTCGGCGTTTTGGCGCACTGTGGCGCTAAGCTGTTCCATTGAGGCGGAAGTTTCTTCCAGGGAGCTGGCCTGGCTCTCGGTGCGTGCCGAGAGGTCGTTGTTGCCCTGCGAAATTTCTGCGCTGGCGGTTGCCACCGATTCCGCGCCCTGGCGCACCTGCGTAACCACCGAAATCAACTGACTTTGCATGTTTGACAGCGATGCCATCAGTTGACCAATTTCATCGTGACTGCCAGATGTCAAGGGCTGGCTCAGGTCACCTTCCCCGATGCGCTGGGCTGCCAGGTTGACCTTGCTGATGCCCCGCGTGAGGATACCGGTCAGACTCTTGCTGGACAATACGGCAACAACCAGACAGGCAAACAGCAGCACAACGAGCGTGATGCGGATTTGCCTCAGCAACTCGTCAACGTGCGCGCCGCCCGCACGTTGACGAGTTGCCCATCGACAAGTTCCTGCGTTACCCGGATGTAGTCGACGGTACCTGGTACCAGCTTGCTGTTCACCAGGGCTTTTGCGCCAGCGCCGTCGCCAGCAGCTTTCAGGCTGTTGGCCTGGTCACGAATGGTTACCCATGTGGATCTGACCTCGCCCACGGCTGCGGCGCGTTTTCTGGTGGCATCGTCCTGCGCCAGCGCCAAAACGGCCTTTTGGGTTTCGCTGGTGCTGCGTGTCAACTCTTCTATCGGGCCCTTGAAAAACTCCAACATGTCTGTTCCGTCGGAGTACGCCACCGCCAGGGAGCGTGCCGAGTTCTGTTGCACGTTGGCTCGCCAGGTGGCGGCCAAATTCAGCAAATGTGTCTCGGAGTCCATGCGGGTGGCGGCCCGCGATACCAACTCAATTTGCCAGAGCGTGATGGCAGCCAATACAAAAAAAGTCAGTGTGATCGCGAAAAACCCAAGGCTAAGCTTTGTAGAAATCTTCATGGAATCCACCAGAACGTCTCCTTCAAAGTTAATAAAACAATTCCATCAAAATGGGCTTTAGCGATGCCTTACCAAAGGTTTGCAAGCAAAACACGCCGTCGCGAAACACGCTGAGCCTGCGGGATAGCTGGCCTGGTCCATTGGCCGGGATGGCTCAGGGTTGGCCTGACGGTGGCTGCGGATGGTCTAAAAAGTTTCCCAGTCCGAATCGCTGCTGGCGCTGGTCGCCGTGCCTGACTTGGGCGCAGTCAGCGGGGGCGCTGCAGCGGGTTTGGGGGCGCGTGTTGCCGCGCCTTTGGCGACACCGCTTGTCCGTCGATCAGGGCTGTTGAAGTGGCTCGCCGTGGGCGGATGGGCGCGCACTTTCGCCGTTGGCAACAACGCCGGGCCACTGTTGCCGCCGCTGCCAAGTTTGAAGATGGCCACCGTTTGCACCAGTTCCTGCGAGCGGACTTTGAGACTGCCCGCCGCAGCCGCCATTTGTTCGACCAGGGCGGCGTTTTGCTGGGTGGCCTGGTCCATCATCGTAACGGCCTCGCCAACCTGGCTGACCCCATGGCTTTGATCGTCGCTGGCGGTGCTGATCTGTCCCATGATGTCGGTGACCTGCCGAATTGCGGCAACCACCTCGTTCATGGTGTTGCCGGCCTGATCGACCAGCTTGCTGCCTTGTTCGACCCGATCGACGCTGGCGTTGATCAGCGACTTGATTTCCTTGGCCGCCTCGGCGCTGCGCCCGGCCAGGCTGCGCACTTCGCTGGCCACCACGGCAAACCCGCGACCCTGTTCACCGGCGCGGGCCGCTTCCACGGCCGCATTAAGTGCCAGAATATTGGTCTGAAACGCAATACCGTCAATCACGCTGATGATGTCCGATATTTTGCGCGAGGCCTCATTGATGCCTTTCATGGTGTCCACCACCCGTGCCACCACCTCACCGCCCTGCACCGCAACGGTACTGGCAGTCAAAGCAAGCTGATTGGCCTGGCGGGCCGAGTCGGCGTTTTGACGCACGGCGGTGCTGAGCTCCTCCATGCTGGCAGCGGTTTGCTCCAGGGAACTGGCCTGGCTTTCAGTACGTGCTGACAGGTCGGCATCTCCTTGGGCAATCTCGGTGCTGGCAATGGCAATGCCGGCGGCCGAGTCGCGCACCTGAGCTACCAGGGTTTGCAAAGCCGCATCCATTTGCAACATGACTCCCATCAGGCTGTCCGGCCCACCGCTGTTCGTCATGCTTGTGGTCAAGTCGCCCTGTGAAATGGTCGACAAGGCAGCACGAGCTTCAGCCGGGTCACCACCGAGTTCCTGGCGCAGCGTGGCCTGAATTCTGAAGTTCAAAATCAGGGCCACCAACGCGGCAAGAATGGCAATCCCGATAGAGATACCCAGGGCCAGGTTACTGTTGCGTGTGGCTTGCTGGTGGGCGTTGACTGAACTCCTGGTGGCGGCCTCGCCTTGTTTCAATAACTCGGCCTTGAGCAGGCGCCAGGCTGGCGTTTCCTCGGCATTGACGACTGCAATGGCATCGCCGCTGGCGGCCACCAGGGCCAGCACTTTATCTTGCGCTTTGGCTTGCTGGCTGCGCAGCGGCGGCAACTTCTCCAGTTCGGCCTCGAACGCGCTGCCTCTGGCGCTTTCCCGGGCGCGCGTGAATGCCTTGTCGTAGTCTGCCTGGGCGGCCTTCAGATTGTCATATGCCTTGGGGTTTTTGGGGTCGAGCAAAATGTTGCGCATGGCTTGTCCCATTTGCAGACCCTGCGCATACATTTCGGTCAGGCCGCGCTCCACTGCCTGTTCGGAACTGATGTAACGGTCAAACGCACGCTGGCTTTGGTTTAAAGCGGCGATGCTGCCGATCAGGCCAATGACGAACAAAATGGCTGGGATAGCCGAAAACGTGGCGATCCTGGATCCGAACTTCATGGCGTTACTCCAAAGCGAATGGCAAAATTTTACGCTTGAGGGGTCAATTGGACCCAAGTGTCAAGACATTTTTTCAGTTAATTTAGGCTGCCCTGTTTTCCAGGATAAATTTGTTCTTATGGCATCTTCGTCATTCCCGCCTGCGCGGAAGAAGATGCCAAAGGAACAAATTTACCCTGGGTGTTTAGCCTGCCGGTGTATCTGGATGAGCAGGTGCAGGACTATTTGTCGGCCAAAGCTGATGCCAAGGGGGTTGACCTGTCGGACTTGGTCAACGATTTGCTCAAGCGCGAGATTGAGATGATTCAGGCGGTGGGCTAAGGCACGCTACCCTAGCGCCCTGCGGCTGTGTGATCTTGAGCATGTGTTTTTGTGGCACGCGCTTGCCCGGCCAATGCGGCGGCTCAAGACCCACCTTTGCCAACCTGCCCGGTGTTGGTTATCGATGCTGGTTCAGCGGTCGGGCGCTTGCTCTTTGAGCAGCAGCTCGATCTGGTGCCGCCGCGTGTCGATGATGGACGCGTCAATGTGTCTGGCGCTGCTGCTTGTTGCGCTAGCCACAGCGGCATAGTCCTGCGCCGCCCGCAGGCGGTCCAGCGCGCCGGGGTAGTCAAGCTGCGCCACCCGCGCTTCGGCTTGTGCGCGCAAGGCCCGCAGGCCCTGACCCTGGGCGGCATAGATGCTGGCCAGCGATTGCCAGGCAAGCGCATCTTGCGTTTGCTGGCTGACCCAGGTTTGCAAGCCTTGTGCGGCTGACTCAAGCGCGCTGTCGGTTCCGGCCTTCAGCGCGACCTGGGCTTGCAGCAACAGCGCTGGCCGCTGGGGCGACCGATCAGCCGAATCAGTGGCCTGGGCGGCTGCACCATTGGCCTGCGTCAGCAAAGCCTGAGCCACGGCCAGATCATTGGCGGCCAGGGCGATTTCGATGCCCAGCCAGCGTGCCTGTTGCAAGGCCGGGCGGTCACCTGCCACCAGGGTTTGCAGGCGTTGCTGGTTGCGCTGTGCCAGCGCCGCGTCACGCAGTCGGCTGGCAGCCATGGTGGCACCGTACAGCGCCGCCACCTGCTTGGCCCGTGGCTGGGTCAAAAGGCCCGGGTCGTCGGCCTGACCCTGCCAGCCGCGCAGCGCGTCAATGCCGGCGTTCGACAACACCCTGGCGCGCGCCACCATCATGGCGTGCAACACGGTGGGAGTCGGCACAACACCCTGCGGCATGCCCAATGGCAGACGCGATTGCATGTCGGCAATGCGCTCGGTGGTCAGCGGATGGCTGCGCAAATAGGGGTAAGCGCCGTTGTCATTGAGACGGGCGGCCTGTTGCAGCTTGTCAAACATGGTGACAAAGCCAATCGGCTCAAAACCGGCTTGCGTCATCACGCCAAAACCAAGCCGGTCAGCCTCGCGTTCCATGTCACGCGAGAAATTCAGTTGGTTTTGCGCGGTCAGGGCCTGTCCGCCGACCATCAGGGCGCTGCCAGCATCGGCACTTTTGCTGGCCGCCAGCGCCCCCAGAATCATGGCACCAATCATCCACGGGGTTTGCTGGTTGCTTTTTGAGATCAGCCTGGAGACATGGCGCTGCGTGACGTGGCTGAGTTCATGCCCCAGCACTGAAGCCAGTTCGTCGCGGCTGCTGACCACCGCCAGCAGTCCCAGATGGAGCCCGAAGTAGCCGCCCGGCAGGGCAAAGGCATTGACGCTGCGGTCGTAACCCATCAGGGTCTGCCAGGCAAAACGTTCGTCGAGTTCAGCAGTCAGGTCTCCGCGCAGGCGCGCTGCCGCCAGCAACGGCTGCCAGATGCCTTGCACATAGTCACTTAGCACCGGGTCGTCCAGATAGTCGGGGTCGCGGTACAGCTCGCGGACAATGCGGTCGCCCAGGCGACGCTCGGCACCGCTGGTCCTCTCGCTGCCGTCACCCAGCAAAGGCAGCGAACCCGCCGCAAGCGCGCTGCTGTCGGCACCGGTCTGGGCCGACAGGCCGGGCGTATGAAGGCTGCCAGTAGCTATTAAAATAGAAGCTGCCAGCGCATGCAGCACGGGGGCTAGAGCTATTTTTCGCTTGAAAACTGGCGGAGCTGCGGTGCTGCTGGCAGCGCCAATCTGCTGGAGTGGTTTGGTCATGCCCGTATGATGCCAGCCAGATGTAAAGGTTCGGTGAATCCCATGACAGCAACAAACTCTTTCACCCATTTTGATGCCCTGGGCCAGGCCCACATGGTCGATGTAGCCGCCAAGGTGGCCACCCACCGCATTGGCGTTGCCAGCGGGCGCATTGAAATGTTGCCCGCCACGCTGGCGCTGATCGTCTCGGGCAGCAGCAAAAAGGGCGACGTGCTGGGCATTGCCCGCATTGCCGGCATCATGGCCGCCAAGAAAACCAGCGACCTGATCCCGCTGTGCCATCCGCTGGCACTGACCCGTGTTGCTATTGACTTTGAAGCTGCTCAGGCAGACGCATCAAGGGCTGGCGCCATTATTTGCACTGCAACCGTGGAGACCGTCGGCCCCACCGGGGTCGAAATGGAGGCCTTGACCGCCGTCAACGTGGCCTTGCTCACCATCTACGACATGTGCAAGGCGGTGGATCGGGCCATGGTGATGACTGGCATCAAGTTGCTGGAAAAGCACGGCGGCAAGTCGGGCAGTTTCGTGGCAGGCGGCTAAGTGGTTGATTTGCAAAGGTGTTTTGAGCCGAAGGGATTTCCGGGATTGAGGTCGTTAGGTTGAATCGATTACCCCTTCTTGGCTGTTTTCTGAATGAGTTTTGCTTTTTGTCCCTCGTTTGGCCCACTCAAAGGAAAACGATGGCAGCTACACGGGTAAGAAGAGGAAAACTTCGTCGAGCGTGCCAACTTGGTTGTTCCGCCCACTGCGGACCCGCATGGTGGGTGGCGTGGGGGGCGACCGTCAGAAACCGTTGCCTACCCGATTAGGTCGCAAACGAGGATACAGACCCACGTTTGTGCCGCCGCTCGGCAACTTCCGACAAAAACGCCTTGGTCAGCCGGTCAGTCGCCTCTCCCAAGTTCAGATTTCCTGATCCGCAAGGAACCGTGAATGGCACATCAGACCAAACGAAAGATCATTTAGCTGTGTCGTCAACCCCTCAAATTTCTCGCGCACAAGTTGCTCTTCACGTATTTGTGCTTGCAACTCGACAAGCAGTAAATCCTTGTGTATTTGCGCTTTTGCAGTACGACTCTGAAACCAACCAGACAGTACTGCGGTAAATGCCATCCCAACGACGCTCAGCGACGCAACTATCAAGGATGTGAATTCTGTGGAAGTCACGATATCCTCCAAATGTGGCCGAACGAATAGCGTTTATCTTGCGCGCTGCAATGCTGATGAAGACACATAACGCCAAACGCGCAAGATAAACCTTGCTGGACTGAACCGCCGCCGACAGACGGCTATCGATATGGGGATGGAAAGAAATCCTGGCGTTTTGCAGGCGGGTCATCGCGCGAACTTTTCCTCAACACGCCCCCCAGACATTGATCCCATGTTGAAAACGGCCACGGTCGGTCGTTACCAGGCTGGTGGGACAACGAGCAAAACGAATGCATACCTGCCGATGGTTGATGCGAGCCCAACACCGCCCCAAGTCGGGTGAAGTGTCCAAAAGAGCCAGTCCTGACGCACAAGCTTGCGTTTCACGGCGGTCCTCGCTCGTTGGTTGCCAAACATAACCAGGGGCAGGAAAATGCCCAGAGCTCGCCATGACGCAGGCGACCCTCAAGTGCCCCACCTTGCACGCCAGGCAAGAGGCAGAAGAGTGATCGACGACAACTTGACCGGCTTGGAAAATCAGTTTTTCGCGCTCACTGCGAGGCCCCAGAAGTCTCCTAGCTGAAGCTGGTCGGCTGGAAGCCGGTAGATTTAACCTTGTGGTGGGTATTAAATTCAGGAAAGATGCGCTGAACTGCGGCGACAACCTTCACCTTGGCCGCGCCGGATGAGGCCAGCTAGAAATTCCAAACGTGGCGATCAGCGCCATGGACCATCATGACGGATGTCCTCGTCGCCTTGCAGTGCCAGGTTTGCTGCGTCTTGCCTTGGTCAACCATCTCAAGTGCTTCAACGTCCAGGACCGCAGCACAGCGAGCTGGCGGGGCTCGCACGGATTCGTAGCAAATCCACTGCACGCCCCTGTCCCGTGCAGCCTCTGCCACCGCCTGGGTTTCGGTGTAGTCACTGCCATGCGTCCATGCCGCTGATGCTGCAACCCACGGGGCGCTCATTAACTCAATGGCACGACCCTCGACCTTTGCTTGATAGAAAGTATGTTCAGTTAGCAGGTCCGTGTTCAACAATGGCACGCTGTCCATGATGAAGCGATAGCGCCAATAGGCGACCTCCGCACAGGAGGCGAAGAGTGCTTCGGCACCGTACCAAAGGCCGAGGGTTCCTGCACGCCGAAAACGGCCGGAGTGTTGAGGTCGATACCGAAATGGCGTTGCAAGCAGGTAGTGTTTCGGCAATTTCATTGTCGGCATGGATGGCTTGCTGGCCTCCAGAAGTTGTTCGAGCACGTCTTGCTCATCAGTGTCATCGACCAAGCGCATCGTTGAGACCACATGCTGCGCTTCAACGCCCCGCCAAGCTAACATTGTCCTTTGTACAACACCGCTGTCAAACCATGAAGTGCGCCATACGGAGTCGGTCATGTCGGTGCCCGCATTCCATCAAGGTAGTTCAGGGTTGCGACCAGGCCATCAGGCCGCTCAATGAGTTGCAGGGGCACGCCGCCAAGCGCCTTATTCATTCCCCTCATCCAATCCTTGCGTTTTTGATCGTCGGTTCCAACCAACGCATCCAAAGAGCGGTAAACCCGAACCAGCAATAAAGCCAATTCGCCGACTTTGGAATTGGCGTCAAGGGGGTACTCGCCCTTGCGGATGCGCGAGACGGTTGGTTCACTCACGCCGATGATCCGAGCCAACGCGGCCCCCGACAGTCCCAATAAAACGGTTGCGCGAACTGTTGCTTTGGCCAGTACGTAGCCTGGGTCAGGCTTGGGCGCAGTCTTGGTGTTCATTTGCTCTCCATTGCTTTCTTTGGAAACATTTTTACACGATCATTGAATAATTGCATGTATTTTTAGATGATCATCACATTTGTTGTGGCGGCTTGTTTGCTTCGTAGCCAACAGTCATGGTGTCCGTTAAGTTGGCGTTCGTTGAGAAAGTGTTCGCAGATCGTTTGTACGATTCGGGTGGTGCGCGCAGAACATGACAACTATTTCTATCCCGACTTCGTGGTTTGTCCGCGCCACTACCCGGCCGATGAACCAATTGCCCGGTTGCTGGAAACCAAAGACGACACTAAGGACGCTGCGCGCAAATCCCAGCATTCACCCGCTGGCTATGGCAAGGTCTTGTTCCTGACCCCGGATGGCAATCGCATGCGCTGAGTCAACGATGATGGCAGCCTGGGTGCTGTACTGGATTTTGATGACATGCAGAGTGTGCTGGGCCGGCTGGCGGCGACACGACCGGTCGCGGTTGACGTTCGCGTTCCTTGATGGCTTGGTAATGGCTGCAAGCGGCGTTCACCTAGCCCTGTGCTGGCTCACCAATGGCATAAAACCGGCCACCGGCGATATGGTGAAGGGTGCGTAACTCATCCGGTGCAGATTCAAACTGCCAGTGACCGTCACAAAAGACACGCTCATCAGCCCAGGCAGCAACCACTTCACCAATGAACAGGTCATAGGTCTGTTCGTTGTGTGGCTCAGGGACCCATTTGCATATCAGCCAACCGACACAGCCTGCCACCAGCGGAACGGTGTTGCCCGGCGCCTTGAACAACTGGACAGCGTGCTTGATCAGCTTGTCGGGCACCTCGCGGGCGCTGTCGCTGCCCACCCCCACGGTCAACGAAGCCAGTGCCTTGGGGGGCAGTTGGAGCGCGAACTCACCGCTGGCCATCAGCAGTTCACGGGTGTAGGTGGACTTGTCCAGCACCACGGTGACTTTCGGCGACTGACCGTAGTCGAGCACACAGGCCCAGGCAGCGGCCATCACGTTGGAGATACCGCCATGGGCGGCAGAAACCAGCACGGTTGGCCCATGGTTGAGCAGGCGGTAGGATATGTCGAGCGGTACGGCAGTGAAGTGATCAGGAGGCATGGCTGGCTGGGTTCAAAGAGTCAGTGTTGCGGACATCGTAGCGCAGCGCTTGTCCCCAATAAGCGGGACCAACCCTGTGGACAAGACACGGGACAAGTCTGGCAGCCCATTGCGGCTGTGGCTTGGCGATGAGTGCTCAAACTTTCGGCACCGGGCTTGTTGGGAGTTGTCAGGCAGTCCGGCGACAACATATACTGTACAAATGATCAGCATTGTTTCAAGTCTTCTGCCTATGCCCATTTCCGACGTACCGCTGCTGGTGCTGCTGCTCAAGAACCGTGTCAATGCCGGGTTCCCATCACCCGCCGAAGACCTAGGAGCCAAACGGATTGACCTGACCCAATTGCTCATCACCCATCCCCAAGCCACTTACTTCCTGCGAGCTAGTGGGCACTCCATGGAGGAGGCCGGTATCTCCGACAAGGACATTCTGGTGGTGGACCGAGCCATCAAGCCCCGGCACAACCACGTCGTGGTGGCAGTCGTGGACGGTGACTTCACCGTCAAGCGGCTGTATCAGCGTGCCGGGCGCGTCAAGC
>ERZ795030.5742-NODE-5742-length-11230-cov-6.214497_pt1 | contig 11230 bp, 10 predicted proteins | sample MGYA00375122_ERZ795030 | MGnify/ENA primary metagenome ERZ795030 (study PRJEB30165, sample SAMN05720146) | activated sludge metagenome | isolation source: anaerobic digester from wastewater treatment plant | place: Japan | collected 2015-04-20 ...
CCGCGTACTTGCAGCCGTACGCCGACCCCGAGCGTAGCGAGGGGGCACGCCCAAAAGAAAAAAATAAATAGATTAATAATTCAATAACTCATCGGGAGTTTCAATAATTGCATCTGCTCCGTATTGCAACAACTCCTCTTTTGGACGAAAACCCCACAGAACGCCAATAGTAAAGAGTTCGGCATTTTTGCCCGTCTGCATATCCACAGAGGTATCGCCGATATAAATAGCTTCGGATTTGTCGGTTTTGGTCTGCTCTAAAATTTCATAAATAATGTAGGGATTCGGCTTTACCGGTTTCCCCGAACGCTGCCCAATCGCGGCATTGAAATGAATGGTAGGGAAATAATATTCGAGAAGCGGCGCAACTAACGGATGAGCTTTATTGGTCGCCACCGCTATTTGCACATTTCTTGCTTGCAATTTCTCCAAAACGGGAATTAATCCGTGATAAGGACCTGTCTTGTTTGTTTTATTCAAATCGTAATGTTTCCTAAAAGCCGCTTCAACCGCATCCACTTGTTTAACATCTTTCATAACCTCTTGAGGTATAGCACGTTCTATCAACTTCCTTATACCGTCTCCCACAAAATATTTATACTTTTCGATTTCATGAATCGGATAATTATTTTGTTGTAATACATGGTTACAGCTATCGCCTAAATCGTCTATCGTATCTAAAAGTGTTCCGTCTAAATCAAAAATCGCTAATTTCATAAACTCAATTATTCAAATAAATAGGAATTGTGAGCTCGTTATCACTTGGCTCTCTGTCGGGCACAATATACTCAAAAGATTGAATAGGTGAATTATTGCTCCACAACTCAAAAATATAAAAACCGGGGTGAAGGACTATAGAAAACTGTTGATTATGTAAATTGGGGCGAAAAATGCCGACATTTTTTTTACTTCCGGGCTCTTTCACTATAAGTTTATAATCTTTCGACTGATTTATCTCCCTATTAGCCAACAAGATAGAGTCCGAACTATAAAGGGATGCAAATAAAATATAGTACGGAGGTGTAACATCAAGAAAGGTAACTTTATAAATATCCAGCTCGCCCAATCCATTTTCTCTAAAATCGCTAACATACGCATATCGTCCTGATTTCGAGACAGATATTGTTCTGTTATCATCCGGCGTATTTATCGGATAACCCACATTTTCGGGCGTTGAGAAGAGAAGATTTTGTTCGTCCCATTTGCTAACAAAAAGGTCATAGCCGCCGATGCTATTATGTCCTTGGGAGGCGAAATAGAAAGTTGTACCGTCCGGTGCGATATAAGGGAAATTATCATCATACTCCGTATTGATAATATTACCGGCATTGAATGGGAAGCTCCAATCACCGTTCGGTAATTTTTTGGAATAATAGATATCGAGTCCGCCGTAGCCGCCGGGGGTATCGGAGGAGAAAAACAACCAATTACCGTCCGGGGAAATCATTGCCGCTTTTTCTCTGTTTAAGGTATTAACGGTATTTCCTAGGCGTTCGGAGCGTAGGAAATTCTTCTTACTCTTCGTAGAAATAAAAATATCGTCCATTCCGTACTCATTATCCACGGCTATCAGCATGGTTTCGCCGTCTGCCGACAGACCGACAATTTCTTCAATATATGACGAATTGATAGTATTGGGCATTCTTTTAGCTTTGCTCCATGTTTCGCCATTAAATTCGGAGAAGTAGATATCGGCTGTTTTAAATCCGTCAATATCTGTAACGGCGGGACTATTTTTATCCCGTTTCGTTGTAAAATAGAGTACACTTTCATTTTCGTCAATAAATGGGAAATAGTCCGGGAACGGTGTATTAATAGCTTCTCCCATATTTTGTATCGTAACGTTAACACGGAGCGGAATCAAATTCTTAGCATTTTCGCACATTTCTATAAGACGCTTGGCGGGCAGGTCATCGCCATCTTCTTTTCCTCCTTTTGAGATAAAAGTATTAAAACTTTCTATAGCTTTATCAAAATTATAGGTCAGCAAATAGGCTCTTCCCAGGTCGTAGTGCAAATAGGGGTCATTATTCTTATTTTGGATAGCTCTTTGCAAATGTTCGACCGCTTTTTTCTTGTCAATATTAGTAACGAGGTAGGCATAACCGATAAAAGCGTTATACTCTTTATTATTTTTATTAATTTTCAGAAGTTCGTTAAAATGTCTAATAGCTTCTTGCATATTTCCTGACATAAAAACTTCCCGTGCTTTTTTATCATCTGTAAAAACGCTACCCGATTGTGGATAGACAAAAAAAGTGGAAAAGAAAATTAATACGAAGGAGGCTCTAAGAAAGAGTTGTCGGTAAGATTTGGTCATAAAACATTAGATTAATACAGTAAAATAACGCCACGTAATTAGAAAAATTACTTAATTAGGAATGGGAACTTATCAAAATTTTTAAGGGCGATTCCGGTTCCACGAGCAACAGCTTTTAAGGGGTCATTAACCACGTGAACGTTCAATTGTGTACGTTTAGCTATTCGTTTATCGAGCCCTCGAATGAGGGAGCCTCCGCCAGCCATATAAATGCCGTTTCTATATATGTCGGCAGAAAGTTCCGGCAATGTTTCCTCAAGCGTTCTAATGACGGCTGATTCTATTTTATATATGGATTTATCCAGTGCTTGTGCAATTTCGCAGTAGTTTACCATAACAGGGCGTGGGATTCCTTGTAATTGGTCATGCCCTACGGCTTCAAAATCTTCAGGTGGACTATCGATATCGTCTATTGCTGCGCCGACAGCAATTTTTATTTTTTCCGCCATTGCTTCGCCGACATTTATGCCATGGGTTTTACGAATACATTCGATAATCTCTTCATTAAATTCGTCTCCGCCTGTTTTGATAGATTTACTTGTTACGATTCCGCCGAGAGAAATCACTGCAATTTCGGTTGTTCCGCCGCCGATATCGATAATCATATTTCCGTTAGCATCCAACACATCGATACCACTTCCTATTGCTGCTGCCATTGGTTCATGGATTAATCTAACTTCCTTAGCGCCGGACTGTTCAGCCGAGTCACGCACGGCACGTTCTTCCACTTCTGTAATACAAGAGGGAATACAAATGACCATTTTCAAAGCCGGTGGGAAGAAATAGCCGCGTGTTCCCGCCATTTTTATAAACTCGCGGAGCATGAGTTCGGTAGACTTAAAATCCGCTATAACTCCATCACGCAACGGTCGTATAGTCTTAACATTTTCATGGGTCTTACCATGCATCATTAATGCATGTTTTCCAACTGCTAAAACCTCGTTTGTATCACGTTGTATAGCAATAATAGAAGGCTCATCAACAACAACTTTATCGTTATATAAAATAACCGTATTTGCTGTTCCTAAATCTATTGCTATCTCCTTAGTGAAAAGTGAAAACAATCCCATTTTTTTAATATTAATTTTGCAAAGATACAAAATAGTTTTTTAAATTTAACCGTTCTTTCGTTATAAAAAGAAGAAAATTAAAAAGAAAAATTATCATTACTTTTGATTATATTTGCAATAGTAATTTTTCAATAGCTAAAATGTTGAAAATGGAAACGAATCAATGGTATATCGGGAAAGTAATACGTGGAAATAACAACGGGCGAAAGTTCGGATTTCCCACGATTAACATTGAACTTACAAACAACAATTTTGCTTTAAGTACAGGGGTTTACGCAGCCGAAGTCCGTATAAATGACGAACATTTTCAGGGGATGCTCTACGTGGGGAAACGCCGCACGCTTAACTTGAATGAACTCTCCATTGAAATTAACATCTTTGATTTTGACAGAGATATTTACGATAAAGAGATATCATTTCTTCCGCTAAAAAAGTTTTTTGACGAACAAAAATTTAATAGTGTAGAGGAACTGATTGAGCATATTAAGTATTATAAAAAAACAATTTTAACCTATTTCAATGAATAAAATTTTTCTTTTTTCCCTAATAATTTATTTTTCGACCTGTTCGATATATGGACAAGAGTATCAATACAAGGAGTTGACCGATGAAAAAGTTTACTCTTCCATAGAGGAGGCTCTTTTGGAACCGGAAAATGTTTTCCGACTGAAATTAAAAAGATGTAAGAAATGCGACTCTTTGCCTGAAGAGATTTTTCAGCTCACACAACTACAAGAATTAACGGTCAGCAAATTAAAATTAAAAAAGATAAATAGCAACATTTCGCAACTCAAAAATTTAAAATATTTAAACATTAGTCGAAATAAGCTAACCTCACTGCCCGAAACAATAGGAAATCTTACTGAGCTTTGTACGCTTATCATTAATAGAAATAAAATTACAGAATTACCGAGTTCAATTAGCAACTTAAAGAAACTTACATTAATAGACGCGTGGGATAATCCGCTTTATGTTTTGCCTCCTTCCATCATTGAACTTGCCCCGACTCTTAAAGAAATTGACTTACGACAAGTCCCGCTTCGTGATACGGAATTAGAGGAGATGGAGCGACTTTTACCAAACACGAAAATCAAATATACGTCAATTTGCGAGTGTCAGGACAATAGATAAACAGCTCTTTTTTTAATGGAGTAATAGATTTATTTTATTAAAAATAGATTGTTTATATTTTTTTGAATTTTCATTAACTTCTATTCACTTCTCTCATAACTTTGTAAGTTAAATTATAAGTGGTTTCATAATTCATTTTAAAAGCCAATAAATCATGAAAAAAACAATTATTTGGTTATCAGTTATAACAATTCTTCTCAGTTTTTCGAGTTGTGTTACGAAGCAAAAATATCAGGAATTAGAGTCGCAATATAAAAATTGCAGTGAGAATTTAGCGCAAACTACGGGCGAAAAGATTGATTTTGAGAACTATTCTAAAGAACTAAAACAAGAAGTAGGACAATTAAAACAAAAAGTCGACCAATTAGTTAAAGATACGCTTTCACTAAGTAGGAAACTTAGACAATCTGAAAGAGATTATGCTAAAGCTCGCAGAGATTATGACGAGTTAATGAGTGATTTTGGAGAATTAAATCTCTCAAACAGCTCTCAAATAAAGACTCTTTTAGAAGATATTGACAAAATACGTCAGCAGTTAAACGAACGAGAAGAAGAATTGAACAAAAAAAGTGCCGAGCTTGCTGAAAAAGGGAAACGTCTTGATGAGTTACAAGCTATTCTTGACCAAAAAGACAACGAGGTTCGTCAACTGAAAGAGAAAGTTGCTAATGCTTTAAAAGGGTTTGAAGAGCATGGCTTGAACGTGTACGAAAAAAACGGAAAAGTTTACGTATCTATGGAGGATAAACTTCTCTTTGCCTCCGGGAAATGGGACGTACAATCAGAAGGAGAGAGAGCCATTCGTGAATTGGCTCAAATATTGGAAAGTGACACGACTATTAATGTTTTGATTGAAGGTCACACGGATAACGTTCCGTACAAAGGGGTTAGTCAAATTAAAGACAATTGGGATTTAAGCGTTATGCGTGCAACATCTGTTGTTAAGGTACTTCTTAATAGCGGAAACATTGCTCCTGTAAGAATTTCTGCTTCGGGTCGCGGCGAATATTTTCCCATTGATGCTAACGATACGCCGGAAGCGAGAGCAAAAAATAGACGAACGGAAATCATCTTAACACCTAAGTTAGACGAACTTTTCAAAATTATCGAATCGCACTGATAGATAACTACCTATGAATGAGCAATTTTGTCAATCTTCTATTGCAGTGGTTTGAGGAAAATCAGCGTAGTTTGCCGTGGAGGAACGAAACTTCGCCCTACAAAATTTGGATTTCCGAAGTTATTCTACAACAAACCCGTGTTAATCAAGGGTGGAATTATTATTTAGATTTTATCAACCATTTTCCTACGCTAACTGCTTTGGCGTCAGCCTCAGAAGATGAGGTGTTAAAGGTTTGGCAGGGGTTAGGTTACTATTCCCGTGCCCGACATTTGCACCAAGCCGCACAACATATCGTCAAAGAGCACAACGGAGTTTTCCCAAACTCTTATACAGAAATTAGGAAATTGAAAGGTGTCGGCGATTATACGGCTGCGGCTATCGCTTCTATCGCCTTTCAACTCCCCTATCCTGCTGTGGACGGCAATGTGCTGCGGGTTATTTGCCGATATTTTGGCATTTTTGAAGATATTATGTTGACAAGTACTAAAAATAGAGTCAAAGAAATTTGTCAAAAATTGATGAAAAATCACTCTCCCGGCGACTTCAATCAGGCACTCATGGATTTTGGAGCTACGCACTGCACACCTGCCAATCCCGCTTGCGAAACTTGTCAATTCAATAAAAAATGTTACGCTTTTATACATGAGCAAACCAAAATATTGCCTATAAAAATCAAGAAGATAAAGATGAAAAACCGATATTTTCACTTTATTTTTTTCGTTGACAAGGCTCATCAAACCATTATTCAACAGCGGAAGAAGAGTGATATTTGGAAAAATCTCTATCAATTTCCGTTAGTTGAAACATCGAGTACAAAATTTTCTATCGCCAATTATTTAAAAACTAAGGGTATAGCAACCACTTCGCCGCCTGTTCGATTAAAAGAGGTGCAGCAGCAGCTTTCGCATCAAACTATTTTTGCAACTTTCTATTTAGTTCCCATCGAAAATATTGAAGTTGTAGCTAACGAAGGGAAGATAACAACCGTAGAGGAGTTAACTAATTTTCCGGTTCCAAAAATGATAGCGGAAATTATTACGGTTTATGATTAGAAGAATTTTATTTACTTGATTTATTGAGATATATAAAAAATAAAAGATGTTATAATAGAAAATGATATACGAATGTTGTATCTTTGTTGAGCAAATTTTCTATTAAAGAAATATAAAGTGAAGACGATACATAAAATAATAAATGGAGACAGCCGACAGATGAATCTTGTCCCTGACAAGTCGGTTCATTTAATTATTACCTCACCACCTTATTGGCAATTAAAGGACTATGGAACAGAAAATCAAATAGGTTATCACGAAGATTATGAAACCTACATCAACAACCTTAATCTTGTTTGGAAGGAATGTTATCGGGTTCTTGATAACGGTTGCAGGCTATGTGTAAATATTGGAGACCAATTTGCAAGGGCTGTTTATTACGGACGTTACAAAGTAATTCCTATTCGAACTGAAATAATTAAATTCTGTGAAAGTATTGGTTTTGATTATATGGGAGCTATTATTTGGCAAAAGCAGACCACTACTAATACAACGGGGGGAGCATCTCTAATGGGAAGTTTTCCTACGCCAAGAAATGGGATTCTTTCCATTGACTACGAGTTTATTTTAATTTTCAAGAAGTTAGGAGTTTCCAAATCTAAGGTCAGCAAGGAAATAAAAGAGCAGTCTAAAATGACCACCGAAGAGTGGAAAGAATACTTCTCAGGTCATTGGAATTTTGGTGGTGTCAGACAAGATGGGCATATTGCGATGTTTCCGGAAGAGCTGCCTAAGAGACTAATAAAAATGTTCGCCTTTAAAGGTGAAACCGTTTTAGACCCATTCATTGGTAGTGGAACAACTTCATTGGCTGCAAAAAATTTGGAGCGTAATTCAATAGGATATGAAATAAATCCGGAATTTATTGAGATAATAAAGAAAAAACTAAATATTAACCAGTCTGATATTGCAGGAACAACTTATGAGTTTTTAAAAGATGATATCAACATTGACATCGAAAAAGAGTTTGACAACCTTCCATATCGTTTCGTTGACTTCCAAAATCTTGACAAGAAAGTTGACCCAAAGAAACTGCAATTTGGTTCAAAAATCGATAAGAATAGTGGCGAACGAGAAGAATACTATACGGTTAAAGAAGTTATAAGTCCGGAATTAATAAAACTTAATAATGATATTATTGTCAGACTTATTGGTGTTAAAGAAAAGAAAAGCACCAACGGTTCTGCTAAACAGTTTTTATCTGATAAAACAAAAGGGCAAAAGGTTTTTATGAAGTTTGACAATCAGAAATATGATGAGCAAAATAATTTAATGTGTTATTTGTATTTAAAAAACAAAACCTTTTTAAATGCTCACCTCATTAAAGAGGGCTTAGTAGAACCTGACACAGAATTAGACTTTAAATACAAAAATAAATTTTTAAATATTGCAAACCAATGAATTAGCTAAACGGACCAAATGGCAAAAGAATGGATTTTAAATAGTGCAATGAATCGCTTTCAACTGAACTTCAAAAAAAATGTTGGAGCAACATCGGAAAGCATCAGAAAATGTGCCCCAAAAACATTGGATGAATGGAGAGAATACTATTTTTCAAATGTTCGTCCAAAAGAACACATAATTGACCTTGGTAAAAAACTCTACATTAAGATAACAGAAGTTATTTCAGCAGAAGTTGAAGATATTACAGAACAAGACTGCATTGATTACATGCTTCAGCTTGTAATCAATAGAACCTTTGATGGATATCGGACTGAAATAAAAACAATATATGGTCAACTTCAACAAGAACTACCTAACTATAAAATTGAACCAGCACCTGATAAATGGGACAGACTTTTCAATGTTGACTTCTTTATCAAAATTAAAGAAAAATATATCGGATTACAAATAAAGCCTGTTAACCAAGGGATTCAATTACCTCAAATATTCAAAGAGAAAAATTTACAGGGAAATACACACAAAGAATTTGAAAGTAAATTCGGTGGAAAGGTATTTTACATTTTTTCGTCTAAAGAAAATGGAAGAAAAGTTATAATGAATCCTGAAGTTATAGAAGAGATTCGTGCTGAAATAAATCGACTCGAACAATAACACTCAAGAATGGGTGTATGGCAATAGCGAATGAAATGGTAAATTGGAGAATTGTTCCGACTTTATGATAGGGTAAAGTATTGTCAAAGTCGGGAGTTATCCGCTCTCATTCCCTTACCTATATTGCTTTATATGAGCAACTTTGGCTGCGTGAGGCGCTTAGGTGGAAAGCCCGCAAGGGCGGAAGCCGCTGGGGACGCGGCGGCAAAAAAGCGAGCTTGTAAGCTCTTTTTGCCGCCTTGCGTCCCCACGGCTTGTGCCCGCGGACTTGGAACCGGGCGCCGACCCCGAGCGCAGCGAGGGGGCACGCCCAAAAGAAAAAAATGATAATGGAAATTATTATGCTTTTTAATAAAAATATATCTTTGCACTAACTAAAAGATGTAAAATTGGATAAAGATATAAGTTTAAAACTCCGAACTATTTCGACAAAACCCGGCGTCTATTGCTTTATTAATAGCGTTGGGACGGTTATTTATATTGGCAAGGCAAAGAATTTAAAGAAACGGGTATCTTCCTATTTTACAAAAAAACATAATTCTGCGAAATTGCGCGTTTTAGTTACAAAAATTGCAGATATTCGCACGACTGTCGTGGATACGGAATGGGAGGCTTTGCTGCTTGAAAATAGTCTGATTAAGCAGTATCAACCTCGTTATAACAGTATGCTTAAAGATGATAAATCGTACCCTTGGATAAGTGTAACAAGAGAGCAATTCCCACGTGTTTTTTCGACTCGTCATCCTAATGCGGAACAAACTGCTATTTACGGTCCGTTTGCCTCGGTTCGTTATATGAATACGCTGTTAGATACGATTCACGAGATTTTTCTTTTGCGTACTTGCAGAAGATTACCGAAAGATAGACGCCCCTGTATTCAATATCAGATTAAACGATGTACGGCTCCTTGTGCCGGCTATATTTCAGTGGGAGATTATAATAAAAACGTTGATAAGGCTGTGGAAGTGATTGAAGGAAACAGCCGTGAGGTGATTAAACAGATGCAAGATGAGATGATGGAATTTGCTCGGCAGTTAGAATTTGAAAAAGCGCAGTTTATTAAAGAAAAAATAGAAATTCTTGAAACTTTTCGCGGAAAATCGGTGGTTGTCAATCCTAAAATTACAAAAGTCGATGTTTTTACAATCGTTGAAGATGACGATAGTGCTTATATTAATTTTTTAAGAATAACGGAGGGCGCTATTGTGCAAATCTACACTTTGGAAATTAATAATAAACTTGATAAAACGAGTGAGGAGCTACTTTGGATGGGAATGATAGAGATACATAAACGTTTTAAAGCATTAAATAAAGATATTCTTGTTCCTTTTTTACCGAAAATGGAAAATCATGAATTTACGTTTTTTGTTCCGCAAAGAGGGGATAAGAAAAAACTGCTTGACTTATCGACTAAGAATGCTACCGTATTTATGCTTGAAAAGTTTAAACGGAAAGAGCTTTTAAATCCTGAGCGACATCAACAGCGTGTATTGCAATCTCTTCAGAAAGAGCTATCAATGAAGAAGTTGCCACGCCACATTGAATGTTTTGACAATTCTAATTTTCAGGGCGATGACGCTGTGTCGGCAATGGTTTGCTTTATTAATGGGAAGCCGCAGAAAAAAGAGTATCGACATTTTAACATCAAAAGCGTAGTAGGTCCGAATGATTATGCTTCTATGGAGGAGGTTGTTTACAGACGTTATAAGCGACTTCTTGAGGAGCAAAAGGAGTTGCCTGATTTAATCATTATTGATGGTGGTAAGGGGCAACTGCATGTTGCGTATCAGGCGTTACAAAAATTGAAAATTGAAAAGGAAGTTACACTAATTGGCATTGCCGAGCGGTTAGAAGATATTTATAAAATCGGAGATCCATTACCCCTTTATTTAGATAAAAAATCGGAAGCTCAAAAGTTAATTCAAAGAATTAGAGATGAGGCTCACCGTTTTGGGCTTGCCCACCATCGGAAAAAGAAGATAAAGACGTCTCTATCGTCTATTTTAACCGATATTGAAGGGATAAGCACTATTTCGGCACAAAAATTATTACAACATTTTAAAAGTGTAAAACGTATCTCGGAAGCCAAGGAAGATGAGATTGCCGAAGTTATCGGTAAATCCAAAGCAAGAAAGGTCTATACATTTTTTAAAAAAGTAGAGTAAAACTTATTCACTATATTTTTGTACTTTTGCAATCTATTTAACTTTATAATAAAGTAGTTTAACTTAAATTAAAATGAAACGAACAAAAATCAGTGAAATCTTTAAACATCCCGAAAGGATTGAATTAGGGAGTCAAATTAGTGTAAAGGGTTGGGTAAGGACAAAGAGGGGGAATAACACCATCTCTTTTATTGCTTTAAACGATGGTTCTATCGTTCATAACATACAGATTGTTGCCGAAAATCAAAAATTTGATGAGAAACTCATCAAGAACATCACAACGGGGGCTTCTCTTCACGTTATAGGCAGGTTAG
>ERZ795030.5752-NODE-5752-length-11223-cov-4.006447_pt1 | contig 11223 bp, 11 predicted proteins | sample MGYA00375122_ERZ795030 | MGnify/ENA primary metagenome ERZ795030 (study PRJEB30165, sample SAMN05720146) | activated sludge metagenome | isolation source: anaerobic digester from wastewater treatment plant | place: Japan | collected 2015-04-20 ...
CCCGGAGCTGGATAAAAAAGATGCATGGGTCGCGGAAATGGAAGCAGCCGGCTTCAAGGGCATGCTCTGCGTGGCTGGCGACATCACCGACATTGATAGCTGCGCGAAGATGGTAGCTGAGGGCGAAGCTTTGGCTGGCGGCCCGATCGACATCTTGGTTAACAACGCCGGCATCACCCGCGACCGCATGTTTGGCAAGATGGACAAAGGCCAGTGGGATGCAGTGATGAGCACCAACCTGACCAGCCTGTTCAACATGACCAAGCAGGTCTCGACCAAAATGGCTGACCGCGGCTGGGGCCGCATCATCAACATGTCGTCCCTGAACGGTGTTAAAGGCCAGGCTGGACAATCCAACTACGCAGCCGCCAAGGCTGGCGTGATCGGCTTTACCAAGTCACTGGCGCAAGAACTGGCCAACAAGGGTGTTACCGTCAATGCAATCGCCCCTGGCTATGTCGGTACCAAGATGGTCATGGCGATTCGCGAAGATGTGCTCAAGGGCATCGTTGACGCAATCCCGATGAAGCGCCTGTGCAAGCCCGAGGAAATCGCCGGTGCCTGCTCTTACCTGGCCTCTGATTTGGCTGCCTACATGACCGGTGCCACGCTTAACATCAATGGCGGTGCCTATTACGCCTGATCCGGCGCGGGCCTGACAGCGCAGCCCTGGGGTCGGTGCGGCAAGCTTGCCAACTGCCGCACAGCGCCTTGTGCCCCAGGTTACGCGGTTGACAACCCAATAAGCGGGTGCGCAACTTGACGGTTGCGCACCCGTTTTGCGTTTTTCCAGCCAGTCTTGCGGACCGAATCACGGGGCTGGTACAGATCGTGCCAAGCCGCGATCTGATTCAATTTCTAAATCATCCATGTCGTTGTTATCTCGCCTTGCCTTGCGTTTGCAATGTCTGCGGCAAGCTGCCCAGAGATGAATGTTTTGGAAATGCAATGCGCTGTATGCTGAAGCCGCGCAGACCAGCCCCGAACTACCCGCCCCTACCAGCTATTGAGGTCATCCTTTTCCACCGCACCGACCGCACTGGGCCTGGCGCGACCAAACTTGATGATGCCGACAAATCAAGCCATCAATGCTATGGCAAATTGCTCAGGCGGGGCAATTTGACGGTGCCAAATCAGGCGCATTGGCATGTTGCTGGCAAGACGTTGATGGCTATCGGAAAGAGCCGCAAGCAGACTCAAAGATATTCGTCGGAATTGCCCGATGGCGGCTAACGTGATTGCACTGCGAAGGTCAGAAAAACACGAAGCCAGCCACAACCGTCAAGTGGCCAAGGTAAGCGGTGAACGCCAATCGAAATGCCAATAAGCAGCAGATGGATACCGTGCTTGCTTGCTCAATGGGGCAGGTCACTAATGCGCTAGTGTAATGCAGGTGGGCATATCGCGTCAATAGGAAGGGGAAGGGGAAAGGCTGATTTTGCTTCAATATCTATAGCTAGTTACGCAACACTGTCAAGGGCTAGCTCATCAAAACAACCTCGATTTCCGGTAAATCGCACAGGCCGCAATGCCGTTGTCGAATCGTGCAGTTGCGACAACGGCTGGCGGCAATCTTGTGGCCGGATCAGCCACCCTGGTGGCAGCGCTTGCCGGGGTTTTTCTTGCTGTTGGTTGCGACACCGCGCTCCAGGCTGCGCTTTTGGCCATGGGGTGCGGTAAAACAAACGCCCTTCGGGGCCAACGGACGGGGGGTGGCTTTGCGATCAGCTTCGGTACGGAATTCTTTGGCCATGACTTAGGGTCCTGCAAGTTGATAAAACCGGCGATTATCCCTGCTTTGCCGTTACCATTGCCGCCATTCGACCTGCTTAACCCCCGCTTTTCATGACCGCTGTTGCTGAATCACCCGTCAAACCATCCGTGCCCGATACGAGAACCGTGCAATTGGGCAATCTGCTCGTCAGCATGGGCAAGCTGTCGGCCCGCGACATGGATCGCGCTGTTTCCGCGCAAACCGAGGCTGGCGGACTGCTGCCTGCCATTCTGGTCAATCTGGGGCTGGTGTCCGAACTTGATGTGGCTCAGGCACAAGCCAAGCTGCTGGGGGTGCCTTTTGTGTCGGCAGATGAATTGCCTGCGCTGGCCCCCGAGCTGGAAGGCGTGCAGCCCGACTTTTTGCGCACCCATCACGTTTATCCGATGCGCCTGGATGACACCGGGCTGACGGTGGCCATGGCAGAACCAGATGATGCTTTTGTCATCAAGGCTCTGGGTCTGGCCACCGGTCTGGCCATTCACCCCTGTGTGGCGCTGGGATCAGACATCGCCCGGGCCATGACCGCTGCCGAGGAACCCCATGAAGACGAGGGCAATTCGGCCTTTGAAGCCGATTCGGGCGACTTTGTCGAGCATCTGAAAGACCTCGCCAGCGAGGCCCCGGTGATTCGCATGGTGAACCAGATCATTGGCCGGGTGATTGACCTGCGCGCCTCTGACATTCATCTGGAGCCATTCGAAGACGGCCTGCATGTGCGCTACCGGGTGGACGGTGTCATAGCGTCCGCCGATGTGATTGCGCCCAGCTTAAGCCCGGCCGTCAATTCACGTGTCAAACTGATGGCGCATCTGGACATTGCCGAGCGCCGCTTGCCGCAAGATGGCCGCATCAAGACCCGGGTCAAGGGTCGCGAGCTTGATCTGCGGGTATCGACCGTACCCACCGTGCATGGCGAAAGTCTGGTGATGCGCGTGCTGGACCGCTCCAGTGTGCGTTACAGCATGGAATCGATCGGTTTTGCGCCGGACAACCTGGTGCATTTCAACCATCTGCTGTCGCGCCCGCATGGCATCTTGCTCATCACCGGCCCGACCGGTTCGGGCAAAACCACCACCCTTTACACTGCATTGTCGAAGCTCGATGCCGACGCGCACAAAATCATCACTGTCGAAGAACCCGTTGAATACCAACTGGCCGGCATCAACCAGATTCAGGTGCACCAGCAAATCGGCCTGAGCTTTGCCAACGCCCTGCGCTCGATCCTGCGGCAAGACCCCGACATCATCATGATCGGTGAAATGCGCGACGGAGAAACTGCCCAAATAGCGGTGCAGTCCGCACTGACAGGGCATCTCGTGCTATCAACTTTGCACACCAACACGGCCGCCGGGGCAATTGTCCGGCTGCAGGACATGGGCATTGAGTCGTACCTGATCACCTCGTCAGTCAACGGTGTGCTGTCGCAGCGGTTGGTGCGCCGCCTGTGCGAGCATTGCAAAGCGCCCTACACCCCCGAGCCCAGCCTGGTCGTCAGCAGTGGTCTGCAGCGCATGGGACTGCACCCGCAGCAGCTCTACAAGTCTGTCGGCTGCGAGCATTGCCGCCAGACCGGCTATGCCGGGCGCTGCGGCATCCATGAGTTGCTGGTCATTGACGACCCGATGCGACGCGCCATTCTGGACGGTCTCGATGCCGCCGCCCTGCATGCCAAGGCCACCAGTTCCGGCATGCACACCCTGTACGAGGACGGTTTGCTCAAGGTTGCGGCGGGCATCACCAGCCTCGACGAGCTGCTGCTGGTGACCGAGGACCGCACCGATGCCTGACTTTGACTGGAAGGCCGCCCAGGCTGATGCCAAGGTCATCGAAGGTCGCCTGCACGCCGCCAGCCAGGCCCAGGTCATGCAGCAGTTGCGCGCCCAGGGCCTGACACCGTTGCAAATCAGCGAAGCAGGCGCTGGCGCCCCAGTTCTGGCCAGCGTCGCAACAACACCCTTGCGCCGGGGCGGACTTGGCCAGTCCAAGGGCATCACCCAAGCCGACATTCTGGAGTTGACCAGCGAGCTATCGATCATGCTCAAGGCCGGTCTGGCCCTGGACAACGCGCTGCGGGTGCTGATTGGCATGAACGCCAAACCCGCCATGGTCGGCTTGACCCAGTCGATCCTCGACGATGTCAAAAGCGGTGTGCCCCTGAGCCGGGCGCTTGGCCGCCACCCTCAGCAATTTGGTGACTTCTACATCAACATGATCCGCTCGGGCGAAGCGGGTGGCCAGATCAGTGCCGTGCTGGAGCGTCTGTTTGAACACCTTGACCGACTGCGTGCACTGCGTGAAAGCGTCATTTCGGCGGCCATTTACCCGGCCATATTGCTCACAGTTGCGTTGCTGTCCCTGATTGCCATGCTGGGTTTTGTGGTGCCCCAGTTTGAAACCCTGTTCAAGGACATGGGCGATGCCCTGCCGCTACCGACCAAATTCATCATGGTCATTGGCCATGCCTTTACCAACTATGGACTGTTCATGTTTTTTGGTGCAATTGTGCTGCTGTGGCTGCTGCGCCACTGGTGGCGCTCTCCGTCGGGAATTCGTTGGTGGCAGGCCCGGGCACTGCGACTGCCATTGATTGGCAAACTGGTGCTCAAGTACAACCTGACGCTGTTTGCCCGTTCGCTGGGCACCTTGCTGGGCAATGGTGTGCCCTTGATTACCGCATTGAATATCGCCACCCAGACGGTTGGCAACATCAGCATGCGCCAGTCGCTCGAAGGCGTTGCGCCCAAGGTCAAGGGCGGCGGCAAGATGGTTGATGCGCTGCAAGCCTGCGGCATTTTTGAACCTCTGGCTGTCAATCTGGTCCGGGTCGGCGAAGAAACCGGTCGCATGGGCCCGATGCTGCTGGAGCTGGCCCGCATCTTCAATGGCGACGTTGAAACCGGCATCAAGCGCAGCCTGACGCTGCTCGAACCCGTGCTGATTCTGGTGCTTGGCATACTCATTGCATCGATCATTGTGTCGATCATGCTGGGTATTCTGTCGGTCAATGATCTGGCGGTGTAGCGTGCGTCTGCTTGCAGTTCAGCGGCTCCATGCGGTGGTGTCGCGTGCCAGCAAGTGCCTTCGCGCTCTGCCACAGCAACTGTTCTGACACGCCTGTGACGAGTCTTATCGAAAGAACAGAGAGAAAAGAAGGGTGATTTGACCCGACTGCGGTTTTTTTCAACAACCCTCTGACGGGTCCGGTTCTTCTGATGATCAAAATTAAATTCTTGGCGCGCCCGAAAATAACCCTGGCCGATAAACTGAAAGAGCATCAAGGTGTGGGCCCTGGTTTTGATGCCATTCGGGTTTACTTGTCCATCACCATCATGGCCCTGCACAGTTTGACGCTGGCCAAGGGGGTGACCGCCTATGTAGCTAGTCCGCCATGGATTCACGTTTTGGCCATGTCCTTATTACCTGCATTTTTTGGTCTGGGCGGTTTCTTGGTCACAGGCAGTGGCATTCGGGTAAAAAGCGTTACCAAGTTTATCTGGCATCGCATATTAAGAATATTCCCGGCATTGGCATTGGAAGTTTTTTTATCGGCTATCTTTCTGGGTGCCATCTTTACGACGTTGAATTTATCCGACTATTTCTCGTCAAGCGAATTTTGGATTTATTTCAAGAACATCATCGGCATCATTAATTTCAATCTACCCGGTGTCTTCAATGACAATCCATTTCCAGGAACGGTAAACGGAAACTTATGGACCTTGAGACCAGATTATTATGGCTATTTGATTTTGACATGTCTGATGTTATTTGGAATTTTTGACCGAAAAAAACTTTATTTTTACTGCCTGCTGGTTGGGCTTTTGATATCTTTGGGACTTGATTTCACATATGAGGTTGGGAAGCCAAACTTTGTACCCATGGATTCAACCCTGGTTTTCTCTTTTTTATTTGGTAGTTTGATTTTTTTAAAATCCGACATTATTCCATGGCGATTGGACATCGTACTGTTTTGTCTGGTTTTTTATGTATTTTTTGGACAAGACGGTGGCTTTTCATATCTTACGTCAGCCATGGTTGTGTATGCCATTGTTTATGTCGGAATGCTGAAAATTCCCATGCCTGCCTTTCTAAAACGGGGAGACTATTCCTATGGCATTTATCTGTACGGGTTTCCGATTCAGCAAGCGCTGGTCGCCACGTTTCTTTGGACCAGGGAGTGGTATATTGTTTTTCCTATTTCTGCAATTTTGACACTGACCCTGGCAGTTATGTCATGGCATTTTATAGAAAAACCATTTCTGAAATTAAAATATTTGATCCGCTAAGATTGTCATTGTGGCCATTTTTGAAGTTATCTGTTGATTATTTCTGCATGCACTGCTTGGCTCTGTCAACTCTTAACTTGTGTCAGGTAAAGGTTATGTAAAGGCAGACCTGAACATCCCTGATCCCATTTGCTTGCTGCGATATACTATTAAAAATGTTTGGCTTAAAAATTTAACTTCAGTACATGAATTCCATCACCATGAACCACTCTTCTGCCCCGAACAAGTTGTATCTGAAGCGTCGAAGCAGCGGCTTTACCCTGATCGAGTTGCTCGTCGTCTTGGTGATATTGACGCTGTTGGCTGGTCTGGTAGGACCGCGCGTGATGAACCAGCTTGGTGGAGCCAAGTCGAAGACGGCCGCACTGCAGATTGCCGACCTTGAAAAATCACTGGAGCTCTTCAAGCTCGATGTCGGGCGCTACCCGGCAACGGCAGAGGGACTTGATGCGCTATTGAACCGGCCCGCCAGTGCGAACGGCTGGAACGGCCCCTACATCAAGGGCAATGTACCCAACGACCCCTGGGGCAAGCCCTATGTCTTCAGCAGTCCGGCCAGTAACGGCGGCGTTGACATCATGACCCTTGGTGCCGATGGCGCGGCGGGCGGCACTGGCGAAAATGCTGACATTCGCAATCACCCCTGAGACACTTCAAGGCCCCGCTTGTAGCTACCGGCCCAGTCTGCTGCAGCGTGGTTTCACGCTGATCGAGTTGATGGTTGTGCTGGCCATCGGTGCCATGCTGGTTGGTCTGGTGCCGTTCGCATTTGGCAAACTCAATGAAGGCAGCCAGTACCGGGACACCGTGCGAAGCATGGTCACCGACCTCCGCCAGGCCCGCCAAATGGCAGGGGCACTCGGGCAGACAGTGGTTTACCAAGTCGATCTGAACCAGCGCCAGTTTGGCATCGAAGGCAGACCACAAAAGTCGCTGCCCAAGTCTCTTGAAATCAAGACCATCGTTGGTCAACTCGGCGTAGCGCCGGACCAGGGCCTGGCACGCATTGCTTTCCTGCCCGAAGGCGGCTCAACCGGCGGCACCATCGAGTTGGTCCGGCCGTCGGGTGCCGGCGTGCGTATTCGGGTTGACTGGTTGCTCGGGCAAGTCACCCAGGAACCGCGTTCACCATGACCCACAGGCTGCCGTCATCCAGATTGACCCGACAGCGAGGCTTTTCGCTGCTTGAATTATTGGTGGCCTTTGCCATCATGGCGATGTCGGTCGGCCTGCTTTACCGCGCGGCCGGTGGCAGCGCCCGCAGCACCGCCGAAATCGGACTGCAGCAGCAGTCTGTTTGGCTGGCCGAGTCGATTCTGGCAAGCCGCAACTTCGTCGGCATCGAGGGCTGGAACGAATTGGGCGAGTCAGCCGGGTTTCAGTGGCAAGTTCACAGTGTGCCATTTGCCAGCGGCATTCAAGGACCTCAAGTGGTGCCGCTGCATCAGGTGAACCTGGTGGTTTCTTGGGCCACAGGCACCCGCCGGGGTCAAATCGAGCTGGCAACTCTGTTGCCTGAACGTAAGCCTCGCCCAGGTGAGGTGATTCGATGAAAACCGTGCGCGGCTTTACCCTGCTGGAACTGATTGTGGTGATGGCGCTGCTGTCACTGCTGATGACCGGGCTGATGTCCGCCCTGCGCACCATGGCACAAACCGAAACCAAAATTGACCAACGCCTTGAACGGGTTGACGCGTTGCGAACAACCCGCGCGTTACTGGCCAGGGTGCTTGGTGGCATTTCTGTTGCCAGAATCGACATGCCCAGTGATTTGGGCAAGACCATGATGCCCTTTCATGCCACGGCCAACAGCGTGATATGGGTCGGCATACTGCCAGCCCGACCGGATGTCGGTGGGCGGCGATACTTCCGTCTGGCCGTTGAACGAGTCGATGACGGTGAGGCACTGGTGCTGCGGCTGGCCCCCTGCGATGCAGAATTTAACTTGCCCGACTGGTCAAGCGCCGAGCCGCACGTTTTGACTCACCAAGTTGCCAAGCTCACTGTCGAGGCGCAGGGGCAGTTGCCACAAGGACATGAGCAAGAAAAAATCTGGTCATCCGGGTGGCAAACCGGTTGGCCAATTGCCGACGTGACACCCGAGCGGGTGCGCCTGTCACTGCAAGATGGCGCGCAAACCATGCTAGCACAGTGGACCTTTCCCTTGTATGTCTTGCCGCTAAGCGATGAAACCATCAATACGCCCTAAGCTCGGGCAACTACAACCGGTCGGTTCGGCACGGCTCGGGCTCTGCCGCGGCATGGCCCTGATTGCCGTTTTGTGGCTGGTTGCAGCCATGAGTCTGATCATCTCAGGGGTTGTCCGGTCAGTCCGCGTTGATGCTCAAGCGGTCGGCTTGCAGCGCCAGTTGCTGCGGGCAAGCGTCGTGGGCGACGCGGCCCTGCTGCTGGCCATGCAAAACCTGCACGCAGACCCCAAAGGGCTGCCCAAAGGCCAGAAAAACCTGTCAGTTGACTTTGGCGGACAAAGTTTTCCGGTTCGAATCACACCGCTCAATGGACTGGTGGACCTGAACAACGCGCCGGTGGCATTGCTGGCGGGCCTATACCAGTACGCTGGCGGCGCCGACCCGGCGACTGCGCAGACGCTGGCACAAGACACGCTAGTCACCCGCCAGAAAATCAACCGCAAAGGCCTTCCCTGGGGGTTTGCCGCCGCCGATGACCTGTTACTGGTGCCCGGCATGAGCTATGACCTCTATGCTAAAGTAGCACCCCTTGTCACGGCTGTCATCAAAAACGGCGGCGGACGCGTCAATCCCCTGGCTGCGCCACTGGGCGTTCTGGAAGCATTGGCGGCCGGCAATACCACCCGCGCAAATCAATTCATGGCACAGCGCGACGCTGCCGACTTTTTGTTGGATGGCACTTTTTTTAAACCTGAGTTGATAGACATGGCAGTATCCAAAAGCTTGAGATTTGAAGTCAGCGTTGAACTGCCTGACGGCTCCCGTTTGCTGCGGGCCTGGCAGGTCTATTGGGACACCGATCCGCGCACAAACCTTCCATGGCGGGTGCTAGGCAAGCAACAATTGCTTTTGCCAAGCCCGCGCGCAGTCTGATTGCCTACCTGCCTGACAATGTCCACTGCATCAACCGCCACCCAGTTTTTTGGTCTTGATCTCGCGTCCCTGAGGCGTGATCTGTTGATTGCCTGGGCCAAAATGCTCAACTGGCCAGTGCTGGCCTGGCTTTGGCCCAAGTTGTCGGTGCGGGTATGGCTACCCGACGGCAAATCCGTTTTGAGTCGCGGCCCCGGTACCCCTTGCGTTGATGATCCGATACTGGCCCGGTCGGCGCGCTTTGACGCGGTGCAAATGCCAGAGCACCTGCTGCTGCGCAAGACGCTGCAGATGCCGCAGCTTCAAGCACACGAGCTGCAGGCGGCGCTGACCCTGCAGGTGTCTGGCCTCAACCCATTTGCCCCGGACGATCTGATCTGGACGAATGCGCTTGAGCCTGACCGCGAACGGGGTGCATTTCTCACCGTTCACCTGGTCATGGCTTCACGCAAACAGCTTGCCCGCTATATCGAACAAGCCCACCCGGGCCTCAATCCGGCCAAAACCGAAGTCTGGGTGGCTGGTTTGCCAGAGCAGACCCATTTGGTGCTGCCCGGTTTTGGCGAGTCAGTGCGGGCCAGTCACAGCGTCGTCTGGCGCTGGGTCAGCGCGCTGCTGCTGCTGCTGGTGCTCGCCCTGGTCGCCGCCATAGGTGTCACACCCAGCGTACAACTGTACCTGCGGGCATTGCAAGCCCACGCCGCCATCAATGACCTGCAGCAGCGTGCCATCCCCGTTGTCAAGCAGCGTGAGGCGTTGGTGCACGTCACCGACCAACTGGCCAACTTGGCCGAAGCCATGGGCAAAACCGTGCCTCCGTTGCAGGCCTTGAAGCTGATTTCCGACGCATTGCCGGACGACACATCGCTGCTCAACCTTCAGGTCCAGGGTCTCAAAGTGACCATGTCCGGTCAAACCTCAAATGCCTCCGTGCTGATGCGCCAACTTGGCGCTACCCCTGGCCTGCGCGATGTCACCGCCCCGACACCAGCAGTCAAGCCACCAGGTATACAGCGCGAACAGTTCACCATCGAGTTCAAAATCGACGCGGCGCAGATCGCGCCCGCCCCGGTCGCTTCGGTGCCCATCGTTCCCGCTCCGGTCATTTCCGCACCCGTCGTTGTGGTGCCAATTGCTCCCGCCCCAATCGCTTCAGCCGCAAGCGTTCCTGCCCGAATCGCTTCTGCCCCAAGCACTTCAACCCCAAGCGTTTCGATGCCTATGGCTGTCGGCCCAAGCGTCCCTGCCCGAATCGCTTCCGCCCCAAGGGGGCCGACCAGAGTCGGCTCGGCCCCACTTGTTCCCGCTCCAATCGCCCCCGCCAAATGAATCGTTTTTCGCTTGATCGTATTGCTCTTTTGCAAGTGCTCACCGTACTGGCGCTGCTGCTGCCGGTGTTGGGCAGCGCGTATGTGGTGTGGGTCAAGCACCAGCGGGTAGAGGGCATTTTGGCCGAAATTGAGCCTCGCCATGCCAGGCTGCAGGGGCTGATGGCCCGCAGCGCCGACCTGCAGGCCTTCGGGGCCAAAGCCAGTGCGCAGCTTTCTCAACTGACTTACCCGGCAACGCAAGACGCGACCAAGTCCGGCAACGATGCCCAGCAACGCATCCGCGCCCTTTTTTCCGACAGTAAGCTGGACATCATCAGCATTCAGGTATTGCCGGCCAAAGAAGTCGGCAAATTCGACAGAATCGGCATCAGCTTGCGGGTCGAGGGTAATTTGTCTGCCATTCAAGCCGCATTGAGCCGCTTGCCAGAACAAATGCCGGTGGTGGTGGTGGAGGGCATGACGCTGCAGACCATCGGTGCGGTGCTTCCAGCCAGCATTCAACGTCTCGGCGGGCAGTTTAATTTCTCTGTGTTCAGGGTGCGGCCATGAGGCTGACTCCGGTCCGTCTGCTGCTGCTGCTGGTGCTGGGCCTGGGCGCCGGTCTGCTCAGCCTATGGCTCGATCAGCAAGGCCATTGGCGCAACATCACTTGGGCGGTGCCGGCGGCCAAAGCGCCAGACATCAAGGCCCCGGTCGACATCTTGCCTGCTGCTGGCAACCCTGCACCGTCCTATGCCAGCGTTCAGGAG
>ERZ795030.5753-NODE-5753-length-11221-cov-3.938384_pt1 | contig 11221 bp, 14 predicted proteins | sample MGYA00375122_ERZ795030 | MGnify/ENA primary metagenome ERZ795030 (study PRJEB30165, sample SAMN05720146) | activated sludge metagenome | isolation source: anaerobic digester from wastewater treatment plant | place: Japan | collected 2015-04-20 ...
GTTCTGGATTGTCCCTCGCATTTAGGGCTTATCATCGAGCCGGAACACTGGCACGGCAGACAGACGCAGTTCACGCTGATACGCACATATCGCTTACAGCTCTGCGTTCACAAGGATCACCCGCTTTCAAAGCGCAAAAGCGTGTGCTTCGGTGAACTGAAAAACGAGAAGTTTCTGCTCCTTGACGAGCAGTCCTATTATCCACAGATCGTAAAGGACAAGGCAGCGGAATACGGCTTTGAACCGAATATCGCTTTCCGTTCGGCGGATCATCATCTGCTGACAAGCCTTGCAAATCAGAACAAGGGTATCCTCATCAACATTCCCGTACCAATGACCGATCTGTTCAAAGACCTGCGATTTGTGCCGATCGAGGACGAGGATATGACTTTCAGTATAGCATTCCTCTATCAAAACTATGAGAAACTCGGTGCGCCGGAGAAACGGTTTATTGAGTTTATGCGGTCAATGGAGTGCGAATGAAATAACGGCGTGTTCATTTTGACCGTAGTCTATTGGAACACCTGCAAACCGTTCCGTACAAGTCCGATATATTATTTTGGCGCACACCACAATTAAAGCAAACCCTATTGGCGTAAAATGAGCCTTGCACTCTGTTTTTGAGTGCAAGGCTTGAATTGATTTAAGCTAAGACATTCAGCACCTCATGAATATCCCCATTGATGCAAATGCTCTGCTCTGCTATCTCATCGGGCGCATACGCTTCCCCGAAATTCAGGCTGGCATAGACTACCTTCGGATTTGCAAAGGTCATCTTCCAGAACGGATACTTGATTATGACAGGCGTGTTCATGCCCACACCCAATTCAAGGAACAGGATATGCAGTCCATCATGGCGGCGCAGGAACTCGTCATAGCGCTCGGCTGCTCGGTGCCAGCCTTCGTCCTCGACAAAGGTGTCATCTGCTCTGAGGTTCATGCTCATGGGCTTGCCGCAGACAGGACACTTCGGCACAAGCTCCGACGGAACACGCATATCCTTCTGAGCTTCAAACATCGCTCTGACGGTCTCCTCGTTGTCATAGGTCTTTTGGTGGCAAGGCTCACTGCACTGCCAGAGACCGTAGTCGCCCTGTGTATAGAAGAGACGGTGCTTGTCAAATCCTGCCTTTTGAAATTGGTGGTCAACATTGGTGGTGAGAACAAAATAGTCCTTGTCCTTCATCAGTTCAAACAACGTCTTGTATGTGCCGTTATCCACGTCCATGTAACGGTTGATGTAGATGTAGCGTGACCAGTACGCCCATTGTTCTTCAAGAGTAGGAAAGGAGTAGAATCCACCGGAATACATATCCCGAAAGCCGTATTTCTCCACGAAATCGGCAAAATACTTCTGCAAACGCTCTCCCGAATAGGTAAAGCCTGCGGCGGTGGAAAGACCTGCCCCTGCACCGATGACGATCGCATCAGCGGTCTGTATTTCTTTTTTCAGATGGTCAATTTCCGCCGAGTAATCTCTTGTAAATCTCATGATCGTCCTCCTTGAACACATTGAAGATCACCTGTATATCGTGGTTCTTGCGGAACTCCCTGACGGTGCGGACGGCAATTTCCGCCGCTTTATCCTGCGGAAATCCGAATACGCCCGTTGAGATACAGCAGAAAGCGATACTCCCGATACCGTTCTGTACGGCTATTTCAAGACAGCTTTTGTAGGAGCTTTCAAGCAGACTGCAATGTTCATCTGTAAGAATACTGTCTACGATCGGTCCGACGGTGTGTATCACATAGTCACAGGGCAAGTTGTAGGCAGGCGTTATTATTGCCTTGCCCGTGGGTTCTTCATGACCTTGTGTCTGCATGATCTGACCGCACTTGTAACGAAGCCGTACCCCTGCAAAGGTGTGGATACAGTTGTCGATACAAGAGTGACACGGCTGCCAGCAACCCGTCATTCCCGAATTGGCGGCATTAACGATAGCACCGCATCGGAGCGTGGTAATATCGCCTTTCCAGAGATAAATGCCGTCCTCTATGGGTGTTAAGTCCGCAATATCGGTGATACCCTTGCTCTCGATCAGCTCACGCAGATATTCGTCCTCTGCCTGCAAAAAATCCTCGTCTGCCTTGACAGCAGGGCGGATATTCACAAGGCTTCTGTAAAGGCGGAATTTGTCCGTATCATTGTTTGGTATCTCACTTCCGTCAACATCGTTTCTTTCTGACAGCAGATAGTTTATCAGAAAGTCTAATTTCTCCATACGATCATCTCCTTATGACTGCCCCCACAGGACAGACCTCCGCACAATTTCCGCAGTGCAGACAGTTTTCCTGACGGATAACAGCTTTGCCGTTCAGCTCAATACAGCTCTGCGGACAGTCGCTCAGGCATGAACCGCACCTGATGCAATCATCGGTCACGAAATATCCGCTTGCCCTGATCTCTGCACCGCCGAATGTGAAGCTGTCACGCTCGATAGGCTTCTTCGACAGGTCGAACCACTCTCCGCTGCCCTCATAGATCTGAAACACTGTGAGTGCCTTGCGGCTTTCCTCGGTGGGATAGATCTCAAACATATAGGGATTCTTCTCAAACAGCAGAGGGAGCATATCAGAGCCTAACTCCCTGACCTTGCCACTGACAGAGATCGCCGTACAGCTCATGGTATCCTCGCCTTTTTTCCCCGAAAGCGCAAGATAGCCCTTGTCCTTTAACCGTTGATAGAAGTTCTTTCCCTTTGCGGTGAGGAAATACAGACCATTATCATCGGCGTACATCATATCTATCACACAGGTCACTGGCAAACCGTCCTCGTCCACGGTCGCAACTACAGTGGAGTGTATCTGCTCCACGATATAATCAAAGTATTCTTTGGTTGTCATAAATATCCCTCCGACATTACAGTCAGTCGCTTTGCTTCTTCATAAACGTCAAACAGCTCCATTTTTAGTTCAGTGTTTATCGCATTTTTTCCGTGTTTATGAGCGAATATAACGACAACATCAGAAGCCTCCTGACTGCATTGTATTGATTTTTCAAGCTGTATCATAAACACAGGAGCTTGAAAATATGCAATACGGTCTATTATCATTTCTGATGTTACAGGTGAATCAGCATCTCGAAGAACAAGGGCATCTGTTGACCAGTCTTTTGCTGAATCTATAACAGCTATAAAGCCTGTATTTCTATCAAATACCTTGGCAAATTCTCCAACAGTCATAACATCACCCTCTATGAAAAAGAGTGTGCCGATTTTTCAGCACACTCTTATATTTATTCTTCTTCAATGATCTTCTTGGTATCGGCAACAATCTCGGCAAGCGTGGTCTTTTTCAGCTCATTTTCCAAAGCCGACTGAGCCGTTTGCAGTCTGTCGTCCATAGCCTTATGGATATTGCGCCCCACAGGACAATCCGCATTGGGATTTTCATGGAAGTGGAACAGCCCCTCATCATCTACGCAGTCAACTGCCTTGTAAATATCGTACAGCGTTATTTCGTCAAGTGCTTTTGCAAGGTGTGCGCCGCCGCTGCCCTGACGAGTTTCAACTATCCCTGCATTGCGAAGCTGTCCGAGGACATTGCGGACTATCACCGCATTTACACCCGTACTGCCCGACAGGAAGTCGCTGGTCACTCTCATCTGACCGCCAAAAATGTCGATGCAGGTGAGGATATGCACTGCCACTGTGAATTTACTTGTTATCTGCATAGATGTTCATCTCTTTCTTACTCTCTTACCACGCTGATACGCTGCCTGATGTGAGCGCCTTTTTCAATCTCGTCCACCATAGCAATAGCGTAATCTGCATAGCTGATAATGCTCTCGCCCTTAGAGTTGAGCGTCAGCTCCTCGCCTGCGAGAATGTACTTGCCGCTGCGTTCGCCGTCAGCCTGAAAATCTCCTGCGGGGCTGATATAAGTCCACTTTACGTCATTTCTCTGACGGAGTTCGCCAAGCGCCTTTGCCATAGCAGAAGCCAGCGGCTTGAAAACTTCGGGAAAATCTGCACCGTCAGAAACGCAGGCGGTATGCTCAGCGTTCACATACAGGCTTCCTGCGCCGCCGACAACGAGAAGTCTTGTGTCAGTTCCCGAAAGAATGTCGCACAGGTGAGCAAGTGACGTGGAGTGCTGAGGAAGTGTTTCGGGTGTCCATGCGCCGAAAGCATCCACAACTGCGTCAAAGTCTGCAAGGTCTGCTGCGGTCAGGTCGAACAGATCTTTCACGATAACATTCTGAGCAGCGGACTTGTTGTCGCCCTTGACAACTGCCGTAACATCAAGCCCTCTGTCAACAGCCTCTTTCACGATAAGCTGACCTGCCTTGCCATTTGCACAAACTACTGCGATTTTCATAATAAGTACCTCCTAAAGTATAGCATAAAAATTGACTTCTGTAAAGTTGTAAACACCACTGTTTCAACTTTCTGATATCAGTATATCATGCAAATGCTGAGTTGTCAATATCAATATTACAACTTTGGAGGATTGCATAAAAAGTCTGTGAAAAATATGTGCATACTCAACAAACTATATTGCTATATATCAAGCAGAGGTCGGCTCAGCGATTCCATGTTCCGCTTCATACTCCCTGACACGGCGATAAAAGGTGTTAGCCGACAAGCCCATTCTCCGCATAAAGTCCCTGCCTGTGATGCTCTTTGACTTCCATTCCCCATAAAGCTGACCGAACCTCGTCCAGTCGATTTCGATAGGCTTCCGTCCCGTGTACTTGCCCTGTGCTTTGGCGATTTCAATGCCCTCACGCTGTCGCTGTTTGAGCTGCTCTCTTTCAAGCTGAGAGAGTGCAGTGAACACGGTTAACATGAATTTGCCCGTAGGCGTGTCGGTGTCGATGTTTTCCTTGTGGCTGATGAGGGTAACGCCCTTTTCGGTAAGCGTGTCGATGATATTCAGCAAGTCCTTTGTGGAGCGCCCCAAACGGCTGATACTCTCGATGTAGAGCGTGTCACCCTCACGCACATAGTCCAGCATAGCGTGGAGCTGTGGGCGGTCTTTGTTTGCTCCTGAGATCTTCTCGGAGAAGATACGGTCAACCTGATAATCGCACATTATCTCCTGCTGACGGGCTGTCTCCTGGTGTTCGGTTGAAACACGGATATAACCTATTTTGCTCATAATTGTTGTTTCCTTTCTGATGTAAAAATATTTTTCTTTCTGTTGATATGTGATTGACTTATTGACGGCGATGATGTATAATTACAGATAAGGGTAAGCACTTGGCTTGCTCGTAAAATCAGAATTTATTTGTTTGTTGAATGGTTGAGGTAAAATGACTAAAAGGATATTTCAATATTTGATCATTACATTTGCCATAACGTATTTATTTTGGGGAATGGATATTCTTTTAAGTATATTCGGCTTGTATGAACATCCTTCATACAATATCGGAATGATTTTTTATATAATCGCAGCATCTTCTCCTGCAATTTCAGTTTATACTTTAATGCAGCTTGATCCCGATAAAAAAGGAATACGGCATTTCCTTAAAATGTCGTTTACATTTAATAAACCTTTTTCGGAAATCCTATTGGTTTGTGTGTTCACAGGAATACGCTTTATCATTCCTTTTTTATTCAATGAAGTCAGTATAACAGGTCATTTGTGGCAGGTAGTTGTATATACCCCTGTAATGCTTTTATTTGGAGGACTTGAAGAAATAGGCTGGCGTGGCTTCTTGCAAACAAAATTGGAAGATAAATTCGGAGCATTAACTTCTACCTTGATAATATGTGCTATATGGGTCGTATGGCATATTCCGCTTTGCTTCATTAAAGGCACATACCAGTATTCCGGAAGTTATTTTTGGTTTGCAGTTTCATTGATAGGTTCAGCTTTTTCACTTGCGGCAATACATAGTGTCGGGAAAAATATATTGCCTTGTATTATATATCATTCTGTCGGCAATTCGATCGTAAGCTATGGAATATCGATCAGTGATGGCTTAGGTATGGCTGTTTCTGTCTGTATTCAGATTATTTTTGCCGTAGTCATCCTGATTTTATGTAACAGTACCAAGAGGACAAGAGCATTTAAATTCTGATTTTTCTAAGTAACTATACACCTCACCACGGCAAGGAGTGCCAAACGCTCCCTGCCGTTATTTTTATTCAAGCTGACCTTTCTTTCTCTTGGCAGCCTGTTCGTTCTGCATATATCGAGCAAGCGTTCTCTGACTGTCACGCTTCTGCTGTGCCAACCTTGAAAGCCTGTCCGCTTCTTTCTTCAGGGCTTTACGTTCCGCACTCTGCTGTGCGTAATCTGTTCGGGCTTTTTCAAGCTCCATTTTCAATTTGCTGAGTTTCGGTATATGACCGTCTGGAAATAGCTCTATCAGCTTCTTGTAAGCCTTGTGGTACTCGTCAAGTTCATAGCAGAAATCGCTTTTGTACTTGGTTTTCGCCTTGCCCTCCAGAGAAGTATATTTCTTGTGATACTCCACAAATTCATGATATTTCTTGATAGCCGGAATTTGCTCCTCCAATTCATGAATACGACGGCTCATGGTCATTTGCGGAGTTGACATAACGGTGAACTTCGCAAGAGCCTTATGAGCCGCACTCTCCAATTCTTCAAGGGTGGAATTGCTTGCGTTCATCTCATTGAGTGCCTTGCTCGCCGCTTTCATATTCTCACGGTCTGCCCAGTTCTGCAAGCCCTGAGACTGCTGAAATTTCTCCGCTGTGGTGTGAATGATCTTAGCTTTCGGGCTGTGCGACATTTGGTACTTGTAACTCTCGATACGCTTTTTGATCTGCTGGCTCTCGTAGAAGTAACCCAGCGTTTTCGCTCTTGTAAATTTCGCCCTCGGATTGCGCTCTTTCTGCTCTGCAAGCATAAATTTCAGGTCTATTTTGTGGTCGGGATTGTAGTCCGCCAAAATCCCGAAATCGGCAGACTTTGCAAGGAAATCTTCAAAGCCCTCGCTGACCTTAATAACCTCGTCGATAGTTCTTTTTAGCTGTTCTTTCCACGACAAATTCTGCTTGTCAAGCTCCCATTCCCAATGACTCTTGCCCTTTGAAAGATGCGGATTTTCGATGATAGAAAGTCCGTGTTTCCTGCATAGCTCGTCCGAAATCGTGCGGAGCTTGCTCCACGCACGGTCGGGAATTTTGCCCTGATTATGCTCCGTTTCAAAGGTCTTGCCCGTGTAGAAGTTCACATTGTTCACGATGATGTGATTGTGGATATGTTCATGGTCGCAATGGACGGCTAAAACATACTGGTATTCATCATTAAAAAGTGCCTTGCAAAGTTCCTGTCCGATAAGCAAAGCCCGTTCGGGAGTGACCTCACCGGGGGCGAACGATTGTATTATGTGCTGGCACTCACTTCGGCTTCGTCCTGTGCCGACACACTCTCGGATATTTTTGAATTGTTCTGATGCTCCACATGGAGTAGATACGCACAAGTTGCTAACAACATATTTGCCGTCGGCGGTTTTGTCTGGGTTGCAGATATAAGCAATTGCACCGTATGTTCCCGTGTGGATCGTATGGATACGAGTAACTGCCAAACTTCTTCTAACCTCGCTTTCATATCGGAAATATCTTCATCGTAAAGTTTGCCGCCTTTGTTGACACGGTGGGCTACCTGATTGAACGAATTTGATATTGAGGAAATATACCTCGCTATCTGCTTGATGTCCTCGGTATCTTCCTCAACATTCATAACGGTAAGAGCAGAATATCTGCAAAAATCGCCCCTGCTTCTGAATGATGTTTCCGCATATCTGCGGTTGATTGCTTCAAGCTCCATGTCATTCACTCGGAATGTGATAAGGTGCTTGCGTACCTCGCTCGGCTCGGTACTGTCGGCTGTGTCCTGCGGTGGTGATTCACCCTCGGTGGTTTCGGGCGGTTCTGTGAAGTCAACCTCTCCTGTTTCCGTGACTTCAAGCATTGGAACAGACTCGGCAGCGGTGTCCTCGGTGGTATCTGTTTCAGAATTTTCTGACAGCATATCCGCCTGCATTTCGTCCGCATAGGTGTGGGCAAGTTCCTCCGCAAGCTCCTCGACTTGTTTGTGCTTGAACAGCTTTGCAAAGAAGCCCTCGCCTGATTTTTTGAATATTGCCATTGTGTTGTCCTCGCTTTCTCGGCGGTTCTGCCGCCGTTCTTCGATTGCTCCTGCAATCGCTCTCAGGGGTCTTAGGGGAAATTTTCCCCTGACAAGCCGTATAAAGTTTACGATTTTCCATAATCGTAATACTTTATACCGTGCTTGTGTGTGTGAAATATGTCGGGCGTGTCCGCCCGTGTCTGTATTTTTGCCGTTCCTACGGCTCTTTTCACGCTCCTGCGTGATTTGGAGCTATGCGACTTTCTCTCTGTACCGCACGGCTCTACAAGCATTTTACTGGACTTCGGCGCAGTTATTATGCTGGGTGGGCGGCAGTCTGGTGAAACTATTTTCTCGGCTCTCCCTGAGCCGATTTTGAATATCGATACGCTTATCGTTAAGTTCAAATTTCTGCCCTATCTGACCGCCCGTGAAAAACACCCTTCACTTTACTACCGGAGTTTTTAAGGTTTTGCTCATAATTTTCCGAAAAGTTTACAGTTTGTTCATGATAATTCTCCTTATCGCATAAATTCAACAGCGGATTTCTGTTGATGATGACGGTGATTTTGGAGGGAAGATTTCTCGGAAATGGGATTGAACTTTTGGGGGCAGTGTGGTATAATGGAAAGTAGGAGTAGACACTCGGCTTGCTCATGAAGATTGATTTTTAAGGAGTAGTATTCAGATGAAAAAAGCATTTAAGATAATTGGAAAGGTACTTCTTGTAATCATAATATTACTAATCATTTTCTTGCTAATAGTGTTCACATACAATAAAATTATGATGAATAAGGAAAAGGCACTATTGGACGAACCTCTTGGCGAAATGATAGAGGTTGACGGACACAATATGTGCATATACTCTGAGGGAGAAGGTAAACATACATTAGTATTTCTTTCAGGTTCAGGAACTGCTTCTCCTATACTTGATTTCAGAAGTCTTTATAGTTTGTTAGTTGATGATTATAGGATAGTAGTTGTTGAAAAATTCGGCTACGGTTTCAGTGATGTAGTAAATACTGAGAGGTCATTTGATACAATACTAAGGCAGGACAGAGAAGCTCTTTCAAAGGCTGGAATTGATGCTCCGTTTATCCTCTGTCCTCACTCAATGTCTGGACTTGAAGCGATACTTTGGGCACAAGAATATCCAGATGAAGTCGAAGCAATTGTAGGTCTTGATATGTCTCTGCCACGCTCTTATGACAACTTTAATTTTTCAAAAACAGAGCGGTTTGAAAAAATTGCGGCTATTGGTCGGGAACTGGGGATCGTCAGATTTTACTATTCTGACAGTTCACTTCCTCAAGGACTTTCAGAAGATGATAAAGATTTATACAGAGCAATAGCCTGTAAAATAGCTGTAAACGATGACGTTATAAATGAAGGTCTTGCTATCCCCGATGCCGTCAAAAAGATCGACGGAGCGCCTAAGCCTGATATACCAATGTTAATGTTTGTATCTGACGGAAAAGAAACAGGCATTGAAAAGTGGTCGGAGATACAAAAAGAGTATGCTTCTGAACTGTCAAATGCAACTGTTGTTGAACTTTATTGCGGACACTATGTTCATAATTATAAGCAGGAGCAAATAAGTGAAGAAATGAAAGAATTTATTGAGAATATCAAGTAATAGTTTTTGACTTTCGCAGTTGTCTATAAATCAAATATTTCCACAAAATGCAGAGCAACACCAGCTCTGCATTTTTTATGCCCATTTCAAAATTCCCCATAACATTTTCACGATAAGAAAAGTTTTATGGCGCACTCAACTTCATGCGCACTGCGAATAGACTTTTGGTATCCGTGCGCGCTATAATATTATTGTGGGGCTGAGTAGTTCGGCTCGACTAAAATTTCAGAATGGTGGTGATGATATGGCTACAACTTCTATCGCTGACAAGCTGGTGAAACTCGAAAAGAAGATCGCCAAGCGACAGGCTACGATCGCTGATGAGCAGACACAGCTCGACAAGGAGCTTGCGGAGTATGACAGGCTCTACCTGACGGCTCTCGCCGACAAGTACAAGCTGAGTGGCAAAGACCTGTTCTCCGCTATCGAGCGTGAGCATGAACAGCTTGAAAAGCTCCGTGAGGGTGAGCAGTCCGATGATGATGCGGACAGTAATTCCTCGGTCACGGACGATGAGGAAAAGCAGGACGATACTGCGATCAAGCACAGCAGTTTTCCCCGTAATAACATGAGCGAGGGGGCATTGAATGAGTGATTACATCTATCATATCGGTGACGATTATGATTGTATCAATAAAGAATATGTTATCCTGTCCACGGATAAGGGACAGCAGATAACGGTTGCCCTCACTGCAAGCGGTGTGCCTTTCAAGGGACGCTATGATAAGGAGAGTATCATCTTTGATTATGACAGCGATTACAAGGAGTCCGTTGATGAGATCATCGAGAATCTTACCTCGGATAAGTGTGCGGATATTCGCCGTGAGATCGAGGAACATCGCAGGAATAAAGACTATCTGTTCTTTGTCCCTGTGGTGGCAAAGCTCCTGCGTATGACAGAGGGTACGCTCCGCAGCAGACCTATGGATATTCAGCTTGCTGTCTGCAAGCGTTATGTCGATAACTGGTACTGTGATACTTACACAATTCAGCATGAGCTGAAAGATGCTATGATGCTGATAACCAAACCCGAAATGACAGACAGCGAGAAAGAAAAAGCTGTCGGAAAGGACTAAAAATTTGAATACAACATCTGCCGTAGAAAAGAGAGAGAAGGCAGTTGACTATGTATCTGATGAGGGTATCAAGGTGAGAGTTTCTTACCCTGATGATGTTCCCGAAACGATCAGACAGCAGAAGATCAACAAGATGTACGATATTTTCCTCGGTGCAATGCGCCGCAACGGAACAAAGGAAACAACTGAATAATCTGGCACTCTGCCGAAAAGAGTTACAGTTACAGAAATGCTGTTGCAATCTTCGGACGGTTGTGCTATGATATAGATGTAAAACCAACCGTCCGATTGCAAACGCAATTGGAGGTCAACAATGAAAAAAACAACGAAAACAAACGACGGTATCACGGCAATATACGTCCGCCGATCCGTCAGCGACAAGGACAAGGGCAACAACAGTTTGTCTATTTCCGCACAGAAGGAGGAGTGTATCAGATTTGTGGGAGAATGCGATTATCGT
>ERZ795030.5754-NODE-5754-length-11219-cov-9.632748_pt1 | contig 11219 bp, 9 predicted proteins | sample MGYA00375122_ERZ795030 | MGnify/ENA primary metagenome ERZ795030 (study PRJEB30165, sample SAMN05720146) | activated sludge metagenome | isolation source: anaerobic digester from wastewater treatment plant | place: Japan | collected 2015-04-20 ...
AGCGGAAGACGTGCAGCGGCGTCCCGTCGGTGGCCGTGACGGTGAACGTGGTGGTCTGCATGGATGCCTCCAGTGCTGGGCTGAGCCGGCGTGCCGAACGAGCAGGTCCAGCCTCCCACGACCCAGGTCAGGCGCGTAGCTTCAGCAGGGTCGACACGGGGATCGCGGTGGTGGCCTTGACGACTCGCGAGCTTGCCGCCGAGTCGTGCCAGCCCCGGTGATAGCCGCTCTTGTCGAAGAAGACCGAGAGGTAGCCGAGATAGCACGGCGCCCCCATCATCCCCAGGACCAGCCACCGCGCAAAGGCCATGCCGACCCCGATCGGCCCTCCGGTGCGGACGTCTTGCACCTCGATGCGCATGGCGTTCTTGCCGATCGTGCGGCCGTGGCGGCCGATCGGAACGGTGGCGTAGGCGATCACTGCGGCCATGAACGCCAGCGCAAGAACGTTGCTGATGATCTGGCCGAAGCCCCGCCTCGTGTCCAGCAGCACGATGACCAGACCGAAAGGCAGCATGGCTGCGGAGAGGACCAGACCGTCCAGGAGGTTGGCGAGGAAACGTTCGCCGATCGTCGCGGGGGTGGGTGGGGCAGCTGAGTCGCCCTCGGAGAAGCTCGGGCCCAGCATGGTTGCGGCTGGCGTCACGTCGGGAGCGGAACCCAGCTCCGCCGGCTCCGGCAGGCGCGCGACGGCATCCGCGGTCAGGTATGCCGTGTCCCCGGCGCCCGCAAGCCAGTCACCGTCGCCGTCGGCGCTGGCGCTGGCTGGCGGGACGCCGGTGTCGCCGCCAGTGCTCAGGCCAGCGGGCGGCATACCTCCGCGGGCCAGTTCCGCCCTCAGGGCCGCCCGATTGATCGTGCGCTCCACCGCCCGCGGCTCGTCCGGCTCGTCCGGCTCGTGAACAAGCCCACCGCGTGCCGGTTCGGCGCCCGATTGCCCAAGACCGGCGGACCAGGATCCGTCCCCTGACGTGCCCTGCGGCCGAGTTCGGGGCACGGCACCTGCGAGAGCCCCGCACCTGGGGCAGGCGGGTGCGTCGTATGAGGCCTCGTAGCCACACAGCCTGCAGGTCACGGGCTTCTACTCCTTGGACGTATCGATCCATGAATGGCATTGGGCGTGTTCCCTTGTCTTCGCCTTTGCCACAGTTACCACGTCAGCCGCGTGGGGTCGTCCGCACCCCCTGGAAGCGGACGACCCGACGCCTGGCGATCAGGTAGAAGCAATGCCCTGATCGGCCGCGTTTTGCAAGCAAGTTGTGCCCATAGTCGCCACGTCCTTCGCCACCGACTGCAGCGACGGAACGTGCATGTGCCACTTCGCGAGGAAACGAAGCTTGTCGAAGCCCTCCCAGTTGCGGCCGACATCGCCGACGATCTGCGTGACCTGACCGGTGATGCGTCCGAGAGTTGCGGACTGCGAGACGAGCTGAGCCCCCGAGGCGCCCACCGCCGCGACATCCATTCCGTGATCGAAAACAGCCATGATGCGATCCCTTCTAGATCCGTGTGAGGTTGAGGTTGGTCCGGCCAGCGCTACTTTGACGTGCGCTTCTGCTGGGCGATCTCCTGGTCGAGAGTGGTCTTGAGCTGCTCGATGAACTTCGCCGCTGCCACCACCTGCTGGTGCTGGGACGAGCGCCACTTGTTGACGAACGCCACCGAGTCGTCCCCATTCCAGCTGCGGTCGATCTTGCTGACCTCGCTATCGATCTGACCGGCGAGCGACACCAACTTGGCGTGCTCCGAACCCAAATCGGCCGACAACTGCTCGCACTTCGGAACGTTCATTCCCAACCATGCCATGATTACCCTCCTAGGTCCCAAGACCTTGACGCGGTCAAGTCTTGACTGATTCTTGCGGGTTGCATTTCTTCGATAAAGGAGACGCTACAGCGCTTCGCATATCATGTCGATGGGGACAAGTCCCCTTGTCGTCAACAAACGCAAACATGTTGTGTCACAGCGCTTTTCGCGTCGGTCAGCGACTTCCTTCACCTCCTTCTCAGGGTATGGCCACCTGCACGAGCTCCACCGTGCCCTTGGTGACATAGAAACCTCGCCCGGCTGGAAGTTGCGACCGGTCGAGGGAGGGCAGATCCGTTCGGAAGGCCTGATTGCCCTCACTTCCCTCCGGATGCAGCACAATTCCGGTGCGGCTAGTACGCAGGCGCGAGGGAAGCCCGTAGCTCCCACTGAAGAATTGGGCGTCCGCCTCGGCCACAACGAAATGGTCACGCTCGATGCACACACGTACGAGGTCTTCGACGTCTTCCTCCCCCGCGTCCGCCGTAAGCTCATCGGCCCGCTCAAGAACCACGACAACCGGCGTGGAATCATTCCGATCCCGCAGTGCCTTGGCGAGCCTCCGGGCACCGTCCACGGCCCCTTGGGGCCCGACAGAGGTACTAGCCCAAATGCCAAGGGATGCCACCGGGGAGGCCGCCCTTAGGGTCAGCAGGTGATACTCAGCGGTTGGAAGTGCCCGTCGAGTGGCGATACAGACGGTCCGTACCGCAGTGGTGCGCCCACTTCCAGACGGGCCCGTGATGACGAACGTCCCCGAAGGCTGAAAGGTCTGCGGAAGCAGTGAACTCGAGGCCACCCCCAAGACGGGGCGATCACTGGCCATGGGCGGAAGTTCGCGCAATTCCACCCGCTCGGCCAGGCTCTCGATAGCTGGGGCGGCAGCAACCCCGGCCCTCCTGGCCGCATCGCCGAACTTCACAATTGCCCTCGCCTGCTTCGCTGGATCCGTGGACCCTCCGAGGACCGCGACCTGGATCTCGTCAGGGCCGCGCAGGCCACGTCCGGCTGGCGTGTCGGCGGTCAACACATCTCCCGCGACGCCCATTGACAAGTAGTCGTCCGAGCTCATGCGCATGACGATTCGGGACTGGATGGCGGGCGACAGGGAGGCGGGAAGCCCGCCCCTTTGGTCTACGGCGAGGACGAGGTGGATGCCAAGCGGCCGCCCGGCGGCAGCGACCGCTCCCAGGCGGTCAAGCCATTGGTAGCGTCCGCTTACCTCGTAGGCCTGTTTGAGGGCGCTAGTCCCGTCGATCAGGAGGAAGATCCGCGCTTCGGCCGCCACGCCAGCGAGCCGACGATAATCGCCGATCGAGCCAGCGTTGACCGCCTGATAGGCCGTCCTGCGCCGGTCGACCTCCTTCTCCAAGTGAGTGATCAGTCGCACGACACGCTCATGGTCGGAGCCATTGATGATGCTGCCAACATGGGGAAGCGACTCAAGGACGTGCAGGTCACGGTTGCCGAAGTCCAAGCCGTAGACCTGGCAAGGGCCACCGTTGATGGTGTAGCCCGCGCCAACTGCGATCGTGCGCAACAGTGTTGAGGTCCCCGAACCCGACACCCCGAAGACCGCAAGGTTGCCTTCCACATCGGGTCGGAACGACAGAGTTGGCTGCTGCTGGCTATCTGGAAGATCCACCATGGCGTAAGTGAAGTCGTCGTCGCGGCGTCTAGACGGCAACGCGGCTAGGTCGTAGACGTTCGCCAGGCTGGGCAGCCACGGCTTGCGGGGCTCAGGAACTTGGGCCAGCTCAGCGGCCTCTTTGATGGAGGACACCAGTTTCTGAATGTCGGTTGGTCCCGGGTTTGCCCCGGCCTCGTGCGGCTCTTCGTATACCCATTCCTGCGCTGGGCCAAAGGACAACGTCCGAACGGACACCTCCGGCGGAGGCGGAGTCGTCGAGGTCCACCCTCCCGCGTATCCAGTTTGGAACGGAGTGAGGCGAGCCGGCCCGCTCTTGCTGACGGCCCGGCCAGGAACTGCGGGATCGAAGAACGCGGCTTGGGTAGACCCGAGCACGTCGTCGCTGTCCGACTCGTCGGCCATCCGCAGGGCGACACGCAAGTTCGTGTTCGCTCGCAGGTTGTCCTTGATCACGCCGGCGGGACGCTGCGTGGCCAGAATGAGGTGGAGGCCGAGGGATCGTCCGCGTTGAGCTACGTTCACGACGCCGTCCACGAATTCCGGCACCTCATGCACCAGCGCCGCAAACTCATCGACGATGATGATCAGGCTCGGAGGAGTGTCTACTTCCCCGCGCCGCTCAAGCTCCAGCAGGTCCTTGGCCTTGTACGTCGCAAGGAGATGTTCTCGGTATCGGAGCTCCGCAGAAAGGGAGATAAGGGCTCTCCGGACCAAGTGCGGTGAGAGGTCGGTGACCAGGCCAAGCGTGTGCGGAAGGTTTGTGCACTCCCGGAATGCGGAACCGCCCTTGTAGTCAACCAGCAGGAAGGTGACGCGTTGGGGTGAGTGGGCGGTCGCCAGGCCGAGAATCCACGCTTGCAGCAACTCCGACTTGCCTGACCCAGTCGTACCACCGACAAGGGCATGCGGGCCGTCTGCCCGAAGGTCGAGGCTGAACGCTCCCAAGGCCGATTGTCCGATAAGTGCCCGAAGATTCGCCGGTCGTCGGTTCGGCTCACTCGCAAAGGGGCCGGTGAGGATGGACCGCGACTCTGTCCACCGCTCGACGACAGAGGTATGCGACGTTGCCAGCTCTGCCCCCGCCAGGGAGAGCAAGGACACTTGCCGGGGGAGATCGCTGGAGTCCTCACTACGCACTCCCGCGTCGATGAGTGGCGCCATCAACCGAGCGGCTCCGGCGGCTTGGGCCTCCGTGCATGCCTGCAGCCGCACCGGCGTCACTGTTTCGGACTGGCGCACGTAGCCGACGGTTGCGCCCTCCTCAACGATCACGTACGACGTGCAGACGGCTGGCAGGCGAGGTTGCCCCTCAGCGATCCACAGCACCGCGACGCCCCTGCCTACGCCTCGCTCGGCGATGTCGACGAGTCTGCTGCGGTCGATGGGCGCGTCGCCTTCGATGATGACGAGGACAGTGGTCGACCAGGGCGCCGCATCTCTACTGCTCCTGCTTGCGACGACCTCATCAAGTTGGTCCGCGAGGGCGGTGCACGCCGGTCCGGTCGCCGCGAGATGCTGTGCCCCTATCGGCGACTGCGCCGAAGCCACATGCGGAAGCCACTTGAGGAAGTCCCAACTCGGCGCGGAGGCAGCAGACGCGAAGCTGGTGACGACGAGCTCGGCCGGCGAGTGCAAGCTTGCGGCCTGCATCACCAATGAGTAGGCGACAGGCAGCGCTGCGTCTCGCCGTCCCGCCACCCCGACGGCCCCATCAGTGAGCGGCGTGACGACGACAGGCACGTCGTCGATGAGCTCAAGTCCCGCGGTGGCCTTCTCCAACGCCAGCCAGGCCTCAGCTTTCGAGCGTCCCACTTGCGGCATCTCTGTCGTGCACCTCGATGGCAGGACGCCAAGGCCAACCCGTAAATCAAGGTAGCGAGGCAGGTCCCGCCGCCGAAACCACAGCTGCGAGGAGCGCCGGTCGACCGCAGCCAGACACTCCTCGATGGCGGGGTGCTCTTCATTCCGGACGTCATGCTCAATCAGTTGCTCCGCGCGAATGCGTTCGGTGATCTTACTGACGTCCTCAAGGAATTCGCGCATGGAGGCGGCATACTCCCGCTTCGTGTGCGAGCGGCTCTCCATTGCACTACCCAGCAACATCAGGGGCATGAGCAAGAAGAAAATCAGCGAAGATGCATTGCCGGTCGTGAAATACATGACGACGGCGAAGAGGAGCGGAAGTGTCGCCATGAGCCACGGTAACGGCGCGCGTCTCGGCCGTTCGGGAAGCTCCGGAAGAGGGAACTCCTTGACGCCAAATACTCGACTGACCACTGGCGAGCGCGAAAAGAGAACCCGATCGCCATCAATTCCCAAGACCCCGTTGGTGGCGCTGCTCACCCGCGCCTCGTGCTGTTTATCCTTCCACACCATGGTGAATCGTGTGTCGCCAATGACGACGTTGTCCCCGGGCAGCAGTCGGGCACGAGTCACCGGCTGGCCACCGATCAACGTCCCGTTGGCAGAGCCCAGATCGACGATCTCGACGACGTCCGTAACCACTAGCCTGGCGTGGTGCCGAGACGCGAGCGCGTCGCTCAGCTGCACCTCGCACCCTCGACCCCGCCCGATGTAGGACGTCCCGCTGGACACCGGGAAGGTTCGCCCGCGGTCGGGACCCTCAAGGACGAGAAGGTCCAGGACGGCGTTCTCGCCGCCACCGAACTGGGCACCCACCCAGCCCAAGCGCACCCGCGCGCCCGATCGCAAGCCGCATTCCGAGACAAGGCTGCGCGGATCAAGAAGCCGGGTCGCAGCATCCAACAGCTCGACCGTGTGCTGGGCGTCCGTGGATGGTGGCTCTTGCCTGCCCAGAGGATCCGACAGCGCCAGGCGCCGGGCCAGGTCCCCCACGGTGACCGAGGAATCCACGGTTGCGGTTAGATCGATGTCACGACCCTGGGCGTTGAGCGTGAGATTGAGTTTCAATGCACCCTCCACTGGGCGACGTCAAGCCAGACAACAGCTTCGTTAGACAGCAGAATCAGCGCGCAATCACCTGGGCTGACGACGGTCACATCGCCTTGTCCAAGGTGCATCGGCACCATGCCTTGGACATAAAGCCAGGTGCCATTGCGGCTACCGAGGTCCTCAACGAGGACTCCTTCGGGCCGTTGGCTCAACCGGACGTGACGTCGCGACACGGTTCGGCCGCTGTCGGGAACTCGGATCGTCAGAGCGCCCGCGTCCGATGACGTCACCCCGGGCGCGCGCCCGATCACGATTGAGCCATTGACGCCGACACGCTTCCCGCCGGGGAGCACGACGGATGCCGCAACACGCGGCGATGCTTCACCGGAGTCGCCTTGAGGCTCAAGGCGGACCGGTCTCGGTCGTTCGGCATCGGAAAGGCTGCCCCATCGAGCGGGCTTCCGTAGTTGAACGTCCGATGAGTCAGGATCGGCCACTGCCAACTGCGACGAGACCGCCGACGCCACCGGAGGGTTGGGGAGAACGCTTTGACTCGCCACGCCTGCCAGCCACCAGGCGTCAGGCGGGGGCGGCGGCGGCGCTACCGGCACCACGTTTGTCTCGTCCTCGGTGGCTTCCAACAAGGGTTCGCGCTTCGGCGGGCCGTCGACCGGGTGCACCTTCGCAGCTTGCTCAACCAACATGCGTGGGGCCAAAGGAGCTGAATCGTCACACGCGTTGAGCCGAACTGTTGAGACGGACCAGTCGATGGGTGCATCCAGCACGGAGCCCTCAGATGTCGGCCCGAAGCTCTCGCTTTGAGCCCCTTGCACGTCGACCCGCGCCGGGCCGCGCACGAGGACCCGCTGTATCGGTTGATGCTGGAACAGCGCGAACGCGCACTCTGGGTGTTCGCCGAGGAGTGCACTCAGGGCACCCAGGTCTGCAGCATCGGCTGCTGAACTCAGCGAACGGACCACAGGCGCCTTCCGGTCCACGCGCACATGCACCTGGAAGGCCGGTCCAGCGATGTGGGTCCAGCCCACCGCGCCAACGACGTTGTACCTCACTCGACCCAAGTCAGAACTCCCTGGAAATGGTTGGCGTCAGCCAGCCGATGGACCAAGACGCACGCTTGAGAGCACCTGCTTGACAGTGGGGTAGTCCCGATCCTCGTGGCGCGCCAGGCAAGACCCCGTGAGTTGCACCAGGAAAACGGGAGTCATCGGCTCTTCGGGCTTGACTACAGCGAACAGGTGGACTTGAAGAATGCGTCCCACTCGCTCATCCGTCCAAGACAGTTCGCAGCCCAACCATTCGTGACCCCCAAATTCAGCCTGGAAGGACTCCGATACGGTCCCTTCGGGGCGACGAGTGGACTCGACTGCCAACTCGTCGACCGCGTCCTGCGCCTTCGTGCCTTCAGGACGTCGGTCGATGGTGACCACGACGTTGGTGTGGAAGTCCGACTCGCCCACGGCCCGAGCCGCGAGTCGGGTCGTGAGAGTCGATACGGGGTCCCAATCGTCGGGCACGTCAAGTAACACGTGGGGCTCCGCCGGAAACTTCGCACTCGGAAAGCTCAAACGACCCATATTTAGATCCTCTCATTCACACAAGCGACTAAGGATGCGCGTTGGTTGGTTAGAACTTCAACCAACTGGATACTGCTTTGGTGACATTCTTGACTATTTCGCTCGGATTCACAGATACTTCAAGATGCACGGAGCCGCCCAGACCAATAGCCACACCTGCATCTACGCTCACGCCGACCTTGTCCGCGCTCAAGGAACCCTTGACGCTGCCTTCCACGCCGATGCCGACCATGCCGCTCGCACCAGCGGTGCCGGTGACCCCACCGACCTCCATGCTCCCCTCGACGCCGGCCTCGACCCCAGCGAACGCCTTGCCCTCGGCGCTGGCCATGACCCCGTCGCCGCCCACATGGACATTTCCTTGCCCACTCGCCTCCAACCCGACCGAAGCCTCGCCGTGGCCCGTAGCCTTCACCACCCCGAGGTCGGCACTGGCATCAACGCCGCCGCGCGCGCCGTCGAAGACCTCCCCATGGACCTCCGCCGAAAGCCCGTCCGCGCCGAGCGAGGCGCCGGCGGACGCCGAGCCGCTCACCCCAACAGCCCCTTGGGCATCAACGGTCACACCGTCGGACTTGAAGTGAGCAGACCCTTCGACGATGTTCGCTGATCCGCTCACCTGCGCCTGGGCGCGCACGCCCAACCCATCCCTCTCTATGCCCGCCGTGGACCCTGAATGAGTGGTCCAGTAGTCGGCGTTGGCGCCGGATGCGATCCCCGCACCCGGCCCCCCGCTGGGGGACCTTCCGCTGGGCGAACCGTCACTTGACGCCCCCTGCTGTTCAGCGGCGTTGAGTTCAATGGCGGTTGCAAGTTCGGACAGCAACTGCATCACCGATTGCAGTGCCGGCCGGACCTCGTTCGAATACCGAGAAGAAGCCCGAGACGAGTCCGCACCGCGCCATTGTTGGGCCACTGACCCCACAATGTGCGTGATTTCCCGCTCCGCGCCATTGACTGCGTGAGCCATTCGCCGGAAATTCAGGGAGGCCTCCCTTAGCGCCTCGACATCAGCGCCCTCCGTGAACACTGTCATCTCGCACACCTCCTTCCGTTCATAGGCAAGTTGCTATTTCCCATAGGCATCGAGCGACGACTTGACCCCACTGACGTTGTGCCGCTCCACCTCGGTCTGGACTGTCGTGCCGACGGCGTACCCGCTCGCCTGGCCCGCCAATTCGCCGAGGCTCGGAAGGAAGGGGAGGCGCCCGAACGGGTTGGCTGCCCGGCCGAGGTCTGCGCCAGCGTCCGCAGCCGCTGCCGCGGAATGGCGAATGCGTTCCTCAGCGTCGGCGGTTAGCGCGGACGGCAGACGGACCTGGGTCCCGACAGCCTGTGGCCCGACTTGTGCGTTCTGGAGCGCGGTCAGCGGCTCCCCAACGACGTAATAGTTGTGGATGAGCCGATCACTGCCCGCAGTTGCGCCAGGGTTGATCGTGGCAAGCTCTGATCGGATATTCGAGTTCACGCCTGCCGCGTTGAACGTTATGGCCGAGGCCCCTGTCGCCAGGCTGGCGGCTGCCGCGAGTCCACCGCCGAGGGAATGGCCCGTGAGGACAAGGTTGCTTGGACCGACGTGCGCCGCAACCTTCATGCTGATGAGTATCGCCTTCTCGTATTGACTGGGGCGATAGCCCGCACCTTGCGCCAGATTCGTGGCCCAGTCTTGCCGCGAGGTTGGATCCGTGCCAGCGAACGCCATCACAACATGGCCATCAGCGTCCCGATAGACAGCGGCTCGAAATCCGTCGGATCCGACCAAGTCCGTAGGGCTCAGGCCGAGCGAAGCCAGTTCTCCAGTCGGTACGGGCGCCCATCCGGCCGGCAGCTGACCCTTCGAATCCCCGTACGCGTCCGCGGCGAAGGCTAGGAGCGCCGAGGCATTCCTGGCGTCAGTCTGTTTGTCACTCGAGGTGCCTTCGCCATGCCAACCGCTCTGAGCCGAGGTCCCGATGGAGAATGCACCCACCCCATCGGCCACGCCGTTGCTGGCGTCGCGCTGCTCCCCGGCGTTGGCGGCGACCGTCTGGGCCAGCTCGACGACCAAGCGTCGACAATCTTCGAGAGAGGGCCCATGGGAGCGATTCCATTGAATCGACAACGAGCGTTGGTCATTCCCGGCCCAGTAGTGACCGAGCCGAATGACTATGGCGTCCGTGACCGTGCGCACTGTACCAATCCGTTTGCCATATTCGTGAAGGAGCGACACGGATCGAGCCAGGGCTTCGACATCAGCCCCCTCAGTTAGCACCATGCCACCCGCCCCCTGTATGCGCCTCGTTGGTTGAACCTAACGAGAAAGCGCGTCGGGGTCGATGGGGAGAAGTCCCCAGGATCGGACTTCGGCTCGGCCCGCGGAGGCAACCCACCGCCGAACTGCGCTGCGCCATTGTTCCCACAGCCCAGCGAGGGAGGAGAGATCCGTGAAAGCCGCATCTTACGCCGCGGCCTTTCGCAGCTGACGCGACCCGAGCAGGGAGCGCAGGCTCACGGCCGCTCGCCAGCGCTGCCAACGGGAATACGAGGACGCCATGGCCTTCCGCGCCTCGTCGACGCGCGACCAGTAGTCCGAAACCTCAGCGTCGGAGGGCTCGCCCGGGCCGAAGACACCGGCGTCTGCCGCGTCGGCCAGTTCCCGGACTCCCAGCGCAGACAGTCCAAACCCTTGTTCCCGCCGGGTGGCAACCGCAGGAACGGGAGTTCCAAGATCTGCGGCGCGGTCGACGATCTCCCGCCACCCGCCCGCCAGGCGAGCCGTGGGCGCGCCTTGCGAGCGACGGCGACGCCGACGGACGGCCTTGGCCAGCACGATCACCGCGCAGATGGCGAGCACACCGGCCAACGGGGGGCCAGCAATCCGGGCTGTCGCCAGGAGCCAGGCCGGCACCACGCGCTCTGGGTCCGCAGGGGAGTCGATGAGGCCCTCGGCGCCGGCGTCGGCCGTTCCGAGCGCGTCCGCCGAACCCGGAGGTCGCGACGCAGGCGGGGGAGGCACAACCTTGGTGTCGAGGTTCTCCGCTGCAGGGGGCTCCTGCTGGTCAGGTTTCTTCGTCCGGTCCGGCATGAAGACTGTCTCGGGCACGCCCACCCACGAGCCATCCGAGGAGAGGACCTCCACCCAGACGTGAACGTCCTGCCCCCGCACCGCGCCGCCGTCAGGCACGCTCGCTCCGATGACAAGTCGAGCCGGAACACCCAATTGGTTGGCGACGAGCGCGAACACGGCGGCATACTGCTCGTCGTTGCCGACCGGC
>ERZ795030.5765-NODE-5765-length-11201-cov-12.088731_pt1 | contig 11201 bp, 14 predicted proteins | sample MGYA00375122_ERZ795030 | MGnify/ENA primary metagenome ERZ795030 (study PRJEB30165, sample SAMN05720146) | activated sludge metagenome | isolation source: anaerobic digester from wastewater treatment plant | place: Japan | collected 2015-04-20 ...
ACAATTGCTATTATTATTAGCATTACTTAGAGTAGTTATAGTATTATTGTTACTACTGTTATAATAAACTCCATAATTGCTATTATTATTAGCATTACTTAGAGTAGTTATAGTATTATTGTTACTTTGGGTATAATAAACTCCACAATTGCTATTATTATTAGCATTACTTAGAGTAGTTATAGTATTATTGTTACTAGAGCCATAATAATAAATTCCATTATCATATCTACAAACATTCAAATAATTAAGAATAGTATAAGATTTGCCATTTAAATAAATTCCATATCCTCATCCATTTAATCCATCAAAAAATGTTTCTCCTTCTTGATTATTATTTGAAGTATTAAATCCACCTTGAAATTCTATCTTGCTTCCTGAAGTTCCACTATCTTGAACTTCCTGAATTGCTGTTGAAGAACTACCTGCCATTGCAGTTTTAATTGTTTCCCTTTTATAAGTTGTTACTGTTTCTGTTGTTCCATAATATCCTCTTCCAGCATTAGCTTTGGAGTTAGTATCATCATCTAACAAAATAGTTGTTCCATTTATATTCTTTATGCAATACCATCCTTCTGTTCCTCCTTGTTCGTTTGAATTTTTAGAAATTAAACTTTGTAAATTAAGCCCATTAGTTGTGCAGGCAATAAAATCATCTATAAAGATATATGAACTCGCTGTTGGAGCAGTACTATCTGTATAAACAGCAATTGATTTAATAGCATTTCCAAGATTGCCGCTTCCTTCTCTTGCTAAAGTCACAGGAATTCATCTTCCTGTTGATGGAATTGCTGGTATCTTAAAAGTATCTATTACTGTTGCCCCAGCAGTATCAGAGCATAAAGCCACATATCAGTTATTAGCCACAATTGCTGCAGAGTTTTTAATTCAAAAAGATAATTTTTGATAAGCACTAAAGTTTATTCCATCATCAGATATCTTATAATATGCTTGTAATTTATTTGTTTGTGGAGAACTATCAAGAGCTAATTTCATACAATAAGAACCTTCTTTAGCATCTGTACTTACTGATGTCCTGGTTACAGTTGTATCATTTACACCAGTTCAAACATTTTCGCACATATCCACATTTAAAGTTTGTGCATTTTCCAAAACTACTGTTTTAGATAAATTAGTCCAACTAGCACTACCAATAGAAACAGGTGCTGGACTTTTAGCAATTCTAATAATATCACCAGGTGCAATTCTGGCTGCTGTTGCTCCATTAGTTATTGTTTTCCAAGCATCAGCCCAATTCATACCCCCAAATGGAGTTTCAGTTCCTCCTGTACCACTAGAAGAATAGGTTGAATTCTGTAAATCAAAATGAGTAGCATCTATATTTGTAATGACCCAATCACCATTATATTCTGATACTGAATGTCCTGCAATTGTCACTTTTGCTCCAGTAACTAATCCGTGATTTGCAGCAGTTAAAATTCTAACAAGTCCTGAACCATTATTATCAGAAGAAGTAATATTAACTGAAGAGCGAGCAGCATCATTTCCATTTTCATAATCTAAATAAAATATAGCCATAAAATTATTTTTATATATTGTTTAAGTAAGCTAGCAAATCCCATTTAGAATCTGCGCTATTATATTTAAAACCTAAATACATTGTTTTATTAGCACTTGTTGTAGTGGGCAAAGCTAAATCTGTTGAAGCTCTATAAATAGCATTCCAACTTAAAGATTGTGCATTGTTATTATCCTTAATTCTAATAATCAATGATTGACCATCAGTAGGAGTTCCTGTTGGAGCAGAAAAAGTAGCACTGACAGCTAAAGCAGTTAATTCATACATATCATAGGAATCAATATTAGGAGTAGGTGTAGCATTAGAAGCTTCAGAATATACTCGTGGTGTTATTCTTTTATTAGTTAAAGTATCTGCCGAACTAATTGTTGGAATAACTACTCCTTCAACAGCTAATACTCCAGCAGCACTTCGTGATAATGTTGTATCAGAATCATGTCCTAATTCTATTGTTTCACAAAACAAAGTTTTTCAAGTATGAGTAGTATCTCCTAAAGATATAAAATTATCTATTCCAGGTAATAAATTAGTATTAATAGCAACATTTACTAAATTATCTAAAGCAGTAGAAGCACCACCACTAACAGTTATATCTGCTCAAGTTAAAACACCATTGCCATTTGTTTGTAAGAATTGGTTAGCATTTCCATCGTTTGTAGGTAGTGTAAGAGTATAAGTTCCAGCGGCATCAGCAGTTTTCAAAGTCACTGTTCCACTTGTAGTTCCATTAAGTTCAATTGAACCAGTAGCAGTTCCAGCAACTCCAACTGTTATCTTGTGAGTATTCATTAAAGTCGCACCCAAGTTTCCTGTGTTTGAATTAAATGTTAGTCCAGCATTTGTTTTTGGTTGTATACTCCCTGTAGCAGCAGTAGCAAATAAAGGAAAGCAAGAAGTATCTGTCGCCTCATTAGCTACTGTAATATCAGAAACACCAGAAACAGTAGCAGATACTAAAACTCTGCCTGTAGTTGCGTCACATCTAACATTCTTAATTTCAGGTGTAGCAGCATTTGTCACTGCTAATAATGTTTTTTGTTGATTTACGTCTATTTTTGCCGATTCATCAGCCATAGTAGTATTTTAATTGTTTATTAAGCAGCGGCCACACTCGCAGAACTTGATATAGGGGTTCAGCAGCAGTAGTAAGTTAGCGTTCCCGCTGTTATAGTATTAGTTCCTATTGTTTGTATAATTGTTTGATCAGTCAGTATTGATAAACTTGGAAGTGTTTCTATTTTAGCAGGAGCATTATCAACTCAAATAGTATCTTTATCAATATCAGTTCCAGTAGTTTGATCAATCAACCCATTAGTCATTCCTGCAATACCGACTTCTAATGTTCCACTGCCTGTTAAATTAACAGAACATACACCGAATATTCGTAAAGCGACTGTTCCTATAATAGTAAATAGATTTGTAACACCAACAGCACCTGTTGTTGCGGCAACATAAGTTATTGATTTCGAATCGATCATATCCAACCCAGTGATTGGATTGTGATTATCGTCTATTGGATATGTTATATCAGTCATATTTTTATTTATTTAATTTTTAATTAAGTATCTACTATTCTACTACTAAGTTAGCGTAAATAGCACCATCTTTATTTACCATTAAAGGAACAATTGTTGTATCATCATCTGCCAAAACAAGCCCAACATACTCTTGATTGGCGTCTATGTCTATACTTCGTGGTTCTGTTGTAATATCTTCAACTACAATTTTAACAAGTAATCTGCCTGTAGTTTCATCTACGATCATATCAGTTGGAGTATTATTCCCATCGTTTGTAATAGTCATTGTAGCGTGTATTTTATTATCGTCTATCATATTTTTCTTTTAGTTTTTTAATTTCAGCCCAAGCTGAATTAACTGCTTCTCTATCACTAATATTTTTCTGTTGATCCTTATAATTTTGTAGTTTTTGTTCTTTATTAACTTCTATTTGAGCTTTTATTTTACTCATTTGGGCTTTAATCTCTGTTTGTTTATCATTTAGTTTATATTTTTCATCTTCTATTAACTTTTCAAACGCTATCTTATCATTTAGTAGTTTTTCATTAGCTATTTTAATAGCGTTTATATCGTTTTCTATCTTTATTTTTTCCTGTTTTATATTATTTTCCTCTTTTTCAACCCTTTGTTCCCTTATTAAGATACTCTTTTCTTTGTCTGTTATTTGTTTATTTTGTGTTTCAAGTTGTTTGCGAAGTTCATCACACTCTTTTAGTTTTTTATCTGCCTCTTGGTTTTTAATTTGGGCTTGTTTTTCTAATTGATTAGTAGGTATTAGATAAATTTCTCTTGCTTTTTTAAGTTGCGATACTGTTGCTATCAAATCGTCTATCTGGATGTTATATCTGGCTACCATATTTTGTAAGTCATTCTCAATTTGTCTTGTTTCCTCTTTCTTTTGTTCTTTTCACTCGTTAAATCGTCTAATACTTTCAGACAAAGCACGATCAACCTTATCTTTTTCAAGATTTGCTTTATCTATCTCTCTTGAGCGAAGTGCTTGAACTTCTTTTTTAGATATTAGTCTCATCAATGTTTTTTAGACCTTCAAATTCCTCGACCTTTTTTGGTTTTCGACCTCTTTTCTTTGGCTTTTCTTCTTTAATAGCGATCTCTTCTTTTTCTTCTTCCTTGACTGGTTCTATTGCTTCAACCTCAAGTAAGATTTTCTCTACAACTTCGTCTGGTGCGTCATTACTGATTTCTGAAATAGCTTTGTTCATTTCTTCGATAAACATCGTATCTTGAGCGACCAATGTTCCTTCGAAAACTGTGTCTGCTAAATGTTTAGCAAATACATAAGCAATACCATCTTCAAAAATACCACTTTCGCCTGGTAAAAAAGTATATTCCTTACCATCTCAACTAATAATGAAATCTTTGTTGGTATAATTAGTGAATTTCTTCATTTTGTTAAGTTTATATTTTTTATTAACTTACTCCTGCCTTCCAGCAAAAGCTGGAGAGCAGAATAAATCAATAAAGATTTATGAACCTAATGCATCAGTAGCATATGGATAATTGATTTGAACAGTAGCGACAGCGGCATTGGTTGTAGCTTCTCTTGAGATAGCACCAATTAACTGGTCACCAGCTGCTCTACCATCTCCACAAACACCATCAGCACCTTCTCTACCCAATGAAGCATTATCGCCACAGTTAGCAGCAATTTTAGCTCTGGCAACACCTCAAATTTGGTATCAACCTCATTTTGAAGTTGAGTCAGTAATAGCCATAGCAATTGCAACTGGACCAATAGCATCAGCAGGCAAAAGAGTAGTTGTTCCTGTTTCATCATAATTAACCCAAGAACCAACAACTGTTGAAGCCACACCTTTTAAGTAAATGTATTCGTTGCCAGCACTATCAAAAGCTCTTGTTAATACTGTGGTCTTAGCAGAGGTATCGACTGTGCTTGTATCTGAATCAAATGTTTGAGCGTATCCTGTTAAATTAGCCATAGTAAAAATTTAAGTTTATTAAGTCCGACCTATTTTTTAAGAATCAGCTCCAGGTAATAAGTAACCTGATGCTCCGACAACTCCAGAAGAGAAGTTTTGGAAACAAGCCAATCCTGCATTAGCAGTAAGATTTAACTCACCAGCTGTGTCAGCGTGTTGAGCAAAGTTTCTTGCCAAAATACCTGAATTGTCTGTTTGGTTTGTGTGGAATCACAAAGCACCAGTTGCAGAATCAGTATTCAATCTGTAAAGATAGTTGTCTGTTATTATAGCGTCAAAGACTGATTTGCCGTTAGCTACTGTAATAACTGATTTGTTGTTGTTTACTCCTAATTTGAAGAAGTTATCTTTGACTACAAGTCCTGTAAGGTCTTGGTCAACTTTAACAGCTCCTACACAAGCAGTATCAACATCAATCCATTCGCAGTTCTTGATTGTTAAACCATCTGCGTTTCCAGTTGTAGTATCTGTATCAACCAAGTATAAAGCATTTTTATCTGCTCCTGATTGAGCGAACTTACAACCATCTAAAGTGAAGTTTTTAGCTGTGGTCAATGTGAAGAATGACACAATATCAGCAAAGTCAGCGACAAACTTGAAACCTTCAATGGTGATATCATTTGCTGAAACACCAATGGTTGCAGTTGTGGCTGTGTCTAAGGTGATTTTTGGCATATTGCCTCCATCTCCCATGCCGATAATTGTTATTCCTGCTTTATCTAGCAAAGCTGTAGCAGCAGAAATAGTTTCAGTGTAACCTTCTTTCACGAAGATCACATCGCCTTGGTTTGCAGTCGCTTGACCTATTGCGTAATCAAGGGTCTTGAAAGCTGTGTCAGGCGATTTGCCGTTTCCAGCTACGTCTGCACCGTTTGTGCCATCAACATAGAAGGAATCTCCAAACAATGTGTAAGCACCAACAATTTCCTCAGGAAGTATTTTTGCTCCATAATTCAATGCTGGAATATAATTTTTTAAGTATCTCATATTGTTTCTTTTAATTTCCCGTCCTGAAATTTCCCTTTCGGGCTTTCCCTCTTACGAGTTACTCGTCAACGGGGAACAATTTTATTAAAGTTAGACAGTTGTAATACCTGTCAATTTTCCGCATCTTTTTGGATTTTGTGATACGTGTTGACCACTGAAGTAAATGTGTGATACAACAGAAGCTTGATTTGAAGGAATTATTCAATCAGTTCAAGCAAAACCTAAACCTTTTACCGAGCTATAGTCGTTACCATCAATTGTTGAAGTGAAGTTAACTGGTTTAGCTTTGGCAAATGGTAAAGCGTAGAAATCCAAGAAGTTTTCGTTTAAGAAGAATAGAACACCAGATGTTGCTTTTTCATCTTTCAAGACAGGAATGCCTTTGAAATCTAAACCAACAAATCCAGTTCCACTTCTCATACCTTTTACAAAACCAGCATCTTTGTTAATTCTTTCTTGTGGTTGTAAAAGTTTGCTATATAATGCTCAAACAGTTTCGTTGCAAACACCAATTGTAGGAGCTTGTGAACCTGATGTAACAGCGTTGTGTAATGTTTCCATTTTATCTAATGATAAAGAACCACCTGAAGCTGTTTTGGTAGCATTTAATGTGGTATAAGTACCACGATTTTGACCACCATAAGTAGCAACAGTTGTGCCATCCAATATGTTATCGTATAGGCTCTTTATCCTATACATCACTGCATCACTGCAATGTTCAGACTATATCATCTCTTTCGAGTAGCGTTTTCGTGGGAAAATTATTTTCTTATATACTTGTGGTATCATTTCATTTGGCAAGTATTATTACAAAACTTTTTTTCTCTATGTTTTTGTGTTGGTGTAGGAGGCATTTCTTTACCGCATCATTTACAATACTGTTTTGGAATAGGTTTTGAGTTTATTCCTTTTAGCATTGTTCGAGCGAAAGTTTTTCTGCATGCTCCTGAACCGCATATAAAATGTTTTGATTTTATGTATCTGTAATAATGTCTTTCCAATTCTTTACCACACACGCAACATTTTACTTTGTATTTTCTAAAATGTTGGATTGTATCTAAGAGTCATTTCCTAGTCGTTACACCTTCCGAAATGTCACCATCTCGGCTTGGCTCGGTATTGTCTCTATCGCCAGTTGCGTCGTCAGAGAGTTTCACCGAATTTACGCCATTTTCTATTAAACCTTTCAATTCTTCAGCTATTTGCATTTCCTTTCCGAAAATACTTCTGTGGCACTTTGCACATAATGTTACCCCATTATTTAGATCCGTTCTCAGGTGAGGATAATCTCTGTAAGGGTAAATGTGATGTGCTTCTATATCTTTTCCTTTGTGGCCACAAATTTGACAAGTATAGTTATCTCTGTAGTAAATCTGCATTCTCCATATTACATACTCGTCAGATTTCTTATAAAGTGTTTCTTCTTTGGAAAGTTTAGTTCGCATAGCTTAGTTTTTTGCTTAGGTTAAATAGGGACAATGTTCTATCCACAATGTCTGTTAAGCCCAAAAAGTTTTTGGTTGTTGTAGCATTTGATCCAAAGAATTGTGTTCCTAAATCATCTGCTAATGATTGTGAAGCTCATTGTAATTCAATACCAGCTAATTCAATAACCTTTTGGGCTGTAGCATTAACTGATAATTCTGTCAATGGTAATGACGCTGTTTTGTAAACGAATGATGGGTCAAAAGTCAAATTGATTCTTGTATCCACAGCATTTGTATCCAATAGGTCATAACCTGTAAAGCCACCACCAGTGCTATTCTTTTGATAGAATACTGGGAATTTTACTTGATCACCGAAAGTTCATTGTTTGGCAGCACCAACGATTCTTGTGAAATACACATTACTATTGAGAACTGTATCAACAACTTTTGGCATCAAGTAGTCCTGTGTGGTAGTGGTAACTCTTGTTCCGAAAGCCATATTGTGAGTTTAATTGTTTATTAATAAACTCCTCATCCTTTATTTCTTATACTATCTCAAGCGACAGGTTTCCCTTCTGATGTTGAATTGCCTTTTGAAGTAGTAGTATCAGCGATTTCTTTTCTCTTGTTTGACTTTTCACTATCTACTCTATTTATCTTCTTATATATATCATAAGCAGCTTTAATATCGTAGAGATTAGTTTCTGGGTCAACACAATGATACTGATCTAAAACCTTGATTATAGCATTTCTGTCAATCTTGCCATCTTGCGATTCTATTTCAGCAAATTGATTTTCGAAGTACTGTTGTGCTTCTTTTTCTTTTTGCTTTAGTAGTGAAGCTTCTTTTTCTTTCTTTTCAGCTTCGGCTCTAATGTCAGAAAATACTTCTTCCTTGATTTTAGCTTTTTCTTCTGATAGATACTCGTTTCAGGCAGCCCATATCTCTGGACTATCGCCATATAGTTTTTTGAAGGACTCTGGAATCTGTTCAGTCGTTGGTTCGTTTTTAATACTTTCCAACTTCTGAGAAAACTCTGTTCTCACTTGTTCGATTTCATCTTTGAGTTTTTTATTCTCTTCAATGATTTCTTTGAAGCGAGGATGTTTATGAAACGGTATATTTTCTTCCACAGAAGTATTATCCTTTTCAGGTTCGCCCTCCTGCGATGGCTCTTTTCCATTCTCGTTTGTTTCAGTTGACGACTCTGCGGAGTTTTCGTTCTCCTTTTCGCCTTCTTCGGCTGGTTTAGTTTCGAACGCACTCTCTTGTTCTACGAATATATCTTCGAGTGTGTCTAAACTTTGACCATCCAATTCAGCGTTCGTCAAAACGTTATCTTCCATTTTAATGTTTTATTTTTTACTTATTTTTTTAAGTGCTTTGCGTTGAGTTCTATAATCAACACCTTTTATTACGCCTTTGTTTCTGGATGCATAGAATACTTGTTCTGCCTTTTTCTTTCCGTATTGTTTTCTCATTGCACCCATTATTTTAGCACCCTTTTTTGTCATAGGCATATTTACGTTTTATAAGTTTTCAAATTGTGATATTGGAGGTAATTGTCCTTGCTGTGCCATTGCACCTTGCATAACTTGTTGGTCGACCTGATTCATACCTTCAATACCTTCATTTGGTAAAGTAGGAGTTTGCACTGCACCTGCTGGTTGTTCTTGTATTAAAGCCATTGGATTTGATTTTCATAAGATAAGTCGTTGAACCATTTCCTTTGGATTTGGGTAATCAAGAGCAATGTAGAGAGATAATGGATCAATTGCTCCCATACTCCATAAGTCAATTGCTTCATTTCTGCGTAGTAATGGATCTTTTGGTATCATTGATCCTTCCTTAACACTAACGAGTAATTTTGTATTTCAGAGCTCTGTATTAATAATGGTTGAGAATTCTATTTGATTATCAATACCCATTACATTTGAATAGTGTTCTTGATCGTAATATACATACATCATTTGCACAACTCAATTGAAAATAGAATCAGTCATTTGCTCTATGTATTCAGCAATTAATGAACCTCTATCAGCATCTTGTCCTCTTACAATAAGTTTACCCCTTACTGTTTTTTCTTCTCTAATTCCTTGTGGATTTGATCCTGAAACTCCAAATATACCTCTTAATTCATTTCTGCTATCCACAAGTTCTTGATAAGATTGTTGTGGTAATGGATTTGACATTTCCTTTTTGTAAGCAGTATTGATATCTCCACTTGGTACAAATAATGTTCCACCTTGATTTATTGTATCGGCAACTTCTGCTGCTTGTTCTTTTGTGAATGCATCACCTGATACTACATAGCCACCATTGATACTATCGATGTTTTTATCAATTTGTCGTTTTCTTTTATTGATACTATCTTGTAATGCTAAAACTTGTTTGATAATTCCGGTGTCGTCAAATGGATGGTTTTGTAAGTTAAATACTGAAAGGAATACATACGGTTTCTTTCTAACTTCAAAATGATTTTTCCCTTTAACTTCATTTTCAATTGGGTTACCATATTCATCGAATGTTGATTCTATCGAATCATAGTTTCAATGCGGATTTTTTATCTTACCCAGCACCTCATCTTTTAATGTTCAGAATGTATAATCATCAGTTCATCATTCAATGTATTTTAATTTTGTTGCCATCTTGTCTTTACATTCGTCTTTGATGAATCCTTTTTTACTTGGGAATCTTTTGATCAAGTTTCCTGCCGTATCTTCTCTGTATTCACCAATGTACTCTCCAAGATATTCTGTGTCGTCAATATAACTATCAGCATCAAGTATTAAGTTTTCTGGTTTGATAGGTATACAAACAATATCATTTTTTTCCATACTTCAACCCATCTTTATACAGCCAACAAAATCTAAGGCTCAAAAACGAACTGCTTTTTTAATCTTTAAGTTTAATCTTTCTTTATCAGCTCAATAAGATAATTGTTTTCTTACTTTGTTAGCAGTATCTGTCATCTCACCACTAACTGATGAAACTAATGGTTCTGGTTTTTGTTTTGTAATAATTGGAAGAAATGTTTCTAAACTTTCAAATATGATATTGTCAATCAAAGGATGTTCACTATCATCAGTATCAAATGAATACTGTTTACCAAGCCAATAGTTCTCATTATCTTCCATTCTTGCTTTCAGATCACCAGCTACTTTTTCTCAATTCTTCATTCATTGATTTTTTAAATCAATCAATTCTTCATCTTTCATTTCGAGTTTAAGTTCTGGTAATAAATCAGAAACAACACCTTCATCTCCTGTTGGCGTATCTTCTTTCCACTTATTTATGTCTTTACCCAATCCAGCAACTTGCTGAATAATACTTTTTATCCCCATATTTTTTATTTAATAAAAGGCGATACAAATATATTTGTAATCGCCATTTGTTATGGTTAGATTCTTTATATTATATATATTATATAGATTTTTAAGAATTTGTCAAGTGTTTTATTTGTCCTCCACCACTTTTGGAGTTTCTTCTTCCTTCTTTTCCTCCTTGAAAGGAATAACTTTTATTACTGGTACGACACCTTGTTCAGAAAAATGTAGAGCTGGTACTAAATCAAGTTTGAAATTAGTGCAAACCTTTTTAAGTTCTACTGCGAAGTCATCAACTTTTTTTTGTTCTTCTGGTGTTAATGTTTTTTGTTCCATAATATTTTGTTTTTATTTATAATAAATTTTATTTTCTAAAATTGCGACCTTTTTATCTATTGCATTTATTTTTTCTTCTATCTCTTTCTGCCCTCTCTCTAAATT
>ERZ795030.5769-NODE-5769-length-11196-cov-7.517548_pt1 | contig 11196 bp, 11 predicted proteins | sample MGYA00375122_ERZ795030 | MGnify/ENA primary metagenome ERZ795030 (study PRJEB30165, sample SAMN05720146) | activated sludge metagenome | isolation source: anaerobic digester from wastewater treatment plant | place: Japan | collected 2015-04-20 ...
TCACCTTCACGATGTAGCTCCCCGGCGTGTTGAAGTCAACGTCGCTTTCGAGCGTGTAGTCGAGGTCGGCGATGTCGTACTTCTTCGAGAACCAGCCTTTCGCGGGCTTCACGACGATGCCGGAAGGGTCGATCTCGCCCGTGTAGCCCACGGGGTATATGATGTTGGCGGGAGGGGCGGTCATGATGGCGGTGACGTTTTCGCAGTAGGTGGGGCTTAGCTTCTCGAAAAAAAAGTCATCCTCCGGCACGGTTTCGCTGACGTTATATTCTCCTTGAGGAACAACTTGTACAATGTACTGGAAATAATACTTCCAGGAGAACCACCGCTTTTTAGCAATAGCAATCAGGTATGTTCCTTCTTTTGAAAAATCTACATTTTCGTGAAGATACTTAGCATCAGCATAAACCTCAAGCCGTATCAGCAAATGGCTATTATTACTGGTATAGTTTCGCTCGATCATCCTCCCTCCACTGAGGATGATCTCTTCTTCTTTTCCGGCGACATAAACAAGCTTATCGGGTGATTTAACCAGCATAAGAGCTTGCATCAAATAATCAGAAGCGACCGCACAACCCGAAAGGAGCAGAGCAATCATGATACAAGCCGGTACGGCCATGAAAAAACGAGATGTTTTGTTGTTCATGATGCTCCGCTCCTTTCAGATTAAACAGCTTATGTATATAAGTTGAGCTGTGAAAGCAACTCAGCCGCATCGATGCCGAATTGCTGAGCGGCCTCATATAAATCGTAACCTAAGGGGCCGAACACTTTTTCGATATTATTCTGGATCGCTTGCCAGATTGCCTTTGGAACATCGTGTTTCATTCCCCAATTGCGTTTGGCGAAAAGTGTAGTATCAATGCTCTGAAGATTATGGAACGGCACTTCAGGGGGATCGATTAACCCGCCAGTGAGAAACTGCAACAAAGACATATTTCCTGGATTGGTAAACAATTCGCCGTATCGAACCTGTTGTTCGGTTAAATTATAGATAGCTCCATCGGGCGCGGTAAGGAAAATATTCCCTGATAAAAGCGCGACGAGGCTATCCCCAGTTCCACCAGAATACTTATTTGAATAGTCATAATACGGATGCGAGTGCATAAATCCCTCGTACTGTACCGATCTAAAATCAAGCAGCCCATTCAATTTGGCTTCAAGGGTTTCCCATTGGATATCCGATAAATAAGGCGCAATTACGTTATCTATCTCGCCAACGAATATTTCTCCGGTAAAATAGTACGTTTCGCCATCAAGCACTATGGAATACAGATTACAGCACGCTTCCTTATTCAACCGCGCCGTTGTCAGATTGAGCATATTGGATGCGTTCAAAACAGCATCGTCCATGTTGTCAAACACGCTGAACGCACTATAATCACTTTCTTTCGTCGTAATTCTCGACTCCGGCGTCCATGAGTCCGTATAGGTGTTCGGTATAGGCTCGGGCGGCTTAGGCGTCTTTTCCGTGACCGGCTTGCTCAGCATCCCCGTCGGGCTCCCGTCCGCATAGGTGTTCGGCACAAGCGCCGAGAGCTTGATGCGGGACAAATCGTCCGGCATATTGCGCACGGACGGCTTGCCGATACCCGGCGGATTTCCCGCATTGGTTGTTCTTGCCGTCGCGCTCGGAGCGGGTTTGGCCGGGGCGTTCAGTATGGTTTTCTGATAACGCTCCGCAGCGGGAGTGTTTACGCCTCCAGTATATGGAAGTGAGGTTTTATTGTCAACAGCGGGAAGCGAAACGGAACCGCCCGGCTTCGCGGGCGCCGCCAGCCGGAGCTTTTGCGCGATCTCGGCGGCTCTGCCCGCGCTTGCGGCGGACAGAGCGGAACCGGTATCGGTCATCGCGTCCTCCTCCGCCCTCCTTTTCCAATACGCCGCGTCCGTTTCCGGCCCCCAGATGCCGTCCACGGCCACGTTGCCGAGGATTTCCTGCATCCGCTTCACGTCGGTCTGGTTGCGCACCATGCCTGGCGCGGAGTAGCCTTCGATCTGGTATCGGGCGCTCAGCGGCTCGCGGAAGCGCTTGAGGTAAGCGTCGTAAGCCTTTTGCGAGCTGTAGTCCCACACGCCGCTGGGCGCCGCGCCAATGGTCTTTTGGCGCTTGAGCTCCTCGCCCGTCTGCACGCCCTTGGGCGGCTGGTATCCGAACAATGATAAATCGGACATACCTTTTTCCTTCCTTATTTTATAAATCGGTTTCTCCGCCGCGGCGGCGTTTCCCGGTTGTCCATTGCTTTCGCGCGCCGGGGAGGGCGGCAATATGCCGCCCTCCCGCGCGCGTCCGTTTACGCGCTCGCGCCGTGCTCGATGCGCACGAGCCACAGGTCGTTGAGTATTTTCGCCGCGTAGGCGGGCACCTTCGCGCCCACGGTGGAGCGCTGGTCGAGCGGGTCGTCCGCGCCCGCGGAGCCGCGGGGCTTGACGATGCTCTGCATGGCGCCGCGCCCCTCGAGATCGACCACGCCGTAGGCGTCCTTGCCGAACACGAGCGAGAAGTGCACGTCCGCGGCGGATTTGTCCGCGGCGAGCGCGCCCGCCTCGGTGCTGTACACAACCGTGTCCGCGGCGATGGCGCTGCCCACGGCGGCGGAGAGCGTGATGGTCTTCGTCGCCTGGTTGACGGAGGCGACTGTGTACTCGCTCGAGCCGATGGTCACCTTCGCGCCGGAGAGCGTGAGGAAAGCATAGGCCGCGTCGGTGATTTCATCCACGACGACGTTTGCGCTGCCCGCCGTGTGGCTCGCGACCTGCGTGTGCACGGCCTGGCGGACGATTTTGCTCTCGGTCGATTCCACGAACACCACGCCGAATATGCGGCCGATCTCGCCGGAATAGATGGCTTCCGAGCCGGAATACTTCGATACGTCCTGCCAGAGCGCGTCGTTCTGCAAGTCGTACGTCGCGTCGGGGGAGCAGATGCAGATGAAGTGCGGCCTGCGGTTCCCCTCGCCGGGGAAGGGACGGGCCTTGGCTTTCTTGAGCGTGCGCACGGCCTTGCGGATCTCTGTGGTGGTCAGCGTATCCGTCGCGGCGATGAGGCCGCGGCTCGCCTTGCCGCCCGCGCGCTGCACGTTGTTGCCGCTGCACAGCGCGTCGCGCGTGACCCACTCGATCACGGTGCCGAGCTGTTCGCCCAGAAGTTCCGCGCTGTCCGAGGCGACCAGGTCGTAGGCGGTGTCCTCCAGCAGGTCGGAGAGCTCGACGTACGCGCCGTACTGCTCGACCTCGGCCTCGACGGCGCTCTGCGAGAGGCTCTGCCCGGCGGGCGTCACGCCCTCCTCGAGCTTACACAGGTCGGAACCGATGTCGAACAGGTTCCACCTGCGGAATTCGACCCGTTTGCCGTTGTTCAGGGGAATGCTGCGCTTCTGGCCGTATTTGGCGTGCACGAGGCGCGTGCGCGCGCCCTCGAGTATCGCGCGGTCGTAATAATCCTTGTTGAGGTATGTTTTGGAAGCGGTGTTGGCGGAGGTGTTGATGTTGCTCATACATATTTTCCTTTCTTATTATAAATGATGGTGAAAGAGCCGCTTTTTGATCAGCTTCAGCGCCCGAAGTAACGGCGGCGGAACGCGTTGAACTCCTCGGTGCTCATTTGGGTGAAGTCCGGCTCGGCCGAGGCTGTGACGCCCGCGCGCGTCTGCGCGGGAAGGGAACGGCGGGCCTTGAGCTTCTCGAGCACGTCCTGCATGCCCGCGTTTCGCTCCGCTCCCACGCGCTCGTCGGCCTTCCTGGCGGCGTGCTCGGCGTCGCTCAGGCGCACGGCCACCTGCGCGGGCACCTCGCGCAGCAGCTTGATGAAGCTTTCGTCCGCGAGGTATTCCTCGATGCCGCGCTGGAGCTGGCCGTTCTTCTCCATGCGCTCGAGCGCCTTTGCGGCCTGAATGCCGAGCATGTCGAGGCCGGAGGGGCGCGTGCCCGAGCTGAGCATCGCCGCGACCTCGTCCGCGCCGAGGCCGAGGGAATCGGTCAACGCGTCTATGATTTCGCAGCCGAGCCTGTACTCCGGGCTGTTCTCGTATTCCGCGCGCACGGCCTCTGCCGTTGTGCCCGCCCGGACAGGGGGGGCGGACTGCTTTGCCGCGGCGAACTGCGCCGCGATCGGCGTTGCCGCTGCCATGGAGTTGCTGGATTTCATTCGTTCTCCTTGCGGCGCGCTCCGGCCGCCGCGGGCCCCGATTCCGCGCGAGCCAAAAGAAAAAACGCGCCCCCGGAGGGACGCGCGCGCGCCGATGCCCCTTTCGGCGGGCACAGGCCAAAAATAAATGGAAGAAGCATGCCGCTTCTTCCACTATGAAAAGTATAACCGATCCGAAACAAGAATTCAAGCGCAAAAAAAGGGCAACATAGGAGCGGGAAAAAGGCGCGAAAGCGGCGCGGAACGCGCGGCCAAAAACCCGCGCATTTGCTTGATTTTTGGCGAATGCGCGCGAAGGATGCGGCGGACGGCCGCGCGCAAAAGCATTGCGAATCTTGTCGTATCCGGACGCTTGCGGCACTTTACAGGAGGGGGCGCGTTTGCTATAATGACCGTGAAACAGGGAGGGTCCGGCCGCCCCGCGCGCGGCACGGAGCGTTTTCCCGGTCCGGGAGGCTCCGTCGTCTCGCTGGGCTTTGCAGCGTTTGGCGGCAAGGGCTCTTTTGCTAAATAGAGGAGGATATTGTTTTGGAAAACCTGACCGAACTATTATCCAGGCTGCCCGCCTTCACGTGGAAGCAGGGCGTCATGATCGTCATAGGCCTTGTGCTGATCTACCTCGCCATCAAAAAGGATATGGAGCCCGCGCTGCTCCTGCCTATGGGCTTCGGCGCGGTGATCGTCAACCTGCCCGGCATCAGCGAGTACCTTCTGGGCATCACGACGCTGTTCAAGGCCGGCATCGACACGGAGCTGTTCCCCCTGCTGCTGTTCATCGGCATAGGCGCGATGATCGACTTCGGCCCCCTTCTCTCCAACCCGAAGATGTTCCTCTTCGGCGCGGCGGCGCAGTTCGGCATCTTCATGACGCTGGTGCTCGCGCGGCTCATCGGCTTCGATCTCGGGGACGCGGGCTCCATCTCCATCATCGGCGCGGCGGACGGACCCACGGCCATCTACGTCTCCAAAATATTCAACTCAAACTATCAGGGCGCGATCATGGTCGCCGCGTATTCGTACATGGCGCTCGTGCCCATCATACAGCCGCCGGTCATCATGGCCATCACCACGAAGAAGGAGCGCATGATCCGCATGCCGTATCACCCCAAGGATGTGACGACGCTCACGCGCGTGCTCTTCCCCATCTTCGTTACGCTCATCGCGGGCACCGTCGCGCCTGCCTCGGCGGAGCTGATCGGCTTTTTGATGTTCGGCAACCTCATCCGCGAGTGCGGCGTGCTCGGCAGCCTCTCGGCCACCGCGCAGAAGGAGCTCGCCAACCTCATCACGCTGCTGCTGGGCCTCTCGGTTTCCTTTAAGATGCAGGCGGAGCTGTTCGTCACCGTCGAAACGCTCGCCATCATCGGCCTGGGCCTGTTCGCCTTCGTGTTCGACACGGCGGGCGGCGTACTGTTCGCGAAGTTCCTCAACCTCTTTGTGAAGGAGAAGATCAACCCCATGATCGGCGCGGCGGGCATCTCGGCGTTCCCGATGGCGTCCCGCGTCGTGCACAAGATGGGCCGCAAGGAGGATCCCAACAACTTCCTGCTCATGCACGCGGCCGGCGCGAACGTGTCCGGCCAGATCGCCTCGGTCATCGCGGGCGGCATGATCATCTCGCTCATACAGCCATTGCTCAAATAAGGAGGATCACGCCATGCTATCAGTCATCGCCGCAATCTCGCTCAGTTGGAAGCCCGACACGCTGCTCCAATCCCTCGGCATGCTCGGCAAAGGTATGCTCGGCATTTTCCTCGTGATCTGCGTCATCTGGGTTTTCGTCGCGCTGCTCAACCGGTTCACAAAGAAGAAGGAGGCCTGAGGGCCCGACGCCCGGGGCGCGATCCCCGGGCTTTTTTCATTCGCGCGAAAGGAGGAATGCTCTTGACCGATTTCGACTCATATGCGGGCGCCGTCTATCCCGCGCAGCTCGACAGCTCCCTGTTCGACGGGCACGGCGCGCTCACGATACAGGGATACCAGAAACTTCTTTCCGCCGTCGCGGAGCAAGACCTCGTCGGCGCGCAGATCGACGTGCCCTCGATCGTCGCGCGCTACGGGGTATCCTGGGTTCTGCTCTCGATGAGCATGGACATCCGCCGTGCCATAGGCCGCGGGGAAAAGCTCCGCGCGCGCACCTGGCACACAAGCAAGGCGGGCTTCATCTACCGCAGGGAAACCGGCCTTTTCGACGAAGAAGGCCGCCTTATCGTCGCCGCGGCGAGCTTCTTTTCGCTTCTGGACATCAAAACGCGCAGGCTTTGCATGGACTCCGCCGTGCACGCGGCTTTTTCCCCGCCCGGCGGCGAGGAGCTGCTTTGCGCCTCGAGCCGCCCCTGCGCCAGAGGGCTCGCCTTCGAACCCGTCGAAACGCGCGGCGTCCGCCCGAGCTGGATCGACTACCTCGGCCACGTCAACAACGCGCGCTACGGAGAGCTCGCCTACGACGCCGTATCCGACGCGGAGCGCGCCGCCTTTACGCGCCTTTCCCGGCTCGAGCTTGCCTTCACGCGCGAGCTGCGGCCGGGGGATGAGGCGCTCGTCGAGCGCGCGGACGACGCAGGCGCCATTCTCATCCGCGTTTCGGCACAGCCCGGCGGCGCGCAGTCCTTTCTCGCGAAGATGCAGTTTCGAACAGTTGACAGTTGAAATCAAAGAGCGCCGCCGAGGCGGGTGATTTCCGCTCCAATGGAATGGAAAATCCCCCGCCCGCGTCAGTTCGTTATTCACTATTATTTATTAACTATTAGTTGAAGAATTAACGGCTTGCCGTCAATTCTTCATATATACGATCTCCCCGCCGCACACGGTCATATAGACCGACGCGTCCTTGATTTCATCCGGCTGGATCTCGAAGATATCCCTGTCGAGCACGACGAGGTCGGCGAGCTTGCCCGCGGACACGGTGCCCTTGACGTTCTCCTCGCACGAAGCGTATGCCGCCTCGCGCGTGAAGGCGGCGACGGCCTGCTCGACCGTGAGCCGCTCCCCGGGATACCAGCCGTTTTCGGGGAAGCCGGAAAGATCCTTTCGCGTCACGGCGTGGTAGATGCCCTGTATGGCGTTGAAGCGCTCCACCGGCGCGTCGGAGCCGAAGGCCATGCGGATATCGAGGCGCAGCATGGTCGCGAAGGCGTAGCTGGTTCTCGCGAGTTCGCCCACGCGGGAATCCGCGATGTGCAGGTCGCTCTCGAGGAAGATCGGCTGCACGAGCGCCATGACGTCCAGGCGTTTCATGCGCTCGAGCAGCGGGAGGTCGGTGATCTGGCAGTGTATGATGCCGTGGCGAAGCTTGGTTTTCTCGACGCGCCGCGCTTTTTCGATGGCGTCGAGCGCCATCTCGAGCGTCGCGTCGCCTATGGCGTGTATGACGCTGGGCATGCCTCGCTCCGCGGCGGCGCAAACGAGCGAATCGAGCTGTTCCTTGGTATAGATCGGGATGCCGCGCGTTTCGGGCGCGTCGCGATACGGTTTTCTCATATACGCCGTGCGCGCGCCCAGCGACCCGTCGGCGATGAGCTTCATCGGGCCGAAGCGCAGCCGCTCGTCCCCCTTGCCGCAGGCATAGCCCAATTCGAAGAAGCGCCTGAACGCCGCGGGGTCGGAAAGCCTGCACTGCATATAGACGCGGATGGGAAGCATGCCTTCGCCGCGCAGCTCCTCATAGGCGCGAAGCGGCACGCATTCGCCCTCGTCGGGGAAGTACAAATCGTCCGCGTGGACGGTTGTGAGCCCGCAGCTCACCGCGTCCAAAGCCGCCGCGCGGATGCAGCGCTTCGACTCCCCGATGTCCGGCTCGGGCATCATGGCGTCCGCGAGGCCGCAAGCGTCCTCGAGCAGCACGCCGTTGGGAATGCCCTTCTCATCCCGCACGATGGTGCCGCCGGACGGGTCGGGCGTATCCGCCGCAATGCCGCAGACCTCGAGTGCTTTGGTATTGAGGCAGAGCGCATGGTAGCACGCGCGCCAGAAGGCGACGGGGATATCCCGGCTGATCTCGTCGAGCTCCCACCTCTTGGGGAAGGTCGCGTCGTCCGCCCAGCGCTCCTGATTCCAGCCCGCGCCGACGAGGCGGGAGAGGCCGGGGTTCGCCTTGAGGAAGGCGCGGCCGATTTCTAAAAGCTCCGCCTTGCTCCTGGCGGGGCCGAGCGAGGCTTTGAACAGGCTCGCGCCGTAGGAGAGCAGATGCATGTGCGTGTCGATGAAGCCGGGCAGCGTCAGCCGGCCGCCGAGGTCTATGAGCTTGGTGCCGCCCGTTTTCATTTTGAGCGCCTCTTCGTCGCCGCCGACGAAGGCGATGCCGCCGTTTTCGACGCATACGGCCTGCGCCGTACGCCCGTCCATGGTTCTCACTTTGCCGTTGTAGAAGATGCTGTCCATCGTGTCCCTCCGTTATTATTTTCGCGCGCGAAAGCGGACCGCATCCGCGGCCCGCATGTCGTGTCGCCCTATTCCCCGAGCCGGGTCAACGCGTCGCGATACCCCGCCGCGCCGTAGACGAGGCAGCGGTTCACGCGGGAGATCGTCGCGCTCGAGGCGCCCGTCTTTTCCGCGATGACGGAATACGTTTCGCCGCGCCTTAGAAGCCGCGCCACGGCGAAGCGCTGGCTCATGGCCTGCAATTCGCCGATCGTGCACAGATCCTCGAAGAAGCGGTAGCAATCCTCCTCGCTGCCGAGGGTCAGCACGGCTTGAAACAGCGCGTCCATCTCCTCGCTCCTGAGCCTGCTCTCGTACATGCGCGCGTCCCCCCTGTGCTTTTGTACGCTCCTATACTACCGCATCAGAGCCCGGTGGTCAAGAAGGCGCGCGTGCGCGGGTTTTGGGGATCGTCTATAACTTGGGCGGCGAGTCCCTGCTCGACGATCTCGCCGTCCTCGAGAAACACGACGCGGTCGGCCACCGCGCGCGCGAAGCGCATCTCGTGCGTGACCACGAGCATGGTCATCCCCTCCGCGGCGAGCGCGCGGATGATGTCGAGCACGCCGCGCGTGCTCTCGGGGTCGAGGGCGCTGGTCGGCTCGTCGAAAAAGAGCATCTTCGGCTCCATCGCGAGCGCGCGGGCGATGCACACGCGCTGCTTCTCGCCGCCGGAAAGCTCATAGGGATAGCTCCCCTCCCTGTCCGCGAGGCCGACCCGCGCGAGCAGCTCCCGCGCCTTGGCTTCGGCTTCGTCGCGCGGCAGCTTTTTCACGTGAACGGGCGCGTTTGTGAGGTTTTCGAGCGCGCTCATGTGCGGGAAGAGCTCGAAGCTCTGGAACACCATGCCAAAGCGCATCGTGCAGGCGCGAAGCGCCGCGCGGGGGGCATAGCGCGCGCCCTGCGGCGTATTTGCGGCGGCGGCTTCGCCAAGGTAGCAAAGGCCGCCCTCCTCGGCGCGCTCGAGCAGCGCCGCCACGCGGAGCAATGTGGATTTGCCCGAGCCGGAAGGGCCGATCACGGAAACGACCTCGCCTTCTCCGAGCGCGAGCGACACGCCCTTTAATACCTCCCGCGCGCCGAAGCGCTTGACGATGTTTTGCATACCGAGTATCTCTGCCATATGTCACCTGTAATACGCGAGGCGCTTCTCGAAGCGCCCCATGAGCCATGCGACCGCCGCGTTGAAAATATAGTAGAAGGCCGCGGCGGCGGCGAGAGGCAGCATGCTCTTCTGGGCGCTCGCGATCTGGCGCGCGTAGGTGAACATCTCCATCACGCCTATGGCGAAAGCGAGCGAGGTATCCTTGATGAGCGTGATGGCCTCGTTGGTCATCGGCGGCAATATCCGTTTTACGACCTGCGGCATCACGATGCGAAAGAACGCCTGCGCCTTCGTGTAGCCGAGCACCTGCGCGGCCTCGCGCTGGCCTATGGGTATGCTCTCGATGCCCGCGCGGTAGATTTCCGCAAAGTACGCCGCGTAGTTGAGCGCGAAGGCGATGATCACGGCGTAGAGCTTATACGAAAAGTCGATACGTATGCCCAACAGGTACCACGGCCCGAAGTAAACCACGAGTATCTGCAGCATCAGCGGCGTCCCCCGCATGAAGGAAATGTACGCCGCGCTCGGCAGGCGGAGCGCCCGGTATTTCGACATGCGCGCGAAGGCGAGCGGCAGCGCGAGGGGTACCGCGAGTACCGCAGTCGAAACATAGATGAGCACGCTCACGAGCATCCCGCCGCCGAGCTGGAGGAGCATGGTACCGAACGCCATGACGCTTTATTTCCCCAGGATGCACACGTCGTATCCGAACCAATCCTCGGAAATCTTCGCGAACGTGCCGTCCCCGACCATCTTCATCAGTTCCGCCTGCACCTCGTCCCGGAGCGCGGTGTTGCCGAGCAGGAAGCCTATGCCGTACTTCTCGGCGACGAGCGCCTGATCGAGTATCCTGAAGCTATCCTCGCGGCCCGTCATCTGGAAGCGCGCGACGCCGATGTCCATGGCGATGGCGTCCACCGCGCCGGATTCAAGCTCCATGAAGGCCGTGTTGTAGTCGCCGACCCTTTCGAGTTCCGCGAAAGACGCGAGAAGCTGCGCGTTCTCCTCCTCCTCGATGGCGGTTTCGGCCGAGCTGTCGCTCTGCACGGCCACGATCTTGCCCGCGAGGCCCGCGAAATCGGATATGCCGCCGTCCGCGCGCACGATGAAGACCTGCGAGTTGTCCATGTAGGCGTCGGTCCACTCATATTCCTCCTCGCGGTCGTTGATGGTGAAACCGTTCCAGATGCAGTCTATGGTGCCGCTCTCGAGCTCCATGTCCTTCGAGTCCCAGTTGATGGGCACGAGCTTGAGTTCCCACCCGAGCCGCTCGCAGAGCGCTTTGGCCATGTCGATGTCGAAACCGGTGTATTCGCCGTCCTCGCCCAGATAGCCGTAGGGCGGGAATTCCGCGTCGAAGCCGAGCTTGAGCGTGCGCGCCTCGGAGGCCTGTTTCGCGCAGCCGCCGGAAAGGCAAAGGCCGAGCGCGAACAGGAGCAGGAGGGAGAGGGCGGCGAGTTGACGGAGTTTCATGGTATGTATCCTCACTTTCAAATGTTGTGCGGTTAGGGTAATGGATAATTGA
>ERZ795030.5771-NODE-5771-length-11193-cov-4.520740_pt1 | contig 11193 bp, 10 predicted proteins | sample MGYA00375122_ERZ795030 | MGnify/ENA primary metagenome ERZ795030 (study PRJEB30165, sample SAMN05720146) | activated sludge metagenome | isolation source: anaerobic digester from wastewater treatment plant | place: Japan | collected 2015-04-20 ...
AGATCGTTTCGGTTCTACCACCTATGCTCACCAGTCTGCGTTTTTGGTGTCCAAACAATTCGTGACCATGGGTAAGGCCGATGCGGCCAAGGCAGCACTCACCTGGCTTGCTGAACAATCAACCGATGTCGGCTACCAGGCTTTGGCCAAGCTCCGATTGGCTACCATTTTGATGGAATCGAAAAATCTCGATAATGCCTTGAGTTTGATGAATAGCACTTTCCCCGCCAGTTTTGAAGGCCTCGTCGCTGACCGCAAGGGTAACATCATGGCTTTAAAAGGGGACAAGTCTCAAGCCATCATTGAGTATGAGAAGGCTTACCGTCTGCTCGATGCTCGCACAGAATATCGTCGTCTGATCGAGGTCAAGCTCAACGCCATGGGGGTTGATGTGCAAGGTCGTGATCTGTTGGCATTGACCACAGGAAAGTAATCACCAATGGCCAAATATTTCTCGATTCGGTTGTTGCAAGTCTGCTTGGCGGGAGTATTGGTGCTGTGGCTTGCCTCCTGTGCCAGTGGGTCCTCTAGACCAAATCCGGCTGAACTGGGTTCAAACCCATCTCTCTTGGGTGCACGCTTGGTCTGGACAAGCAATCTGGGGAGCGTTGACTTCCCGCTGGCCATCAAGGCCAATCGTAGTGGTGTGATGCTTGCCAGCGCTGACGGGTCCGTGGTTTCCCTCGATGCCCGCACCGGTGCGGCGGGTTGGCGGGCGAATGTTGGAAGCCCAATCGCTGCAGGGGTGGGCAGTGATGGTCGCTATGTCGCTGTAGTGACGCGTGACAGTGAGTTGGTCGTGCTTGAAGCAGGACGGGAACTGTGGCGGAGCCGTCTGGCAGCTCAAGTATTCACGTCACCATTGGTTGCCGGTGAGCGAGTGTTTGTGTTGGGCGCGGATCGAATGTTGACAACGTTTGATGCGCAATCAGGGCGTAAGTTGTGGCAATACCAGCGCCCGGGCGAAGCATTGGTGCTACGCCAGGCGGGTGTGCTGTTACCTGTACACAACACCTTGGTCGTTGGTTTTTCTGGTCGTCTCCTTGGTTTGAACCCACTTACCGGCTCTGTACTATGGGATGCAGCCATCGCTACGCCGCGCGGCACCAATGACATTGAAAGACTGGTTGATTTGGTGGCAGGTGCCAGCCGTGAAGCCGATGTCGTATGTGTGCGTGCATTTCAGGCTGCCGTGGGGTGTGTCGAGACGGTTCGCGGCAAGGTGATTTGGCGCCAAGCTGCATCGGGATCAGTGGGCGTGCACGGTGATGACCACCAGGTTTACGGTGTTGAAGCCGATGGTCGCGTTTTGTCCTGGAGCGCTAGCGACGGTAAGCAGGTGTGGGAAACGGATAGATTGCGTTTTCGCCAGTTGAGTGCGCCGCTGGTGCTTGGCAGATCAGTTGTTGTCGGTGATAACTCAGGCTTTGTGCATTTTGTCTCCCGTGTCGACGGCTCGTTACTGACCCGACTCACTACCGACGGTTCAGCCATTTCCGTCACCCCGGTTTCGGCTGATGGAACGCTGGTGGTCGTTACGCGCAACGGTGGCGTGTTTGGTTTTCGGCCAGAGTGAAGCAACACCAGTTGCACCTCGACTGAAACAAATGAAACCCGTCATCGCCTTGGTCGGCCGCCCCAATGTTGGTAAATCGACGCTATTTAACCGATTGACGAAGTCTCGTGATGCCATCGTGGCAGACTTTTTCGGACTGACTCGTGATCGACATTACGGTAACGGCAAGCAAGGCAAACACGAGTTCATTGTCATTGACACCGGGGGGTTTGAGCCCGATGCTGCAAGTGGCATTTACATGGAAATGGCCAAACAGACCCGTCAGGCGGTTGCTGAGGCCGATGTGGTGGTTTTTGTGGTGGACGCGCGCGGTGGTGTCTCGGCGCAAGACCATGACATTGCGAACTACTTGCGTCGGCTCGGCAAGCCTTGTATTTTGGTCGCCAACAAGGCGGAAGGCATGCTTGAAGGCATTCAATTGGTTGAGTTTTACGAGTTAGGCCTGGGCGAAGTACATCCTGTTTCAGCGGCGCATGGACAAGGCATTCGCTCCTTGATAGATGTTGCGCTGGAACCCTTTGGCGCGCTCAATGATGATGTAAGCCCCGAATTTGAACCAGGCGTGATCAAGCTGGCTGTTGCCGGGCGTCCCAACGTGGGCAAATCCACGCTGATCAATGTCTGGCTGGGCGAGGAGAGACTTGTTGCTTTTGATCTGCCCGGCACAACCCGAGATGCCATTTCTGTTCCTTTTGAACGCAATGGCCAGAAATTTGAATTGATTGACACGGCCGGTCTGCGTCGGCGGGGCAAGGTTTTTGAGGCGATCGAAAAATTTTCGGTGGTAAAGACCCTGCAGGCGATTGAGTCTGCCCATGTGGTTCTGCTGCTGATTGATGCGACTCAGGGTGTAACTGACCAAGATGCGCACATTGCTGGCTACATTCTTGAAAATGGCCGGGCCGTAGTGTTGGCGATCAACAAATGGGATGCCGTGGATGAGTACCAACGCGAACTTGTCAAGCGATCCATTGAAACCAGGTTAGGGTTTTTGAAGTTCGCCAATCTTCATTTGATTTCCGCGCAAAAACGCCAGGGGCTTGGGCCATTGTGGGTATCCATAGCTCAGGCCTTCAAAGCTGCTACCTGCAAGATGTCCACGCCGGTATTGACAAGGTTACTGTTGGAATCTGTGCAATTCCAGAGCCCAAAGCGCGCGGGCATGTTCCGTCCCAAGTTGCGTTACGCTCATCAAGGTGGCATGAACCCACCGGTGATCGTAATCCACGGAAACTCACTCGAGCATGTGACCGATGCTTACAAGCGTTTTCTGGAAGGACGTTTTCGCAAGGAATTTGACTTGGCCGGGACACCTTTGCGCATTGAAATGAAGACATCAAGTAACCCATTTTCAGAAAAAGCTGATTGACCTCGGGCATGTACCTTTCAGGTCAAATTAATTGGGTGTTTATGACGGCTTCCAATAAAAGGCCAGATGTCTGTGGTATCGTGCCCTCTTCTTAAATTATCCGAACACGGAGAATATCGTGAGCAACAAAGGCCAACTCTTACAAGATCCGTTTCTCAACACACTACGTCGGGAACACGTGCCAGTGTCTATTTACCTGGTCAACGGGATCAAGCTTCAAGGTCAGATTGAGTCATTTGATCAGTATGTCGTTTTGCTACGCAACACGGTGACGCAAATGGTCTACAAACACGCGATTTCGACTATCGTGCCGGGTCGCGCAGTCAATTTCTCAGTGGTTGAGGGTGACGAACCTGGCTCAGCCTGATATCAGAAGCGCCCCCACCTTGTTGGTGGGTGTTGATTTTGGACTGCCCCGGTTTGACGACCAACTGGAAGAACTGGGTCTGCTAGCCCAGACTGCGGGGCTACACCCAGTGGCGAGAGTAACTTGCAAGCGGCGCGCGCCAGATGCTGCGCTGTATATTGGCCGTGGAAAAGCTGACGAAATCAAACAACTGGCGCTACAAATGGGTGTCCAGGAAATCTTGTTTGATCAAAGTTTGAGTCCGGCGCAGCAACGCAATCTTGAGCGGCATCTTGAGTTGCCAGTGAATGATCGAACCTTGTTGATTCTGCAAATATTCGGGCAGCGTGCGCGCAGTCATGAGGGTAAATTGCAGGTTGAGTTGGCGCGACTACAGTACCTGAGCACGCGCCTGGTGCGCCGCTGGTCTCACCTGGAGCGCCAAAGCGGAGGCATCGGCATGCGCGGCGGGCCGGGCGAAACCCAAATCGAACTTGATCGACGGATGATCAGCGACAGCATCAAACGCACCAAGGAGCGGCTGGTCAAGGTCAAACGGCAGCGGCAGACCCAACGACGCCAACGTGAGCGGCGTGAAACTTTCAATATTTCATTGGTTGGCTACACCAACGCTGGCAAATCCACCCTGTTCAATGCCCTTGTTAAAGCGCGTGCCTATGCGGCCGATCAGTTGTTTGCAACACTAGACACCACCACGCGCCAGTTCTATTTGGGCGAGATTGGGCGCATGATCTCGCTGTCCGATACGGTTGGCTTCATTCGTGATTTGCCGCATGGTTTGATCGATGCGTTTCAAGCCACCTTGCAAGAAGCGGTAGACGCAGATCTGCTCATGCACGTGGTTGATTTTTCCAGCCCCAATTTCACCGAGCAAATTGAGCAGGTGCAACGGGTTTTGGCTGAAATCGGTGCTGCAGATGTCCCTCAGGTGCTGGTGTTCAACAAACTCGATAGGCTCGAACCAGACAACCGGCCAGCCGTGCTGCAAGATGTTTACGAACTCGATGGTCTGCCGACCCCGCGTGTTTTTTTGAGCGCACGCGACGGCGAGGGTTTGGTGGCGCTGCGTCGCTTGCTGTCGGAAAGGTTGCTTCCAGTGCAAAACTTGGTGGTACCGGCAGATTTCCCTTTGGGCCGTGAGGCTGGCGTTTGATTCGGCACAATCGGCGTTCATTAGACAAGAGTTGATTCGATGAAACTTCAATTACCGACTTTCAGTTTGGCATTCTGGCCGCAGCGACTTAAGGGAATGTTCAACCTCAATGATCCCCGTTGGGGACGCTCGGACGACAAGCCTGCTGACAACGCCGATAGCGGTGAGACTGATCGTCCTGCGACCGGTGTTCCAGAAACCCCACCGCGAGCCAACGAAGATCGCAGGCCGCGGCAGGGCGGCAATCAGGGGCCGCCTGATCTCGATGAATTGTGGCGGGATTTCAATCGCAAACTAGGCGGCTTATTTGGTAACACCAAAGTTGGCGGGCGCGGCGGTCCTGCCAGTGGCGGCACCGGTGGGGGCAACAGGACACCCGGAGGCTTTCAGCCCGATATGAAAAACGCAGGTGTTGGAGCTGGGCTGGTGGTCGCTGTAGCGGTGCTGATTTGGCTGGGTACAGGTTTTTTCATTGTTCAGGAAGGCCAGCAGGCCGTTATTACCCAGTTCGGTAAGTTCAACTCAACCGTGGGTGCGGGCTTCAATTGGCGTTTGCCCTATCCAATTCAGCGTCATGAAGTCATTTTTGTGACACAGATCAGGTCAGTTGATGTCGGGCGCGATACTGTCATCAAAGCCACAGGCTTGCGAGAATCGGCCATGCTGACAGAAGACGAAAACATCGTCGAAATCAAATTTGCCGTGCAGTACCGCTTGAGCGACGCACGTGCATTTCTTTTTGAGAGCAAAAATCCGGCCGATGCTGTGGTTCAGGCAGCCGAAACGGCTGTTCGCGAGGTGGTCGGAAAGATGCGGATGGACAGTGCTTTGTCGGACGAACGAGACCAGATTGCGCCGCGGGTGAGAGCATTGATGCAAAAGATTCTGGACCGCTACAAAGTCGGCATCGAAGTGGTTGGCATCAACTTGCAGCAAGGTGGTGTGCGCCCCCCCGAGCAGGTGCAAGCCGCATTTGATGATGTGCTCAAGGCCGGGCAAGAGCGGGAACGAGCCAAAAACGAAGCGCAAGCCTATGCTAACGACGTGATTCCGCGTGCGGTTGGTGCTGCATCGCGGCTCAAGGAAGAGGCCGATGCCTACAAGGCCCGTATCGTGGCACAGGCACAGGGCGATTCCCAGCGCTTCAAGTCAGTGCTGGCTGAATACCAGAAGGCCCCGCAAGTCACTCGTGATCGCATGTACATCGATTCCATGCAGCAGATTTACAGCAGTGTTACCAAGATCATGATTGACTCGCGGCAGGGCTCCAATCTCTTGTATTTGCCATTGGACAAGATCATCCAGATGACGGGGCAAACGTCGGACGACGCAGTGCCTGCACCGCTGGCGGTTCCTCCCGCAGGCGCCCCAGCCAACGCAGCCGCCACACCTGTGGATGCGCGCACCCGCGATGCGGCGCGTGCCCGCACCCGTGAATCCCGCTAGGAGCCCCGCATGAATCGGCTAGGTTTTGTTATTTCCAGTGTTCTTTTTGTGTTGGCAATTGCCAGTTCTACCCTGTTTGTGGTGGATCAACGGCAGTTTGGTGTTGTTTTTGCTCTGGGGCAGATCAAGGATGTCATCACCGAGCCTGGCTTGAACTTCAAGCTGCCACCGCCTTTTCAGAATGTGTCCTACATTGACAAACGTTTGCTGACGCTCGACAGCACTGACAACGAACCGGTGTTGACAGCCGAAAAGCAGCGTGTGGTGATTGACTGGTATGTTCGCTGGCGGATTTCCGAGCCCACCCAGTACATCCGCAACGTGGGTACCACCGAGGCAGCCGGTGCCAGCCAGTTGAACCGCGTGGTACGCAACGCGTTCCAGGAAGAAATCAACAAGCGCACGGTCAAGGAACTGCTATCGGCGAAACGTGAGGCTTTGATGGAAGATGTCAAAGGTGAGGTACTTGGGCAGGTGCGTGGTGCCAAGCCCTGGGGTGTGGATGTGATTGATGTGCGCATCACCAGGGTGGACTATGTTGATGCGATTACCGAGTCAGTTTATCGCCGGATGGAAGCCGAGCGCAAACGGGTGGCTAACGAACTGCGCTCGACGGGTGCTGCCGAGGGCGAAAAGATTCGCGCAGATGCTGATCGTCAGCGTGAGGTGACAATAGCCAACGCTTACCGTGATGCGCAAAAGATCAAGGGCGAGGGCGATGCCGAGGCGGCCCGCACCTATGCCGAAGCGTTTGGCCGAGATCCCCAGTTTGCCCAGTTTTATCGAAGCCTGGGTGCTTACCAGTCAACTTTTTCCAAGAAGAGCGACGTGATGGTGCTCGATCCGTCAAGTTCCGAGTTTTTCAAAGCCCTGCGCGGCGGTGCGGCGGGTGCGTCGGTTGCCCCGGCGCAAGGCAAGAAGTAGCCATGGAGACAGGGCTGGACAGCACCACTTTCTGGCTTGCCGTTGCCCTGGTGTTGGTGATCGAGGGCTTTATGCCTTTTCTCTCGCCAGCCACCTGGCGCAAGACCTTTCTTCAGGTTCTGCAACTTGGCGATGGTCAGTTGCGCTTTTTTGGCTTGTGCAGCCTGTTATTGGGTGTTGCGCTGATTTGGTGGCTGGCCTGACGGAATCAGCCGCTGGCAAACGGTAAAATCGCGTTTTTAACAGCTCCTAAAAATCACATGTCTGCTTGGGTCCTGCCGGATCACATTGCCGATGTCTTGCCGTCAGACGCACGGCACATCGAAGAATTACGCCGAGATCTGCTCGATACAGCGCGCTGTTATGGCTATGAACTGGTCATGCCACCGTTGCTGGAGCATATTCAATCCTTGCTCACCGGTGCTGGCGTTGCGCTGGATTTGCAGACGTTCAAGCTGGTTGACCAACTCTCGGGCCGCATGATGGGGCTGCGCGCCGACAGCACACCCCAGGTTGCCCGCATTGATGCCCATCTGCTCAATCGCAGTGGTGTGACACGCTTGTGCTACTGTGGGCCGGTCCTGCATACCCGTCCCAGTGCCCCGCATGCCACCCGCGAGCCGCTGCAATTCGGTGCCGAAATTTACGGCCACGCCGGTCTCGAAGCAGATATCGAGGTGCTGACCCTGGCGCTGGATTGCCTGAAGGCTGCCAAGGTGCAGGCCCCGAGTATTGACCTGGCGGATGCCCGTCTTGTCAAGGCGATGCTCTCCGGCATGTCCGTCAATGCTGCCGAGCTCGCCAACCTGTACGCGGCACTGGCCGCCAAGGACAGCCCGGAACTGATCACCTTGACGCAACACATGCCCGCTGAAGTGCGTCAGGGCCTGTTGGCGCTGGTGCAACTGTATGGCGACGATCATGTCCTGATTGAGGCTGAAAAGGTGCTCCAGCCCTTACCGGCTGTGCGTGAAGCGCTACTCAGTTTGAAGCAATTGGCAAACCATTTGCAAGGTGTGCAAGTGACTTTTGATCTGGCCGACTTGCGTGGTTACGCCTATTACACCGGTGCACGCTTTGCCATCTACGCCCCAGCGGGCAGCGATGCGCTGGTGCGCGGTGGACGCTATGACGAGGTGGGAGCGGTGTTTGGCCGCAACCGTCCGGCAGCGGGTTTCAGCCTGGATCTGAAGGCCTTGGTGGCGGCTGTGCAGCCACGCCCGTTGCAGGTCGCCATTCGGGCACCTTGGCGTGACGACATCGCACTGGCCGATGCCATCGCCGCTTTGCGCAACCGCGGTGAAATTGTCATGCGCGTGTTGCCTGGCCACGAGAGCGAAGTTGATGAATTCCATTGCGACCGCAAGCTGATTGAAGTGGCCGGGCAGTGGGTTGTGCAAGCGATCTGATTGATAAGCGAAACAAAATGACTGCGATCAAAGGGCGTAATGTGGTTGTCGTTGGCACCCAGTGGGGCGACGAGGGCAAAGGCAAGTTGGTCGATTGGCTGACCGAGAGTGCACAGGGCGTGGTGCGCTTTCAAGGCGGCCACAATGCCGGGCACACAATTGTCATCAACGGTGTGAAAACCGCCTTGCACCTGATTCCCAGTGGCATCATGCGTCCCGGTGTCAAATGCTACATTGGCAACGGTGTCGTGCTGTCAGCGGCCAAGCTGTTTGAAGAAATCGCCGGCTTGGAAAAAGTCGGGGTTGAGTTGCGTTCACGGCTGCGCATCAGCGAGGCATGCCCGTTGATCCTGCCGTTTCACGCCGCACTGGATGTGGCCCGTGAAGCGGCACGCGAGCAGGGCGGCATTGAAAAGATTGGCACCACCGGCCGGGGCATCGGCCCGGCTTACGAGGACAAGATCGCTCGGCGCGCCTTGCGCGTGCAAGACCTGAAGTTCCCTGAGCGCTTTGCCAGCAAGTTGCACGATCTGCTGGACCTGCACAACCATGTGCTGACCACCTACCTGGGTTCCCGGGCCTTTGACTTTGGCCCGATGCTGGCACCTTACATGAAAGATGGCACAGTGCAGTTTCAGCCGGTGTATGACGAGGCAATGCGTCATGCCGAACTGCTCAAGCCCATGATGGCTGACGTGTCACGCGAACTAAACAATGCCCACCTCAAAGGTGAGAACCTTCTGTTCGAAGGCGCGCAAGGGACACTGCTTGACGTGGACCATGGCACTTACCCGTTTGTCACCTCCAGCAACTGTGTGGCAGGTAACGCGGCGGCCGGTGCCGGTGTTGGCCCGGGCCTGCTGCACTACATTCTGGGCATCACCAAGGCCTATTGCACGCGCGTCGGTGGTGGTCCGTTTCCGACCGAGCTGGACTGGGAACGGCCTGGCACCCCCGGCTACCACCTGAGCACAGTCGGTGCCGAGAAAGGTGTGACAACCGGGCGCAGTCGTCGCTGCGGTTGGTTTGACGCAGCATTGCTCAAGCGCTCGGCTCAGGTCAATGGCCTGACCGGGCTGTGCATCACCAAGCTGGACGTGCTCGACGGCCTGAAAGAGTTGCTGCTGTGCACCGGTTATGAACTTGACGGCGACCTCACCGACATTCTGCCGATGGGAGCGGACGACATCGCCCGTTGCAAACCAGTCTATGAAACATTGGCGGGCTGGAGCGACAGCACCGTGGGTGTCACCGAATATGACAAGTTGCCCAGCGCTGCCCGTCTGTATCTGCAGCGCATCGAGCAGGTTACCGGCGTGCCGATCCACATGGTGTCCACCAGCCCGGATCGTGACCACACCATCCTGATGCGGCACCCCTATCTTGCCGACTGATTGGGTGCTACCCGGCCCCCTTGTCGGTGATAGATAAAAAGTGCCTCCAGCCCTTTACCACATTGCGTAGACAGCTATTAATTGGGGAGTATTTCGATGTTGACAGAAGACGGCAAGCACCTTTATGTAAGCTATGACGAATACAACAATCTGATTGAAAAACTGGCTATCAAGGTATTTCAGTCGGGCTGGCAGTTCGACACGATTTTGTGTCTGGCGCGTGGCGGCATGCGTCCGGGCGATGTCTTGTCGCGGGTGTTTGACAAGCCGCTGGCCATCATGTCAACCAGTTCTTACCGAAGCGATGCGGGAACGGTTCAGGGCAAGCTCGACATTGCCCACTACATCACAACCCCCAAGGGCGAAATAGCCGGCCGGGTGCTGCTGGTGGACGACCTGGCAGACTCTGGTTTGACGCTGAATGCGGTGATTCAGCAACTTAAGAACAACTACAAGCCCATCGAGGAGTTGCGCAGCGCGGTTATCTGGACCAAGGCCTTGTCTACCTTCACGCCAGACTACTGTGTGGACTATTTGCCGACCAACCCGTGGATTCACCAGCCTTTTGAGAACTACGACAGCATGCGACCGGAGCAGCTCATTCAAAAATGGAGTGTCTGATTGTCTTCTGACCATGCCAAAGCGATCAGTACCGCGCTGATCCACCATTCCTATACGCCACCGGCTGGTTTCGCTGCGCCGCAAAGCGCTGTGTTCAAGGCCTCCACGGTGTTTTTCCCCAATGTAGCCGCGATGCGGCGTTTTGAATGGAAAGACAAGACAGCCTACACCTATGGGTTGCACGGCACACCCACCACCTACACGCTGGAAGAGCGGTTGTGCACCTTGGAAGGCGGTCGTCAGTGCCTGCTGCTGCCGAGCGGTCTGGCGGCCATTGCTGCGGTGTCGCTGGCGCTGCTCAAGTCGGGTGACGAAGTGTTGTTGCCCGACAATGTCTACAGCCCCAGCAAGGCCCTGGCGCAAGGCGAATTGGCCAACTGGGGCATTTCGCACCGGTTTTATGATGCCATGCGGCCGCACGACCTGGCGGCCAAGATTGGTCCCAACACCCGGCTGGTGTGGCTTGAAGCGGCGGGCTCGGTCACGCTGGAGTTTCCTGATCTGTGCGAACAGGTACGCATTTGCAAGGCCGCTGGTGTGCTGTGTGCGCTGGACAACACCTGGGGAGCGGGCCTGGCCTTCAAGCCGTTTGATTTACACCCGGACAACCGGTCAGCACTTGCCGTTGATATTTCCATTCATGCCCTGACCAAGTACCCCAGCGGCGGTGGCGATGTGCTGATGGGCAGTGTCATCACCGTGGACCAGGCCCTGCACATGAAGCTTAAGCTGTGCCACATGCGCCTGGGCCAGGGCGTGGGTGCCAACGATGCCGAAGCCGTGCTGCGGGGTTTGCCCAGTCTGGCACTGCGCTACCAGGCTCACGATGAAGCGACACGCGCCCTGGCGCAGTGGAGCCTGACACGCAGCGAGTTTGCCCAGGTGCTGCACCCGGCGCTGCCCCAGTCACCGGGTCATGGCCAGTGGAGCAGGC
>ERZ795030.5775-NODE-5775-length-11186-cov-13.934867_pt1 | contig 11186 bp, 9 predicted proteins | sample MGYA00375122_ERZ795030 | MGnify/ENA primary metagenome ERZ795030 (study PRJEB30165, sample SAMN05720146) | activated sludge metagenome | isolation source: anaerobic digester from wastewater treatment plant | place: Japan | collected 2015-04-20 ...
TTGGTGACGACGGGTCGATCTTTGTCGGCGAGAAGGGGTATATCGTGATGGGCTGCTTCGGGGAATGGATACGCTTCTTCCCTGGGGAGCTGAGCAAGCCGTCGCCGGAGAAGACGATTCCGCGCGTGAAGGGCGGGCATCAGGTCGACTTCCTGCGCGGCTGCATGGGAGGTCCTGCGCCTTGCGCGAACTTCGACTATTCGCAGCGCCTGAACGAGGTAGTCATGCTTGGCGTGACGGCGATCATGGAAGACAGCGGCGATGAACTCAAGTGGGACGCCAAGGCAGGCCGCTTCACCAACAAGGAGAGCGCGAACACGTTCCTGAAGCGCAGCTATCGCAAGGGCTGGGAGATATAGGTTGATTGAGCTGTGGAGATGGCGCTCCATGGTGTTTATGGTGGTTTTGGCGATGGACTCCGACCGCGTAAAAAATTGGCCAAAGAACGAGCGACCGCGTGAACGGCTGTTGGCCGAGGGTGCCGAGAAAGTGTCGGATGCCGATCTCTTGGCCATTGTTCTGCGTGTAGGAAAGGGGACGTTTAAAAAAGGCGTCCAGGGGCAAAATGTCTCGGCTTTCGCCCGGAGTCTGATTGCCCAGTTTGGGAGTCTGCGGGCGCTGGATCGCGCCCGAATCCAGGATTTGCTGAAGGTGCCCGGTCTGGGGCCAGCCAAGGTCGCGCAACTCAAAGCGGCGATAGAAATCGGCAAGCGCGTTTGCGCGAAACGGCTCGTCGCCAAGTCCTTCGACTCGTCCGAGGCCATCGCCAAGCATTTCCGGCCGCGCTTTGTGGGGCGACGACAAGAATCCGTCATCGCGGTGCTTCTCAATGGGCAGAATCAGGTTCTCGGTGAAAAGAAAATTACCGAAGGCACCCCGACTCAGGCGATTGTCTACGTGCGTAGTATCCTCGAAGAGGCCCTCCATTTGTCCGCCGCCGCCGTGGTGCTGGTCCATAACCATCCTTCGGGTTGTCCCGAGCCGTCGGCGGGGGACGACGAAACGACGCGTGATTTGCGGAACGCCTGTAAATTGATCGGGCTTGTACTTCTGGATCACATTATCGTTGGGGATAAGACACATTACAGTTATGCCGACGAGGGACGTCTTGATGATAGTGCCTCTAAATGATGAGAAGGTTGCTTATGCCGAAAAAGACTAAACCTAAGCCCTATGCTAAGCCGGATCAGATCCAGATTCGTGCCAACCAGATTTATAGCCCGGTCCGTCAAAAGTGGGTACAATTGACTCCCGAAGAACGCATCCGTCAGGATTTTCTTCAGGTTCTAACTGAAGAGTACGGTTATTCGCTTGAACAAATTGACGAAGAAGTGTCGGTGACCGGGCGCGGTTCTGGACAGGCCCGTGCCGACTTCCTGATCTGGCGTTCGCCTGCCGCTAAGAAGAATCAAGAACACGCTCTGATCGTTGTCGAGTGCAAGGCCGACAACGTCAACATCTCGCTTAAGGATTACACGCAGGGGGCCAACTACGCGCAGTATGAACACGCCCGCTTTTTCGTGACCCACAACCACCGCGAGACCAAGTACTGGAAGGTGGACGCCACGCGGCGCATGCCGAACTACGACGAGATCGCCAACATCCCGCATGCCGACGCCACGGATCGGGAGATTGAAGAACTGCTGTCCAAACTTCGTATCTTTAAAGAAGACGAATTCGCCAAGCTGTTGCACGACTGCCACAACGTCATCCGCAACCGCGATAAACTCGACCCCGCTGCCGCCTTTGACGAAATCGCCAAGATTCTTTTCGTCAAAGTCTTCGTCGAGCGCGAACTGAAAGCCAAACGCGCACGCAAAAACCTGTTTACAGTCGAGTTCCTGGACCTGCAATTGGGCAAGCATCCGCTCAACACCCTCTTCGGCCAGACCAAAGAAGAATATGCGGACGACAAGATTTTTGAGAAAGATGAGGAGATCCGACTGAAGCCTGCCACGGGCCGCGAGATCGTAAAGCTGCTGGAAGCCTACAACCTTTCCGACACCAGCGAGGACATCAAGGGCATCGCCTTCGAGCGCTTCCTTGGGCGCACCTTCCGGGGCGAGATCGGCCAGTTCTTCACGCCGCGCACGATTGTCGAATTCATGATCCGCATGGTGGAGCCCAAGGAGGGCGACATCATCTGCGACCCGGCCAGCGGGTCGGGCGGCTTCCTGATCCGGTGTTTCGAGATGATCCGTCAGCAGATATTGGCCGACGCCGACCGCGAGTACCAGGCGTTCAAACGAACGATCGAGGCCGACAAGAGGGCGACGCCAGAAAAACGGGCCGAGTTACTCAGTGCCAAATTTGCGGAGATCCAAGACTCGCTCGATCAACACAAAGAAGGTTCCCGGCTCTGGAAGCTGGCCAACCGCTGCATCTACGGCACAGACGCGAACGACCGCATGGCCCGCACCAGCAAGATGAACATGATCATGCACGGCGACGGTCACGGCGGCGTACACCACCATGACGGCTTTCTCAACGTCAACGGCATCTTCGAAGGCCGCTTCGATATCATCCTCACCAATCCGCCCTTCGGGGCGAACGTAGAGCCTTCCGATACCGTACACGAGTCCGACCTTGCGGTGAGTGCGGAGGCGGAAAAACGCTACGAAGAAGAGTACGGCGACCTCTACCTCGAAGCCCAGAAACGGACGCATGCCGCCATCGGCAAGCCGATCACCAGCCTGTTCGAACTGCCCCAAGGCCAAGGCACGGAGAAAGCACGGAACAAACGGCTGGAATCGATCAAGATCAAAACCGAAATTCTCTTTATCGAGCGTTGCCTGTCGTTGTTGAAACCCGGCGGACGGCTCGGCATCGTGTTGCCCGAAGGCATCTTCAACAACCCCTCGCTTGCCTACGTGCGCGAGTTCTGCGAGAACCGCGCCTTCATCCGCGCGGTGGTCAGTCTGCCGCAAGAGACCTTCTTCTCGTCCGGCGCGAGCGTGAAAGCCTCGCTCCTCTTCATGCAGAAGTTCACAGAGCAGCAACAAGCCGAATTCGACGCCAAACAGGCGCAGGCGCTCGCAGAAGTGACGGCGAAATACGCGGTAGAAATGCAGGCCGAGATCGACCGGCTGGAGACTGCCGTTGCGGCAGCCAAAAAAGCGCGTGACACGGAGAGCCGCAAGGCCCTGCAGAAAGAACTGGCGGACTACCGGAAGCGCATGAACGACCGCATTACGACGGAAACCCGCGCCCTGCTCAAGGAGCGTTTCCCGTATCCGATCTTTCTCTACGAAGCCGAGAAGGTCGGCATCACCGCCACCGGCGAGCAGGACCAGAATGAACTCTATCCCAACGACAACCGGCCTCCCGAAGTGACGCGCACCGCCGTCGAACTCTATCAGGACTTTCGCCGCGACCCGACGCCGTTCTTCATCGAGGAGACGACGAAATGACCGTCGCCGCCAAGACAAAGCAACGCGCGTTCGCCGTATGGTGGCGAGATATGGAACGATGGGTGATCCCTTCCGCGCTATTTCTGCGTCAGAAACTCCCTGCTGGCTGGACGCGTGTCCGCATTGGCACACTCGTTAAACAGGTAACCACTCGGGTCAAAACGCAACCCGACACTGAATACAAGATGGCCGGGGTCAGATGGTATGGCGAAGGGGTGTTTCATCGCGAGACGGTTCGGGGTGACGCGATGAGCGCCAGCTACGTCACGCCGCTGGTTGTCGGCGCGTTGATCTACAACAGACTCTTTGCGTGGAAGGCGTCCTTCGCGGTGGTTCCGCCGGAGCTAGCCGATTGTTATGTGTCGGGCGAGTTTCCCCAGTTCATACCGGACTCAACCCGTGTCATGCCGGAGTATCTGTACCTTTATTGCACGCGAGAGGCAACAATTCAAGCAGTGGCATCCGCCTCTACTGGCTCGTCTGCTGTGAGCCGGAATCGGTTCAAAGAGAAAGAATTTCTCGATTTCGAGATCGCTCTTCCACCGATGACCGAACAAAATGCCATCGTGGCACGCTGGAGCAAGGCGCGGAATGAAATAGTGGATGCAAAAAGGCGTGTTGCTTCCTTCGAGGTTGAAATTTCAACTTCCGTTGTAAACGCATTGGGACTAAAACGTGTGGAGGCATGCCCAGACTTGCCCAAGGCGATTGCTCTTTGGTGGAAAGACATGATTTTATGGGATGCGAAATTCAATCGTTTGCCCGACAACAACTCAACCCTTTTAAAATCTGGCCGTTATTCTTCCGTACGGTTGGGAGATGTCGCATATATCAATCCGTCCACCGTGATTCCAGACATCAAGAATGAACCAGTAGCTTTTGTTCCGATGGAAGCGGTCTCTGATAGTGAAGGAAAGATTGTTTCCTGTCGGTTAGAGACGTTCACCAAAGTTGCCAAAGGATACACCAGATTTCAGGAAAACGACGTGCTCTGGGCGAAAATAACACCCTGTATGCAAAATGGGAAATCAGCGGTTGCCCGGAATCTTAAAAATGGTTTTGGCTTTGGCTCAACCGAGTTCCATATCATAAGAGCCCGAGACACCGAATCAATTCTGCCCGACTATATCTGGGTTCTTTTACGAATGAAGTCTGTACGGAAACTTGCTCAGAAATACTTTGTGGGCTCCGCTGGCCAACAACGGGTGCCCTCCAATTTTCTTGAAGATTTGGTAATCCCGCTGCCGCCCTTGTCCGTCCAGCGCGAGATCATGGTGCGCGTGGCAGCCGGGCGCGACGAAATCGCCCGCGAGACGGCGAAGGCTGAGCGTCTTTCCCGCGAGATCAGCGCCGAGATCGAAGCCCTGATCTTGGGTACGAAGAAGATTGGGGCATGATCGAATGAGATATGCAGACGCATATTCTGCTTTAACGAAATCGGATCGTAGGCGCGAATGGAGACAGAGAAAACAAAAGCCCCTCCGTTTCGGGAGGGGCCACAGGATCCGATGTCCTATCTTTGGTCACGGGGCGGACAGGGATCGTTTCCGTAAGAAATGGAGTCGCGAATCTGACCGTTTGGCCGATGAATCACGACTTCCAAACCTTCGCGTTTGCCAAGGTCTGCTGCCTGGCGTACGGCTTGCGTCTGCGTCGGGGCCACAAAGGAGGCCCTTCCAGCGTTGGGCCGCACGGCGGCCCAACCGTCCCCTCGGGGAACTACATGGATTCTTTTTTCCATGTTTCGTTATCCTCCCGAACTGTCTGCCACACCGTTCATCGGCTGCCCGAACCGTTCGGAATCTGGGCATTGACGGGGACGGCATCATATGCCATACTGTTCGTGCTTTTGATCGGAACAGCATTCCCGTCTTAGTGACAGAATGTGATTTCCTTGGCCGGTGTTGTTGCATCGGCCTTTTATCGGTAATCACGGTTGACAGAATAATAAATTATTGATGAGTTTGTCAATCACGATGAACGGAAGGAGGCCATGATGAATGAAACAACCGTGTTGCGTGACTTGCGGATGAGCCGAGGCTGGTCCCTGCAAGACCTCGCCGAGAAGTTGGACGGTGCTGTCAGTCGGCAGTCGCTGCACAAGTACGAGAATGGTGATGCGACGCCTTCGCCTTCGATTTTGACTAAACTTGCTCGTATTTTTGGGGTGACCCCGCTTGAGTTGGTTACTGGTCCGGACTGTTTGGTTGAGATCAAGGCGTTTAGAAAGCGAGCCGGTTTGCGGGTCAAGACCGAAAAGGCACTTCGCGATCAGTTTGTTGAAGAGGCGCAAAAGCGTTTCGCTGTACAGTTCAAGTGCGAAGGGCAACTCCGAGTGAAAAAGGAACTTCAGGGAGTCTGTGCAGACGAAGAGCCGGAGTGCGCCGCAAAAAAATTACGGCAACATTGGTCGCTTGGCGAAGCGGCCATCGCAAGCCTCACGACCACCATGGAAGATCATCAGGTTCATGTGATCCTGCTCGAGGCCGATGAGAAGTTTGACGGTGTTTGCGCAGTCGCCAAAGGCGCGTCAGGCACCCCGTGTGGTTACGCGGTTGGTGTTCGGAAAATGGAGTCTGGCGGACGTCAACGCCTGACGTTGGCGCATGAGCTTGGACACCTCGTCCTTGATACAGAGGACGAGGATAAGGCGTTTCGCTTTGCCGGTGCGTTATTGGCTCCGAAAGAAGTGATGTTTCGGAAACTCGGCGAGAAACGTAACCGGATTAAAAGGGCGGAGTTGGACGCATTGAGTGAGGAACTTGGTATGAGTCCTGAGGCGATCATCCGTCGCGCATACGATTTGGAGATCATCACTAAGGACTCTTACGCATTTTGGTCGAGACTTCTCCGCAGGAACGGGGTGAAAAGGGCAGACGACATCCCCAAGGAAGATAGTACATGGCTACATCGACAGGTCATGAAGGGCTATGCGGAGCGAATCATCACCGAAGAGCAGGCTCGCGACTGGTTAGGTGATGAACAGTTTGATCGGCTGATCGGACAGGACGTGCACATGACACAATGGGATCTTCGCAAAAAGACCAAGGCTGAGCGTGCAGAACTTTTGAGCCAAGCGGCAATGGCAGCAGAATCGTACTACAACAGTGACCGGTTCGACTGCGTCGCGGAGGCGGGGGAGGTACACGATGACGGCGGACTTGCCTGAGCGTGGAGAGATTTGGCTGGTCAGATTTGACCCGTCGGTCGGCGATGAGATCAGAAAAGAGCGTCCTGCTGTTGTGTTGTCATCGACGCGGCTTATTCGTCTCAAGCTGAGAATCGTTGTTCCGCTCACGGGCTGGTCTCCGGCGTTCGATCAATTTCCGTGGCACTACAAGGTGGAAGCCAATAAACAGACGGGGCTTTCAAAAACATCATCTGCAGATGCGCTTCAAATCAAGTCGGTTTCCGTCATGCGGTTCGTCAAAAAACTCGGTTCGATTTCTGAAAGCGATCTTGATGAAATTACCCAAGCCGTAGTGATGTTGATTGAGGATTAGTGCCTTACGGCCTGACAAGCGCAATAAGAATTTTAGGTTGCGGGCTCTGCCCACGTTATGAGGTGTTGAATAGACAGCAGGAACTCGGGCCAACAATCACAGACTCGATTGATTGATTAAACTGGAAAAGAAAGGGAACGCAAGATGAGCAAAGAAACGAGTGATTTCAGGTACAATACCGGTGCATCAACAGTGCCGTGGGCAGCAGTTGGCGAGAACTATAATGCCGAGGACACCTACGAGTTCGTCAAGTTTTTGATGGGCGGAAAGGGCAAGGAGTATAACGCCGCGCTCAAAGAGGTGAAAGCCGCGCTCGCCAAGCTTGCGAAGGTGTCGGTCGCTCCGGGCAAACTTTCGATGGGCGACAAGGTGAGCGAAGTGGAGCGCATGGTCGACAAGTACCTTGGCGCCGAGGAAGGAAGTTCGCTCTTTGTCTCAAACTGCACCGCCGCATTGGAGATGGGCTACCGCTATGCGGGGATCGGTCCGGGGGACGAGGTGATCGTCCCGGCGAACACCTTCATTGCAACGGTCGCTTATCCGCTTTCTGTGGGAGCGAAGCTGGTCTTCGCGGACGTGGAGCGGGACACCGTCAATTTGGACCCCAAGGATGTCGCGCGGAAGATCACGAAGAAAACCAAGATCATCGTCCCGGTGCACATCGGCGGTTACCCTTGCGACATGGACGCGTTCATGAAGCTCGCCAAGAAACACGATATTGTCGTGATGGAAGATGCGGCGCATGCCTTCGGCGGCGAGTACAAGGGACGCAAACTCGGCACGATCGGACACTTCGGCTGCTTCAGCTTCCATGAAGTGAAGAATTGCACGTCGCTTGGCGAAGGCGGCATCTTCTTCTCGAACGTGAAGGAGTACCGCGCCGAAGCCCGCCGCGCGCGTTTCCTCGGCGTCGATTTCAGGTCGAAGATCCACAATTGGCTCTACAACATTTCGCTCACCAAGGGCAAGGACGGGGTCACGTACCAAGCCTCGAACAATGCGTCCGTCACTGAAATCCAGGCGATCGGACTCATGCAGCAGATCAAGCGTTACTCAAAGGTCCTTGCGGCGCGCAAGCGCTATGCGACGTATATGACGAAGCGGCTTTCCGGTATCCCCGGCATTATCCCGCAGGATCTCGGTAATGAGGATATGAAGCTGACCTTCCACCTCTACCAACTCCAGATTGATCCAGAGATTGTGAAGGGCGACGTGCAACTCCTCAAGAAGAAGCTCGAAGAAAAGGGTGTCACCAATATCCCTCACTTCGGGCCGATCTACCGCTTCTCCGCCCTGCTCGACAGCGGCTACAACGAAAAGAAGATCGCCGCGACGTGTCCGGTGACCGAGTACGTCTTCGACAAGTGCTACACGCATCTTCCGATCTACGGCCTCTCCAAAGACCAGCTCGCTTACATGGCCGATGCGATCTTCGCCTCTATCGCGGAGATGAAGGCGGGCAAGTGATAAGGGAGATGGTTTCGTGAGGCGATCAAAGCGATTCCTGTTGCTGGCGGTTGTTGCGGCTACGTGCGTGGTCAACGCGGCGGATTATCCGCTTATCGTGTTCCGGCTTACCGGCAGTCCCGTCCACAACCCGGAGTTCTTTAAGGCCTCTTGTGAGGTGCACGCCAAGTATAAGGGCGCCTTTGACGAGTTCTGGTATGGGGGCGGACAGCCGCTGTGCAAAATCGAGGTGTGCCGCGAAGACCTGAAGAAGATGGCCGCGATGCGACCTTGGATCGAGAAGGCGGGGATGCAGCTCTCGTTCCAGCAGGGGCTCACCACCGGCCATGACTATGTGTACGTGGGCGTGCCCGGAACACAGGCTGCCGCCGGTGTCTATGCCCGTGAAGAGGCGGAGCCGTTCCCGGATGATGCTTGGATGGTACGGAAGAATGGTGAGAAGACGACAGAACGCTGCCTCTGTCCGCGTTCGCCCGCTGTGCTCGATTACGCATACCGCTTCGTCAAGGCTACGCTGGAAGAGTTGCGGCCCGTCACATATTGGCTGGATGACGACCTGAGGCTCGGCGTCGGCAAGGTGGGCTGTTTTTGTCCGCGCTGTCTCGCGGCATTCAATCAGAAGGCGGGTACAACGCTCACGCGCGACGAACTTGTGAAGCGGCTTTTCGAAGGCGCGGAGTTTGATCCGATCCGATTAGAATGGATCACGTTCAACGAGGAGTCGCTCGCGCTGTATGGAAAGGCAGCGCGGAAGGCGGCGGACGAGGTGATGCCGGAGTGTCGGCTGGCCTTGCAGACGGTGAGCGCGGATTGTACCCTGAACGGGCGTGACTATGGTCCGATTCTGCGCGAACTCTCCGCGAACGGGCGCGTGCCGTCGGGTGTACGACCGGGGCACGGTTGCTATCGCGAAGACCAGCCGTTTGATTTCCTTAAGAAGGCATTGTGGTGTACCCGCGAAGCCGAACGCAGCCGGCGTCTCGGTCGCCTTTGCGGAACGGTCTGCTACGAAGAGGAGACCTATCCGCGGCGGGTGATGCACAAGTCGCCGAACGCGATCGTCACCGAAGCGGCACTCGCGATCGCCAGCGGATGCGACACGGTGTCGTTTTATTGGGCGGACGGCGAGAGACCGGAACGGATCGAGGATTACGAACGCTTCGTGAGGGCGATTGCCCGCGCGCGCGGTTATTTCGAGCGGCTTTCGGCATCGACCCTGCGGACCTCGCTCGGTGGTGTCGCGCGCTGCCTCGGATCGAAGGCGTTTGAGCAGAGCGGCTTTTCGCTGAGCGATGATGCCGACTTGGCGTTGGCACGGTGCGGCATTCCGGTGACAGTGGCCGAGGCGACAGCGAAACACAAGGTCTGGTACACGACTGACCGGTCGCGCAAAGCGATGACAGAAGCAGACTTCGCAAAGGTCAAGGCGGAGGGTTTTGTTGAGTTGATCCCCGAGACGTACCCGCTCGTTTCAACACGGCAGCGGTGGCTTGATAAGATCGACCGCGCGAGCGGCGGGCGTTTCCCTGTGCGCATCGACTTGCCTCATGCCATGCGTGTCTTGCCGCGCATTGATGCAGAAGGCAAGACCGACTCCGTGACGTTACTCAACCTCTCCATCGGCGATACAGACACATTCACGGTAAAGATCCGCAACCCGCGCGGGCTCAAGCCGGTGCTGGCTTCTCCGCAACGCCCGGACGTGCCTCTTGAGAGCGTCCATGATGCGTCATGTGACGAACTTCAGGTGACCCTCCCCGGTATCGCCGGATGGCAGATCTGCACAATCTTTCTTTGAGCGTTGTTTCTCACACGAAGGTACAAAGGGCATTAAGGAAAAACCATCATCATGCACAAGACATCTAAAAAAATCGTTATGGCGCTGTTGGCGCTTACTTCGTTCTCGTTTCTGGCGGTCGCCGCCGAGCCGAACATTTCTGTGTTTGCGAATTTTGTCCGTCGGGTCTCAAAGGAACGCAACATCTCCCTTGGCGAAGCCGCAGAACGGTTGTACGCGCTCGGGGTGCGGGGTGTCGACGCGGGGGTCAACGAGAAGGATCTCGACCAGTTGGCGGCGACACCGCTCAAAATCATCAACTTCTACTACTTTGCGCCGATGTTCGATGACGCGAAGTTCCCGGAGGACGCGAAGCGCTGCCTTGATCTTGCCGTCAAGTACGGGGTTCCGCGGATTATGGTCATTCCGCCGAACTTCACCGATGGTGGTGACGAAGCGGCCGAATTCGCTGTCATCCTCGAAAAGATGAAGAGCTTTACCGCGCAAGCCGGAAAGCTCGGCATCAAAGTGACTGTTGAAGATTTCGGGGGAACCAAAAACGCCTGTTCGCACACGAAGTACCTGCGCCGGTTTTTAGACGAGATCCCGGAAATCGGGTTTGCCCTCGACTCGGGGAATCTCTATTACGCTGGCCGCGGGGAGTCTATTCTCGAACTCATGGAGTATGCGAAGGACCGTGTCGCCCACATTCACCTCAAGGATCAGCCGAAGGAGAATAACCGGTCATATGTGACGTTAGGGCTTGGTGCCGTGCCGAACGAGGCCATTGTTACGGCGATGGCCCGGGCGGGCTACACAGGCTGGTACACTCTAGAGAATTCCGTCGGGGACACCTACACAGACACCGTGCGCCAGACGGCCGTTCTCAAGTCGTGGCTGGAGGCCGCAAAAGAGTCGCCGACGAAAAAATAAGGCAGTCTTCTCGGTACGAATCCGGCCCAGCAATACTTTGTTTACTCGCTCCAGTATTTCTGGCGGCGGGGTTCGGCGATGTTCGGGATAAAGCCG
>ERZ795030.5778-NODE-5778-length-11183-cov-3.675773_pt1 | contig 11183 bp, 20 predicted proteins | sample MGYA00375122_ERZ795030 | MGnify/ENA primary metagenome ERZ795030 (study PRJEB30165, sample SAMN05720146) | activated sludge metagenome | isolation source: anaerobic digester from wastewater treatment plant | place: Japan | collected 2015-04-20 ...
GTGAAGAACACGCAGTCGGCCCATTCCTGCACCAGGGCACTGCTACGCTCCTGGAGCTTCGGGCTGTAGCGCTCGTAAGGCTCGACTTCTGGCGAGTCGAAGCGCTTGATCTGGCAGTGGGCGAGCAGAATCACGGCCATGCCTTTGGTGGTTCGCAAGGTATTCAGGCCATCGAGGACTTGCGTCCAGTAGTCGGCGGCGATGATGGCGCCCTTGCCGTAGGCCAGGTCCTTGGCATCGAACCGGGCATTGACGTCCTTCCAGATCAGGTTGTCGAGCCAGTCGAGACTGTCGATGACCACGGTTTGAAAGGTGTGCTCCTCGGCGATGAGCGACGACAACGCGTCAATGGCGTCCTGATAGGACTGGCACAACGGGAAATGGTCGACTTCAAGCTGCCCGAGCCCGTCCTCGGTCAAGATGAAGATTGGCTCCGGGGCGTTGGCTGCGAAGGTCGTTTTGCCCAATCCATGGGGCCCGTAGAGCACGACGCGCGGCGCCTTGATGCCTTCTGACTTGCGGATGGATGCGAGATTGAAGGCCATGGCTATTTCACCTCCACGGCTGTCTTTGCGGGCCTGACGGTGATGGCCGGAGCGATCTTCGCCCAGTTTTCTGGGTCGTTCGCGCGCAGCCACTTGGCGCCGGTGGCGTCGAGCTGGTGAACGACCTTGACCGGTGACAGATGCTCGGGCAGGGCGGTGACAAGGGATAGCAGTTTCGCCATGTCGGCGCTGTAGTTCAGCTTTCCGGTGACGGTCAGCTTGCGGCCATCGGCCAACGTCGTGGTCTTGGCGCCTTCTTCCTTGGCGCCGACGATGGCGATGACCGAATTCTCGATGCTCAGGCGCTTGGCGGCGAGTACGGATTCTTCGTGCTTGAGGTGTGCAATCTCTGTACAGAGGGATTCGAGCGTCTCGGGTGGGGGAACGATTTTCAGGGCAGGTGAGTTCATGGTTTGGTCCTCGGCGGTTGAAAAGATCAGGAAAAGGTCATGCTTGCCAGGTACGTCTGTGCTAACTCCATCGCCGCCCGGAACTGCAACAGGTCGCCGCGCTGAATTCCCCGGTCTGCCATACCGATACAAAGGCTGATTTCCTCAAGGACGGCATGTGCATCCTGGATTTCATCCGGTTCGTCCGGTGTTCGCGGGTCGTGCGGGTGTCCGGTGTATTGGCCCATCAGATCACCCGGCCCGGGGGTGTAGGGTGTTGCGTGGTACATGTGGCCTCCCTCAGTCTTCGATCGATCGGGAAAGAATGAGCGCGGAGCGGACGCCATGCACCGCAGTGGCAAAGCCGGGGCTCTTGAGCGCCGCCAGCTTGGAGTCGTCGGCTGCGTGCGGTCCCAGAGCATCCAGGAGAATCCAGGCATCCTTGCACGCATGGCGAAGGCGCTTGGCGAGCGCGAGAATCTGATCCGCCTCGGCGGCGTGCTCCGGCTGGCCGCCGAACTTCGTCGCCTCGACGGGGTAGGGTGATGGGTTCATTTCTCCTCCTGGTGGGCGGCAACGGATGCTGATCGACGGTTGTGGAAGTTCTGGGCGTATTCCTTCCGGAATGCCTCCATGTCGAGCTCGGATTCGTAATCGATCCGGCCGACGATCCCGAAACAGGCCAGCAGAAAGAGAAAGATCCAGAGGGCTTTCATGCCTGCTCGCCTTCGGATTTGGCGATCACTTGCATGGCGTCATGCACCAGGTGCGCCGGCAGATAGGAGTCAGCCGAGAATGGCTGCTCGGGGCCGGCGACTTCGGCCACGATGGCCTTGAGTACAGCGATCGCGTCGCTGGATACCGGTGGCTCAGAAGCGACCATCGTCGCCTCTCATGCCATACCCGATAGCCATGCCGGCGATCGTCGGAGCGACGATCAGAAGCAGGATTACCAACAGCGTCAGCAGCACATCCATTTCAGTCCCCTCCAGGAGTCATTGCCCTGCCGGCCGATCGCGGGAGCCGCCTCCCGGCTTGTCGCTAGCGATGTTCCTGCCCGTCCCTCGACCTGACTGCTGTCCCGGTTCGCAGGTGGCTATCGGCAAACACCCCGGTGCGCGTGAAGCGGCTTTCGTGATCGACCAGCTACCTTTGCCAGTGGTATCGCCTTCGGCTCATCTCCCCGCAGGAAGCGTCTTGCGTCGGCTGATTGACCCGCTCGGAGTCTTTGCTGGCGGTGCCGCGGTGGGTTGCGGCATGGGGGAAGATTAGCGCAGTGCTAAACAACGTGTCAATAGCGCAGCGCTAAATATGTGGCAAAATAAAACCGCCTTGGGGCGGCTGTCGCGTTGCGTGTGTATCAAAAATGATCTATGTTTAACAGCATGAATGGGGCGGACATCATCAAGCGACTGAAAAGCGAGGGCTGGGTGTTGGACCGCATTGCCGGTAGCCATCACATACTGGTCAAGGAGGGTCGGGCGGTTCCCGTGCCGGTGCATGGCCATCGCGACATCGGCCCTGGTCTGGTGTCTGCCATTGCTCGCCAGACGGGCGTCAAGCTGAAATAGGAGAAGTCATGGAGATTCGTTACCCGGCACTGTTGAAGCCGGAAGAGGGCGGGTACTACGTGGAATTCGTAGACCTGCCGGATACATTTACCGAGGGGAAGACCCTGGAAGAGGCGCTGTTCAACGCATCGGAAGTGCTGACGGCCATGCTGAACTGGCGGATGGACGAAGGGCAGGACATTCCAAACCCGTCCGGAGAGGTAGCTGGGGCGATCTATGTTGCGCCGGACGCCAAGACGCAATCGGCGCTACTGATTCGGAGAACGCGAGGTGCCCGGCCACTGGCCGATCTGGCGCGCGTGCTGGAAACCTCGTGGCCAGCGGCCAAGCGCCTGGAAGACCCGCGCCACTGGCCCAGCTTGAAACAACTGGACAAGGCCGCGGCGGCACTCGGGAAGCGCTTGATGCTGTCGTTCGAATAGGAGAAATCCGCCTCCGTAGTTACGGCTCTCGACGAATCACTGCCGGAAGGCTATCAGGATCGTCGACATTGACCGGAATCGGCGGCAGCCATTTCAAACGCCTTTCCGAACGTCCTGCGCCGCTCAGAAACGTATGCCAATGCGCACGGCGGATGTGTGCCCGCGGGCGCGCGTGATGAGTACCTTCACCGTCGCCTTGCGAGCGCTCCTGCGCTCTCCGTAGGGCGGCGCCAAGCCTGACACCGACGTCCCACACTGTCGGCTTGTCTGCCGGGAACAGTCGCCATCCCCGCTTCGTTCGCTTGGCCTTTGGGATGGATGGCTTGGCGGCGCCGTCGCCGATCTCGGCATCGTCTGCGCAGAGGTACAGAAGTGCAGACAGCAAAGGCTCTGCGGTTTCCAGTACGTCGCGATTGATGCCTTCGGGAAGGCTTGTACCTGATGCCGCAGCATAGACTCGCGAGACGTCTATCGCTCGCGCCACTGCTTCGTCGAGAGCCCATGGCCCGAGGTGGATCGGAATCGGTATGAGGCTTTCTTCTGCGTCGATCAGCAACCGGAGTTCCTCGCGTCCGCTGTTTGTGTCGTACTCGAGGTGCGCGAAAAAGCCGTGCATGGCTTCTCTGCCCCACTGCCGCCCTGGCGTTTCAATATATACGCACCACGTTGGGATACGGCGCAAGACTTCGCACGGCAAGTCCCCGGACAACGGGGTGTCGAGCAGGCTCGACAACAGGCCAGGGTCGAATCGGAAAATATCCTGCGTTGGGCGCCACGCGGCCAGCGCAGCCAGACTCGCCACGTCGCCGATCAGGTGCGGCGAAACGCGGTTCAGGACGCCACCGGAGACGACCGCGTAGGCCCCCGCCATGGGGCAGTAGCACCACTCCGGCCAGTCTGGCAGGCCAGCATGTCCGCGATCCTGCCGGAATTCGTCGTACTGCCTCCATGCGCTAGGAAAGCGTTTTCCAGCGGCCACCAGGTGGCGCTTTGGTCTTGGCAGGTCAGACATCATGTCGAAAGCGGGATGCCGACTAAAGACTTTGCCGAATCACCGGGCGCCGTCGGCGCTGGCAGGTTTTCGGGGCGGGCTTTGGGACGTCGGGGCCAGGTTGGTGGATTTCGGCATCAAGCGCTACCCGACGGGCACGAAAAGCCGCAGCCTAGCGCATCTCCTGCCATCGCTTCGGCAATAAGCGCCTCTTCGAACGACTCAGGCGCCTGTATTTCGCTCTGGCCCGGGACCCCGCTTGCGCTGTTGCGCAAGAGGATCGCTATCCTTTGCGTAGCCGCCGTAGTCTGGCACTGACGATCCTGAATGTTGTCGAGTTGGTTCATTCAGGCACCCACTTCCCAATCACGACGCCGCAGATCGTCGCGTTTCCATCGATCGGGATCAGTTTCGGTCCAGGCCAGTCGGGGTTGAGCGCGCGGAGGAATCGCTGGCCGCCCTCGACTACCAACTGCTTGAATGTGGCCTCGCGCTCGTCGTCGAGACGAACGACGACATGCTTGCCGTGCTCAGCGCGGGCATCCGGATCCACAAAGATGATGTCTCCCGCCTGGTAGCGGGGCTCCATCGACAGTCCTCGCACGCGCAACGCGAAGGCGTGTGGGCCGAATCGCTTCGGGCAAGGGAGCCACTCTTCGGCGTCGCCCGGTGCCAGGTTGTCGATGATCTCCTGCCAGTGCCCGGCCTGTACCCACGAGATCAGCGGGACTTCGCCGCGAATGGGCGGGCCGGGTTCGACGTTGGCGAGGTGGCGGCCTGGTCGCAAATCCTCCTCTTGTGCATCTATGGGTTGATCCATCCAGCCAAATGACCGCCCGCACTGTTCTTCGATGTAGCGCGCGGAGGCGTTGCTGATAGCGCGCGGTTTTTGAGTCTTTGAGTCCGGCGAGGCGTTCAGCCACTGACTGACTTGAGACGGGCTGCGCTTGATGACAGCGGCCAGCGATGTGACCCCACCACTTTCGGCCACAAGCACAGCCAGCCTAGCTATGCGGATCTGATCTACGGATTTCATAGGTCGATTAAATAGCGAAATGCTAACGAAAGGAATTCGCGCAGCGCTTGACAAAACATTTAGCGCTGCGCTAATGTATCGGCATGGACCTTCGTACATACCTTTCTTCGAGCGGGCCAGCTTCCCGCCTTGCCAAGCAGATCAAGGTGTCCCCTGTGCTAATCAGCCAATGGAGCACCGGGGTTCGCCAAGTTCCTGCTGAGCGCTGCCCAGCGATCGAGCGAGCGACTGGTGGGGCTGTCCGATGTGAGGATCTGCGCCCAGACGTGGAGTGGTCCGTGTTGCGCTGTCCCAGTGAGCAAGCCGCATGACCGTCATTGCCGCCCTCCTGGCCGCCGAGCACGACCTGGCCTTCCTGCATGGCTGCACCGCCAGCGATGGTCCAGGCCAATGGAAGATTGACCATGCCAAAACGTTGGCGCTGATCGTCGAAGCGCTGTCGGCGATTGGTGTCAGCACGGATACCGGTCGCGAATGTGACAGTTGTAGAAACCGCCCTTCGAGGGAGCCGCTGGTGGTGGAATCGGCCGGGGAAAGCCCCCCGTACCAGCCATTGATGACCGTCATCTCTGAAGATCTTGGGGTGAGCATCCAGTTGCAGCCTAAAGACGAGTGTCTTTTTGCGGCGATGCGCCTTCTTGGTATATCGCCACGCCGTTCCACGCGTCCCGGAAAGCTTCGATGGCCTGGTCTGGAACTTGCCGAGCGAGCAGCAAAGAAATGGTCTCTTCGCTTTCGTGCCGCATTGCGGCGATTAGCGCCTCGTGATTGGGGTGCGTCGTGATAAGCGCACGGATAGAGGCTTGCAGCGCAGTGAACATGCCAAACGCTGCTGATCTTACGTCTTCGATTTCTGAGTTCATGAGCAGCCCTTTCGATAGCGATGTGGTGTGGAAACTTCATTCTATCGGAATGCGGCTGCTCTCCCATTTGCAGGCGTATGGCGCATGAGTCCCCGCCACCCCCACCCCTTGATCCCCGCCTTTGCCGCAGCCCTTGCCGCCGTGGCCCTGGCTTACTTCCTGTCGTGGGCACTTTCATGAACGTCTCCTCCAGCGTTTTCGGTCAAATCGCGCTGGCTTTCTCCGGGCCTTCGGGCCTGACTCTTTCTCTTCTGCAGGTGTAGCAATGGCCCGGCCGCCGACCCCCTTCCGCAACGAGATCAAGACTCGCGTCGAGGACGAGTTGTACGACGACTTGCAGACGTACATCCGATTCAACTCGGGCATTTCGGAAGCCAAGGCCTTTCGTGATCTGCTGCGACTAGCCCTCAAGGGGACGATCGGAACTATGCCTCAACCGCTGATACATAGCAGCCCCACCTCGGCCCAAGTCGGGCCAAAAACACCAGCATGAAAAACCTACGCGAAATCATGCAGGTATCCCTTCCCGTGGCGGAAGCCGCCGACCTCGCGACCCGTGCGGCTGCGGCCAACGTCGGTATCAAGGAGTACCTGGGATACCTCGTCCTATCAGGCGCTTACGGGCTCCTGCACCCCGAGGTGAGGGACTTTCTAACTCGGGCCAAAGCGGGTGTTTATGGGCCAAAAACCGTCGAGCCCGCTCCGGTCGCTGGCGAGCCGGAACCGGACAAGTATTGAAGGGGATGGCGATGAAACGACTGATGAACCTGCTGCGGAGTGTGAGGGGAGAGCGGTCACCGACCAGCACAGGAAACGCCGCCGATCAACACCGGTACCTTCCGCAACAACTCTTCAATCTGTCCCTGGAACTCGATCCAGCGAATGGCCAACTGGTCTTCGACGCAGCCGAGCTGATCGAGCGGCAGGCCGACGAGATCAGGAAATTGAAACAGGGCGCGCATCAGGCGACCCGAAAGGAGAAGAGAACATGACACCCGAACAACTGCGGCTGCTCTGCCCGCTGCGCCCTCAAACCCCGGCCGAGACGCTGTGCAACGTCGCCAATCTGGCGTGGACGGTCTGGCCGCTCTCCGCCGTTCGCGCCGCGGCCATCGGTTACTGCGAGGCGTTCTTGGCGGTGATCGATCCGCTGCCGCGGGATTTCTGCCAGTGCCCGGACTGACCATGAAACCTGCGCCTCAAGTACCGACCGGCCCTATCCACTCCTTCATGGCTCTGGCTCATCCGCTGCCGGCATCGGCTCAGCAGCGGCTCAGGCAGCTGTCGGCCGCGGTCCATGACGCCGAGAAGAGCGCCAACCCGGCGGCGATGGATACGCTGAACGACTACGTCGGACAGCTCAGGAACACCATCGGATTCGAGCACGTCCGGCGGGAATTCCTGCCGTGCAAAGCACTCTTGCCTGGAGGTTGACCGACATGGCGGCCATGAGCAGGAACAAGGGAGCGGTCGGCGAGCGAGAACTGTTCGGCAAACTGTCCGACGAGTTGGGCCTCGTGGTGCAACGCAAGCTGAGCGCAGCGCGTGACGGCGGTTGCGATAGCCTCGACGTTCCCGGTTGGGTAATCGAAGTGAAGCGCACTGAAACGCTCCTGTTGTCAGCCTACTGGGCGCAGGCGAAGCGCCAGGCCGAGGACGCCGGCCGCAAGCCGGTGCTGTTCTGGCGCAAGAACCGGGCGAAGTGGGTGGCCTTTATGGACCCGCATGACATCGCCCCCGAGCTTTTCCAGCCCGGCGGTGATCCGTTGTCCATGCCGCTGCCGCGCTGGTGCGAGCTGGCACGTGGGTTGATGTGATGACCTCGCCCGTCGACTACGCCGAGAAGGGCTACGCCGTTCTCCCATGCTGGTGGATCAAGGAGGACGATACGTGCGCCTGCGGCAATGCCGCCTGTCACGCCAAGGGAAAGCACCCGATCAATTCGCTGGTGCCGCGCGGCGTTCTCGACGCCAGTCGGGATCCGGCTGTGGTGGCCGGCTGGCTCTCCAAGGTACCCCGCGCGAACTGGGGACTGGCGATGGGGATGAATGGTCTGATCGCCGTGGACATCGATCCGCGAAACGGGGGCGACGCGACCTGGGAGGCGTTGACGGAGACGCACGGCGAGCCGCCGGAAACCTGGATGGCGCGCACCGGGGGCGGCGGAACCCACTTCATTCTTTCAGCGCCCACTGCCGGGACGAAGATTCCCGGCACGTTGGGCAAGGGCATCGATCTGAAGCACGGAAACGCCTATGTGCTGGTCGAGCCGTCACGCACTACGAACGCGTACTGCTGGCTGGACGGGTTGAGCCCACTGGAGGGCGCGCCACTCGCCGAGTTTGTGGCGTTCGAGGAGCCGGAATCAGCCCCGGTAGCCGTTTCGGGTGTGGTGCGCATGGTCGATTCCGCCACGTTGGCCGATCTTCGCGCTGCTCTAGCCTGGCTGGACTCCGACCGGCGAGATACGTGGATCAAGGTCGGTCATGCGCTACGCCAGCTCGGGCCGGCAGGGTTCGCGCTGTGGAACGAATGGTCGCAGCTCTCCGGCAAGTATCGCCCCGATGACCAAGTCAAGCGCTGGGCAGGATTCTCGCCCACCGAGATCAATCTGGAAACGATTTTCTTCGACGCGCAGCAGGCCGGTTGGCCGGGAAAACCTTTGTCGTCGGTGTCGCAAGGCCAGCCTGTATGCGAGCTTCCCGAGGCACCGAAGGGATTCGATGCACCCGCACCGGTGCCGATGCTCGACGAAGCGGCGGCCTGGCTGGGTGGCGACCCGGCAACGGCGCGCGCGGCGGCGATCTCTCTGGCCGGGTTCGCGGCATCGCGCCGGTATGAGTCGACCGAGGGAGATCCGGCACACCTGTACCTGATGACTCTATCGGATTCGATCGACGATCTGAGGCCGACCCTGCAACAGTACGCTCGCCTCCTGCACCAGGCGGGGCTTATCCGTCATTTGCGGGAGGCGCGTATCGCCACGCCCGCAGCCATCGACCGCATCTTGCGCCGGTGTCCGGCGACCGTCTGGCTGTCCGACGAGTACGCGACCGGCGTGGCCTACTCGAAGCGCCAGCCAGCGGGAACGCTGGAACAGGCTTTCGGGATGATGACCAGCCTGTACGGTAAGCGCTTCTTTCAGCTCGAAGCCACATCAGACGCGGCGCGCGCTGACGCCGAAACCGAGGTGGTGCATTGCCCGGCGCTCTCAATCTTCGCTGCGGCGGCCCATGCCGATGTGGCGCAGCTGGTGCGCGCGTCTGAAATTTCCCGCGGGGCCTTCGGGCAGATGCTGATGATCCAGGCGGCGCAAGGCATTTCCGACCCCGTGCGCGACCCGGCACCGCTCTGGTTGGTGACGCATCTGCGCGCCATGCGGGGCCTACCGGCGGACCTGTGCGAGTTCGCCCCGCCTTCCACAGTCTTTGCCGAGACGCCAGGCGTTGAGCCGGCGTTGATTCAGGTGGTGTTCCAGGATTCGCCTGATGCGTACTGGCCGGCGTTCAGGTCGCTGACCCCGGTCAGAGCGTTGCAGGCGCTGCTGCGCTCAGCGTGGCGGAACATGCGCCGGATCAGCGTGGCGCTGGCGGCATGGGCCAACCCTGCGGCGCCGGTGGTGACGCCGCCCCTCCTGGAGTGGTGCGCGGGGTATGTGCTGCACCACTTGCGCTCGCAGGTTGAGTCGGTCCAGGTGCTGGGCAACGAGGATGGCAAGACGACGGTCGAGCAAAAGGTTCTGGACTTCATTCGGAAGGCCGGGAGCGAGGGGGCGACGAAGAACGAGATTCAGGGAAGTTGCTACGCGTTTCGGTCGTTGAAGTCGGCGACCGAAAGAAACAGCGTGCTGGCCAACCTGATCGAGGACGAGGCCATCGAGCAGGTGCAAATCCGCCTGCCGGGAGCGCGGAAGCCGCGGAACGTCTATCGCATCGTAAACGCTGCTGAAAACGCTGATAACGCTGATAAACGCTGCGGTCATACCTCAGCCCCTATAACCCTTGCTGCGCAAGGCCCTGAACCTATTCGCTGAGAACGCTGATGCTTTTTGCTTGGCCCTTATTCTATAGAGGTAAACCGTCTACCTTGCACATCAGCGTCTCAGCGTATTGCTGCAGGCCTTGCTGCGCAAGGGTTTGAAGGCGCTGATGTGGCATCAGCGTTTTCTCAGCGACATCAGCGTTTTCAAAAAATCACGACAACGGGCAAGAAATGACTCTGACACCACACCAGCAATTCGCCTTCGACACCCTGATGGATTTCGCCAGCCCGGATTCGAATGCCGGACTGGCCGTGCTCGCCGGCTATGCCGGGACGGGGAAAACCTTTCTGGTCGGCAAGCTGGTCGGAGCGCTCGCCGGAAAGTTCCGGCTGGCTATCGCCGCCCCGACGCACAAGGCACTGTCAGTGCTTGCCGCGAAGATCGACGCCACTGTGGACTTCCTGACCGTGCACTCCCTGCTAGGTTACAAGATGACGGCGAACGATGATGTGAAGGTGGCGGAACGTGATCGCCCGCCTTCAATCGACAAGTTCGACTTCATCTTCATCGATGAGGCGTCCATGATCGGCTCGAAGTTCTTTAGTGACATCGTGATGTACCGCGGATGGACCAAGGTGCTTTTCGTCGGTGACCCGGCGCAACTACCGCCGATCGGCGAGCCTGGCGTATCTCCTGTGTTTTCGCGCGTGAAGTTTCAGCTTCTGCTGTCCGAGGTGGTTCGCCAGGCCGCGGAAAACCCCATCATTGCCCTATCCATGGCCGTCAGGGCCGCGCACGAGGCCGGGGTGACCATGGATGCCCGGTCTATCCTTGCGGCGGTCCCAGAGGGCGCCTACAACGTCGGACACTGCCAGCGCGAGGTGTTGGCTGCGTGGGCGATCGATGAGCATCGGGACGGGCGCGATTGCCGAATCATCGCCTACACCAATGCGCGCGTGCTGGCCCTCAATGCGGATATCCATGAGGCGTTGCACGGCGATACGCCTACACCGTTCGTGCCGGGTGAGCGCGTCATCGTGCATGAGTCTCGGGACTCGGTGCGCAGCGCTGACCATCCTGGCGTAAGGATGGCGATCCGCACCAGCGAGGAGTTGATCGTGCGCTCTGCCGAGTGGCGGACGGGGCCGATCGGGAGTGACCTTCACCTGGTTGTCGAGCGCGATGGCGGCGCGCTGGCGAAGGGGATCTGGCTTGACGAAGAAAAGCAGCGGGAAACACAGCGCCGGTTTGCTTCCGCCAGGGCCATGACTGACAGAAATGAAAAACGGTACGAGTTTCAACGCGCTTTCGCTTTTCGGGAGAGCTTTCTGGATCTGCGCCATGCCTACGCGATGACAGTGCACAAGAGCCAGGGCAGCACCTT
>ERZ795030.5779-NODE-5779-length-11180-cov-7.616809_pt1 | contig 11180 bp, 9 predicted proteins | sample MGYA00375122_ERZ795030 | MGnify/ENA primary metagenome ERZ795030 (study PRJEB30165, sample SAMN05720146) | activated sludge metagenome | isolation source: anaerobic digester from wastewater treatment plant | place: Japan | collected 2015-04-20 ...
AGACCGGAGCCGGGGCCGTCATTTTCCGAATTCCATACGGGATACCATGCTGTCCATGAACCGTCGAAGCAATTTTTTCTATAATGTAGTCCACTCTCTGTGAGACCTATAGCATCAATAGTTAAATATGTGTCGTTATGTTTTCTTACATCAAAATACCACCAGCAATCGGCGTTAGGAGAATTAGTTATATTGGTACCCATGTAAAAGCCGGTGTTACGAACGGCATGTATATCCTGACTTGTTATGTGTATACATGATCCATCTGACCCGAGAGAAACAGGAAGTCGTCCACCTGAAAAGGATAGTGCACCACCTATAGCAAGATCACCACCACAAGCGACAGTCCCTCCCTCGGCATTGAGATGAAGAGTTGAGGGTGTAGTTCCATTCGCCTTGGCCATAATCTCATTCTCATCTATGGCTATGTGTCCTGCCGCAGGATCACCAATAAGCAGTCGTCCAGTTCCAGCAGAAAGCGAGACACCCCCACCGCCGGAGACGATCGTTGCACCGGAGGTGTTATCGACCGTCAAATGTGCTACCGTGTCCGCGGAGTTTCTCACTTGAAACGTTCCGAGCACTTTCGAGCTAACAGCGTCTACAATAAACGACGCTAACTTCAATGCCATTTTCCAGATGCCGCCCTCTTTCCAGCGCCGCAGATAGCTCTCGTCGGTTATCGCTCCGAGTAAAAACGTCCCTTCCTCTGCTGACCCACCAGAACCCATGACTAGTTTATAGTCTTCGCTGTCTCCGTTTATCTCTCCCAAGTGCGAATTGATAGCGGCAAGATTTTTTACTTCTATCTGCTCCGCGACGATCTTCGACTGACCAATTCCAACAGCCATCGGTTGATAGAGACGCCATGTGTACCCGGCCGGAACAGGGTTAAACCCACTACGCAATCTAATTGTTGTGTCGCCTGGGAGCAACTGTATGCAATAAATATCTCGAGCCGTAGAAACAGCCGGAGCCGGTACATCTTTTATATTGACGTTGCTACCGAGGATATATGATTTAACAAAAAGAATGTCACTTCCTCGATAGTCATTAATGAAATAACTATTTGAAGTGTCTCCTATAGCATCCCATTTCTTTGTAGTTGTTGACCACAAATATATACCAACCGTTTGTCCATATGTACAGCCAAAATAAATACCATAAGAACCAGTAGCTCCTGCCGGGTCTACAAGTTGTAAACCAAATGATACCTCGACTACCTCGTTTGGTTCGACAATAAACGAATCGCAGTACACTACGTGCGATGGTGCAACTAACTCTAGTCCAAACCGAGAACTATCTGCGAACCGTGTTCCACCTGTCCATCCTGATATTCCGTCATCTGCATTTGAAAGCGTGTTAATTTTACTGCGAGCTGTTACAAAAAGATTTTCAGTCTTAATTGTTCGTGCCGCTATTTTGTCGTGTGTCACCGCACCAGTTGCGAGCTGAGCGTTTTTTACTGCACCTGAGACGAGGTCTCTTGCACTTGACGGCTTGCATACAACGATAAAAGGTGTGGTGTATGCAGTTGTCTGTGTGGTTTGTTTGTGATACAGCGCAACTCGATACCAGTATTCGGTGTCTTCTGGTTCGTCGCTCGCTTGCCCGGTCAACGGGAGCACCTGCCTATACGCTTCAAAAATCAACTCGGTATATGCGCCGGGACCTTTATAGGACGATTCATCAATCCATGCGAGGGAACTATCCCCCAGCTCGTTCCAGTTCGCGCCGGAATCTTTAGATATCTGTACGCGAAATTCATAGTCTCCGTAAAAATCATTTTCCTTGTATAATTGAATGTCAACAGATCGTCCGCTCGCCTTTGCATGAATAGCCGGAACCGACATTATCCATGTTTTATAGTGCGTTGTATTTATTGCGCTCGTTCTCCAGTCAACAGATTTTATACCGTATATATTTTCAGCCTTTACGCGGACACTCCAAGTCGAGAAATCATCCGCTTCCGGATATCCGTCAGTGGATCGATCGAATGAATACGCAGCAGTGTTGCTATTTGGCTCAGCAATAACGGTCCAATCTGTACCACCGTTCTTTGTGAGTTCTACGATAAACCGCTTGATGTTGTTCTTGATTCCAGCTCCGGACCAAGCCCAAACAATTTCGATACCATCCTGTGTGGCAACGGCCTGTGCTAATGAAATCGTGTCCGGGATCCATGTTGCGTCACCGACTACGGCAATACCTGAAATTGCCTCCGCGATGTCTTCGAGCGTTGCGTAATTGTCCTGGGAATCACTGGTCGTATCAATATTCGGTGGTGAGAGCCTGGAATCAAATGGCGGTATTGGTTCAGTATCAGCATTATATATTGCTGGATTATAGGGTACAAGAGTTAACTCAAAGGTCTGGTCATCGAACTGTTTTTTCCCGACCAAAATGGCATCAATCGTAATTTTCGAGTATTCCCCGAACGCGACAATGTCACCATCTTGCGGTATCCATGCCGTAGGTGTTGCGAATACAAGTTCATTGGTGTAGTTCCCGGTATTCACAACCTGAACCGTCTCTACAACCGGGTTGCTTATTCCGTCACTTCGGACGATTTTCACACCGTATGTTTTCCCGGCTTCGAACTGAAAATATGAATCGCATTGAATCGCAACAGCCTGTCCACCGGTAACTAGGACGCTGGTAATAATCCCGCCGGAATCGTTCCCGACCAGGATGGTGTCGTCCTGAATTTCAACCAGTGAACCATATGGTATACCGTGTCCCTCGGGTCCGACTTTGCGGATCCAGCGCTCGGGCCTGAGAATCATGCAGGCCAGAAGATATCTGCAGTACCGGTACGCATGAGTCCGAAGAGTGATGAAGGGTACTTGAATGGGCATAATATCCATGTCCGGATCAGATTCAGATTTACCGTCCTGCATCACATAGAGCTCATTTATCTGCCAGCCGTCAGCCTCATCTGTGAACGTGATCTTGATACCGTCTGGTATCTCATCGAAATTCTTGTGATTTGTGGCTTCGATAGTGTTCTGCTGGTTGAGAACAGTTACCGGATATGCCCGCGGTTCGTCGATGAGGATGCTGCGCTTGTTGTCCTTGACTATAAGCGTCGCCCGACATGCGCTCAGTATGTTCGAGACGACTTCCTGCAACTGTTTCTGGGTAGTGACAACTCCGTTTGCAGTGAAACCCTTTGTGTTACAGAAGCTCCAAAAATGTGCGAATGAAGACAAATCAATCTCTGCGTCTGAATACACCCGTTTCCCGAGCCAGTCGCTTTGCATTGCGAGAAGCACCAACGATGCCGGGTTGTTCGTCGGGTTCAGGAGTGTCATGTTCGCCGATTTTGACACCCAGGACGATCCATTCCACGTTCTTGCAAAAGATGAGAAGACCGCATTCATTGAATCCAGAGTTCCGCGGAACTCGTCGTCGGCTTTGACCGAGATTGCCATGCGGCATGTTTTTACCCGGAGCTTTTCCGGAACGGGTCGTTGTATAACGTAGGAACCAGCGGAATCTGATGCTTTCTTGTCATAACACCACGTCCTGATCGCCGTCCAATAGAGTTTGTCTTGTGTTGTGGATTTATTCGAATTCGGATTAAGTCGTCTGATTCGTATTTCATAAACATCAGGAGCCTCTGCAGAATATGGCAGTGTTTTGGTTGAGACAAAACGCATGCCCTTTGTTTTCCGACGGGTGATTTTGGAACAAGCAAGCACCTCTGTTACGCCGCTTGTTTTTTTGTTTGTATATGTGCTTGATTCAGCACCGGTGAAAGTAGGAAGGTCTAGCCATTCTGATGAAGTCCCGTTGATTCTACGATACTGGGCCTGTATATATATTGTGGCATCTACCTTGTCCCCGTCCTTGTTGTATCCGATAAGAGCCGGGAGATATATTTCGACTTCAAGTTTTTGTGCATAGCGAGAAGAAAAGCGGATCGGCTCATTTCTTTTATGGACCCCATCAACTTCGGCACAGTGCAATTCGATGCTTAAAGCTTCTTCTACAATTTTTTGTGGATAGAGTTGTAGCTCGGCTGATTGTCTAACTTCTATCTGCAGATTATTGTCAACAAAATCTGGATCGGTTGCGAGGATACCGTTAATGATTTCTTCGGCATTAGCGGATGCAAGTAGATCGCCAAATTTCACATCTTTTGGAATAACTCCGGTATATCCGACCATGTACGCGCATTTGTAGATCTGATCCTCACCATCTTCACCGGAGATCTGAGTATACCCGTTCCCGATTTTATACGGAGTGAAAAGATGCCTCCCAAGAATAAACGGAACCGGCTGATCAAGAGCCGATTTATTCTTTGCACCACGCAACTGCGGAATCTTTTCAACATCACTATATGAGTCTTCGCCAGCATCCCCAAGCAGCCATGATCGAAGACCATCAGCGATATGCTCGTGGATGTGCTTCCCTGTAAATGCCTGGACAACAGCATCAGTGACTACATACGCTCCTATCGCGATAATCCCAATCACGAGGGCTGTTGCATCAGGGAATTCACGAATAAGACAAACGTCATCGTCCTGAAGGATGAAGTTTTCATCCCGCTTGAAGCCGTTTACATAGACAACCGAAGCCTCAGGATTAAACCGGACATATTCCTTGACCGCGAGTCCAGATTCTTTGATAAGTTGTTCGTGTTCATCAGAAAACCAATTGCGGAAAACTGTGATCGTTACCATGTGTAGAACCCCTCGATTCGCTTTGACCAGGACGACAGGTCTTCTATACGTACTCCATAACGTCCGCAGTGAATAAACTGAAAAGCATCAACACAAACACCTACATGACGCGGAAGACCAGCAACAAAGAAAACAACAGCAACGCCTTCTTTCGGTTCACTTATCTTCTCTGCGTGAACCAATGCTTTTCTCGTATGAACAAGTCTCGCTTCGAGTTCTGCGGTTAGCTCGTCATAAAGAAAATCCGGAAATTCCTTGCCGTACCGACGCATAACCTCGATAAAGCAACCATAGCAATCGTAATTGTCAGGACCGCGTCCACCTGTTTTATATGGTTTTCCGAGCATGTCCCTGATATCAATCATGTCGCACACCCCGGGCAGCTGAGAGCCGTCATAACGTCGACCGGCACGACAACAGACATGCGGTCATCAAAGATCATCTGCCATGTTGCATACACTCCGCTCCACGTCACGTTTGTGAGTACGAACGTGAATTCCTCTATAGGGTCAATCTCCAGGACCCCCTCATCGTCAAACGCAAATGCCGCTACCGCGGTTGCAGTGGCCCTGCTCTGTAGCGTCCGAATTACTTCAATAACTTCTTGTGTGATACAGCTGATTGTCAGCGTTGCGTTGCCGTATTTCCCGTCCCGCATCTCCGGTGGAGTAAATTTGAAGCTCGCAGCTCTGTAGGTTTCTCCGTTGTACACCAGATCAGTTGGAGCATTGACGATTCTGATTACACCGCCGTCGAGAGCTGTATGCGCGATATCAAGAAAAACCGGGAGCATACCCTCAGTTGTGAGACGGAAGAGCTGTTGCATGGTTTTTGGTGTCATACAGACCTCCAGGTCATCGTACACTTCACGGTGTCGCGGCCGTACTGTGAATAGGCGGGAGGTGTGTAAATCTCATAAACAGAATTACCGGTTCCCGCAATTGTTGGAAATTGGAAATCGTGAAGACCGCGCTTGGTGGTGATCTTGTACCAGGCATCGAATATGTTGTATTCGTCCTTCGTGAAGATCATGACGACATTGAACACGTCCGGAACGCTGCTTGATGCGAGGCGTTTTTTATCCTTACCGCTTCGCATCGTATCGCGATGAAGTCCGTCAGTTGGACTCCATGTAGTGTCATTGAGAATCGTTTTATTAACGAGTGCGGGCCATGCAACAATCATCAGGTTCCTCTCCGTATACCGCTTCGGCGGTTTTGCATCGCGTCAAAAGCAGTGTCAAACTTACCAGAGGCGATGCCACTACCAACAAGTTTCTCAACCATGACTACGATCTGAGTAGTACCATCATCATTCTTTTTTGTTGTTGCCTGTGCGTTTGCTACGTCGCCAGCATTATTAACAACGCTGATGCTTATATTCTGTGCTCCGCCTCCAAGTGCACCTGGAGTCTTTGTTGCGATGAGATAGTCATCCGGTGCGGTTGTAATTATCTTGCCACCAGGCGCAATGATTGCGTCCTGGACAGACTGTACATCACGAGAGTTTGCGTTGTAATTTCGGATATACTCCGAGTAGTACTTTGTTTCCTCACGTGTACGGTCGATTATTTTCTCAAGTCGACTTATAAGTGATTCAAGTTCGTCACGCTCTGAGCCTCCACTGTCTCCGGAATCATTAAGTGCGGCATTTAGATATCCGGCTCCTGCTCCAGCAATACCTGACATGGCCATAAGAGCGAGACCGGGGATAAGTCCACCGGGAGAGATTGCAAGTTTGAACCCAGCCTGGAAGAGCATGGCCGGTACGTTTTGAAGGATGGATTGAAGCAGGGAACGACCGAACGCCTGTGCGGCATCACCGCCCTCATAGAGTGCTTCTCCCATGTCCCAGAAAGCATCGAATGCAGCGTCGGCACCAAACTGGGCCAGCTGTTCTTTGAGTCCCTTGAGTGATTCAATAAGTTTGTCGAGTGAACTTTGTGCAGGTTCGAGGTCTTCAGTTATTTGGCTGAAATTAAATCCAGTTGAATTCCCAAAATCCCCAAGCGCAAACGGATTCTGCTGCATAAAACCAGGATCCTGTGCGGGTTGGTTAATCCAAGGGTTTGTGAATCCTTGCCGACCTTCTTTTTGAAGCTGTATTGAAACAAACCCATTATTCAACGCTTGTATCGTTGGTTCATCCGGTTTCCACATTCCGGACTTCAACAATACTTCAACTGCTTTCTTTACCTTATTTGCATACTCGTCGTAAACATCGAGGACGCTTTCGCCGTACATCTGAGCCCATGCGATAGCGCCGTTCATTTCTGTTTCGATGTTCTCGAGGTAGTCCGAAACAGCTTGGCTTCCTGTTGTGACTTCTTCGAGGCTGAGAGCTTTCTTCAGAACCTCTTGCCATTTTGCTGCTTCCTCAGCAGCTATTCTTGCTGCCTCAGCAAGCCTTTCAGCCTCTTCTTTTGCTTCACGCTCAGCAATTGTCCTCTCCTTTTCTTTCCTTGTTACTTCATCGAGCTTGTCTATCCATGCATTCCAATTTTTGAGAGCTTCCTGATAACCCTCAGACTCTTGATAGTTCTCACCACCAAGTTTTTTCCACTGTTGTACTTGTTTGAACCACATCGCAATTTGCAGGTTCGCTGCATATTCCCATGCTTCGAGAGAGGCATTATCGGGATCACTGAAAACAGCATCGTTAGCTTTCTTTCCGAATGTTATATGATCAAGCGCGTTAGCCGCTGCATCAGCAACCGCGGTAATAGCATCGAGAGCATTTTTCTTAAAGTCGAGCAACCAAAGTTCACCAAACTTTGCCGCAAGGTTCTCGACAGAATCCTGCATGGTCATTAACTTGCCTTGATAAGTATCTGCTGCAAGGCCCATGCCCTGATAGAACTTTCCGCCTTCAGATGTCATACTCTTAAATGCTTTAGATATCACTTCCCCTGTGATTTGACCATTGGTTATCATGTTTTGAAGTGCTTCGCCAGATTTGCCGGTCACTTTTTCGAGCTCTGCATAAATCGGAAGATTTGCTTGAGCGAACTGCCGGATATCCATTGTCGATGCCTTACCTACAGATAGAATCTGTGTATAGTTCATCATTATGCGATTGAGCTTTTCCTGGGATCCGCCGGCGGCATCACCAAGCATTTGTAGTGTGCTCTTTAGGTCCTCAGCAGCAACACCAACGTTGAGTAGTTGTATTCCGGTGTCAGTGATACCTTCAATTCCAAATGGCGTTTTCGCTGCAAACTCTTGCAAATCACGGAAAGTTTCATCAGCTGCCTTTGCACTCCCGGTGACAACACGAAGCTGAGTTTTTATCATCTCCATATTACCAGCTGCGTTGATAACAGAATCGGCGAATTTCAGGACCGCGAGATTCGCTGCTCCCATTGCCAGGGTATGAAGGCTCGTCAGGTCATTCAGCGTTTCAAAACTCTTTGCAGTGGATTTATTGGCTGTACCTATTTCAGATGCCGCTTTTGCCGCATCTGCGGATTTCTTCTTGAAGATATCGAGATTACCGTTGGCGGTGACTATGCCTTTATCATCTATCTCTAATGTCAGTCTGCTTAACTCAGGCATTGTCACTCCCTCCGGTCTAGCTTCATCCGCTCGTCTGCTGCCCAGGCTTTCATCCGGAACAGAAGATCAAGCTCAAACAGTGTGAAATGAATCTCATGCAACTTTGAATAGCCAGCAATCGATTCAGGAGTTACGGTGGTATCGCACTCGTTGTAAATAGAGATAAACTCACCGAACAACCATGCGAAACAATCAGGCGGATCAAGAGGCATCAGATGCTCAAACCGCCGGTACTCTTCGGACCCTTCTTCAGGCTCGCCGAAGTCTTCAATGAACTCGTCGTAAACCTCGCGATTCACAACGAGCGTTCTTTTATCGCCCTCACCTTCGTAGTGAGGATGATTCCGAAAGAAGAAGCGCCTTACTGTTTGCTCGAGCTCTTCTTCTCTTTGGATAAAAAATTGGCACGGTCCTCCGTGTAGTTGTAGATGAAGTCCAGGAGCTCAGGAATTTCATTAAACAACTTGACGTACCCGGCCTGCGTTGCTTCGATTTTCTCTCCGCCGAGAGTGACATCCCCACCGCCTACGGCGCGCATGCCTTTGATCCGGAGACCTGTTCCCTGTTTTGAGCGTTCCTTCCAGTCGACTTCAGCGCGTTCATCTTTCGGAAGAGCAGCAATTTCTTTTGCCATGGCTTTTGTGTACTTCTGGACCTCATCGGAATCCTTTCCAATTACCAGAAATTCGACACCGATTTTCTCACCGAAAAGAACAGGTTCAACCCATACACCTTCGTTTGCGTTTTTCTGTGTCGCAAATCGATCAAGATTCATACATCACCTCGACTATTTGTTCCGAACTCATACGAGTACGGTCTTCTACAAAAGCTGATAATGAGGATAATCAACAAAATCCTCATCATCGTCACCGTCGAAGGCGGTCAGTCCATCGCCGTCCCAGTCACCGCCCCAGGTAAAACCCTGTGCTGTGAACGCAACCGCAATTTCTTTCCACCGTCCATCCGAAACAGGAGGCCAGACCGGTCGGCCGCTTTCCGCGGGAACAACATCAATCGCATTCCCCGTCTGGTGTGCACTTCTTCCGGTCCCGCCTTCACTGATTCTGGTACCGTCACAATTTGTCACGGTATAGGTGTTCTCTTTCGGAGAGAGCCGGTATAGTCCGGCCTTCGCCCTTTCTTCATTGACTTCATCCAGTGGCTTCCGTCCCTGGCACCAGAGCGCATACTGTTCTTCCTTTGTCCGGAGTGTGCAGGTGATGGCATGCGGAACGTGCTTTCGGAGCAGTTCCGCTATAGCCGCCGATGCCTTCGCACGAGCTTCTGGATTCAGATCAGTCAATTTCCGGCTCATTAAACAAGCTCCCACTTCGCATAGAGCTTCACATTCCCTTCGATGAGAATGGGATCGCCAACGGCGTAGTCAGTGCCGGTTCCAGCTGCTGCTGTATTCCAGCCAGCAAACGTGTAACCAGTCTTGACAAGTGATCCGGTATTGTCCGGTGCATACACCAGAGATCCTGCTTCGAGGTTTTTTTGTGTTGCAGGTTTGGTGCCGGAGGTTTCGCCGTTTCCGTCGAAGGTGAGGTCATAGAGCGTTGGTGCTGTAGCAAGAGTCCGGGTGATCTTCACTACATTGGTACCAAAGGCAGTGAAAGGATACTGCGGAGCGAGTTCGTCACGGGATCCAGCCGCGGTACTGTGAGTGTCGAGCTTGGTGTTTGAGAGCTCGAATGTGTACTTGTTCCCGGCCGCATCTTCAACCTGAATTTCAAAGGTCAACTTGTCTCCAGCGACAGCGTGGTTGAAAAGAACTTCATCTGTCAGGTATGCAGTAATCGAACCGTTCACATCGAACATCTTCTCAACAATCAGTGCATCCGTCTGAAACAGAGCTCCGAGAGCTGCAAGGTTATTCTTGATCGTGATCTTGAACTCTTTACCATAGGTGAGTGCTCCACCACCCATTTTGAGGAACCCCCTTCGACTGGTGAACGGAGATGTGGTCAACACTGTGGGTAGTGAAGAAAGACCGGATACCGGATTCGCGGTTTTAAGTTCCGGATCACCGATTCCCAGGAGGTTGAAGGTTCCGGTAACAATCGCATTCACCGCAAAGGTCAGATCAATGGAGTCAACTTGGACGCCCTTGAAGAGCTGCCAGAGAGGATGATCCGGTTCTGAGAAGTGTTTCAGGATCCAGAACTTCTTTGCGATGTTTCCAGGCTCAAGTGTTGATACCTTCGGATCAGTACTATCAACCTTCCAGTTTGACATCATAACCGCTGAAAGCAGTCGGTCAAAAGAGAGCGCTGAAAGCTCGAAGGGTACCCCTCCCCCATTGGAAGACTGCCCGGGCATCGGTTCTGAGGCCGCACGGCCGGGAAGCAGCTCGCCGGACTGCATCAGTTCGGTTTTTCCTTCCAGACTGTCGGATTGGTTCCGGAAAACAAAAGCGACCGGTGTCGCGGGTATATTCGCGGTCATCTGTCCCGCATACAGTGTCCGGTTCGCGCCGGTTTTAGGTCGTGCCATAACAAACTCCTTTTAGTTCGCGATATCTGCGCGATATTCAATTCTTACAGGCAGCCGATAATGATCGCTTTCTGTATCATCAGGACCGCAGTAAACCCGCTCTATTTCAATTCCGGAAAAAACTGTTCCACGTTTGAAGTGCTCGGCAATTGCGTTATATCTAGCATTCAGCATGTCCTTGCCGATGTTGAGTGGTACGCAGATTGTAATCTGATATATTCCAACCCATCTGTTCGGACTTCCCTCTCCAAGTGCAGACTGGATCGGTGTTCCGGGAAGATGATCGACTTCGTACCATCCGCCTGATTTCGGCCGGGAGAACGCTTCATTCGGCCATGCAACGTTGTTGTCCTTGATGTACAGCGTCATGGTTTTGAGTTCAGTTCTGAATACTGATTCAATTCCAGCGTTCGTCATCGCTTCACCTCATTGACTGCTTCCG
>ERZ795030.5785-NODE-5785-length-11173-cov-3.999910_pt1 | contig 11173 bp, 11 predicted proteins | sample MGYA00375122_ERZ795030 | MGnify/ENA primary metagenome ERZ795030 (study PRJEB30165, sample SAMN05720146) | activated sludge metagenome | isolation source: anaerobic digester from wastewater treatment plant | place: Japan | collected 2015-04-20 ...
GGGAGTAGATAGACGATTACTGTAAGGAAAGTTACCAAAGGTATTGGTGTGGAAAAGATATTTCCCATACATTCTCCCAATATTGAACAGATCAAGTTGGTTAAAAGTGGTTCAGCTCGAAGAGCAAAATTATATTACTTAAGAGACCGTGTTGGACAAAAAGGATTAATGACTTAATATTTAAGAAATAAAAAAAATTGCCAGAAAGAATCGCTCGTTTTAAGAAGAAAATAGATTTTTTATATCAGGAACGAATAAGAATTGAAAAATTAAAAAATTATGAACAAAAATTATTTCTTTCTGGTTATTCCTGCATTGCCGGTCTTGATGAAGCCGGTAGAGGTGCCTTAGCGGGACCAGTAGTTGCTGCTGCGATAGTAATAAAAGATTTGAGTTCTTTTTTTATCGCTGATTTAAAAGATTCGAAAAAAATTACAAAAAACAAAAGAGAACTGTTATTTGAGTTGATCAAGAAAAAAACTTCTGATATAGGGATAGGCATAGTCGATTCTATAACTATTGATAAGATAAACATTTTAAATGCAACAATACTGGCTATGAAAAGAGCAATCAGGTCTTTGAGGCAATATCCGGATTTTCTTTTAATAGATGCTTTAAAAATTCCTCGGGTGGTCACACCTCAGATGAACCTTATTAAAGGGGAAGATAAAAGTATTTCCATAGCTGCTGCCTCAATTATAGCGAAGGTATATAGAGATAATTTAATGAGGGAATACCATGAAAAATACCCTTCTTATCACTTCAACCAACATATGGGATACGGGACCAGGAGACATTTAGAAGCAATTAGGATTAATGGAATTTGTCCAATACACCGAAAAACCTTCAGAGGTGTTATATAGATTGTGGAATAAAAATTTATCATGAGCAGGGACTTCAATCTAAGAAAAATAGGATATACCGGAGAAGATATTGCCAGAGCCTATCTAATTAAAAATGGATACCATATTTTAGAGCAAAATTATAAAGTTGTTTTTGGAGAAATTGATATCATTGCTGAAAAAAATAATTGTGTTTGTTTTATTGAGGTAAAAAGCAGAAAATCCAATAAATATGGCTTACCCGAAGAGGCAATTACCCCATATAAGAAAAATAAAATTGTAAAAGTTGCTCAATTATACATTAAACAGAAAAAATTAGAAAAAAAATATTTTCGTTTTGATGTTATTGCCCTGAGCTTTGACCATAACTTATTAAAAGATTTTAAGCATATTACAAACGCTTTTTGTGAGTGATTTTATAACCAGAGCAGTAAAAAAACAATTGAAGGTTTAGGTGTTGTTTTGATTTCAAAACTTTACAGTGCTGCACTTTTGGGTGTAGAAGCTTTTTTAGTGGAAGTGGAAGTAGACGTAACCAGGGGATTACCATCTTTTAATATTGTAGGTTTACCTGATACTGCAGTACAGGAGTCACGTGAAAGAGTAAGAGCCGCTTTAAAGAATTCTGAATATCAATTTCCCATGCAGAGAATAACCGTTAATTTAGCTCCGGCAGATATTAAAAAAGAAGGACCGGCTTTTGATTTGCCTATAGCCATTGGTATATTAATTGCTAACGATGAATTAACACAAGTCTATGATAACAGTTTTATTATCATCGGGGAACTCTCCCTTAATGGTCGTATAAGACCGGTAAGTGGGGTACTGTCAGTAGCATTAATGGCCCGTGGGAAAGGTATTAACAATTTGATTGTTCCTCAGGAAAATGCCAGAGAGGCAGCAATAGTCGATGGAATTAATATCTACCCTGCTTCAGATCTCAGACAAATAGTCAGATTTCTGAATGAAGAAATTAGTATACCACCGTTTTATGTTAATAAAGAAGAACTGATGTCCCATAAAGACGAATATTCTGTAGATTTTTCTGATGTTAAAGGTCAGCAGCAAGCAAAGAGAGCTTTAGAAGTTGCAGCAGCAGGTGGTCATAATGTAATAATGATTGGTCCTCCTGGCTGCGGAAAAACTATGTTGGCCAAACGTATTCCTACCATTCTGCCTGGCCTGACTTTGGAAGAATCCATTGAAATAACACGTTTATACAGTATTTCCAATTTGGCTAATAAAAGAGACCCAATTATAACTAAAAGACCATTTCGGGCACCACACCATACTATAAGCGATATCGGGCTTATTGGAGGTGGCGCCATTCCTAAGCCAGGCGAGATAAGTTTAGCTCATCACGGTGTATTATTCTTAGATGAGCTCCCTGAATTCAGCCGCTCCGCCTTAGAGTCATTACGACAGCCATTAGAGAGTGGCATGGTTTCTATTTCTAGAGCCTTGCGTTCAGTCACCTATCTATCTAATTTTATGCTAATAGCTGCCGCCAATCCCTGCCCCTGTGGATATTATGGCGATCCGGAAAAACAATGCACCTGCACCTCCTACCAGATTCAAAAATACAGGTCCAAGATTTCAGGGCCTCTTCTGGATAGGATAGATATTCAGATCGAAGTCCCCAGGCTTAATTACAAGGAATTAGTCAACAGAAAGAATGATGGTGAGATTTCTAAAGATATCAGAACCAGAATTGAAAAAGCCAGGGAAATACAATTGCAACGTTTTAAAGGAAGAAGTATTTATAATAATGCGCAAATGAGTCGTAAAGATATTGAAAAATATGGACTGTTATCAACTGATGCCTGGAATTTATTAACTCAGGCAATGGAAAAGCTGAAACTGAGTGCCCGTGCTTATGATAAAATATTAAAATTAGCACGGACCATCAGTGATCTGGAGTTAAAAGAGGAGATTCAGACTGCTCATATTGCCGAAGCCATACAATATAGAAGTCTGGATCGGGAATATTTAATATAAATAATATTTATTTGCTTGGATGAGGTTAAAATAATGTTTAAAAATAAATTAGCTCCTTCAATTTTAAATGCAGATTTTGCCTGTTTAAGGGAAGTTTTAGATTTGTTGGAAAGGTGTAAGGTAGACTTAATTCACCTTGATATTATGGATGGTATCTTTGTTCCCAATATCACATTCGGGCCTAAAATGGTTTCCACCATTAGAAAAAATACCAATCTGCCTCTCAGCGTTCATTTAATGATTGAAAAACCGGAAAGGTTTGTAGAAGAATTTTCCAGAACATTATATGAACAGGACCATTTGATTGTTCATGCAGAAACCTGTCTCCATTTAGATAAGACATTACAAATGATAATTGATTTAGGTTTACGTACCGGAGTAGCTCTTAATCCAGCCACACCTTTGGAAATGATTAAGTTTGTATTAGACAAATTGGACCTGATATTAATTATGACCGTTAATCCAGGTTTTGGAGGGCAACAGTTTATACCGGCGATGTTAAATAAAATTTCCCAAACCAGAGAAATGGTAAATCGACATAAAAAGGATATTGATATTGAGGTAGATGGGGGAATTAATAACAAAAATATTCAGATGGTAAATAGAGCGGGGGCTAATATTCTGGTGGTTGGTTCTGAGATATTTGAAGCTAACGACCCTGAAGATATGATAAAAACCATTCAAAAAAAGTTACAGATTTTATGAAATTTTTACTTCGATTTATAAATTAGAGTGTTTTTTGAATAAATATGTCTACCAAAGTTGCTATTATAGGGAAAACCAATACTGGAAAATCCACTTTATTCAACCGTATAGTTGGTTATAGAAAGGCCATTGTTTTATCTGAAACTGGAATTACCCGTGACCGTAATTATGTTGATATTCAGTGGCAAAACAAATTATTTACCTTAATAGATACGGGTGGCATTGACTACACCAAAAGAAAAGAAATAGTGCAAAAAAAAATAGCCGAACAAGCCAGAAAGGCTATCTCCGAATCTGAAATTGTTCTGTTTCTTCTGGATGTAATGACCGGGATTCAACAGGAAGATATGGATATAGCTGAGTTAATTCGTAAAAGTCAAAAACAAACTATTCTGATAGTAAATAAGATTGATATAAAAGACATGTTCTATACTTTAAGTGATTTTTATCAGTTAGGATTGGGTGAACCTTGTCTTATCTCTGCTGAGCAGAGTATAAATATTTCCGAATTACTGGATAGAATAACTGATTTAATTCCCGATAAAGATACAAAATCCGAAGTAATTGAACGAGATGACTATTTAATCAGGGTAGCTATTATTGGTAAACCCAATGTGGGAAAATCCAGTATCTTAAATGCGATTTTAAAAGAGGAGAGAATTATTGTAGATGAAAGCCCTGGTACCACTAGAGATTCTATTGAAATTTCATTCTCTTTTGATAAATATAATATAAAATTTATTGATACCTCAGGGTTAAAAAGGAAAAGGAATGTAAAAAGTAAAATTGAATATTTTGGTAATTTAAGGGCTATTGAAGCTATTAAAAATGCAGACATTGTTCTGTTAGTGCTGGATATTACTCATGCTGTTACAATGCAGGATAAGCGTCTTGCAAAAATAATTTTTGATGAAAAGAAAGCCTGTATCATTTTATTAAATAAATATGACCTGGTAGTAAAAAATAAGATAGCTACCAGAGATAATCTATTGCAGATCACAAGACATGACTTAAGATTTTTACAAGAAGCTCCTATTTTGATAACTGTAGCGATAGATTATCAACAAGATTTCCATCATGTTATTAAATCAATTGTAGGAACATTTAGTAAATACAATAAAAAAATTTCTACCTCAGAATTGAATAATTTTTTACAGAAAACTGTTAATAGGAGAGAGCCAAAGGCAATTAAAGGCAGAAGGGCACACTTTTACTATATAACCCAAATCAAAACCAAGCCACCAACTTTCAACATATTTGTAAATGAACCCAAACTTATATATAATTCCTATCAAAGATATCTGGAAAATCAATTTACCCAAAACTTTACATTAAATGGAATACCTGTTGTTTTTAAATATGAAAAGAGCAGGTAAAATATAAATGGAGTTAACTTTCATTATGAAAATAATTTTAATTATCGGCTTTAGTTACTTTTTAGGCTCTATACCATTTGGTTACCTGGTAAGTAAGTATTTAAAGAAGGTTGATATAAGAGAATACGGCAGTGGAAACATTGGAGCCTCCAATATCTTTCGTGTTTTAGGTTTTAGATATGCGTTGCTGGTTATGATTGGCGATTGCCTGAAAGGATTTTTGGCAGTATACTTCGCTAAATTATTCACCACAGCAAGCACTGAGGTCTATTTAATAGCTGGATTATTTGCCATTATTGGCCATAATTGGTCTATTTTCCTTAAATTTCAGGGAGGAAAAGGCATAGCTACTACCTATGGCATTATTTTATGTCTTTACCCCTATATTGCCATTATTTCTGCTCTGATATGGATCATTCTGGTAGTATCTTCAAAATTCGCATCGCTTGGTTCCCTTGTTTCTGTACTTAGTATGTTGTTGATGTCTTTCATTTTCCAAACATCTGCTGAGTTTAAATATTTTGTGTTAGTAATAAATATTTTAGCATTATTACGGCACCGCAGTAATATTATTAGGTTGATAAAGCATAAAGAGAATAAAATAATTTCAGAAAAACCAATTATAAATAAAATAGAAAAATAGAAAGAACGTCTATGGAAAAAGGACTGATTATAGTAGAGTCACCAACCAAAGAGAGAGTCTTAAAAGAAATGGTGGGAGAAAAATTCACCATTATTTCCAGCAAAGGTCATATCAAAGATCTGCCTAAATCAAGAATGGGTATTGATATTGAAAACCAGTTTGAGCCGACCTGGATTACTATTCCGGGTAGAAGACAGATAATGAAAAATATTAAAAATAAGGCCGAAGGTAAAAATATCATTTTTCTGGCCACCGACCCCGACAGGGAAGGCGAGTCTATCTCCTGGCATATAGCACAGGAATTAAATATCGATGATAAAAAATGCAGAATTACTTTCCATGAAATAACCAAAAATGTTATTCTGCAGGCAATTGAAAATCCCAGAGAAATAGATATGAATATTGTAAACGCACAAATTACCAGAAGATTGTTAGACCGTTTAGTCGGCTACCAGGTTAGCCCTTTAAGCTATAAGTACGCCAGGGGTAAGAGTGCAGGGAGGGTGCAATCAGTTGCAGTCCATTTGATTGTTCAAAGAGAGAAAGAAATTCAAGCCTTTAGACCAGAAGAATACTGGAAAATTGATGTATTACTGGTAAAGGAAAAAGATAAAAAAAGTGAAAAAGATAATTCCTTCTTAGCCTCTCTCATCTCAAAAAATGGGGTTAAGATAAAGATTCATAATCAGGAAGAAGCGACATTGTATTGTAAAGAAATTAAAGAATCTCAATTCATTGTCTCTAAAATTATCACCAGCAAAGAACATCAGTACCCGCCTTTTCCGCTGAAAACGAGCACCTTGCAACAGGCGGCATTTCATAAATTAAATTATTCGGTAAAAAAAACTATGCAAATTGCTCAACAGCTCTATGAGGGAATCTCCATAACCGGTATGGGCACCATGGGCTTAATCACCTATATGAGGACAGACTCGACAAGGCTTTCACAGGAAGCGATAAGCAAAGCTCGGGATTATATTGCCCATGAATATGGTTCAGAATATGTATCTGCAGGAATAAAATCAAAAAAGAAAGAAACTGTTAAAATCCAGGATGCCCATGAAGCCATAAGGCCTACCTCAATAAATTTAGAACCTGAATCCATCAGGGCGAACTTGACCCAAGATCAATACAAACTTTATCAGTTGATCTGGAAATATTTTATTGCCAGTCAAATGAAATCTGCCTTATTGGAAAAGAGGAATATCAAGATTAAGGCTAATCGGTATCTCTTTGAAGCTAATGATACTAAAATATTATTTCCGGGCTATCTAAAAATTATGGGAGAAAATGAGATTGAAAAGATTGCGATACCGGACTTAGCCGAAGATGAAAAACTGAAACTAATAAAAATTGACAGCAAACAATCTTTTACTAAACCACCTGCCAGATACAATGAAGCAAGTCTGGTGAAGGTATTGGAAAAAGAGGGGATAGGCAGACCAAGTACTTACGCTGAAATTATCAGTAAAATACAGAGAAGAGATTACATCGAAAAGGAAAATAAAAAATTTATTCCTACCAAATTAGGAATGATTGTGGATCAATTTTTAATAGATTATTTTCCTGATATAATAAATGTAAAATTCACTAAAATCATGGAAAGTGAATTAGATAGAATAGAATCTGGCCAGCAGGATTGGCAAAATATTCTAAAGAATTTTCAGGAATCTTTGTTACAGGATATAAATAAATTGAAGAAAAAGCCGCCACAAGAATTATTACAGCAAACCAGGGAATTGACTGACCAGAAATGTTCCGTATGCGGTAGTCCAATGGAAATAAAAAACGGTCCTTATGGTAAGTATTTAGCATGTTCCAAATTTCCCCGGGAACATCCAACCAGGTCCTATCTTGAGAAAATTGGGGTTTCCTGTCCTCAAAAGGGATGTACCGGTGAAATAGTTAAATTGAAAGGGAAAAAAGGAAGAATTTTTTATGGCTGTAGCAACTATCCGGATTGTAATTTCTCTTCCCTGTATCCTCCGGTAGATAAGAAATGTCCCAATTGTGACTCGATATTAGTAAAAATTACCAATAAGAAAAAAGGTATTTTTTACCAGTGTATTAATAAAGATTGTAAGTATAGTGAAAAAGCAACAAAATCATGAATGATACTATAAATAGCAATAATTTAAAAGAATATAAAAAGTTCTTAAAAGAGCAAAAAAATTTTTCAGATAATACAATTAATGCCTATCTAAGGGATATTGAAAGTATTACTAAATTTTTCCAAGATACTAAAAATGTTAGTGATATTAGAGATTTAGATTACCAGGCACTCAGGGGCTATATTGTTTTTTTAAAACAGAAAAAATATAGCGATAGAACGATAGCCAGAAAAATTTCTTCTCTACGTGTTTTTTATCGATATCTCAGGCAAGAAGGGTTTATGGAGAAGAATCCTGCGGAGTATATTCAGCTTCCTAAAATTAAGAATAAATTACCAGTGTTTTTGTTTTTGGAAGAGGTAACAAAATTGATTGATTCGGTAAAGACCGATAAGCCTATTGGTATTAGAGACAAGGCCATCCTGGAGCTGCTTTATGCTACTGGAATCAGAGTAGCTGAACTATCTAATCTTAATTTAGATGACTTAGATTTAGATGATGATATAGTGAAAATTCTCGGTAAAGGCTCTAAAGAGAGGATTTTACCCCTCAGTCAACCAGTAAAAAATGCCTTGAATAACTATTTAAAAGTAAGAGAACTAATACCCAGGAGGCAATGTTGTAAATCAATTTCAGAAAAAGCGTTTTTTATAAGTTGTTTTGGGGAGAGACTTCCTGCTCGAAGTATTAGAATGATAATTAACAAAAATATGAGATCAGCATCCTTGAATAAAAAGATCAGCCCACATGTATTTCGTCATACATTTGCAACTCATCTCTTAAACGGAGGTGCTGATTTACGGTCAGTGCAGGAATTGCTTGGACACGAAAGTTTATCAACTACCCAGATTTATACCCATGTAACTAAAGCTAAACTGATTGAAACATATAAAAAAAGTATCCCAAGGAAATAGAAAAATTATAACACCTGTCTTGAATTACCTATCTAAGTATGCTATACTTATTTGGTTTTATAGTTTAGTATAATATTTTATTTTTAAAATTTTATTAGAAAAAGGAGAATACCATTTGAGTGTTATATCAATGAAACAGTTATTAGAATCTGGTGTGCATTTTGGACATCAAAAGAGGCGCTGGGACCCCAGAATGAAGCCCTACATTTTTACTGAAAGAAATAATATATATATTATTGATCTGCAGCAAACAGTAAAATTAATTGATGATGCCTATAATTTTGTACGTGATCTGGTCAGTGACAATGGTGCTATCTTATTTGTTGGAACAAAAAAACAGGCCCAGGAATCTATCAGTTCCGAGGCAGAAAAATGCGGTATGCCCTACATAAATTACCGGTGGCTTGGCGGTACTCTGACAAATTTCAAAACCATTAATCAAAGAGTTAAATATCTTTTCCAACTAGAAGAAATGGAAAAGAATGGACAGTTTTCTCTTTTGCCGAAAAAGGAAGTTATCAACCTTAAAAGAGAACAGGAGAAACTGGAAAGATTGTTGAGCGGAATTAAAAATATGGGAAAACTTCCTGATGCCCTGTTTATAATTGATCCTAAAAGAGAAAGGAATGCAGTAACAGAAGCTACCAAACTATCTATTCCCATTGTAGCGGTGGTAGATACTAATTGTAACCCAGAGGAAATTGATTATATTATACCTGGTAATGATGATGCCATCAGGTCAATCAAGCTGTTAACCTCTGTTATAGCTGATGCGGTATTGGAAGGCAAGAAAAGATCTCTGGAAAATGACAATACTAAAATCGCTATGTAATACTAATTTTATCTATAAATCTAATCATTAAGGAGAACTGGAAAAAATGGTTATTAATGCCGGATTAGTGAAAGAATTGAGAGAAAAAACAGGTGCAGGTATGATGGATTGTAAAAATGCTCTTACCCAAACTAAGGGGAATTTAGAAGAAGCGGTAGAATGCCTGCGTAAAAAGGGTATACAAGCAGCAAGTTCTAAAATTGGCCGAAAAGCTTTGAATGGTATTGTTACCTCATATATACACTTAAATGGCAGGGTAGGGGTCCTTCTTGAGATTAATTGTGAGACTGATTTTGTTGCTAAAACTCAAGAATTTCAAGAGCTAGCCAAAAACATTACCTTACAAATCACCGCTGCTAATCCTCTCTATATCAGTCGTGAAGAAATACCTGAAGAGGTAATCCAGAAAGAAAAAGAGATCTATTATAGCCAGATGGAAAATACCAATAAACCAAAAAAGGTAATCGATAGTATTGTAGAGGGAAAATTAAAGAAATTTTATCAGGAAGTATGCTTATTGGAACAAGAATATATTAGGAACCCTGAAATTACCGTTAATCAATTGATTTTAGAAACAATTGCTATCCTGAAAGAGAATATTCAAATTAAAAGATTTACCAGATATCAGCTTGGCGAATAAAATTAAATTATGGTTAAAATTAAAGTTAAATAATTTTATTTTCTAAATTAAATTATATGATTTGGTGAAAATGAAGGCAAAACAATCTATCTACAGACGTATTTTATTAAAATTAGGCGGAGAATCTTTTTCTGGAGAGGATAGGTTTGGTATTAATATTGAACGTGTTAATTTTATATCAACAGAATTAGCAGAAATAAAACAGATGGGGATCCAGATAGCTATTGTTATTGGAGGAGGAAATATTTTTAGAGGGCGGGAGGCTTCTGCCAAAGGGATTAACCAGGTCACTGCTGATTACATGGGAATGTTAGGTACTGTCATTAATGCCCTCGCTTTACAGGATACTTTGGAAAAGCTTAATATTGAAACCAGGGTTCTCACTGCTATTGAAATGAGAGCGATCGCTGAACCATATATCAGACGAAGAGCAATAAGACATTTAGAAAAAGGGCGCATTATAATTCTCGCTGCTGGTACTGGCCATCCTTTCTTTTCAACAGATACGGCGGCCGCTTTAAGAGCGGTAGAATTAGATGCAGAGGCGATATTAAAAGCGACTAAAGTTGATGGAATCTATGAGTCAGATCCATTTTTAAATAAAAATGCACTTAAGTTTGAAAAAATAAGTTTTTTGGATTTTTTAAATAAAAATTTAAGAGTAATGGATGCCACTTCTATTTCATTATGCATGGAAAATAAAGTCCCTATAATTGTTTTTAATTTAAATCTACCCGGAAACATTAAAAAAGTTATTTTAGGGGAATCCATTGGGACCATTGTAAAGGAGGGTTAGACATGCTGCCAGATATAATTAAAGAGACTGAATCTAAAATGGAAAAAGCTATAGACGTAACTAAAGCAGAATTAGCATTAATCAGAACCGGGAGGGCATCAACTGCCCTGGTAGAAAGAATTAAAGTAGAGTATTACGGGGTTGCTACCCTTTTAAAAGATATTGCCAATATCTCAGTTCCCGAATCAGATCTGATTGTAATACAACCCTGGGACAGAAACTATGTTGGTGAAGTCGAAAAGGCAATATGGAAGGCTGACATAGGTTTAACTCCTAATAGTGATGGTACTCTGATACGACTATCTATTCCTCCCTT
>ERZ795030.5786-NODE-5786-length-11171-cov-6.234707_pt1 | contig 11171 bp, 8 predicted proteins | sample MGYA00375122_ERZ795030 | MGnify/ENA primary metagenome ERZ795030 (study PRJEB30165, sample SAMN05720146) | activated sludge metagenome | isolation source: anaerobic digester from wastewater treatment plant | place: Japan | collected 2015-04-20 ...
GCCGCATGGTCATGGCGGAACTGCCGCGCGATGGACGGGTCCACGTGGCCTTGTCGGGCGGTTCCACGCCCCGGCAGTTGTTTCGCTTGCTGGCGACGGAATTTCGCGGCGCCGTGCCGTGGGAGCGGGTCGAGATATGGCAAGTGGATGAGCGCTGCGCGCCGCCCGATCATGCGGACTCGAACTGGCGCCTGATCGCCGCGGAACTGCTTGCCCGCGGGAACGGAATCGTCGCGCACCGCATCGAGGTCGAGCGCGATACGGCCGCCGAGGCATATGAGCGCCTGCTGCGCGACCGTGTTCCCGAGGGACCGGATGGACGTCCCGCGCTCGATTTCGTTTTTTTAGGCATGGGCGCAGACGGGCATACGGCCTCGCTCTTTCCGAATTCGGCGGCGCTGGACGAAGCGGCGCGACTGGTTGTTTTCAACGAGGTTCCGCAGCGGGCTGTGCGCCGCGTGACGATGACGTTCCCGTTGCTGCGCGCCGCGCGGCGTCGATGGTTCTTGGTTGCGGGCGCGGACAAGGCAGCGGCCTTGGCGCGCGTCCAACGGGGCGAATTGCCCGCGGGCCAACTCGCGGACGCCGAATGGTTTCTTGATCCTGCCGCGGCGGGGGAGTCCCGTCCGTAATCATTCCGTCGATATGGGATCGCCCTTGCCGTCGAGAGCGGCGAGCATGGTGTGCCAGGCGAGGGTGGCGCATTTGATGCGCACGGGGTATTCGCGCACGCCGCAGAACACGGCCAAGCGGCCCAGGTCTTCGGCGTTGACGGGCGCGTCGGGTTCGGACGTGACGAGGGCGTGGAATTTGACGAAAAGGGATTCGGCCTCTTTCTTGGTTTTTCCCTTGAGCAAAGTCGTCATGATCGATGCGGAGGACTTGCTGATCGCGCACCCGCACCCTTTGAAGCTGACGTCGACGATCTTGTCGTCCTCGAACTTCAAGTAGATCGTGAACTGGTCGCCGCATAAAGGATTGAAGCCGTCGGCTTTGCAATCGGCACAGGTCATCTCGCGAAAATTGCGCGGGCTTTTGTTGTGTTCCAGGATAACCTGCTCGTATAAAGCCCTGTTCTCAGCCATCAGTCAAACACCTTCTTTACTGCTTCCGCCGCGGCGGCGGCGGCGTCAAGATCAGCCTTGGTATTGTAAAACGCAAGCGAAATACGCGCGGTCGCCGGCACGCCAAAGCGCTGCATCACCGGTTGTGCACAATGGTGCCCCGCGCGAATGGCCACGCCGTTGTCGCTGAATATCTGCCCAATGTCATGCGGGTGCGCACAGTCCATTGTAAACGATAACACCGCCGCCTTGTGAGGCGCTGTGCCGATACGCCGAACGCCCTCGATGTTCGACAACAGGCGCGTGCCGTATTCGAGGAGTTCGTCCTCCCACTTCGCAATCCGCTCCATCCCGAGTTCGGCGAGATAATCCACCGCGACGCCGAGCCCGATCGCGCCTTCGATGTGCGGCGTGCCTGCCTCGAATTTGTACGGCAGCGAATTGAATATCGTCTTCTCGAAGGTCACCGACAAAATCATGTCGCCGCCGCCTTGATACGGCGGCATGGCATCCAGCCGAGGCGCCTTGCCGAACAAAACGCCGATGCCGGTCGGGCCGCACATTTTGTGCCCCGAACAGACGAAGAAGTCGCAATCGATATCTTGGACATCGATCGGCACGTGCGGGGCCGACTGCGCGCCATCCACCAACACCGGGGTTCCATTGGCGTGCGCCATCGCGATCATTTTCTTGACCGGATTAACCGTGCCCAATGCGTTCGAGACATGCGAAAGGCCCACCATCTTCGTGCGTGGGGTGAGCAGCTTCTCAAATTCCTCGACCAGCAATTCGCCCGCGTCGTTCATCGGAATCACGCGCAACGTTGCGCCTTTTTCCTCGCACAGCATCTGCCACGGCACGATGTTGCTATGGTGTTCCATCGCGGAGATCAGGACTTCATCGCCTGCGCCGACATGGGCGCGGCCGTAAGTCTGCGCGACAAGATTGACGCCCTCTGTCGCGCCGCGAGTAAAAATGATCTCGCACGTCAACGGGGCATTGAGAAATTTCTGGACCTTCTTGCGAGACTTCTCATAGAGATCTGTCGCAAGCTCGCTCAAGTAATGCACGCCGCGATGCACATTTGCGTTCTGTTCGGCGTAGTACCGCGTCACCGCGTCAATGACCGCCTGCGGCTTCTGACTCGTCGCGGCGTTATCGAGATAGACCAATGACTTTCCGCCCACGGTCAGATGCAACGCGGGGAAGTCCTTGCGAATGCGCTCGACATCCAATTCCGTCAAGGCAACACCTTTCGTTTTTAAGATTCACCACAAAGGCACAAAGGACACAGAGACGCACAAAGGGAAGAGGAAGAAATCAACCACAGATGACACAGATAAACACAGATGAAGAAAAACATTGCATATTTCAGTTCTTCCTTTGCGTCTTCGCGCCTCTGTGTCTTTGCGTTAAGTTTTCTTCTTCTTTACTTTGTGCCTTCGTTCCTTTGTGTCTTTGTGTTAAATTCTTTTTCCTCTTCTAACAGCTGCGTATCATCGTTCATTTTGGGCTGTACTTGTCAAACACCAAGCGATCCAACCGTGCGCGCACCGGCTCTATCGTTAGCTGTGCGACGATCTCGTCCGCGAAGCCATAGGTCAAAATGCCGCGTGCGGTTTCGGGGCTCATCCCGCGCGTCTGGAAGTAATACACCAGCTCCTTCGGCGGCTGGCCGATGGTCGCGCCGTGCGTGCATTTCACGTCGTCGGCGAAAATCTCCAGCAAGGGTTTCGTGTCGACCGTCGCCTTGTCCGATAGCAGCAGATTGCGGTTGAGCTGCTGCGAACTCGTCTTCTGGGCTCCGCGCTGCACCCGGATGCCGCCGCTGAACACGCCGGCGCTCGCATCGGCGAGAATGCCCTTGTAGCCAATCCAACTGGTGCAATGCGGCTTGGCATGATCGATGCCGGTCGCGTTGTCGGCCAGCATCGAACCGTCGGTCATGTAGAGCCCGTTCAGCGAACAGTCCGCGCCCTCGCCGTCGAGCAATGCCTTGTCCTCGTTGCGCACGATACGTCCGCCTGCGGTAAACACATAGGACGTGTAGCGGCTGTTCCGAGCCTGGCGCACGCGTGCCGTGGCCAGATGGAAGGCATTCGGCGCTTCATCGACGAACTTGACGCGATAGAGCGCGGCGTTCTCCCCGATCGAGGTCTCGGTTACGGAGTTGGCGAAATAGGCGGCGTCGTTCACGGTCGATGCGTAGCTCTCGATCAGCTTCAATTCAGCGGATTCGTCCAAGACGATCAAATTGCGCGGGTTCGCCGTCTTGCCCGCCGCCGCCGAAGTCGCTACAAACACAAGATGCACCGGCGCTTCGAGGGCGACGCCCTTCGGCGCGTAGACAAACGCGCCGTCTTGAAACAGTGCGGTGTTCAGAGCGGTAAAGACGGTCGATACGCCATTCCCCGCGTAGTGGCCTAGGTGTTTTTTTGCGACAGGATGTTCGTCGCGGATCGCCTCGGCCAGACTTCCGGCGTACATGCCCTTCGGCAGCGAGACCGTGCGCGACAACGCGGCGTTGTAACGGCCGTCTACAAAGACCAATTCCGCCCAAGCGGCTTCGTGGTACAAGAACGGGGCCACGTCGTCGTTGCCAATCGATGGCGCGCTTGCCGCAACGGGCGCGAACGGCATCTTCAGGATGGGCGCGACGTTGGTGAAGCGCCACTCTTCCTGCCGTCGATCCGGGAATGGCAACTCCGCGAAATGAACCGCACCTTTCCTGCGCAGTTCCGCCACCCACTCCGGCGCTTGTGTCTGCGCCAGGGCATTAATGGCCGTGAGATACGCTTGTTTTTGCTCGGGATTCTTCACTTCGGTCATGTATAAACTCCAAGAAATCATGGAGAAGAATACAACAACAGATTCTTCTCTCTGCGGTCTTTGCGTTCTCTGCATCTCTGCGTTGAGATTTTTGAACGCAGAGTCGCAGAGCGCGCTAAGGTCGCAGAGAAGAAGTCAAACTGCCGCGACTTCTTCTTTGATCCAATCGTAGCCCTTTTCTTCAAGTTCGAGGGCCAGATCCTTCCCGCCGGACTTGACGATCCGTCCTTTGTACAGCACATGGACAAAATCCGGCACGATATAGCTCAGCAACCGCTGATAGTGCGTCACCATCACGACGGCGCGGTTTTCCGAGCGCAACTTGTTCACGCCTTCGGACACGATGCGCAGCGCGTCGATGTCGAGCCCGGAATCCGTCTCGTCGAGGATCGCCAGCTTCGGTTCCAGCACGGCCATCTGCAAGATTTCGTTGCGCTTCTTTTCGCCGCCGGAAAAGCCCTCATTCACGGGGCGATCCGCGAATTTCCTGTCTATTTTGACGAAGTCCATCTTCTCTTCGAGAAACTCGCGGAACTCCATCGCGTCGAGTTCGTCGAGGCCATTGCTCTTGCGAATCTCGTTCAGCGCCGCCTGCAGGAAATAGGCATTCGAAATGCCCGGAATCTCCACGGGATACTGAAACGCCAGAAACAACCCCAGCCGCGCGCGCTCTTCCGCGGGCAGTTCGAGCAGGTCGCGGCCCAAAAACGACACGCTGCCGTCGGTCACGTCATACGCCTCGTTGCCGGCCAGCACGCCCGCAAGCGTGCTCTTTCCGGAACCGTTCGGCCCCATGATGGCGTGCGTCTCGCCCGCGTTCACGGCGAGGTTGACGCCGCGCAGGATTTCGTTTCCTTCGACGGTCGCATGCAAGTTCTTGATTTCAAGCATTAGCCGACACTCCCTTCCAGACTGACTCCGAGCAACTTGGTGGCTTCGACGGCAAACTCCATCGGCAGGTGCTCGAACACTTCTTTGCAAAAACCGTTAATCACCATCGAAATGGCGTCTTCTTGGGAAATCCCGCGCTGTTTACAGTAAAACAGTTGGTCTTCGCTGATTTTCGAGGTCGAGGCCTCGTGTTCTACATGCGCCGTCGGGTTTTTCACCTCGATATACGGGAACGTGTGCGCGCCGCATTGGTCGCCGATGAGGAGCGAATCGCATTGCGTGTAGTTGCGCGCGTTGTGGGCCTTCGGCATGACCTTGATCTGGCCGCGATAGCTGTTGTTGCCGTTGCGCGCGGAGATCGTCTTCGAGATGACCGTGCTGCGCGTGTTCGCGCCAATATGGATCATCTTCGTGCCCGTGTCGGCCTGTTGGTAATTCGTGCTCAACGCCACCGAATAAAATTCGCCAATCGAGTTCTCGCCCTGCAGGAGGCAGCCGGGGTATTTCCAGGTGATCGCGGAACCGGTCTCCACTTGCGTCCACGAGATATGCGAATTGCGCCCGGCGCACTTGCCGCGCTTCGTCACGAAATTGTAGATGCCGCCCTTGCCGTCCCTATCGCCCGCATACCAGTTCTGCACGGTCGAGTAGTTGATCGTCGCATCGTCCAACGCGACCAACTCGACGACCGCCGCGTGCAACTGGTTTTCGTCGCGTTGCGGCGCCGTGCAGCCTTCAAGGTAGTTCACCGAAGCGCCCTCCGCGGCGACGATGAGCGTACGCTCGAACTGACCGGTCTCCGCAGCGTTGATGCGGAAATACGTGGACAAATCCATCGGGCACTTTACGCCCTTCGGCACGTAACAGAACGACCCGTCGCTAAAGACAGCCGAGTTCAACGCCGCGAAAAAATTGTCGGCATACGGCACCACCGATCCCAGATGCTCGCGCACCAAGTCCGGATGTTCCTTCACGGCTTCGGAGAAGGAACAGAAGATAATTCCCTTTTTCGCAAGGATGTCCTTGTGGGTCGTGGCAACGGACACGCTGTCGAACACCGCGTCGACCGCCACGCCCGACAACCGTTTTTGTTCCTCCAGCGGAATGCCCAGTTTGTCGAAGGTCTGGAGCAGTTTTTGGTCGACGTCATCGAGACTGCTCAGCGGCGCGGCCTTGCGCTTCGGCGCAGCGTAGTAGCGCTGATGCTGGTAGTCGATGGCGGGATAGTGGACATTCGCCCACGTCGGTTCGGTCATCGTCTGCCAATGCCGGAACGCCTTCAACCGCCACTCGAGCAACCACTCCGGTTCTTCCTTTTTGGCAGAAATTAACCGAACCGTGTCCTCCGTCAAACCGCGCTCGATAACGTCCTGCTCAATCTCCGTCACCCAACCGTGCTTGTACTGCTGATTGGCAAGCTCCTCGAGTTCGCGCGTGCTCTGCTCCACGCGCGTCCCGGAGTACGTGTCGTTTCCCGAAGGCGGCTTTTGGGCGCGCGCATCGGCGTTCTCTTGATTTGAATCCGCAACGGACGGCATGGACTACCTCTACTTCCTTTTGGGGGGGTGTAGACTCCGCTTATCCTTGTTCCCGGCGAAACATCTCCCGGAGGGGCGGTTTCCCTTTCCTCGCCCGCGCTTTTTGATACGATCGTGCGCATAGGGGCAACAAGCGATCAACCGTCGGCATTCCCTCCATAACCGCAGGAAAAGGAAGGATTTCCAGATGCCTAGCCTGGAAAGCGCGACTTGCCCGCCCTGCTCGCGGGGAAACCCGCTCCGGGATGCTTATTGAGCTCCTGCGGCCCGTCCGGCGAGGCAACCGCACATTTTTCGCATTGCTCGGACAGGCGCCCTGGATACGCTCTCATTCAACCGCTGGGGCGCAGCGGGAGCGATTTGCTCCAACACGATGCTCCGCGAGACCTCTGTCTTCGGCAAACGTTTCATCGCGGGGCAACGACCCCATGCACGAACCTGCCGAGTATACCGAACCTTCGGGAGCAATAAAAGCCCCCTTTGCCAAGCGAGCCCGGTTCTGCACATTTCTCTTGCGCTGCGAAGTCAAAACCGGTATCGTTTGGCGCCATGGGAACGCATACCGTCCATTTTCGCTGTCATCACTGCGGCCACTGTTGCACCGATGTGGTGTGTCTGCCCACCCCGTGGGACGTGATCCGCATCGTCAAGCAGACCGGCCAAAACCCCTATGCCTTTTTGGCGTTTTTGACTCCGGAAGATGTCACCGGCGTCAACAAGAGCGACCCGACGTGGCTCGATTGCCAGGGGAAGCGCTATATCATGGCATTGCGGCGCGGTAAAAAGGGATGCTACTTTCTGCACCCGAAGACGCGATTTTGCACCGCCTACGAGGCGCGCCCCATCTTGTGCCGCTTGTATCCGTTCAAGCTGCACGAAACGCGCGCGGGCGCTTTCAAGGCGTTCAGTCTTCATACGGATGTGGGCTGTCCCCGGCATCGGGACGGTCTCTACGAGACAGGGCCGTTGTATGCGTTGTATACGGCGGATTCCGCGCACCAGGAAGACTATGCGCAGTTGGTCGAGGTCTTCAACCGGCGGCGCTACCCGGACAAACGCCCCGATCATTTCGTGGAAATGTTCGTTACAGGCTTTTCTGATAGCATGACGCCCGCGAAAAGCTAAATACATCCATATTGCGTAGACCGCAAAAAATAAATTATTTCAATTATTACCATTATTTCATTGCGTATAGGTGCTTTTTGGGTTGACTTGGACGCGAGGTCGTGGTATAGTCCGGCGTCTTGGGCGGGAACCCAAGACGCGATGCAGGTATAAAGACAAGAGCACCTGTCGTTCTTCCAACGTGGAAGGAAAGCATGTCCAAGGTGCGGCTTTGGATGTGCCGACAAAGGAGCGCCATCGGGGAACTTCTGGTATAGAAGTTTGTGCCTCGAGGGGGAGTTCGGGATCCTGTCGTATAGGAAGGGCAAGCGCCGTTCCGCGCGGATGGGTCCGAAAGAAGTCTATCCGGAGCCCGGATAGTTTCCCTGCGAGGAGCGGCGTTCCTGGAGAGACCGCCTACGATGAAGAAATGGACCGTCATGCTCGTCCCCCAAGGCCAAGGGGTTACGCGAACGCTCCACTTGTACTCGTTTCAACTGTGGCTATTCATTGTCATTCTCCTCGGGCTGGCGTTTACGTCGGCGTTTTTCTTCCAATGGTTTCAAGCGGCGCAGACGCATGCGCGCATTCTGGAAAAGAGCAATCACGAATTGGCTCGGGCGCGCTCCGAAGCGCCTGCGACAACGACGGGCCTCACCGACGAAGAACGCGCGGAAATCGAGCGCCGGGTCCGGGCCGAGTACGAAGAGCAGAATGCGGTGGTTGCTCGCGAGCTGAGCGAATTGCGCGATTTGGAGGATAGCATCCGCCGGGTGCAGAAGCTTCCGCCCAAGATCAAGCATCCGTACGGCGTCATGATGAACATGACTCCCGGGAAAGAGAACAACGGCAAGGGCGGTCCGTTGGACGGCGGCGGTCCGTTGCCGGCGCAGACGGCGTCGGACGATATGATGGGGCCGCCGCAGCTTATCTACGGTCTTTCCCGGCCTCCGGCGGATCTCATCATTCAGGAAATCAATCTGCGCACGGAGAGTTTGCGCGAGTTGTTGACCGCGATGGACGCCAAGCGTGATCGCATCGAACGCACGCCGCTTGGCTGGCCCGTTCTCAGCCGCCAACGCCAGATCAGTTCGGGGTTCGGCCTGCGTTTCGATCCCTTCACGCATCGGCTTTCGCGGCATGAAGGCCTCGATATTCGCGCGCCGTACGGGACCAAGATTTATGCCGTCGCGCGCGGCGTCGTCGTCACGTCCGCCTACGACGGCGACTACGGCAACGTTGTGGTTATCCGTCACGGAGACGGATTCGAGACGTTGTACGGTCACATGAGCGAGCGCCTTGCCAAGCCGGGGCAGGAAGTGGGGCGCGGTGACGTGATCGGCTTGGTGGGAAGCACGGGCCGCAGCACCGGAAATCACTGTCACTACGAAGTGCGCCTCAGCGGCGTCGCGGTTGATCCGGAAAATTATCTGGGCAACTAGGGCCTTACTAGCGCCGGGCGGTCCATCTAAGGTATCATGCCCCTCGACGTCGCCCCCAATCCGGATTGGGGGCGCTTCATTAGAGGAAACGAACCATGCTTGATTCAGGACGAAAACGAAATTACAGCGAGACGAAAGTCGTCACCATTATCGGTCAGGGCACGACCGTGGTCGGCGAAGTCAAATCCACCGGCACGATTCGCGTGGAAGGATCCGTTTCCGGCTGCATCCACTGCGATGACTCCATCGTGATCCAGGAAACCGGCAAGGTCAAGGCCGATCTTGTCGCCGGCCAGATCGCCATCAGCGGCGAGGTGGAGGGCAACGTTTTCGCCCATGAACGTCTCGAGATATCGTCCAAAGGCAAGCTTATCGGAGATATCACCATCACTGCCCCGCGTCTCAGCATTGACGAGGGCGTCGTTTTCGAGGGCCGTTGCACCATGAAGGCGCCCGGCCAAGTCAAGCCGTCCGTTTCGGGCGCGCCTGCTCCATCCGCCGCCGAATAGGATCGCCATTCCGCCGCGCACATTGTTTCGGCTGATCGGTTGAGAGGAGCCCATCGGCATGGCATCGCACTCTTCCCCAGATCGCCGGCGTCCCGTGGCCCCGTTGTTGCCGCGCAAGGCGCGTCTGGCTGCATGGAAATCGGGCGCCAAGCCGGAATTGCTCGCTCCGGCGGGGCGCATCGAGACCTTCTTCGCCGCGCTTGCCGCCGGCGCGGACGCGGTGTACGTCGGCGCGCAAAATTTCAATGCACGGTTGCGGGCGGCCAATTTCTCGATGGACGATATCGCGCGCATGACGGCGTTTGCGCATGCGCAAGGACGGCGGCTGTACGTGACGCTCAACACGCTCGTTCGCCAAGACGAGTTGCCCGAGCTTGTGCGGACGCTCGACGCCTTGCGCCGCATCCAACCGGACGCGCTGATCGTTCAGGACCTCGGCGTCTACCGCCTTGCGCGAAAACTGGCTCCGGAAATGCCGCTGCATGCGTCGACGCAGATGACCATTCATAATCTCGACGGCGCGTTGCAGGCGCAGCGGATGGGGTTGGAACGCGTCATCCTCGCGCGCGAGCTCACCTTGGACGAAATCCGGAACATCCGCGCGTCGTGCACCATCGAACTCGAAACCTTTATCCATGGGGCGCACTGCTACTCGATTTCGGGTCAGTGTCTGTTCAGCAGCTACGCGCACGGCAGAAGCGCAAACCGCGGGCGTTGCATGCAGCCATGCCGGCGCGCCTTCGCGACAGGAAACGGGGAGGCGGGAAACGAGCAGGCGCTTTTTTCCATACGCGACTTGAATGCCGGTCCGGTTTTGGAGCAACTCATTCCCTGCGGCATCCGCTCCTTCAAGATCGAAGGCCGCTTGAAGCCCGCGGAGACCATCGCGCAGACGGTCCGGGCATATCGCCTCTTGATTGATGCATATCCGAAAATCACGGCGGAAATCATCGAAGAGGCAAAGCGTTGCTTCGATCGCGCGGTGGGGCGTGAACGAAGCGCCGGTTTCTATGTGTCCGCGGAGCCGGCGCATATCCTGGGCGACCCCGCCGAGACACAGAGCGGACGGGCGCTGGGCGAAGCGTTGCCTGGCAAGCATGGACGGTTTGGGTTGGTTCCGCGCGAGCCCGTGAAGGCGGGAGACCGTTTGCGCGTGCAGATAAGGCCGAACGAGGCCCCGCGCGGATTCGTCGTGCGCGATCTGCGTCTCGAAGACCGCGTCATCAAGCGATGCCACGCGGGCCAGCGCGTGGAGATCGAAGCCCCGTTTGTCGTTCCGGCGGGCTCTCGGGTGATCAAGGCGGCGGATGCGGACGCAGCCGAACGCGGCGCGGCGCGGCTGTTCGACCGGCAGTGGGCCGAGGCAACGGCGCGGTCCAAGACGGCGTTTGCCGCGTGGCTGAGTCCCGGCGGGCGCAACGATCTTGTGCTGAAGGTCACCGCGGGCGCCGAGTCATTTCGCGTGAATCAACGGCAAACGTGGGCCGGCGCCATCCCGTTACAGGACGCCTTGCGCGTGTTGCGCACGGGCAGCGAGGCGTTTGCGGTCCGCCTCGACGTTGGGGTGGGGCCGGAGATGGACCCGGAAGTGCGCGTCGGCGCGGCCGAATGGGAGGCGTTTCGCGATCGTGCATTGGCGCAGTTGACGGATGCGCTGGATCGGCAGCGAGACGCGGTTTTGGAGGCGGTCTGCCAGGCGACGAACGCGGCGCCTACGAATGAGACGCGCACCATGATGCGGCTGAACGCGTTCGCGGACGTGGAAGCGCTGGGCGACGAGGGGGCGGGGTGCGA